>Ga0316192_10000730_pt1 | contig 23985 bp, 23 predicted proteins | sample MerIslwburrow_MG_FD_204931 | JGI IMG/M metagenome (GOLD analysis project Ga0316192, IMG submission 204931) | Coastal sediment microbial communities from Maine, United States - Merrow Island worm burrow | ecosystem: Environmental > Aquatic > Marine > Coastal > Sediment | place: USA: Maine...
CATCTTTGACTCCTAGTGCAAGGGTTTTCTGCCGTTTTAAGCTTTCCTCGTGCACCTAATCTATCTGATTTTACACCTAAATCCTTTAGTGATTTGTGTTTGAAGCTTTGTCAGCAGGCCCTATTTAGGTGTTGATATATTAGAAAGTTTTATTGATATTTGTCGTTCTTGTATTAATTATGAAAACTTTAATTTTAAATTAGACGACCTCAATACAATGAATTTGGATGAACATATTACCGATGTGATTACTTTAATTAATATCTTAAACCTTGATGGCATCAAACCTATACCACTTCTAAAAAAGACTTTTAAAGCTATCAAGCCTGGTGGCTCATTAATCGTCGCAGGACCAACATCAGACGAAAGCTTTAATAAAGTAGAAGCTTTAATACTAAAGCATCTTAAAGAAGATGGATTATTAGAAACCTTCAAAAAAGATTTTGAATTATTAAAACAACGCAACAAAACCATCTTAAACCCTCACGCCAACTACTGGTCTGAGGAAGGTATGGCAGAATTATTACTCGAACAGGGTTTTAGCAAGATACGCGCTTTAGACAATGGTATTTACAAAGGGCTTCTTTATTTGATCGTTGCAGAAAAATAACAGTAAAAAAGCAATTCAACCGTTAATTTTGCCATCACCCCTAAATTCTTTTAGCCAACGATTTAAGGTGCCTCTGGCCACACCTAGTTTGGCAGCCGCATGGGTTTGATTGCCATCGCATTCGGCTAAAGTTTTCATAATTTCTTTGAATTTACTAACTTGAAGCCCTTTATCTGATTCAGCCTTTTGCTCATAAGTCACGAACTCGGGTAAAGATATGGACTGCACTTGCGCGCTTTGCTCAATCAAAACAGCTCCGCTGATAATACCTTCAAGCTCACGAACGTTGCCTGGATAAGAGTAAGATTTAAGAACCTGCATGGCTTCTTTACTTATTCCATCTAAATTTCTACCGTATTGTGCACAGTATTTTTTGAAAAAATATTGACTTAGCAATTCCACATCCCCTTTACGTTCCCTTAAAGGAGGCAGAGAAAGCACATGGCTGGCCAAACGATAATAAAGATCATCTCTAAAATTATTATTTTTAATTTCTTCCCTTAAATTTCTATTTGTGGCAAAAACAATCCGAGCTTTAAGAGGACGCGGTTGAGTTTCTCCCAAACGGGTAAAGTTTCGTGATTGCAGAACACGCAACAGTTTCTTTTGTTGCTCCATACCCAATTCACCTATTTCATCTAAAAATAATGTACCATCACCCGCTTCTTCAAAATATCCTTTATGTTCTGTCAAAGCACCCGTAAAAGCCCCCCTACGGTGACCAAAAAGTTCTGATTCAAACAACTGATTTGACAATGCCGCAACATTAACAGCTACAAAATTAGCGCTGTTTCTCTCACTAAAAGTATGAATCATTTGGGCAATTAATTCTTTACCCGTTCCTGTTTCCCCTTCAATCAAAATGGGAACATCTACGGCGGCATACATTTTAAGCCGTCTGAATATTTCATCAAAGGAAGAACATTTAGTTTTAAACGCTGAAAATTTGGGATCCTTTTCAAGTGTTTCAGGGTTGTTACTCAAACAAGATTGCAAAACAACATCAAATCTTTCAGGCTTTACAGGTTTTAACAAGTAATTATAAGCCCCTCTTTTTGTTGCAAAGACGGCCTTTTCAAGGTCATTAATCACTGTTGCCATAATCACATTAATATGAGGTTTAAGCAATTTGATACGCCGTAATAATTCTAAGCCATCTAATTTTGGCATACAGATATCCGAAATAACTAGATTGATATCAGGATTTTTTGTGATCTGTTCTTCAACCAATTCCGGATTAGTTTGTATCAGCACATCATATCCTAAATCTTTGACGATACCTGCGTGAGACTCGGCTACCTCTATATTATCATCAACAACCAGAATCAATGTTTTTCCTCATTTTTTACTTAAATTTGAGATGTCAAAAGATCATAAGATTGTTTCTCATCCAATCTCACCACATCCCTAACTAACGCTCCAAAAGTATCAAACAAATCGAAAAAAGCGCCTTCGCCAGGGATAACCGCTCCTTTCAAGTAACATTCCGAAGTGAATTTATAGTTTCCTTCTACCTCAAGATGATTCAGCAATTTTCTAGGCTCCAAACACTCGATCAGTGTCACGCCTTCAGTTGTCGATTCGCATCGCAAATTAATCGTCACCCCATCTTTTGAATACAAAAGAACTTCATTTCTTCTACTATCTTCATTTTCTAACAAAACAGCCAAACCCCTTTGTTTTTATATTATATATTTTACCATCTAAAAATAGACATTCGCCATTTTTAAATAGTAAAAATTAACTAATAGTTTATTTTTTTTAAAAAAATCGCACAATATGTAAAAAACTGGATCTTTTCTCTTTAAAAATAGCTTTGATTCAACTTTAACCATATTCTTCAAAAATGAATATGAATAAATTATTTCTTTGTATTATATATATTCAACATTCCGTCGATAAATATGTTTAGTCGATCTATGAACTCTAAACATATGAAAAAAATAATTTTCTTATTCATCTCATCACTGGCCATAAGCTTCACCGTAGATGCTAATGATATTGGCCAGGAAAATAAAAAGAAAATAGATACTCTTCAAAAAGAATTAAATCAATTAAAACAAAATTTAAAAAAACAAGAGCATCTAAACTTAGAAGAAAAAAGTAATGAGGGTATCTACAAAAATGTAACATTCTCTGGCGACATTAAAATTTTCGCTTTCTCTGAACATAATCCAGTATTCAGAGCAGGCAAAACATCCGATTGGATGGAAAATATTGGTCACTTAAAGGCCAGCACCCTATTAGAGGGTGGTCATAAAGCGACGATACGCTTAGCAGCTATCAGCACCGTAGGAGATGACATAGATAGCTATGGACCTCGATCAGGTGAAGATGAAAAAATTATCGCTGACGAGCTCAACATTCATCTAAAAGATATTTTTGACCAATCATTAGATGTTAAAGTAGGTCGGCAAAGTTTTAAGCTTGGCACCGGTTTTCTTGTTTCTGACGGCTACTTTGACTCTATCACACGATTCAATGGCACATTAAGTCATTTTGATGGTATTAGTTCCCTCTACAAAATAAACGATCACTTCCAATTTGAATCATACTGGTTTCGTGTTGACAATAACTTTGTTCAATTTTCCGAAGCCGTTTTCCCTTACACTGGTGGGGGACATATCTTAGGAGGTGAATTAACTTGTAAAAATAAAAAATGGGGTAAATGGTCTGTTGGCACATTAAAAAGGCATGATCAAAGCGACTTAAAAAATGAAACCATCGTCACCTATTTAAGAGGTAACAAAGATCTTGTTAAAGATTTAAATATAAATTTTGAAATTGTCCACCAATCAGGTAAAACTCGAATGAATGGCGGACTTCCTGACCCCGTTGAAACTAACAGCTACCGACGAAATTCTTGGGGAGGATTTGTTAGTATAAAGAAACAGTTCAGTGAAATTACCTACAAACCTTGGCTGCAAACCCAATATGTTCATTACGGTGGCGACAAACAATCAACCAGCAAGAATGAAGGTTTCGATCCTTTATTTTTTTCATGGATACCTTGGGGACATGGTGCCATTAACAATACTAATACAATTATTCAAAAATACACTGTTGGGCTGTCTCCAACTCCCCAACTATCCATTGCCGCCGACTGGTGGAATTACCATTGGGATCATCGACGACCCGGATACAGCAACAAGCATTACGCCACGTTAACAGCAGTTAATATGAACTACTCCTTAAGCGAAAATGTGTTCACGGGTGCCTTTTTAGGATACCTTGATCCTCATGAGGCGGGTACCAAATATTTTGGTCCAATGAATGACCGTACTATTCGAATTGTTGGAGCTTGGGTAGTCACTACTTTTTAATCCTCTCACTCAACTCATCTAACCTCTCTACAATTTCATCATTGGTCACCACCCAAAAAGAATTAATAGGTAACCCACCTGCCTTCAAAAGTTTTGCAGTAAAGGTATTGCAGGTATAAAAGAGATGATAGGATTGTCGGGTGTTAAAATGTTTGACGGGAAATGAGGGGGAGCTTTTAAATCTCTGTTTTTTTGATTTGATATTTTCAATATAAGCACGCATGGCCGCAAGTCCTTTTGAAGAAAGCGTGTAATGCCATACCCTAACGTCTTTATCAGCAACAGGCAACCTAGCCAGTGTACCGACCTCCAAAACCGCAGAGCTGGGGTAAAGCATCGCTCGGAAACTAGGCAAACAACCTTGGCTATTTTCCATGTACCATAATTCTTCAGCAAAATTATACTCTAACCATGGTGACGACTTTCCAGGCAAAACCACCACCGAATGAAAACCATCACAGTACACGGCTATCTTGTTTTCATCATTAATTTTAGGAGGCCATAAATCAGGATCTGCTGAAGAACACCCTACCAACGAAACAACAAGAAATAACAGACATGATTTAAGCAGGCACATCGCCATTTATATTACTGAAAAATGATATAATAGGGTAATCATTGTCGGAAGGATTATACATTGGCAACTACAAGACCCTTATCTTTTATTGTTCTGCTCACTTTTTTGTTGCTATCTTGTACCAGCTCTTCACACCTTGTAGTTGTTAACAAGCCAACGAACCAACAATACAATGTGTTATTTATTATCTCCGATGATCTTTGCTCCACCGCCCTTTCTTGCTATGGCAACAAGGTTTGCCAAACACCTCATATTGACAGCATTGCTGCTGAGGGAACTTTATTCAGCCGCGCTTATTGCCAATTTCCCGTATGTGGTCCATCACGAGCGTCATTTATGTCAGGCTATTACCCGCATGGCACCAATGTTTTTGGTTACGTCAGTGGCCGTAAAGCTGTTGGAGATCGTAAATCATGGACTCAGCATTTTATGCAATATGGCTACCACTGCGCCCGTGTCAGTAAGATTTATCATATGCCCGTACCTCGAGGCATTGAAATAGGAAGTGATGGTACCGATGATGCTCTTTCTTGGAATGAAAAATACAATAGTCAAGGTCCTGAATGGAAAGCTAAAGGCGATGGTGAAACCCTAGAAAGGAACCCCGACGGCAAAAAGCCTGTTGTCGGTGGCAACACCTTTGTGGTGGTCGAAGCCGATGGTGACGATCTTCTACATTCCGATGGCAAATCAGCAAAAAAAGCCTGTGAACTTCTCAAAAAATATAAAGCTGAGAATAAAAAATTCTGGCTAGGCGTAGGATTTGTTCGCCCACATGTCCCCTTCGTAGCTCCTAGAAAATACTACAAACCTTACACCTATGCCAACATGATTTTGCCTGAGAAATTAAAAGGCGATTGGGATGATATTCCCAAAGCAGGTATCAACTACAAAACGTCAAAAAATATGAAAATGGACATTCGTCGGCAGAAAAAAGCCGTGGGTGGTTATTATGCCTCTGTCTCTTATATGGATGCACAAGTGGGCAAACTATTAACCACACTCAAAGAAGAAGGGCTTGAAGATAACACCATTGTTATTTTCACTAGTGATCATGGTTACCATTTGGGTGAACATGATTTTTGGGCTAAAGTGTCATTGCACGAAGAATCGGCCAAAGTTCCTTTAATTATCAAAGTGCCAGGCAAAAAAGCTGCCGTCTGTAACTCTTTTGCTGAATTAGTTGATTTGTATCCCACCGTTTCAGATCTCTGTGGTCTAGAAATTCCTGCGCGATTACAAGGTAAAAATTTGAGCAAGGCCCTAGATGACCCCAACTATACCGTACGGGATATGGCATTTTGCGTGAATGGCAATAAATACAAAGGGCTTTCGCTTAGAACAGACCGCTGGGCTTATATTCAATATGGTGAAGATGCCAAAGAAGGTATTGAGCTTTTTGACATGCATAAGGATCCCAAACAATACCACAACCTAGCCAAGGATCCTCAACACCGCAAAATTGTAGACGATTTCAAAAAGAAGCTCGCCAAAAAATTAGCGGATGTACGGAACAATGACATCACTCGTTAAAAAAAATAAATCTTCACCAAATATAATTAACAAATTATTATGGCGATGGATAATGGTTATTAGTGTGGTAACCTTGATCTTGACACTTGTTGCTTCGTTCAAAATTTCATTTTGGCTCTTTGATCTTTGCACTCACTTTCGATTGCAATACGGCATTGCAATGATCATCTGTTTTCTCTATTTTCTCTTTATACGTTATAAAATTGGAATCGCTATCACAGCCATAGCGCTTGTGATCAATATCGGGGCTATTGCGCCTTATTATCTCCCTCAACAAGAGATACTCCACAACACAACCCCTCTCAAACTTTTGATGGCCAATGTTAATTCTTCCAACACACAATACTCTTTATTTTTGGATCTGGTGCGTCAGGCAAACCCCGATATTATTGTTATTCAAGAAATAAGCGAAGGATGGAAAAAAGCCCTCACAAACCTCAACAGCAACTGGCCACAACATAAAGTTATACCTCGCCCTGACAATTTTGGCATTGCTTTATACAGCAAAATTCCTTTGGAACAATTAAATGTTGTTCCCTTAGGTCGTAGTGAAGTGCCTGCCATCGAAGCAAGCTTCAAACTGAATAATAAGAAAATACAGATTTTTGCCGTTCATACCCTGCCCCCTATGAGCGCTCGATATTTTGATTTGCGTAACGGTCAAATGCAGGAAATAAGCCAATGGATACAACAGCAACAGGAACCTTGCGTTCTTATTGGTGATCTTAATTGCAGTATGTGGTCTCCTTATTTTGAAAAATTATTACAAGACAGTCAATTAAAAAACGTCCGGCAAGGTTTCGGTATTCTTCCCAGTTGGCCCGCTAAAACAGCTATGATACGCATCCCTATTGACCACTGCCTTGTGGATCACACATTTCAAGTCAACAAAACTTATTTGGGGCCTTTTATTGGCTCTGATCACTTACCCTTGATCGTGGAATTATTTTCAAAATAACCTCATTTTATTTTTGCGAAGTGATTTTTTGTGGCATATATTTACAAACCAACGCGGAAAAGGAACTATATGACAAGCATATCCATCTTATTTGGCCTCATTACTCTATTTTTTGCTATTATTATGCTTTTCAGTAAATGCGATACAGAAGACCAAGAAAAAACATTTTAATAGGTTAATCATTGATTTAAAGCAGAACTCTCTGCTGGAAGCTTATTTGATCCACGATTTATCGCCAAAATTGCAAGCATAATCATTGCTGCAATTTCTACCACTATAAAAATTTGCAAATTGGTCCAAGTTCCTTCATCAAAGCCATATGTGTGCATGCCCACTTGCAGTAAATTTACACCAAACCAAGCCAAGGCTACCACAATGTTTAAAGCGATCAACCCTGCCGCATAACCCACATCCCGCATCATGCCTGCAATGCGTCCATGAGTCAAAAAAAGCAGCCACAACACGATCATCATGGCACCATTCTCTTTAGGGTCCCAACCCCAAAAACGCCCCCAAGATTGGTCTGCCCAGATTCCTCCAAGAATTGTGCCGAAGGTAGAAAACAACAAAGCCATCAGACTCAACCACACCATCGTTTTGTAAAGAGATTTCAAATCAAAATCTTTTTTGGGCCAGATCTTCAAGCATAAATACACATGAGCCATCACCCCCACCACAAAACACATGCTGTAACCGATTGTGATGATCACCACATGGGTGGCCAGCCAAAAATTAGTATTGAGAACCGCTTCTACCTGTACAAGGGTTTCTCCTTCTGTCGAATACTTATGAGCAATAAAAAGAAGTAAGGGGCCAGCAATAGAAGCGCAAAAAATCCAGACATTTGTTTTTTGTATCCATTCGAAAATAAAGCAAACCAGTACCAAAACAAAACAAACAAAAATAATTGATTCATAAAGAGTGGTCACAGGAGGACGTGACATCAAAAAACAGCGTATTACCAAGCCTGTTCCATGAAGACATAAAGCAACCGCCACAAACAGCATGCTTAACATTCTCATGTTCTTAGACCAAGCTAAAAAACTTGTAAAGGAAAACAGAAATGTGAAAATGTACAAGGCCAAACTGTTGTAAAAATAATCAGCTGAGTTATAACTCACCTCAAGATCAATTTTTTCACGGTGACCAACGGATTCTTTGAATTTTTTTACGGTTGCTGAAAAAGCTTCACTGTTTTCTGCTAGATAATTAGCATTCATCTCTTCAAAATATTGTTGCAATTCTGCCCCATTTTTATAGGATAGTAAGACCTGCACAGGGCTCTTCCAAGCTCCATCCTCTTTTTCAGGGTTTTCTGAAGGCACCGTGGGGAAAAACATGGGTATTCGACCCACATCCTCAGAACGAATTTTCACAACAAATAATTCTTGCTCCCAAGGATCAAGTTCTAGGATCGCCTGTAAACTGGCTTCTTTCTTTGTAAGATTCTCACTATCTTTTGCGCGAAGAATATCACTGTATTTTTTAATCATCACTTCATAAAGGGAAGCTATTTCTGCTTGTTTACCATAAATATCATAAAAGGAATAATCCCCACCTTCACCTAAGGACAGTTTTTCTGCAATGTTCGGGCCTACTTCTATATTTTTCATATAGATATATGCCAAAGATCCCATATGTTTTTCAAAATAATTGATTTTATTTCTAAGAATAAGAAGCTGCTTATCACGAATGGACATTTGTTCTTTGGTTATTTTAGAGTCTTGTAATTTTTTGATTTCTGTATTGATATTTTCAAATTCGGCGATCAACTCATTGTATGAGTATAGAAAATCAGGATCTGGTTCGACACCAACCGAACCAATCACTTCATTGTTTTGAATCTTGAAAATCTTACGTTGCCTTGCCTTTTCTGGCATGAAGATAAGTTCAGCAAACCATTCTGCCGCCGACATTTTAGTTGTTTTTTCTGTCATTCTGTCGGTATGTTTGAATTTGCTTTGATGATAAATACCTAACAACAAATGTCGCGCATAAGAATCCAGAGGTTTCAAACGATCGCCACCTTGAACAACAATGCTTTTGAACTCTTTCATATCAATAGAACTAACCGCTGTATCATCTGGGGCGGTTTCTTCAGCAACGAGAGAAGTCCATACACAACACAAAAACAACAACACATAGAGTGAACGCTCAAACATTTTTGATCCCCTTTTTAGTTGAAACCAATTTAGGGAACATTACGACCAAATGTAATAACAATCCAATACAAATAATAATACTGGAATAATACGGCACTTGTCTTCCTGCATTTTTCACGGTAGCTAAACCTGTGATTTCTCCATGCCTACCAAGCACCTGAGATTGATAAAGAGTATACCCCTTACTTCTCAAGGGCTCATTCATAGAAATCACTCTGGCGCGGTTAGCGCCATCCTCTTCAACATTCACAAAAGATTTGTAACTCAACACCTTGCTTGTTCCATCATAATATTTTGTTTCTACATCGTCTAAAGCCACACTAAAAGGCAAATGATAACGACGACCGCGAAGCGACAGTGATATTTTTTTTCCTTTCCATTCCAAAACCTGTAACCCCTGCCCTTTCAGGTATGGGTGATTGAGATTTTTTTGAAAAACATAACGGCCATTTACTTCCTCATCACCTCCTGAAATATCCACAACCAAACCTTGCATATTGGCTTCGGATTCTTTTTCAGGACCTATGCCGGTCACGCTAAAAGCACGTGCATCACCACGGTAATTATTTGGCAACAACGAAATTTGATGCGGGCCCAATTTAAACTTAGAACTATTTTTATAAAATTCCACTACTTTAATGGTCATTCCCAAACTATCTAAAGTCTGCACACTACCCGGTGATAATAGGGACTGGCTCAGCGCATGAACCTGATCCTCCTGCTGCGGACTGTGGTCAATCACAGCCAATTCGACTTCATGGTAGTCTGAAAAATAATTACTTTCACCGCCTTCTTCGATCAGCATAATGCCTTCATACGCCCCTTTAGCTGTCACAAAACCACCCGCCAACAACAATAATGCGCCAAAGTGCGTGATATTAACGCCAGTGCGTTTCAAGCTCCATTTACTTTGGAACATAAATTTGCAAACCAAATTCACAAACACCACCGCCAAGGTCAATCGCCCTCCCGGCAAAGGGAAAACACCGCCAATATACAAAAACCAAGATGAAAAATATTTTTCTTGGGCCGCGTAAAGACCAATATCTTTTTGATGCAAAGTGCCTAAAAACACAAGAACCATCAACCATATCAAGGTGTAGAAAAAAATCTTTGGTGAACACAAAGTTTTGATCATTTTGTTGCAACCGAATCGCAGAAAGCAATAAAATCTTTTTCAAGGTCATTAACGGCGTTAGCTGGCGCTGTCATCTTGACAAACAGCACCTCATCAGGAGATCTGTAAATCGCTGCGGCAATGGCTTTATCAGGATGCGTGTCATTGACAAGTTTGACATAAATAAATTTCCCAAATTTCCCTGTTCTTGTCTCCACAGAATTTTTAACCTCTTCTTCACTCAAGCTAGCCAATTCCACTTGACCTCTCCAACGATTGATATTTGATGTCAAACTCCCACTATTCGGGCCTAATGTAATTAAGGTAATTTCGGCTTTGATTGCACCATCGTAATCTACTTCATAACTGCCTACACGCATCCCTCCTGCACCTTTATTCAACCAGTGTTTTGGAGCTTCCCAACTGTACGAATCCGAAGAGCCTTCTGTGGGTTCTGTTGGTTTTACGCCCGAGCCTTCTTTAAAACTTGAACCTTCAGGAGCAGGCTTTTCTGCAACTATAGTCACTTTGGGGCTGTTGTAAGTTTTAGCATCTTCACGATCATCGTTGGAATAAGCCAAATACAACATCGCCGCAACAATGATCGTGGCAATAATTATGTTAATTGGTTTATCCATCACGTATTTCCTTTTTATTTTTACAGCCACATTTTCATATACTATATGTACCATTGGGATAATAACATTGGGTATGCCCAAAGTAAATATCCACAAGAAACTGGAACTTTTTTAAGCCGTAAAATGTTTGTTAAATCAATAAAAACGCCAAAAAAGCAGTGTTTTCAATTCCAAATACCTATTACCTAAAAGCAATTAAGTACCGACTATTCATCATAAACGAAGCTATTGCGTGAATGAGTTATAATATTTCTTGAAAAAAAATAAGGATCACAACATGAGCACAAAAAGAACTGTCACAAAGGAATACAAATGGGAAGCTGCTCATCGTTTGGTGTCAGGTTACCCTGATAATTGCCGCCACCTTCATGGCCATTCATACCGTTGCACGATCACAATGGAATTACAGCCAGATTGTGATCTTAACCAGTTTGGATTTGTATATGACTACAACGACATGAAAAAAATGAAGATCTGGATCGACGATAATTTTGACCATGCCTGTTTGGTAAGTGATCAAGACAGTGAACTATTAAATTTTATCCAATCTCAAAAAAATAGAGACAAACACTACCTGATTACCGGACAAAGTAGCGCTGAAAATATTGCTCAAATCATTTTCGAAGCCGCTTCTGAAACACTGGACGATAGCCGCGCCAAAGTTGTTGAAGTTTGTGTCAATGAAACCTGCACCTCTGAAGCATGCTTTCGAAAAACATTGGCTTGAAAAAACATCTTCCACTCCTCATCGCTCTATCACTACTTACCTTGGTGATTTTTCTTTTTACGACCTCTGAATTAAAACCTACCAACAGGGAACTTAAAATAATAGATGACCTATTGAAACAAGTCAACAATCCTGCAAACAACAACAGCGAGCAACGTATGGCGACCATCAAAAACATCAAAACTCGCTTGGATGATATTCAAAGCAAATACGCCAAACATCCAAATTTTTATCTTCTAAAAGCCCGCTACTGTTTACTAGAAAATAAAAAATCTGTCACCAACACTGAAGGAAAAGTAGTAAATCCCAGTGATATCGATGGCCTGGCCCATATCAAAAAGGCCAAAACATTGATCACGGCATCAGACCCCTCCACAAAAGACGAATTTACAAAAACAGAACTCACCTTGTTTGAAGCACGCTTCTTATTAAGGTTAAATGAACCTCAAAAAACTCTGGAAGTTTTGCGCACACTCTGGGATAACAATCCCACTATCCCTCATGCGGCCTTAATCATGTCTCAAGCTCACTACAAACTATCTAGCCTTGAAAAGAACAAGGAAAAGGAACATCTTAATCAAGCCTTATTATTCGTTGACCAAGCCTTAAAACTTGTCACAACAAATATAACCACTAAAGACAAAAACGGCATTGAAACAACTGTTACTGAAACCATTTTCCCCAACGCTCACAACCACCGGGCCCGTATTCGTATGAGGCAAAAAAAATATTTAGATGCCAATTACGATCTGATCGAAGCCATCAAACATCGCCCCAATTTTGCCGTTGCCCATTTCAATCGTGGCCTTTGCCTTGCTTACCTTTCTACCCTATACTCCAGTGATCCTAAAAAAGAAGAAAGCTACCGCAACGAACTACTCAAAGAAGTTGAAGAACTCCGACACCTCAACCCAAAACTTTCTTTAGAGCTTTATGACAATTATTATTTAAACCATATTCTGCCAAAAGATAACTCTAGTAAATAAAATTACAAAAATCTAAAAAGTAAATTTGTGAATACTATTTATTTATGTGACACACACATCGTTGCACCCCAAACATAAAACAAACCACAAACAACCCCACCCCCAAAAGCATCCATCACAAAATCAAAAAAATCCGATTGCCTGCCCTCAACAAATTTTTGATGCCATTCATCTATACCCCCGTAAAAAATCACCAACACCCAAATCCAAAACAAATGCCGACCGCTTAAAGCTTTTGCCCACAAAAAAGCCAATCCTCCAAATTCCACAAAATGAATCAATTTATCCGCATGTGGAAAAAGAGGAAAAGGAACGCCTTTTATAGTTTGAGAGGAGAGATACCAGATCAAGCCCATATATAAAATAGAAAGACCCAACCAAGGAGTGGCTATTTTCAAATTAAAATCAGTGTGCGCGATAAATGAGGTACTGTGCGAGTTGAATCAAACTCTGTTTGGAAGAAGAATCTTCTAAATTTTCAAAGATGCCTAGAGCTTCTTCTGTACATTTATTGGCATCTTCCCAAGCCTGATCAATCACATCGGTTTCCTGCACTTTAGCCAATATTTTGCCTTTAGCCAAATGCCCTTGACCCGCAGAAAAAAGTTTTTTGATTTCAACAATTTCTTCCGAAGACAAATAAGCTAATAGTTTGATTAAAGGCAAAGTAAACTTACCTGTAGACAAATCAGTACCTAAGGATTTACCCATCACACTTTCATCGCCCATCAAATCAAGACAATCATCGACAATCTGAAAAGCACAACCCAACAACTCACCGGCTCGATCCATTTTTTCAGTCTCTTCACCGTTGGCTCCGCTCAAGCGCGAACCCATTCCCGTACAACAACCTAAAAAAGTCGCTGTTTTAAGAAGAATCATATTGTGATAAAAATCTTCATTCATGAAGGAAGCATTGCGGCCATGCAGCTGCATCATTTCTCCTTCACACAAATCAGAAATCACTTCCGCCAATCGTTGACGTAAAATGGGATCCTCCAACTGCACTGTCATCGAAAAAGCTTTGGAAAAAAGATAATCCCCAAAAATAACCGCCACATTGTTATCCCATTTTTTATTAAAAGATTCACTGTTACGGCGCGTATCCGCTTTATCGATAATATCATCATGGATCAAGGTACAAGTATGAATCAACTCAGTGATCGCTGCTAAAGCAATAAGATCTTTTTGATTTTTCTTGTCAGATGCCCAACTACAATTGCCCGCCAACAAAACCAAAGCGGGACGTAACCTCTTGCCCCTAAAATCACGTACATGGTTCACCACTTCTGACATCAATTCTTCTTTACTTTGAATGATATCTTCGATCAAAGCTTCCATCTCATCGAGTTGATGAGCAATGGGTTCCAAGATTTTATTTAATGGAGGAATGGACGTGACAGTTTCTAACATGCAGGTATTATAGGCAAGTGATTACACGCTTTCTAGCGTATTTTAGCGCTTATTTGGCAGATCTTTGGGGGCATTTAGATTTTTTAATGGTCGATCAGAAGAAATGTAACGAATTTGATGAGCGCATATTCCCCAAAATTCAAAAGCCGAGCGTAGACCTGCTTCAAATTTTTCAGCTAACAACAAAAGATCGTCCGCAGAAATAAAGGCCGCTAATGGTGCTTTTTCTTCGGGACCTGCCAGATAACCCGATTCTTCACCTCTAAGACAGGCCACATCATCGGTTGTCAACAGCGGCATATCCACGGGCAAAGATATCAAATTTCTCCCCGGAAATTTTTTTGAAAAACTATACCAAGCCCCTAAAGGCCCTTCACCGGGAAATTCATCAATCACAAAAGGAAAATCCAATTCTAGTTTTTTTACTGAAGAGATAAACACCGTTTCACAATGAGGTTTCAAAAGAGTGGCGACATAGTTGGCCCAGGTTTGGCCGTAAATCCTCAGCTTCCATTTATCTTCTCCCATGCGACGGCTTTCTCCGCCACACAAAACCATACCCAAAGATTGTTCATTCAAGAGATAGCTAACATTCTCTCTAGGGGCTTACAAACCCGAGCCCTTAACTCATCTGACATTTCAATACGGGGAGTGAGATCACGCAAACACAAGTACAATTTCTCTAAGGTATTTAGCTTCATATACGGACAACTATTACACCCACAGCCCCCTTCTTCAAAAGGAACTTCAAGAAATATTTTCTCCGGACAGTTTTTACGCATTTGATGCAAAATGCCAATCTCTGTACCTACGATAAAGCAAGACGCATCGCTATCTTTAACGTAATTCAGCAAAGCCGTTGTGGACCCTACAAATGCAGCGTGGCGTAAAATAAGGTCATCACATTCTGGATGAGCTATAAATACGGCATCCCTATGTTGTGCTTGAAGCTCTACAATCTTCCGTTCACTAAAAGTTTCATGCACCAAGCAGGTACCTTGCCACAAATCCATTTGTCTTCCTGTTTTTTTGATCAGCCACGCACCCAAATTTTTATCCGGTCCAAACAACAAAGGTTGATCGGCAGGAAAAGAATTAATAATTTTTTCCGCATTGCTGGAAGTACAAATCACATCACTCAAGGCCTTGGTCTCTGCCGAACAATTGATATAGGAAACCACCTGATGAGCGGGATGTCTTTCTCGCCAAGCCTTCAGATCTTCCGCCTTACAAGAATCCGCCAAGGAACAGCCCGCTTCTAAATCGGGCAACAACACTATTTTTTCAGGATTAAGCGCCTTGGCGGTTTCCGCCATAAAATGCACTCCACAAAACACAATCACATCCGCATCGGTAGCCTTCGCCTTTTGAGCCAAAGCCAAACTATCCCCCAACACATCCGCCAAATCCTGAATCTCTGATTCCTGATAATAATGCGCCAAAATCACCGCATTACGCTGTTTCTTGAACTTTAAAATTTCTTCTTCCAAATCCAAATCTGGAGGAATACCATGTTTCTCTAATTCATTTTTATCCATAACTATATTGTAAACACAAAAAAACTTGAACACACAGGAACTATCAAAAAAAATGCCTATAATATTTTAATTAGATTCGTAGAATGATCCTCTATGAAAGACAGCATTGGACACAATTAGAAAAATATTGACATAACAATTATTTTTTTACTAACAATCTCTTTAAGAATGGTGCTGTTCTAGATTTACGGCTGCGAGCTACTTTTTCAGGTGTGCCTTCGGCCACCACGTGACCCCCTGCATTTCCTCCGTCTGGTCCCATGTCCACAATATGATCGGCACACTTGATCACATCTAGGTTGTGTTCGATAACTAATACCGTATTGCCTTGATCCACTAAGCGTTGTAGAACGATTAATAGTTTTCGCACGTCGTCAAAATGCAAACCTGTTGTAGGCTCGTCTAGTAGATAGAGGGTTTTTCCCGTTTGACGTTTTGAGAGTTCGCGGGAGAGTTTGATACGTTGGGCTTCGCCCCCTGAAAGAGTCGTAGAAGGTTGGCCTAACTTAACATAGTCCAAACCTACATCGACTAAGGTTTGTAATTTTTTTGCGATCAAGGGGTGATTGGCGAACACTTCCAAAGCTTCACCTACAGAAAGGTTGAGGACATCTGAAATGTTGCGCTCTTTAAATTTAATACGTAGTGTTGTGTCGTTAAAACGCTTGCCTCCGCATTCTTCACAGGTCACGAAAATATCGGGCAAAAAATGCATTTCAATGCGGCGCATACCATCGCCACTGCAGGCTTCACAGCGTCCCCCCTTCACATTAAAACTAAAACGTCCGGGAGTATAACCTGCCACTTTGCTTTGTTTGAGTTGGCTAAACAACTCGCGAATCGGATCAAATAATTTAACATAGGTAGCGGGATTACTGCGAGGCGTGCGGCCAATAGGAGATTGATCAATGCGAATAACCTTATCAATGTGTTTGAGGCCAGTGATTTTTTTGTGCTGCCCGCATTTATCTGTACTCCCGTGCAAATGTGTCATGATTGCTGGATAAAGGATATCGTTGATCAAGGTCGATTTACCCGCTCCACTCACACCAGATACCGCCACCAAACAACCCAGCGGGAAAGACACATCTTCTCCCTTAAGATTGTTCTCTTTGGCACCATGCACCACCAATAATTTTCCATTACCTTTGCGGCGTTCTCCCGGCATCTCAATAGATTCACGACCACTCAAATACGCTCCTGTGAGAGAAGTTTTAGATTTTTTGCAATCTTTAGGCGTCCCTGCAAATACCACCTCTCCACCAAAGCGACCCGCCCCAGGGCCAAAATCAATCATGTGGTCAGCCGCTTCAATGGTTTCCTGATCGTGCTCCACCACCACCACGGTATTACCAATGTCCCTTAGGTGTTTGAGTGTTTTGATCAATCGAGTATTATCACGTTGGTGTAAACCAATGGAAGGTTCATCCAAGACGTAAACCACTCCTGTGAGTTCGCTACCCACTTGCGAAGCAAGGCGTATACGCTGACTTTCTCCCCCTGATAAGGTAGGGCCTGAACGATCTAAAGTAAGATATTCCAAACCCACATCCAGTAAAAATCCCAAGCGACCTCCCAACTCCTTGAGAATTTCTTTCGCAATTTTTTTCTGATTACCTTTAAGGACCAATGTTTTTAGAGCTTTATCTGCATCGGCAATTGTCATCGATACAATGTCTTCGAGAGTCCGACCACCACATTTGACACTACGACTTTCTTTTCTCAATCGACTACCTTCACAACTGTCACAAAACTGATAGGTAAGATACTGGTTATAATGATCTTTGACCTTGTCGGAAGTGGCCTCAAGGTACTTGGCCATCATGTTATTGAGCAATCCGGGATAGCTCATATTTCGACGGCGACGACCCATTTTAAAGCTTCCCAAACCCTGACCATACAAAAGCATGTTTTGTTTTTCCTTGGGAATGTTTTTCCAAGGTGTATGCAAATCCACATCGTAGCTATCACAGAGGGCTTTCACAAAACGGTAACTCCATCCGGCCCCACGTTTCATTCGGCGTGCCCAAGGAATTAAAGCCCCTTCTTTCAGGCTTTTGTTTTCATCATCCACAACTTTAGCTTTGTCCATCTCTAAACGTTTACCTAAACCATTACAGGCCACACACATCCCCAAAGGCGAATTGAATGAAAAAGCTTGAGGTGATAATTCAGGAAAACTTAAGGAACAAGTCGGACAAGCCAAGTCTTCACTGTAAAGGTGCTCATCACCCTCCATCACCTGCAAAGTTAGCTTCCCTGAACCAAAACGCAAACCCGTTTCTACTGCTTCAATCAATCGCTCGTCCCAACCATTGATCACAATACGATCCACCACCAAGTCAATATTATGCTTGACGGTTTTTTTCAAACGGATATCACTCTCTAAATCCACCACCATGCCATCAATCCTGGCCCTCACAAAACCTTCGTGTTTTAAGGAATCAATAATTTCTTTATGCTCGCCTTTTTTGTTTTTGAGTACAGGTGACAATATATACGCTTTTGTGTTTTTGGGAAATTTTGAGATACTACGGGCAATTTGTTCTGCACTCTGGCGACTGACCTCCTGACCACATTTGGTACAATGCTGCACTCCCACTCTGGCAAAAAGTACTCTCATATAATCGTAAATTTCAGTGATGGTCCCCACCGTTGATCGGGGATTTTTACTGGTGCTTTTTTGTTCAATAGAAATGGTAGGAGCCAAACCACGGATATGTTCGTAATGAGGTTTTTCCATTTGCCCCAAAAACTGACGAGCGTAACTGGACAAACTTTCCACATAACGTCGTTGCCCCTCAGCATACAGGGTATCAAAAGCCAAAGAAGATTTACCACTGCCCGACACTCCGGTTAAAACTGTCAACTGGTTTTTAGGAATATTGACCGTGATATGTTTGAGATTATGTTCTTCCGCTCCAGCGATAATGATCTCGTTGAGGGCTTCCAGTTTTTTTTTTGCCATGAGTCGCTCGGTTTACAATAAGTTTATTTATAATGAGAATCCCGTATCGGACCTTCACCATCATATTCTCTCATTGTATTGTCATCTCCAGCAGGATCAATACCCACCAAACCGACTATAAAATCAACAAACTCCACAAGTGAAAACCCTATCCGGTAACCCACAATTAGAGTATTGGTTAACTCTAAATCCAAACTACGTTTGATATCTGCTGGTGGATTTTCTTGATGAAAACGGAAAAAATGACTTCCTCGGCAAGCGTGTAGAGATTTGTAACGACCCTCTTCTTCCCAAGACGATTCTCTTTTGACTTCCATCCAATCGTCACCTCCTTCTGTAGGATAAGCAAAATTGAGTGGAAACCCTGTGCTCTCTACCTCACTCCACCCCCAATGCCCTTGGTACAATCCAAATTCACGATGAACCCCTCCTCCTAAAAGAATGTGAACCGCTCCCGTGACCTTAACACCTAAAGTCGCCGAAGGCCCCGCACACAAATTAACTGTCAGAGGGTCTGTAAAATCTCGAGCTCGGTTATAAACCCACTCACCAGAACAACCAATTGAACAAAAGCTAATAATAAGCAAAAGCAAATAACGCATAAGAACTATACTAACATTCCGCAAATATAGAATGATTCCCAAATTCCCGTCATTTCTGCCGTAACCTAAAATCTTTCAATTGCCCGTGGTAATATTTATTCATTTGCTATTTCCTCTATCACCCGACCCACGCCAGCCATAATTTTTGCGAAGCGATCAAAATCAATTTTGTCTAAGGTATCTGTTCCTTGATGGTAATGCGCGTATCTGAAAGGAGCGGTATCATTGGCACCTGCACAGTGAGATACAGTATCATAATGGGCACCGATTACCACAATTTCTTTAGGTTTTGCCGTACCCGCTATACCCTACAACACCATTACCAATGATTTATCCGATACGATCTATTATATAAAGAAAGCAACTTCCTTTGGAAGGAAGTTGCTTTCACACACTAATAGTGGAAGGTATTACTTCTTTTTAGATCGAGAAAACGCCCTCTTTTTAGGAGTCTTCTTGTGAGCCTTATGGCTTTTTCTGTTGTCTCGTCTATGTTCTTTGTGGGCTTCTTTATCACCTTTTTCATGGTCTTGGTGAGCTTCTCTATTTTTTTTGCGATGCTCCTTGTGATCTGAATGATTACCTTTACGAACATTATGGCGTTCCTTATGATGCTCATGTTTATCTTTACGGGCGTCGTGTTCCTCCTTACGGTCTTCTCTACGATCTTGGCGTTTTTCCTTATGTTCTTCTTTGCGATCTTGATGTTTTTCCTTATGTTCTTCTCTGCGATCTTGGTGTTTTTCCTTATGTTCTTCTCTGCGATCTTGGTGTTTTTCCTTATGTTCTTCTTTGCGATCTTGATGCTTTTCCTTATGTTCTTCTCTTCTATCTTGAGCTTTATCTTTATGCTTTTCTTTGCGATCTTTAACTTTATCTCTTAACCTAGTGTGTTTTTCTTTCATTTTTTTTAGATAAGCTCTGATTTCTTCTTCTGTGTATCCATCATTTTTTAATCTCTTAACCATTTGCCTGCGTTTAGCAACTTGATCACTTGTTTCAGAATCCTCAGCTCGTATCGCGAAGGGAAAAGTAAATGCTACAACGGCAGCAATGAAAAAGTATCTTTTATAATTCATATGACATTGTCCTTTCTAGGTACATGTTATTTGTTAGATTTCCAGCTCCCGTTTATTTTTTGCTTTGTGCCCTTTCATATTTCACATGTCATGCCATACAAATTTAAAAACAAAAAATCGGAAAACATTGCTTTTTTCACTTAAAAATGAGCATTATTAACCCTGACCCTCTTTTTAATCTGTTGAAAATCCCCACACAGCGTTAGGTTGTAAAATGTTTTTTGTCAATCATTTAACAACTGTCTTCAAATACGAACAAAGCAGGCCGACATGTCTTCTAATTTACTGTATTTTCGTTTTTTTTAACTGGCACAGCATTCGCAATGAACCACATAGAAGTTCAAACGATTAATAGAACCGAGGAGTAATACCTCGTCAAAAAAATAGGATTGAGTCCGCAGACGAATTTGAAGGAAAGGGAGCTCCATGCCTATTACGATCTTGATCAAGATGGAACCACTTCGCTACCACAAAACAATGACAACACATTAAGGAAAGTTTATGAACAATACAAATGATAACGACAAATTGATTTTATTTATGCAACAACGCGTTGACCAATGGAGAGCTGAAAACCGCGACCAGGTCACCCGCAAGGGTGTTCAAGAAGCCATCAACGACTTTAATTATATGGCCATTGAAGTACATTCTTCAAATCCTGAAGTATCACGCAGAGCTAAATTATGTTGCCTAGCACTTTCACTTGGCATTGTCGATGGCCACAAAATGTCTAAAGCTATCACCTTTGAAAACGAATGTGAATAAATTTATTCTTCAAGATAAATATCTATATCAGGATATATTTTTAAAAATTTTCTGACCCCCTCCGTTGTCACAGATGTATTTGTCACATCCAATTCATCTAACATTTTTAATGCCAAGAGCTCTCTCAAACCATAGTTTGTCACTTGAGTTCCACTCACATCTAAAAAGTATAAAGACTCACATTGTGTCACATCTTTCATGTCTAAATCTGTCATCCCTGTATGTGATAAGGCAAGGGATTCTAATTTCTGATCTTTTAAATATCTAAGCCCCTGACCTGTAATGCGAGTTTCACTCAAATTCAAACAGCTAATAGAATTTAATTTCGCTATTACCTGCAAACTTGCATCCGTGATTTTTGTTTGACTCAAATTTAAATCATCAAGTGACGACAAATATTTTAAATAATTCACACCTTTATCACCCACATTCGTATTCATTAGATTTAAATACTCTAGAGTTGTCATCCCAACGAGCAATGACATTCCCCTATCTGTGACATTCGTTGAATTGATTTCCAAACATTCTAATTTTATGTCTTTTAAATGCTCCAACCCTCTGTCCGACACCGCAGTTTCTGACAGAAAAAGGTTTTTTAAGCGTGGCAACTCTTTCAAATAAACAAGCTCTTCATCTGTCACTCTACTAGAGCTCAAATCTAATTCATCCATGATCATGAGATTTTTTACAGTAATCTCAGCAAATTCTTCATTATTAATTCTTTTCAACCACAGCAAAACTTCTTCTAACGTGAATGCGCATTCAGCATCAAACCTTTCTTTCAAGACATCAACTTCACTTTTCACCTGAACAACAACGTCTGAATAATTAGACACATAATTGCCATCATCCATAGAAGTTAGTACATTGTAATTAATGATTTCTTTGGTGGGTTCTTTTGTTTTCACATCTATATGTAACAAACAATTATCATCAGCAGCCGGCAAGAAATTCATCAAAAAAATAATGATTATTAAAGAAAAAATAGAAGCAATAATTTTCATAAGGTTATCCTTTTCACTAAATCATATGTTTCGCTTCCTTATTTTTAATTTACTGTTCGTTATTCAACATTCAACAATGCAAATGCTGTTCCACCATTTTTTTACCTTTAACTAGTGATTTTTCTCACGTACTGTCTTAATTTAAAGACAGCTAGTTATAGGAACACACATTACTTTGCCACAATTTAAAAAATATGTACTATCAACCACCCTCACAACAAAAAAACAAATAAGATAACGCGTTTTACAGTAAGTATGTATTTTATGCGGAGGATTGTATGCGTTATTTTATTTATTTGATCATATCTGTAACTGTTTGGCTACCTTATGCTTATGCGACGGATGACAAAAACAGCGTAGACAAAACGGAATTAATTCAATTGATCTCTGTAAAAAATAATTATGCAGGTTGGGAACGTCGCCGCAAGAAAGAATTGATGGATGAAGGACATAGCCTAAAAGAAATTGTAAAATTAATCGAAAGTGAAAAATCTAAAAAAGTAGACCAAGATGAAGAGAGTTTGGAAACCAAAGTTAGCTCATACTTTGACAAGATTCACATAAATGATGTCACAGCAGCAACAAAAATAACGACCCCCATTCTTGAAAAAATTGCCAAAACCTCTTCATCCAAAAAATTAGAAAACTTGAATAGCGAATTTACTCAACAAGCATTTAAAATTATTTCCACATATCCTAATCATAAAAAATACGAAAAAGAAGTCTATGAAATTGTTGCAGAGCAATGGGTCAAGTGGATATTTTTAAGTGGTGAACAAAAAAATACGACGCTCAAAGAGTTGATAAGTTCTGCCACTAAAAATATTCTACGCATTCGTGAAGAACGTAAACAACGTGAAATTCTTCAAAAAAAATACAGCTATGTTAAAGCTACTGTAAACTCAATTTTGAACAAATTCAAAGTGACCGAAAAAGACCATTCTTATATTTTTGACATAGAGTTTGACATCCAAATGAAAATCAACGAACTTTCTGGTGATGTTAAGGAAAAAAGATATGAAGAACTACATATCATTGAAGCAACTAATTTTATAAAAGAAAACAATCTTGGCGACACCTCCCTTGCCATGCATTGGAAGGATTTTTTCTATCATGGTCGCAGCCTGCGAATTACCAAATATTCAAACCTTGTTCAAAAAATGTTTGACGAAAAACTTGAAAAAATCATGAAAACACATGCCGCTGTTATGACAACCAATGGCCTTGAAGGCAAAGAGTTTAAAGAATTATACGATCTGGAAATGGCTATTCAACGACAAGTTCTTAATGCACCTAAAAAAAATAGAGAACGAGATGAACAAACTTTACACATTATCGAAGCCGATAATTTTGTGAGAAATAGCCCTGTACTCGACATTTATTCCGGTAAGACTGACAATGAGCGTTATCTCAAAGAAATCTCAGCAAAATGGAAAGATTGGTTTTATCAAGGGTCTTTAATGCGCCATATTATGGTAAAAAAAATTAGGGACCAGTCTGAGTTCAACATCTTCACTGAAGAAATTGCAAATAAAAGTGCGAAAATAAAAAGTGACGACATCTCAAAGACTATCAAAGAGATGGATAAAAACGTTAAAAAATTAATTGGTGAATATTATGACAACGAAGCGGCATCTTTTAAAATTCTTTACAGAAAACTTCCCCCTATTTTTGATTTGGAAATAAAAAAATACACAAAATCAGGAGATGTCAAAACGGTTAAGAATCTTATGGCAGAAAAAGACAAGTTTATCAAAACGGGACTTAGCCCAAATACAATTTCAAAAGAAATCAAAAGGATAAACGATGCCCATCTCAAAAAAGTAACGAACAAATACTCTGATGTGTTTTGTCCAAAATATAAAGCTATTAGTAACTACTCAGCTTCTTAGCAAGAAAGGTTGATTATTAAAGGCATTTTCGATTGCCCTCAAGATATTGATGGCATTTTTACGGCAAGTCGAGATGTAGCCGCGAATTCGACA
>Ga0316192_10000731_pt1 | contig 23945 bp, 24 predicted proteins | sample MerIslwburrow_MG_FD_204931 | JGI IMG/M metagenome (GOLD analysis project Ga0316192, IMG submission 204931) | Coastal sediment microbial communities from Maine, United States - Merrow Island worm burrow | ecosystem: Environmental > Aquatic > Marine > Coastal > Sediment | place: USA: Maine...
TAGATAGCCAGACCCGCAATCACAGAACCACCTGGTGAATTTATGTACAGATGGATGTCCTTGTCCGGATTCTCGGATTCCAGAAACAGCAGCTGGGCGACAATCACATTGGCCATATAATCCTCGACCGGGCCGACCACAAACACCACGCGCTCCTTGAGCAGCCGTGAATAGATATCGTAGGACCGTTCGCCACGCGCCGTCTGTTCAATGACCATGGGAACCAGGTTCAATGCCTGTATATTCCCTGCGCCATACTTGCTATTACTATCTGACATCTATCAGTTTCCTTTATGTCACAAACCCGGATCAGGCCTGAATGATTTCCTCAAAATTTACCGGTTTCTCGTTAACGTTTGCCTGCCCGGCAACCCACTCGACTACTGTGTCTTCCATAATCAGGGTCTGAATACCCGCCAGCATTTCCTGGTTGCTGTAGTACCACTGCACCACTTCTTCCGGCTTTTCGTATGACTGCGCGAGCTTCTCGATAGTTTCCCGCACACGCTCTGGGTCAACCTGCAACTGATTTCTCTGAATGACTTCCGCGATCAGCAGCCCGAGCGACACTCGCCGTCGCGCCTCATCTTCAAGCCGGCTGCGGTCGCCCCCTGCATCGGCACTCGCTTCGTCTTTCTTGATCAAGGCGTCTATTTCGCTATCGATCAGGGCGGAAGGGACATCAACATCCACTTTTTCCAGCAATGCATCAAATACCTGCTGTTTTACCCTGGATTTGATAGCCGCTTCCAGCTCGTGCTCCATATTCTTGCGAATCTCTGCACGAAGCTGATCCACTCCCCCGTCAGCAACACCAAAGGCGCGGGCAAATTCATCGTTGACTTCGGGCAATACGGCAGCCGCCACGCTGTGAACGGTTACTTCAAATTTTGCGGTTTTGCCGGCCACTTCCTGCGAGGCATAATCATCCGGGAAGGTGACCTCTATCGTCTTCGTGTCTCCTGCGCTGACACCGACCAGCTGCTCTTCGAAACCAGGAATCATGGTGTCACTACCCAGTTCCAGAGGAACATTGTGTGCTTCGTTACCCGCGAAGGGCTGGCCATCGACCGTTCCCTTAAAGTCTATTTCCAGACGGTCGCCCTGCCCGGATTCACGTTCGACACCGGCCCAGGTAACCCGCTGCTTACGCAGTTTTTCAATCATGTTATCGACGTCACTATCCGTCACCTCTGCAGACAGGCGCTCAATCGTAATATCGCTCATCTCGGGTGGCTCAATGTCAGGAAACACTTCAAATATAGCAACAAACTCCAGCTCCAGACCTGGCTGATTCCGGGTTTGTTCGATACTGGGGTCGCCCGCCGGCTTCAGGTTCTCCTGCTGTAATGCCTGTTCGTAACTTGAGGCGATCAGTTCGCCCGCTGCTTCCTGACGAACCTGGCTTTCATAGCGCTTCTTTACAACACTCATCGGTACCTTGCCTGGCCTGAAACCATCCAGTCGAACGGTGCGCACAAGTTGCTGTAACTTGCCCAGAACCTGCTGGTCAATCTGATCCGCAGGTATTTGCACCGTCATACGGCGCTCCAATCCACTGGTCGTTTCAACTGAGACTTGCATGATATTTCCTCAACCCGAATATTAATAAATTACAGCATAATCAGTAGTTTAAACTATGCCAGTTACTTGTATTAAGTTATTTTTTGGTGCGAAAGGAGAGACTCGAACTCTCACGGGTTACCCCACAGGAACCTAAATCCGGCGCGTCTACCAATTCCGCCACTTTCGCGATACACCCCAACCGCCTGCAGGGCGAGGCCCCAACGTTAACAAGCCATTATACGGAAATGGAAAAACGAGCATAACCCTGAATGGAGTATGGAAATAAAAAGCCCACGTCGGGCACGGGCGAACCGACCCTCATGGCTTCTTGCTTTGTAGCCACTTTTTTAAAGCTGCGACACTATGCCGCACCAGATTTTGGTGAAATTTTACTACCACTGGTCTAACATAACAGCATATTAGTATTTACTTATTTATATGCATCTAAATGGAGACCCGTCATGAGTAATTTAGTCAGGCAGCTCAGGCTTGCGGAAAAGGCGGCTGAGGACATCTATATAGCGAAGATTGACCGCGAATTGATCGAGTCCCTTCACAAACGGATGCAGGCAGAGAAAAAGTCCTTTCACCCTTCCGAGCAATCCAGCGCCGAAGCACGGCCGATTGCGTTATTCACGTCACACTGAGGACAAATAAATGAGTTTAGATCGAATCATCAATGCTATGGCAGGTACTTTTATTTTGCTCTCGCTTGCGTTAGGCGCTGAGGCTAGCCCGATATTCCATAATTCAAACTGGCTGTGGGTCACCGCATTTGTCGGCGCCAATCTTTTTCAGTCTGCATTTACCGGCTTTTGCCCGGCTGCCATCATCTTTAAAAAGCTCGGCGCAAAACCCGGTCTGGCATTTAATTGAGAAAAGGGGACGGAGGGATTATTTATTAACCAGCCAAGATAATTGATTATTATTTAATCCCTCCGTCCCCTTTTCACCGCACCCTTTTCAGTCCCCTTTTCATAGGCGTTTTTGGTGGGCCGTGAAGGGCTCGAACCTTCGACCAAGAGATTAAGAGTCTCCTGCTCTACCAACTGAGCTAACGGCCCCAAACTGGGGCGAACGATGGGGCTCGAACCCACGACAACCGGAATCACAATCCGGGGCTCTACCAACTGAGCTACGCCCGCCATTAAAACTGTGTTGCGTGCGGCAATGCTGTCACACTACATTGGCGCCCCGAAGAGGATTCGAACCTCTGACCCACGGCTTAGAAGGCCGTTGCTCTATCCGACTGAGCTACCGGGGCCGAATACGCCAAACCAAACTGGTCGGGGTAGAGAGATTCGAACTCCCGACATCCTGCTCCCAAAGCAGGCGCGCTACCAGACTGCGCTATACCCCGAATTTTCGTCCGGACCGGGGTCCGACCCCATTCCAGTCCTGATTCAGGGTGGGCCGGGCCGGCGATAATACGTTTACACCCTGACTTCGTCAACGATCCGAGCTGCCAAAGTATACCAGATACAGGCAAGCTGGCTTGTTCGTTCCAGCGCTGCGTGCGAAAATCCGTGCCTCGTTCGCGCCGAGTAGATCCAGCTGACCATGAGTGCCCGCATCATCGATGGCAAGGCCATTGCCGCAGATATCCGACAGCAGGTCAAACAGGGCATAGACAAGCGGCTGGCATCGGGAAAACGTCCACCAGGGCTGGCCGTTATACTGGTCGGCAGCGACCCTGCATCGGAAATCTATGTGCGCAACAAGCGCCGTGCCTGTGAAGAATCCGGCGTGTTGTCCCGCTCCTGGGATCTGGCACAAGATACACCTCAGCAACAGCTGCTGGACCTCATCGACACCCTGAATGACGACGCAGAAATTGATGGCATCCTGGTTCAACTGCCTCTGCCCGGACACATCGATGCCGAAACCATTATCGAACGCATTCAGCCGGACAAGGATGTGGACGGTTTTCACCCGTACAATGTCGGGCGCCTGGCACTGCGGATTCCGCAACTCAGGTCCTGTACACCGCGCGGCATTATCACCCTGCTGGATAGCACCGACGAACCCTATTACGGACGCGAAGCTGTGGTAGTGGGGGTATCCAACCATGTCGGCCGGCCCATGGCGCTGGAACTGCTGATGGCCGGTGCTACCGTCACCTGCTGTCACCGCTTTACCAAAGACCTGGAAAAACATGTGCGCAGCGCTGAAATTCTGGTGGTCGCCGCCGGCAAGCCGGGGCTGGTTCCGGGTGAATGGGTGCAACCAGGCGCCACTGTCATCGATGTCGGAATCCATCGCAGCGACAACGGCTTGATTGGCGATGTGGTCTTTGCAGCCGCTCAACAGCGTGCCGGCTGGATCACCCCGGTACCCGGCGGTGTGGGGCCCATGACCGTGGCTACACTTTTACAGAACACCCTGTACGCGGCGGAAACATTGCACGAAGAATAGCAATAAACCTTATTCGCGCCGCCACTGCGTGCCGCCGCCGCCATCCTCCAGCACGATTCCCAGACCGGTCAATTCGTCCCGGATACGGTCTGCTTCCCCCCAGTCACGGTCCGTTCTCGCCTGTTCACGGCGCGCAATCAGGGCTTCGATATCAGCATCGCTGGGCCCCTCTGCACCGGTCTCCTGCCGGCTACGCAAATAGGACTCCGGGTCCGCTTGCAGGATGCCCAGCCTGCCGGCCAGTTTTGACAGCGTATTCGCCAGGCACGCGATATCGCTGCTGTCCTGTTCGCGGGCCCGATTCAGGGCCCGGGCCAGGTCAAACAAAACCGCCAGGGCTTCCGGCGTATTGAAATCATCATTCATCGCCACCCGGAAACGTTCCTCGTAGGAAGCATCCAGAGCGGTGTCATCGTTGACAGCGCTGCCTCGCAGTGCGGTATACAGGCGCTGCAAGGCGCCGCGCGCCTGGTCCAGGTTATCGTCGCTGTAGTGCAGCGGGCTGCGGTAGTGACTGGAGAGGATGAAATAACGAATTTCCTCTGGCCGGTAGCGCTGCAAAATTTCGCGCACGGTAAAAAAGTTACCCAGCGACTTGGACATTTTCTCTTCGTCAACCTGCACAAAACCATTGTGAATCCAGTAATTGACAAAGTGCTCGCCGGTCGCCCCCTCAGACTGCGCGATCTCGTTTTCGTGGTGCGGGAACTGCAGATCCATACCGCCGCCGTGTATGTCGAAATGATTCCCCAGGCAGTTGGTGGACATGGCCGAGCATTCAATGTGCCAGCCCGGGCGTCCCTCACCCCAGGGAGATGGCCAGCCAGGCTCCCCCGCTTTGGCGGATTTCCACAGTACGAAATCCAGCGGATCCCGTTTCGCCTGCTCGACATCCACGCGCGCACCGGCGCGCAATTCTTCCACACGCTTGCCCGATAATTGCCCGTAGCCGTTGAATTTCCCGACCGCATAGAACACATCGCCGTTCTCGCCCTGGTAGGCATAGCCGTTGTCTATCAGCCGCCCGATCATCCCCAGAATACTGTCCATCGAGTCTGTCGCACGTGGTTCGGAGTCCGGGGGCTGTACGCCCAGCGCCTCCGCATCTTCGTGCATGGCCGTGATAAACCGTTTGGTCAGGTCCGCAATGTCCTCGCCATTCTGCTGCGCCCGGGCAATGATCTTGTCATCGATATCGGTAATATTGCGCACGTAGGTGACGTCGTACCCCAGGCTGCGCAGGTGCCGGACGATCACATCGAACACCACCAGTACCCGGGCATGTCCCAGGTGACACAGGTCGTACACGGTCATGCCGCACACATACATGCGCACCTTGCCGGGCTGAATCGGCACAAATTCCTCTTTTTTACGGGTAAGGCTGTTAAACAGCTTCAGCATGAACACTGACTCCACGTGATATATCGGTCTGACCGGCTGCAGGATTGGCGCGCATGGTAACAAAATTCACCCGGCCTGGCGGAAAGCGCCCTGCGCCGATGGAAATCGTGGGCTGGTCAGGTATATGATACGGCGCTGGCGAAAAGGAGCCCGAATTCAATATGAAAAACCTCAATCGATTCATTCTTGCAACGTTGCTCTGTATTTTACCTTTTGCTGCCGGAGCAGCCGAACCCACCGCAACAGGAGATTCCACAGTGACCGTGCGTATGCAGACCAACAAAGGCACCATTGTTCTTGAACTGGATGCCGAAAAGGCCCCCGCAACCGTAGCCAACTTTGTGGAATACGCCAAGTCGGGTTTTTACGACGGTACTGTTTTTCATCGCGTCATCCCGCGTTTCATGATCCAGGGCGGTGGTTTTCAACCCGGCATGACCCAGAAAGCCGGCCGGGACCCGATCAAGAACGAAGCCGATAACGGCCTGAAAAATGACCTGGGCACTATCGCCATGGCGCGTACATCGGATCCAAACTCGGCCACGGCGCAGTTCTTCATCAATACCAAGGACAACAGCTTCCTGAACCACAGTGCACCAACGTCGCAAGGTTGGGGTTACTGTGTTTTCGGCAAAGTGACTGAAGGTATGGATGTGGTGCAGGAGATCGAGAAGGTTTCTACCGGTACAAGCTCTGGTCACCAGGACGTCCCGAACGAGGACGTCATTATAGAAAAGGTTACCGTCGAAGATTAAACCATTGCCCCTCTCCCCGAGGCGGGGAGAGGGCTGGATGGCGGGTGAACCCACGTGGCAACACTGTTCGTCTCGGACCTGCATCTCCACCCTTCACGACCGGCAATCATCGCCTGCTTTCTGAAGTTCCTGGAACAACAGCGAAGCCGGGCGGATGCCCTGTACATCCTGGGCGACCTGTTTGAATCCTGGATCGGCGACGATCACCCGGAACCCGCCTATCACTCCGTCAAACTGGCGCTTGGAAAGTGCGCTAAAGCAGGGACACCTGTCTACCTGATGCACGGCAACCGGGATTTTATGCTGGGTGAAACCTTCAGCGGCGAAACCGGCTGCATTCTGCTGCCTGACCCGACGCATATTGATCTGTACGGCACCTCTGCACTGCTGATGCACGGCGATTCACTGTGCACCGACGACAGCGAGTACCAGCAGGTCCGTTCCCGAGTACGCGACCCGGCCTGGCAGCAACAGGCGCGCGCCCTTCCTGTTGCCAGGCGGCTGGAAATCGCGGCCCAGGCCCGGGAACTCAGCGCGCAATCCAAACAGGGCAAGCAAGAGTACATCATGGATGTCAATCAGGATGAAGTGCTGCGCGTTTTCGAAGAATATCAGGTGGATTTACTTATCCATGGACACACTCACCGCCCGGGCAGTCATCCCCTAAATGCAGGTAACCGGAAAGTGGCCCGTATTGTCCTGGGCGACTGGTATACCACGGGCAGTGTACTGGTCGCCGACGCGCGCGGCCGGCGGCTGGAAACACTTGAGTGCCAGTAGCCGCTAGCAGGCTGTTGAAAAAGCCTGCTAGGGAGTATCTTCCTGAACAGGCACCCGGGTTATTGCATAGCCCTCAGGCAGTTCAAACAGATGCTCATCCAGTTCAACCCCGATTTGATAATCGATCAACTCGCGTCGCTCACCCTGGTCGTTCCACTCCAGCAAGGGGATACCCTGTTGCATCTGAAAATCTGCCGCATAGAGATAGCGGGACAGGAAACAGGGTGTCTGGTACTGTTCAGGCGTATTTGCCAGGGTACGCATCTGTTGGACAGCCAGTGAGCGGGCGAACTCCTGAAACGCTGCCCGTGCCGGTCCCGGGAAACCAGGCACTACGACGGCGGAATAGCACAGCTCCCCGCCCGCAGTCAGCTCGACAGTAACCGGCACCTTGTCAGCAACCCGTGGAGCCTTCGCATCGACACGCTGTTTTATTTTGACATCCAGGTGGCGGGGAATATCGGGCACCTGCCCTTGTCCGTCGATGCGCAGAACAGTCCGGTCTTCGGGTACTACGCTGTAGACCTGCCGGGTTTTACGATCAAACAATGCATAGCCGCCCTCACCACTCCCTTCGTCGCTGCGCATGAAATGCTCTGTCACAAGGTAGCGCACCTTGTAAGGAGGAATACCCGTTTCCTGTTCCAGGTACCATAGAATGGAGCCGGTCACTCCGGCATGCACCCATCCAGAGGCAAGCAGTAACAGGATACAGAGGCTGTGCCGCTGAATTATGTGCACAGTCCGCACATGGCTTGATTTAATTTTCATGAGTCACTCTGTTTCCGGTCGCCAGTTGTTCCAGATAGTCCATTTCAACCTTGCTGAATCCTGCCCTTTCCCTGGCCGCGTAATGGAAAGGCTGTTTCACCTGCCCCTGCATATATTCCTGCACCAGCCGGGCAAACGTAACATCGGGGTCAAGGTTCCGTTCGCCACACAGATAACGAAACCAGCGCGTCCCGATTTCCACATGCCCGATCTCGTCACGCAGGATAATCTTTAATACCTCAACGCTACGCTCATCGCCGGCCTGCTCCAGCCGCTGGATCATACCCGGCGTTACATCCAGACCACGCGCTTCCAGTACGCGGGGTACCAGCGCCATTCTTACCAGCGGATCATGCGCCGTCTTGCAGGCCATTTCCCAGAGCCCGTCATGGGCATCAAAATCCCCATATGCATGACCAAAGTCAGCCAGCCGTTCACACAACAGGCGGAAATGATACGCCTCTTCATAAGCGACTTTCGCCCAGTCGCCGTAAAAGGCCTCCGGCATGTTGCGGAACCGGTAGACCGCATCCCACGCCAGGTTGATTGCATTGAATTCAATATGCGCCAGCGCATGCAGCAGTGAAGCACGGCCTTCTGTACTACCCAGACGCCGGCGCGGCAAATTCCGGGGCGCAACCAGATGCGGTCGCGCGGGTCGTCCCGGGGCACCTATGACCTGCGGTTCATCAATGGATTTGCATTCGAGCTGCCCCGCCTGGAGCGCTTCAACAGCGAGGCCCGTGAGCTTGCATTTCGCCGCCGGGTCTGCGCATTCGAGACATTGTCGCGCCCAGGCAAACAAATTGTCGCTGGCTGGTAGCGCTACGCTTTCAGACATGGCACTTTTTCACAGTACACTTCCACTTCGTAATCCAGTCACCGGCCGCGTCTGCCGCCACCCTGAGGCCAGCAAAGGCCGGGAATAACGCAAATATAATATTCATATAAATTACATTAAGTTATATGCGCAATATAACCTATTTTATCACATAAAAACAGATCCATTTTTGACACCAGCGTCTGGTTGAGCGCATGCTCGAACCACCGCTGCAGAGGGACTAAAAAAATGGGCGAACAACAACATGTCCTCGAAGTCTATGAGCCCTATGAATACAAAGGGCAAAACCCGCTTGCTGTTGAAGGCGTCACGGTGCTCAAGGGTCCGATGCGTGATCACTATTATCTGCTGCGCCTGGATACCCCGGTAGAACATGACCACGAAGTAATCGAATTGCTACTCGTCCTCCCCCACTACACCGGCGACAAGATTGACCGTGCGGTAAACAGCACCTGCACCGTGAATATCGCCCGTGTACCTTCTGACTCTGAACTCGCACATAAAACCAGCGTGGGTTTCGAGGACTTTCAGCGCTGGGGCGTAGGTAAAATAAGCCTGTACAGCCACAGCTAGTGCTTTAGTCACGCAATAAGCGAATCTTCCCGCTGACCTGAACATTCACGCGACTGGTACCCTGTTCCAGCGCAGGCTTGTTCACGCTGGCCCTGCTCATTGTCGAGAGCGCCTCCGCCCGTATCGGTATTATCGGACTCTGTCCAGCGCTGTGGATATTAATATCCAGCAGCTTGTAGGTCTTGGCGCCCAGTGATTTACGGATAATTTCCGCACGTGCCTGGTAGGCCTCCAGGGCCTGCTCAATCAGTTCATTCTCGACCTGCCGTCGCCGGTCGGGGGAAACAGAGAACTGCAGGGACTGCATTTGCAAGCGGCTTTGCAGTGTACCTGCCAGTTCGCTCAACTGATCTACATCCTGCGACTCCAGGTGCAGCTCCTGGCGTCCGCGCCAGCGTGCAATTTTCCTGTCTTCATCATACACCGGGTAAGTCTGGTAACTGCCACTGCGCGACGTCACCAGCTTGTTGGCACGGGCCTGATCCAGCGCCCACGTCATGGTGCTGTTTATCTTGTCTGCCACAACTGCCGGTTTCTTTTCCTCTGCCGTGACGTTCATGATCGCGACCATGCGGTCATTGCCAACCTCACGTCCAACCTCGACCTGAAAGCTGACCTGATCTTCGGCGCTAACAGTTTCAGTCGCGGCTGCTGTGGAAAAGACAGCGCTTACCGAACAGAACAACAAAACCAGATTGCGTAGTACGTACATCACCCTCACCTCTTAATTAATCAGTATGTTGCTTGCGCGACATGTTGTTTACAAACCGTCGGCAGTCCCCTAAAAACCGCCGGGGATCCGTGACAGGATGCTGCCATCGAGCGTACAGGGACAAGGTGAGACCGCCCAGCGGTCGAGAAAGTGCCCTGCGGCATGTATTTACAAGGTGAATCGCCGCCAGGCGAGAGAGGGTACCCTGGGGTACAGCGCGTTTGTAAACAACATGTCGGGCAAGCAACATACACCTTATCAAAGTCCGCGCGCCAGATCCGCACGCAAGTCATCGACGGATTCCAGGCCAACCGCAACCCGGACCAGCCCGTCGGATATTCCCGATGCTTCACGCTGCTCCGGTGTCAGGCGGCCGTGCGTAGTGGTAGCAGGGTGCGTTATGGTCGTTTTTGTGTCACCCAGATTTGCCGTTATGGAACAGATACGGGTGGCGTCGATCAGTTTCCAGGCAGCGCCCTTGCCACCCTTCAGGTCAAATGCCACGATACCACCGAACCCGGTTTGCTGCCTGGCCGCCAGTTCGTGCTGGGGGTGGGATGCCAGCCCGGGATAGTAAATGCGGCTGACCGCAGGCTGCTCCTGCAGCCAGTCCGCCAGCAGCTGTGCCGATGCACAATGCGCTCGCATGCGAATCGCCAGGGTCTCCAGACCCTTCAGGAATACCCATGCATTGAACGGACTCATGGTCGGTCCGCAGGTACGCAGAAAACCGTACACACCCTCACCGACAACATCCTCACGCCCAACCACCGCGCCACCTACACAGCGGCCCTGGCCATCCAGGTACTTGGTCGCTGAATGGATTACGATGTCGGCGCCGAGCGCCAGGGGACGTTGCAATGCCGGGGTACAGAAGCAGTTGTCCACCACCAGCAAGCAGGTGTTGGCATGCGCGAGATCAGCCAGCGCAGAAATGTCAGCCACTTCGGTTAACGGATTCGAAGGCGTTTCCAGAAACAGCAGGCGGGTCTCCGGCCGTATGGCAGCTTCCCAGGCCGACAGGTCATCCTGCGCAACAAAAGTCGTCTCAATACCGAACTTGTGCAGGTAATTATTGAACAGCAAGGTCGTACTGCCAAAAATACTGCGCGAGGAAACCACGTGGTCACCGGCCTGTAACAGGCCCGCGCAAGTCGCGTAGATGGCCGCCATGCCGGAGGCAGTCGCCACACAGCGCTCACCGCCTTCCAGTGCCGCCAGGCGCTGTTCGAAAGTTCGCACGGTGGGGTTGGTAAAGCGTGAATAGATATTCCCCGCTTGTTCCCCGGAAAAGCGAGCCGCTGCGGCAGCCGCGCTTTCGAAGACATAACTGGAGGTCGGGAAAATCGGTTCTGAATGCTCGCACTCTGCCGTGCGCTGCTGCCCGGCACGAACCGCCAATGTTTCAAAACCGGGTACTGTGTCTTCTGTGTCGGGCATAACCCTCTCCTGTCTTCAGGACGGGCGAAAAAAAACCCACCCTCGACTAATAACGAAAGCAGGTGCCGTCGCTTTAGCCGAATTTATAACGCGCCCGCAAGCTGAATCTCAAATCGGCGCAGCGCAAGATTAGACAAAACAGGTGGGGCCGGTCAAGCGTTATTGTGCATCTCGATCACTTCGTCCTCGGCCAGGCGCCTTTCCTTCTTGGCCGAATCATTGCGTAATTTCTCCAGATGCGAGAGATAATCGACAGTCACGCCACCCGTTATGTACTCACCGGTAAATACCGAACAGTCAAATGCCGTTATCTCGGGATTGCCTTTCTTTACTGCATCAATCAGGTCTTCGAGATCCTGGAATATCAGCCAGTCAGCACCGATGGCTTCGGCAATCTGCCCAACACTCCTGCCATGCGCGATCAGTTCTTCCTTGGTTGGCATATCGATACCGTATACGTTGGGGTGGCGCACCGGGGGCGCTGCCGAGGCAAAATAGACATTCTTCGCGCCGGCGTCCCGCGCCATCTGGATAATCTGCTGGGATGTGGTTCCGCGCACGATGGAATCATCCACCAGCATGACATTCTTGTCCCTGAATTCCAGATCGATGGCGTTCAGCTTCTGCCGTACGGACTTTTTGCGCTCCTGCTGGCCCGGCATGATAAAAGTCCGCCCGATATAACGGTTCTTGATGAAGCCCTCACGGTACTTGAGCCCCAGGTTGTTGGCCAGTTCCAGGGCAGCGGTGCGACTGGTATCGGGGATGGGTATGACAACATCGATATCGTGCTGCGGGCGCTCACGCAGGATTTTTTCAGCCAGCGCTACACCCATGCGCAAACGCGCCTTGTACACAGACACATTGTCGATAATCGAATCAGGCCGCGCCAGGTACACGTGCTCGAAAATACAGGGGGCATAGCCGGGCTGTTCGGCGCATTGACGTTTCGCCATGCTGCCATCCTTGCCCAGGAAAACGGCTTCACCGGGACGCACATCGTCGATCAGCTCGAAACCCAGCGGGTTCAGTGCGACGCTTTCAGATGCCACCATGAATTCGGCTCCCTGCTCTGTTTCGCGGCGGCCGTAGACCAGCGGCCTGATACCATAGGGGTCGCGAAACGCCACCACACCGAAACCGGTAATCATGGCAACTGCCGCATAGGCGCCACGACAGCGGCGATGCACCGCAGACACCGCGGCGAATACATCGTCCTCATTGATGCGCAACTTGCCACACTGCTGCAACTCGTGCGCAAAGATATTCAGCAGCACCTCGGAATCCGAGTCGGTATTGAGATGGCGCAGATCCTCACGAAACAGGTTCTGCTTCAATTCTTCCGCATTGGTCAGGTTGCCGTTATGTGCCAGCGTAATGCCGTACGGGGAATTCACGTAGAAAGGCTGGGCTTCGGCGGAACTCTCGCAACCGGCAGTCGGGTAGCGCACGTGCCCGATACCCATATTACCGCGCAGGGTGAGCATATGACGCGTATGAAACACGTCGCGCACCAGGCCATTGTCCTTGCGCAGCCACAACTTGCTGCCTTCGCAGGTCATGATACCGGCCGCGTCCTGCCCCCGGTGCTGCAATACTGTTAACGCGTCATAGATTGACTGGTTAACAGCGCCGTTAGAAACAATACCGACAATGCCACACACTGCTTTAGACCTCGGTGTTGAAAACGTTCGTTGAAACTCAGAAGCGTATACGTTCCGCTATATCGGCAGGCAAAAAACTGCGTAGCCACAATGCCATATCCTGGAAATACCCGAGCAGCATCGAGTCCTGCCACCAGGGGTCCTGGGGTACGGTTGTCAGGCCGGCCAGCATGACCAGCACAGCAACAACGACCACACCGCGGGCGACGCCGAATATCATGCCCAGCATGCGGTCAGTTGATGTTAACCCGGTCTTGCTTATCAACTGTCCCGCCAGGTAGTTCACCAGCCCGCCCACCAGCAGCGTACCGATGAAAAGCAATCCGAACGCCACCACATTACGAATCGTCGGCGTATCGATCCAGTCCCGCATCACTCTGGCAAGGTCATGGAAAAACAGCATGCCAATCCACAGCGCCGCAATCCAGCTGACCAGCGAAAGCGCTTCCTTCATGAACCCGCGCCACAGGCTCAACAGGGCCGAAACGGCAATAATAACCAGCAGAATATAGTCTACCCAGATCACCCGGCAACCCTGCCACACCGCCCGTCAAAACAAAGCATGCGGTTATTTTACTCGAAGAGGACGGATCATGGCGACAGCTATTCAGGGGTAGGAGAGCACACGCCCTTTAAGGGTCAGCTTGTCCTGTATCTGTTTCCGGCTCTGCTCGGCCTCCGCCCGCTCAAGGAACGGGCCCACGCGCACCCTGAAGCGTGATTTCCCCTCAATCCTGGCCTTCTCCACCTGTGTCGTAAAGCCGTTCTTACGCAGTTTGTCACGCAGGCGCAGGGCGTTCTGCTCACTGGAAAAACTGCCCATCTGCACCACCCAGCTACCCAGGGGGTCGGATTCTGCCGGTTTATTTTCAGGTTCAGGCTCTTCTGCTACGACCGGCTCGGGTTCTGGCTCAGGCTCAGCAACCGGCTGAGCGGGTTCGGCCGGGGCTTCTGACACGGCTGCGGGCTGCGGGTCAGCCAGAATGATGGATGTTTCCGGTGCAGCCGGTATGGCATCCGGTGCCGGAAATGATTCGAGTGGTGCACTTATCGCACGATCTTCAGGTTCCGGCAATGCTTCCATCTCCGGCACCAGGGTCTGGCTGGGGCCCTCCAGTATCAGGGGCACAAAAATAACGCCCAGGGCGACCAGTACAATGGCGCCGACCAGGCGCTGTTTTAGCAATACATCCATCTTGACTCGTTATCCAAACTCCGGTTGCAGAGCGCTCCATTCAGCCACGGTATAAAAAGAACCACAGACCAACACTCGATCACCGGACTTCGCTTTGTCTTTTAATAATTCCACTGCATCCGCAACAGATCGACAGACGTTTACCCGCGCTGCACCGGCTATGGGCTCAAGCTTTGCCGCCAGTTGCCCGACCGGACTGGCGCGCTCCACTGCCAGCCCCACCGGGTACCAGCAGGACACCTGCGGATCAAGGGCGAGCACAAAGGATTCTGTATCCTTGTCCCGCATCATGCCTAGCAGCGCATGCGTTTTGCCTGCCAGCGGCAACACCCTGAGCGCATCTGCCAGCGCCAGCGCCGCCTGCGCATTATGGGACACATCCAGCACCTGTTCCACCCTGCCCGTCAGCCGCTGCACGCGCCCCGCCAACTGTACCCATTTCAGGCCCGCCCGCACAGATTTCTCTGTTACCGGCAAACGTTCTTCAAGCATTTCCAGCAGCATGAGAACGGCGCCTGCATTGGCCAGCTGATGCGCCCCGGGCAAGGCGGGTCGGGGCAAATCACGATAACGGCTGTGCCCACCCTGCCAGTGCCAGCCACCGGCGGTCTCTCCAATGCTGAAATCCTGTCCCAGCACCCGCAATACAGCGCCGACGCTGTCTGCCACGGCGCGCAGGCTGTGCGGCGGATCTGTATCTCCGCACACCACGGGACACGCAGCACGCATGATGCCGGCTTTTTCCCGGGCGATGGATTCGCGGTCTGCGCCCAGCCACTCGGTATGGTCGATAGCGATACTGGTAATCAGGGCTGCGTCCGCATCGATAATATTTACCGCATCCAGGCGCCCGCCCAGCCCGACTTCCAGTAGTGCAACATCCAGCGCTTCCCGGCTCATAATATCCAGCGCCGCCAGCGTGCCGAATTCAAAATAGGTTAGTGAATCCTCTCCGCGGGCGCGATCGATGCGTGCGAAGGCGTCGCACAAAGCCTGATCTGTAACGTCCTCACCACACAGGCGGAGTCTTTCGTTATAACGCAGCAGGTGCGGTGAGGTGTAGCACCCGACCCGATAGCCCGCCCTTGACAGAATCGCCTCAAGCATCGCGACCGATGAACCCTTGCCGTTGGTTCCCGCTACCGAAATAACAAGCTGTGCCGGATTGCGACACTGCAGGTGGTCCGCCACCCGGCCCACCCGTTCCAGTCCCAGGTCGATCACGGATGGGTGCAGCGTCTCCTGCCAGCCTAGCCAGTCTTGCAGCGTTGCAAAGCGCGGGGATTCAGTCATGTGCCTGGATCGTACCCGGTTTTGGAGGGGGGTGGTTATTCCCGGGCGTCAGCAAGGCTCACGCACGGGTCAGTGTGTTAATCGAGCGACGCGTGATGTGTCAGGATCGCCAGCAGAGAGGCGATACGCACGCGCATTTCACGCCGGTCGACGATCATGTCAATGGCGCCGTGTTCAAGCAGGAATTCGCTACGCTGAAAACCTTCCGGCAGGGTTTCACGCACAGTCTGTTCGATAACCCGCGGGCCGGCAAAACCAATCAGCGCTCTGGGCTCGGCGATATTGATGTCACCGAGCATTGCCAGACTGGCGGACACCCCGCCCATGGTGGGATCAGTCAGCACCGAGACAAACGGGATGCCGGCCCTGGAAAGGCGTGCCAGTGCAGCACTGGTCTTTGCCATCTGCATCAGGGATAGCAGGGCTTCCTGCATGCGTGCGCCACCACTGGCGGAAAAACACACCAGCGGGATATTGTGGTCCAGACTGCTGTTTACCGCACGTACGAAACGCTCACCGACCACGGACCCCATGGAACCACCCATGAATCCGAATTCGAAAGCGGCAGCCACCAGCGGCAAGCCCTCTACCTGTCCGCGCATTACAACCAGCGCATCGGTTTCACTGGTAGCTTTCTGTGCCTGCTTCAAGCGATCAATGTATTTTTTGCTGTCCCTGAACTTCAGCGGGTCGATCGGCTGCACCTCCGCACCGATCTCCTCGCGTGGTTCGGCATCCAGAAACAGATCAAGACGTCGACGGGTTCCGATGCGGATATGGTAGCCGCATTTGGGACAGACATCCTGGCTACGCTCGAGCTCGGCGCGGTAAAGCACCGCGTCACAGGAAGTGCACTTGCTCCATAAACCCTCGGGAACCGCCCGTTTATCCTTGTTTTCTGTCCTGATGCGCGATGGCATCAAATTTTCAAACCAGCTCATTGTCCTGTTCCTGACTTTAAGTAGTCCACTAGACCTGATCCATTGCCGCGCGCATTTCCGCGATAACCTTTGGTGCCTCAAGCGCTACCTGAGCTGGCTGATCAGCCAGCTCAGCGATACGACTGACCAGTGCACTGCCTACCACCACGGCATCGGCAACGCGGGCAATTTGTGCCGCTGATTCAGCATCGCGAATGCCGAATCCAACACCCACAGGCAGCTCTGTACTATTGCGAATCTGTTCGAGCTTATCCGCCACCGACTGAACATCCAGGTGGCTGGCGCCGGTAACACCTTTGAATGACACATAGTAAAGGAAACCGCTGCCGTTTTCCGTCATCATGCGAATACGTTCGTCATCGCTGTTGGGGGCCGCAAGGAAAATCGGGTCCAGCTGCTCAGCCTTCAGACAGTCCACCAGTTCTCTCGCTTCCTCCGGCGGCAAATCAACGGTAAGCACACCATCAACACCAGCCGCGCGGGCCGCTCCGGCAAAGGCGTCATATCCCATCACTTCAACCGGATTCAGATACCCCATCAGTACCACAGGCGTTTCATTATCCTGTTCACGAAAACTGCGCACCATATCGAGCACCTGGTGCAGGCTGACATGGTGCTGCAGCGCACGCTCGCAGGCGGCCTGGATCACCGGACCATCGGCCATGGGGTCGGAGAACGGGACACCAAGTTCCAGCAAGTCGGCGCCGGCTTCCACCAGCGCGTGCAGTAACGGCACCGTCACCGACGGTTGTGGATCGCCGGCGGTAATATAGGGAATAAGCGCTTTGCGTCCGCGCTCGCGCAGGGATTCAAAACGTGCAGCAATACGACTCATACCTGAATACCCTCCAGTGCAGCAACGGTATGTATATCCTTGTCGCCGCGGCCGGAGAGATTCACTATCAGCAGTTTATCCTTATCCAGTTGCGGCGCCAGTTGCTTCGCGTAAGCCAGTGCGTGGCTCGATTCGAGTGCCGGAATGATGCCTTCAATGCGCGTCAGGGCATGGAAAGCGTCCAGTGCCTGCTCATCCGTTGCAGCAACATACTGCGCGCGGCCACTGTCCTTCAGCCAGGCATGCTCAGGCCCTACACCCGGATAGTCGAGTCCCGCCGACACCGAATGGGTTTCTATGATCTGGCCATCCTTGTCTTCCATCAGGTAAGTCCGGTTGCCGTGCAGCACACCTGGACGGCCTGCGCACAGCGGAGCGGCATGTTTACCGCTTTCAATACCGTAACCGCCGCCCTCGACACCATACATGGCAACACCGGCATCCTCCAGGAAAGGATAGAACAGCCCTATCGCATTGGAACCGCCACCAACACAGGCGATCAGCCCGTCCGGCAAGCGGCCGGCCTGCTCCAGTATCTGTGCGCGAGCTTCACGACCGATGATGGTCTGGAAATCGCGCACCATGACCGGGTAGGGGTGCGGGCCGGCTACGGTACCTATAATGTAGAAGGTGTTATCGACATTGGTCACCCAGTCTCGCATGGCCTCGTTAAGCGCGTCCTTCAGCGTTCTGGAACCCGACTCAACCGCGACCACTTCGGCGCCCAGCAGGCGCATGCGGTAAACGTTGATTGCCTGGCGCTTGATATCCTCGGTCCCCATGTACACAACGCACTCCAGACCCAGGCGTGCAGCAACAGTCGCGGTTGCCACGCCGTGCTGCCCGGCGCCGGTTTCCGCAATCACGCGTTTCTTGCCCAGACGTTTGGCGAGCAACGCCTGGCCTACCGTATTGTTTATTTTGTGCGCACCGGTATGGTTGAGATCTTCACGTTTCAGATAGATCTGTGCCCCGCCCAGTTGCTGACTCCAGCGTTGTGCGTGATACAGCGGTGACGGACGACCGACAAAGTGGGCAAGATCGCTATCCAGCTCGGCCTGGAAATCCGCATCCTGGCTAAACTTCTCGTAGGCCAGTCGCAACTCTTCCAGCGGCCCCATCAGGGTCTCTGCGACAAAGCAGCCGCCATAAGGCCCGAAGTGCCCGCCGGCATCGGGTAACCCGGTTAACGGTAGCGGCTCATCTGTTCGCTTTGCTTGCGTCACCACGTTCTACTCCTCGTATAAATGCTTGCATCTTTTCTGCCGATTTGATGCCTTTCTCAAGTTCCACACCACTGCTGACATCGACCGCGAAAGGCCGGGTCCGGACAATCGCTCCAGCCACGCTATCCGCTGTCAGACCACCGGCAAGTATCAATGGCCTGCCGCTACCGGCAGGCACCTGCGCCCAGTCAAACGCGACACCGCCACCGCCATGCGTATCCGGCTGCCAGGCATCCAGCAAAATTCCGCAGGCCTCCCGGTGCGACTGCATGACAGTTTGCAGGTCCAGACCCGGCTGCATGGCTATGGCCTTGATATAGGGCCGGCCAAACCCCGTACATTGCGCAGCACTTTCACTGCCATGAAACTGCAGCACATCGACCGGGACTGCATTCAGCACCGCTTCCACCTGCTGCCGCTGCGCGTCGACAAACAACGCCACCACGCTGATAAAAGGCGGTAATGCGCCGCAAATATCCTGTGCCCGGGGCAGATCCACACAACGCGGGCTTTTCCCGTAAAACACCAGCCCGATAGCATCGGCGCCCGCCTGTGCCGCAGCCTCGCCGTCCGCGGGACGGGTAATACCACAAATTTTCACGCGGGTTCGCATCAGGGTCAACGAGACAGGCAAAATAATACCTGCATGCTAGCAGAAACCGGCCTGTTAAGGGGATTTTCGGGCCTGTACATGCCATCTATCTGAATTCCGGAACAACCCCGACCGGCTCAATCCCGTAGCGTTCCGGGTAGTGAACGCCCACCAGATAAAGGCCGGCAGCGGGCGCTGTCACGCCGCCCCGGGTCCGGTCCCGCCGGTCGAGAATATCCTCTACCCAGCCCGGCTCCTGTTCACCATGCCCCACCGCCATCAGCACACCGGCGATGTTCCGCACCATGTGGTGCAGAAAGGCATTGGCCACAACATCCAGGTACAGATATTCACCGCGGCGGGTTACGTCCAGCCGGTGAATAGTACGCACCGGACTGTGCGCCTGGCACGCCAGCGCCCGGAACGAGGAAAAGTCATGCTCACCGAGCAGGTAGCGGGCGCCGTCCTGCATACGTGACACCTCCAGCGGCCGGTAGTGCCAGGTAACCTGGTAGTGTAACAACGCGCTGCGAATCTCGCGGTTCAGGATAACGTAGCGGTAGTTCCGGGCCTGGGCCGAGAAGCGTGCGTGAAAGTCGTCGTCTACTGCACGCGCCCACAGCAGGCGGGCGTCAGCCGGCAGATTGGCGTTGGCGCCCAGAACCCAGGAACGCTCGCTGCGTTCCGCCTCGCTATCAAAATGGATGATCTGCCAGGTGGCATGCACGCCGGAATCGGTGCGCCCGGCACAAACCACCTTTAGCGGATGATTGGCCACTCGCGACAAGGCCGCCTCTATGTCGGCCTGCACCGAGCGCGCATGGTTCTGTCGTTGCCAACCAAAGAAACCGGCGCCGTTGTACTCTACTCCACAGACAATCCGCATCCCGACATTCTATATCGGTTATTGCGTTACCGGTAACAGGACAAAAAAATCCCCGCAAAAGCGGGGATTTTCAGTACGGCTATCGGGCTGAAGTTATGATGATGAGGTCATCTGCTCCATAATGCCGCGCGCTTCGTCCTGCTGCTCGCTGCTACCCTCTTGCATGACTTCATCAAGAATACTCTTTGCGCCATCCGGATCACCCATGTCAATGTAGGCACGTGCCAGATCCAGTTTTGTCGAGACTTCATCCAGATCCGCGAGTTTGCCATCGCCTTCAGGCTCCTCATCCTGCGCTGCCTCGCTACCCAGATCCAGACCGTCCAGATCAAATTCCATGGCACTGTCGTTTTTAACAGCATCCGGTTCGACACTGTCCATATCAACATTCAGCTCGGGTTCCAATACTTCCGACTGGTCTACACCCGCTTCCGGGGGTGTGAACTCTACACTGTCAGGCTTTTCTTCATCAGCATCAAAAGAGAGGTCTATATCGAATTCCAGACCTTCATCATCAGCTGCTGCGATATCCTGGTCAGCCCTGGCAGCAGGTTCAATGTCTATATCAAAGTTGATGTCTTCGGAAAGCGAATCCATTTCCATATCATCATCTGATTCGCTGACCGCAGATTTACCGCCCGCCTGGTACATCGGATTGTCAGGGCTAAGTTCAAGGCCCATTTCAGCAACTTTCGCCCACATTGGATCGTCACTGTTTTCCAGCCTCGCCAGGATATCCTGGGCATGCTCATCAAATGCAGACTGGTTCTTGCCCGCAAGATACACTTCGAGCAACTTGAGACTCAGGTTCTCGTTCCCGGCATCCTTTTCCAGCGCATCCCTGATCAGATCTTCTGCCTGCTGATAGCGCCCGTAGGCGAGGTAGACATCCGCCTCGGCCAGGGGATCGGCTTCGCCATCATTTTTGACGGAACCCATATCGCTGACTGCAAATTCGGAAAGCAATGAGGATTCATTGCTGCTTGACTCTGTCGAGTCCGGTCCCGAAGCTACAATCTCACTGTCCGATCCAGCAGCTTCTCCGTGTGCCGCTTGCAGGATGCTCTCCTGGAATTCCGTCTCCACACTGCGCTTCCTGCGCAGACCGAAGAAGGCAAGCAGAGCAAGCACCACGCCACCGGCACCCAGCCAGAGCGGATTAGCCAGCAAGCGATCGACAAAACCCGGGGCAGTAGTATCTTCTACCACGGGTGCGGTGACTACCGGCTCCGGTTCGGTGACTACCAGCTCCGGTTCACTTACAGCCACCTGCTCTTCAGCAACGAATTCGTCCGACGCTGCATCCAGGGCAACTGGAGGTTCTTCATCGGCACCTGTTGTATCAATAGTTGCAGTTTCATCTCCAACCACAACTTCGGTTTCTGTACTGACATCCGCATCTTCTGCGGCAGGAAGCGGTTCACCTGCAGCCACCTCAGTCGCTGCCTGTTGTTCCATTTCCACGGGGGCTTCGGCCATTTCCTCACCCGCCTGGAACTGCAGCCTGGCCAGTTCGTCATCCTTGAGCTGGATCAGGCGTTGCATGTTCAGAATCTGTTCTTCAAGAACAGTCAGGCGCTCCGACATGTCCTCGCCCTGGCGACGCTGTGCTTCCAGCGCCTCGTTGGCCATCAACAGGTTCTCTTGCAGGGTTTCCAGTTCGGCACCGGCTTCAGCGCTGGCGTTGCTGGCAGCGCCTTCGGCCGTTTCCGAGGCCACCAGCGTCAGGCGTGATTCAACCGGAGCACTCGCGCCGGGGGCACCCGCCTGCACTGTTCCCTCAGTCTGGGCCGGTGTCAGAATCCCGCGCGCTTCGCGCCAAGCAGTGTACTGGGCGCGGGATTCACGTGCCGCTTCTGTCCGGCTGATAGAAGTCAGGTCTTCCCGGGATGGGACGCGCAGGACATAACCCGCCTTCATGTCGTTAATATTGTTGTTTATAAAAGCTTCGGGATTAGCACGCAGCAAACCCTGCATGGTCTGTTCAATGCTGACACCACTATCGGGACGAACCTGCTTGGCAATCTTCCACAGGGTGTCATTACGCCGCGTCGGACCGTATTCACCCGCTGCAGTGGAAGCCAGTGGCATCTGAGCGGTGTGGGTAACACGGCGCGCGGGAGCAGCGACCGGAGCATACTGCCTGGCCGACTGTGCCGCCGGCGCCTGCGGTACCGGAGCTGCCGCCGGCATGGTGACCGGTGGATCGACCAGTACGGTATATTCCCGCAACAGCCGACCCTTGCTCCAGGACAGTTCCACCAGGAAATCGAGGAAAGGTTCGCGAACCACGTCACGGCTGGTGATCAGCACTACCGGCTTGCCGTCCGCGTTGGTTTTAACGTTAAACTTGAGCTTGCTCAGGTATAAAGGCCGATCGATACCCGCGTTCGCAAAGGCTTCTGAGGACGCGATCGAAACCTTGAGCTCTTCAAGCTCGGCGGCGGTCGCAGAAAGCAGTGCTATTTCCGCGTTAAGCGGCTGATTAAGAGCTGATTTTAGGTCGATCTCGCCCAGTCCCAGGGCGGCCACGCTTGCGCTGGCCAATGAACCCAGCATTGCCATTGCCAAGGCCGATTTCCTGAACATAAAAGTCCCCTTTTTTCCTTGTCCACTACAATATGACGAACCCGGCCGATCGTCTGAACGGTCCATGCACGCTACCGGCAACCCTGTAACCAACGCCTCCAAGCATATATCAGAGGTGGTCTTTTATCAGCATTTCAGCAATCTGAATACTGTTCAGGGCTGCCCCTTTGCGCACATTATCGGCGACCACCCATAAATCTAAACCTCTGGGGTGAGAGATATCTTCACGAATGCGGCCCACGTACACCGAATCGTTGTTCGCACCCTCGGTAACCGCCGTCGGATAGCCTCCATCCCGGTGTTCATCCATGACCGTGACACCCGGTGCAGCGGCCAGCAATTCGCGGCATTGATCCGCGCTCATTTTCTCCCGGGTTTCTATATGAACAGCCTCTGAATGTCCGAAGAACACCGGCACGCGCACCGCGGTGGGGTTCACCTGAATACTCTCGTCACCCAGGATCTTGCGCGTCTCCCACACCATTTTCATCTCTTCCCTGGTATAGCCGTTGTCCTGGAACACATCGATTTGTGGCAGCACGTTGAAGGCGATCTGCTTCGGGTAAACACTGGTCTCGATATCTTTTGCATTCAACAGGCCGGCTGTCTGTCCGGCAAGCTCTTCGATAGCGTCCTTACCGGTACCGGACACCGCCTGGTAAGTACAGACATTGATACGCTCGATACCCACCGCGTCATGAATCGGTTTCAACGCCACCAGCATCTGAATGGTGGAACAATTGGGATTGGCGATAATGCCGTGGTCTTTATAGTTGGCGATCTTGTCCGGGTTTACCTCCGGCACCACCAGCGGAATTTCATCGTCATAGCGAAATTGCGAGGTGTTGTCTATCACCACGCAGCCAGCCGCGGCCGCCCTGGGAGCGTATTTCTTTGATATAGACGCGCCAGCGGAAAACAGGCCGATCTGTGCTTTGGAAAAGTCGAAATCAGCGAGGTTCTGCACCTTAAGCATCCGCTTGCCAAACCGAACCCTGCTGCCGGCGGAACGTTCACTGGCCAGCGCGTAAACCTCGCCCACCGGAAACTTGCGCTCGGCGAGGATCTCCAGCATGACTTCGCCGACCGCGCCGGTAGCGCCAACGACAGCCACATTAAATGTACGACTCATAATAACTCCTGTTCCCAAATGCTAGCGAAGCTTCGCCTCAGACCAACAAGATATAGCCACGGAAACACACTGAAATTTTTAAAAATAATAATTTTCCGTGCCATTCCGAGTACTTCCTTGGCCATTGAAATCTCACTCTTTTGCAAGGATGTCGGTGACTCAAGGATTCCTATGTGTAGCGGTATGCCTGCCGGTTCAAAGAATCACCCCAGCGCCGCAAGCACAGCATCACCCATTTGCGCCGTGCCAACTGTCATTTGGCCGCCAGTGGCAATATCCGGCGTGCGCAGCCCCTGATCGAGCACCCTGCCCACCGCCGCTTCGATACGATCGGCCGG
>Ga0316192_10000733_pt1 | contig 23893 bp, 26 predicted proteins | sample MerIslwburrow_MG_FD_204931 | JGI IMG/M metagenome (GOLD analysis project Ga0316192, IMG submission 204931) | Coastal sediment microbial communities from Maine, United States - Merrow Island worm burrow | ecosystem: Environmental > Aquatic > Marine > Coastal > Sediment | place: USA: Maine...
TTGATCGCAGCATGGAGATCCTGCGAAGTGCCGGCGTGGAAAATGCCATTGTCAGCGCCGGTGGTGATTCACGCGTCATCGGCAAGCGCTGGGATCGCCCCTGGAATGTCGGTATCCGCAATCCACGCAACAAGCATGACATCGTCTCCATGATCCCGCTGGAAAATTCCGCCATCTCCACCTCCGGTGATTATGAACGCTATTTTGAAGAGGGCGGTGTGCGCTACCATCACATACTCAACCCGGGCACCGGAACATCACCGCACGAGGTATACAGTTCCAGTATTATCGGTGCCGTGGCAACGGATACGGATGCATTATCCACCAGTGTGCTTGTCCTCGGCGTCAACGAGGGCCTGCAGTTAATCAACTCTCTCCCGGATACCGAGGCCATTATTATCGATAGCCAGGGACGCATGCATTATTCCGCCGGTCTCGCACAGGTCCAGTAATATTATTCATGCATTACTCGCAGGAGCACTGTCCCCGGCGCGATTGTTTTTTCATATTTTGAATCGCGGCGAGGACACCGCCCCTGCAGGCGTGTCTTTGTAGCACAGGAACGGAGCGCGTCGACGATCAAGAACTGTGATGCTCCACGCATCCTCTTGATGCGAAATTCAGCACACTTGTAACAGGCTGCCAGTCGGCAGTCGCTGCTGTGTTTACGGAGACCGCATGTCATGCCCCTGAAATGCCATTTTCCAGTCCCGTTCCGTTACTGGATAGTACTGCTGATGTTCTGCAGTACGACAATTACCGCCGAACCGGCCACACAAACAACCAGCACCACGGCAAGCCTCGACAAGGAAATCCAGTCCCTGAAGCAGGACGTGCTGGCGCTCAACCGGGAGTTGTTCATCCTCGAAGAGGAACTGCTGTACCCCGCGAGCACCCAGGTCGCGGTGTTTCTGTCCCTCGATATCGGCGAGTTTTTCAGCCTTGACTCGGTACAGTTGAAGATCGACGACAAGGAGGTGAGCAACTATCTCTATACGCCACGCGAGGTGCAAGCCCTGCACCAGGGTGGTGTCCAGCGCCTCTACATGGGCAATCTGAAGGCCGGCGAACACGAACTGGTTGCCATCTTTACCGGCCAGGGACCCAATGGCCGAGAATACCGTCGTGGCGCCAGCCATATTGTTACCAAGACACTCGGAGCCCGATTCATTGAACTGAAGATTGTCGATAATGACAGCAGCGAGCAGCCTGATTTCAGTATCAAGGAATGGGAATAATCTCTATGCCGGTTATAGCCCGCACAAGGCTGTTGCTGTTGCTGTTGCTGCTGCTTCTGATCGGGATCACGCGTACCCTGGCCGCAGCTGACGCACCACCGTCATCGGTCAAGGACCTGCAATACGGCGAGGTGCTCTACTATTATTTCCAGCAGGATTACTTCGACAGCATTGTACGGTTGCAGATCGCCCAACAACAGCAACGTCTGCCAAACCACGCGACAGAGGCTGAACTGATGCTGGGCGGTCTCGATTTGTCCTATGGTCTGAGGGACGAGGCCAATCGCATCTTTCAGCGCCTTCTCAGCGAGGAGACCAGCGACGTCAGCACGCGTAACCGCGCCTGGTTCTACCTTGCGAAGATTTCCTGGCAGCGCGGCGATATTGACGCAGCGCTGCAGGCCATAGAGCGCGTACAGGGTAGCATGACAGCCGCAACCCGGACGGCTGCAATCAACCTGCACAGTCTGCTGTTGCTGCAACAGGGCAACAACAAGGCGGCCATTGGCCTGTTACAGGATGCCCGTAGCGGCAGGGGCTGGACACCCTTCCTGAACTACAACCTCGGTATTGGCCTGATCAGGGACCAACAACAGCAGCAAGGCGCGAAACAACTTGATCGCATCGGCGACAGCCGCGGTCGCACTGAAGAACTGCGCCTGCTACGCGACAAGGCCAACCTGGCACTCGGCTACAGCTACCTGCAAAACGATAGTCCGGAGATGGCGCGCAAGACACTGGAACGCGTACGTCTCGAAGGCCCGCTGTCGAACAGGGCATTGCTCGGCACCGGTTGGGCAGATGCCGAAAGCGAAAACTATCCTGCGGCACTGGTGCCGTGGCTGGAGTTGAGCAGCCGTGACAGCACCGATCCGGCGGTACAGGAATCATTGCTGGCCATTCCCTATGCCATGACGAAGATGAACCTGCACGGACGCGCCGTAGAGCATTACAACGATGGCATCAGGCAGTTGATCGAGGAACGACAGAAACTGGATCAATCCATCAGCGCCATTCGTCAGGGCGGACTGCTGGACCTGCTGCAACAACATGACCTCGGCGCCGGCAATGGCTGGATGCAGCAACTGCACCTCGACTCCGATGCGCCGGCACTACGCTACCAGCTCGCACTGATGTCGTCGCATGACTTTCAAGAAGCCGTGAAGAATTACCGTGATCTGCTTGTATTACAAGCAAATCTATCCGCATGGAAGGGCGATATCGCCGCTTATGACGACATGCTCGCCGGACGCCAGGCACGCTTTGAGAGACACCGCCCGGCGGCACAACAGGTACTGCAGGGCACGCGCCTGCAAACACTGCAACAGCGCCATGCCGCACTGGCAGAAAATCTCGTCCACATCGAAACAACGGGCGACGCTGCCGGTCTGGCGAACCCGGAAGAGGCGCGGCAGTGGCAACAACTGACTACGATCGGTGAGCAACTTGCACGGCTACCGGATAATCCCGATACCGCCGTACTGCGCGACAAGCAACAACGCTTGCGCGGCATCCTCGTCTGGCAATTTCAGGCCGACTACAAATCACGCCTGTGGCAATCCAGAAAACAACTCGCCGAACTGGACACCCTGCTTGCCAGGTCACAGCAGGGCATCGGCAGCCTGCAGCAGGCCGACCTGTCTGCACCGTCCGGTTTTGGCGATTTCAACCGGCGTATTGCCGCTAACAGGGCACGTATCGAAAATCTGTCAACACAGACAGGGGCCACCCTGCTTGCCCAGGGCAAGCAACTGGAGCATCTCGCTATCAACGAACTGGAACAGCAACAGCAACGTGTCGATGCCTATATCATCCAGGCGCGTTTCGCCCTTGCGCAAACCTATGACAATGCACTGCAGCAACCGGCGGCGGAGGGGGGCGTACAGTGAAGTCCGTAGTGCCTGCCATCATGATTCTGGCGGCCCTGTCGAGCGCCTGCTCAGTGCTGCACGGAGACAATGAGCCCACCATCGCGAGCCTCGGAAAACGCCCGGTAAAATTTGAAGACACGACTGTGTCAGCCAGTGAAGTGCAGGCCATCTCGGCCTACCGGTCTTTTCTTGACAGCGGCGACGAATCGGATTCACGCCCGCACGCGATGCGCCGCATTGCCGACCTGAACCTGGAAAAGGAGGAACTGCCGCAAGTCGGACAGGCAGGTCCGGATGCCTCGCCTTTACAGCTGGTTGAAGCGCAAGAGTCCATTGAACTCTACCAGAGCGTACTGTCACTTTATCCGCAGCGCACGGATAACGACTCGGTGCTCTATCAACTCGCCCGCGCCTACGAAATGGATGGACAGCCGCAACAATCACTCAACACGCTGGCAACCCTTGTACAACAGTACCCGCAGAGCCAATATGTACTGGAGGCACAGTTCAGGCGCGGTGAAATCCTGTTCGAACAACGCGACTACGACAACGCGGAGCAGGCTTACCGTGCCGTGATCAGCAGTGAAGCGGATAATCCGTTCTACCGGCAGTCGCTCTACAAGAGCGGCTGGTGTTTTTTCAAGCTGTCAGCGCTGGATGAATCACTGGATGCCTTCATGGCACTCCTCGACCTGGAACTGCAGGATGCCGAAGCAGGCATTGCGCAACTTGACCAGCTGAGTCGTTCGCGGCGCGAACTGGTGGATGATACCTTGCGCGTCGTCAGCCTGAGTTTCTCCTACGGGCAGGGTGCCGATGGCGTGGCAGAGTATTTCAAGCGACGCGGCACACGCCATTACGAATACATCATCTATGACAACCTCGGCCTGCTGTACCTGCAGAAGGAACGTTATAACGATGCCGCGCAAACCTTCCAGGCATTTGTGACACAAAACCCCGTCCATCGTCTGGCGCCCGGCTTCCAGATGCGCGTCATCGAAACCTATCAGCAGGGCAACTTCCCGACACTGGTGCTGGAAAGCAAGAAGGCTCTGGTCGATCAGTACAACCTGCAAAGCGAGTACTGGCAACATTACGCGCCAGAGGATAACCCGCAGGTGCTGGATTACCTGAAGCTCGCCATGACCGACCTGTCTCGCCACTACCATGCACTGGCACAGAAGGACAAAAAGCCACAGGACTACCAGCAGGCCGCACACTGGTACCGGCGCTACCTGGGATCATTCAGGGAAGATGCGGACGCGCCGCAAATGAATTTCCTGCTGGCGGAACTGTTATTCGAATCCGGCGACTACCAGCAGGCTGCACTGGAATACGAAATCACCGCCTACGACTATGCTCCTCACAAGAACGCAGCGGCCGCCGGTTATGCGGCAGTGCTCGCCTATGACAAACAGGAACAGCGCCTGACAGGCAGCGCACAGCGGGCGTGGCACCAGCAGTCGATCGAACACGCCATCCGCTTTGCCAGCACCTTCCCGCAGCATCCGCAGGCTATGGCCGTCCTCACCCGCAGCAGTGAACAACTACTGGCCAGCGGCGACCAGGAGCGGGCAATCCAGATCGCACAGACTGTCATTGCTAGCGAACAGGCCTCTGCCGCCCAGCAACGGGTTGCCTGGACGGTACAGGCACACGCGTACTTTGAACAAGGAGATTTCCTGCAGGCCGAGGCTGCCTACCAGCAGGTCCGCCAGCGCATGCCACGGGATGACAAAGAATATGGCAATATAAATGAGCGACTTGCCGCATCTATCTATAAACAGGGAGCAGCTGCGCAGGTGGCCGGAGAAACCGCAAACGCCATCGACCATTTCCAGCGGGTGCGTGAGGCCACACCCACGGCGTCGATCGTGGCAACCGCCGAGTACGATGCGGCTGCCGGATTACTGTCACTGCAGCAATGGTCACAGGCCGCCGCCGTGCTCGACCGCTTCCGCAACAACTACCCGAATGATCCACGCCAGGACGAGGTGACGCGGCGCCTCGCCACGGCCTACCTGGCCGAGGAACAACCGCTGCAGGCCGCCCGCGAATTCGAGCGCATCGGCAACAGCCACGAGGACCCGACGCTGCGCCGTGAGGCACTCTGGCAAGCGGCGGAACTGTATGGCAGCGCAGACCAGCCGAACGCGGCCATCACGACATACCAGAACTACGTCCAGCAATTTCCGCAACCCGTTGAACAGGCCATCGAGGCGCGGCAACGGGTTGCCACCCTTTACGCGGCCGGTAACAACCTCGCGGAGCAGCAGCGCTGGTTGGCGGACATCATCAAGGCAGACCGGCAGGCGGGGTCGCAACGCAGTGACCGCACCCGCTACCTTGCCGCGCATGCCCAACTAACACTTGCTGATCATGCCCACGAAAACTACCGTCGCGTGCGACTGATCCTGCCACTGGAGAAAAGCCTCACCGCCAAGAAACGCCTGATGCAATCGGCCATGCAGCAATACGAACAGGCCGCAGGTTACCAGGTCGCGGAAGTGACGACGGCCGCTACCTTTCAAACGGCGCAGATCTACACCGAACTAGGCAGTGCATTACTGCAATCACAACGGCCAGCAAATCTCAGTGGCGAGGCCCTTGAGCAATACAACATCCTGCTGGAAGAGCAGGCCTATCCGTTTGAAGAACAGGCCATCACACTGCATGAAACCAATATGCAACGTATCGAGTCCGGCCTGTACAACGCCTGGATCGAAAAGAGCCAGCAGCAACTGGCGCAACTGGTACCGGCGCAGTATGCCAAACTGGAAAAAGGGGCGTCCTATGTCAGCGCACTTAAATAAAGCACCATACCTCCATAGCTGTATTCCCTCTCCCCCAGGAGAGGGCCACGACAGCAGGGATGCAGGAGTTAGGGCACCAAAAGTAGGCGCTTTAGCGACGCATGGAGCAGTTGCCGAGGGAGAGGGGAAACATAGATGAATATGAAACATGCGCTGGCACTGCTATTCATTGCCATCTGCCTGCTGCTAATGAATGCCTGCACGAACACCCGCAGTCATCAATCGGCGGTCATTGCAACACCCACGGCAGACATTAAATCCGGGTATCAAAGCGCACTGCTAGCGATGCAGGCCGAACAATGGCAGCCAGCCCGCGAACAACTCACCCAAATCACCACCCAGCAACCCTCCCTCTCAGGGCCCTGGATCAACCTGGGCATTACGCATGTCAAGCTCGGTGATCACGCCAATGCCGAGGCCGCCTTCAAGAAAGCCATCGATACCAACAACCGGAATATCGAGGCCTACAACCAGCTCGGCATGCTCTATCGGCGCCACGGCCGTCTCGATGAGGCGCAATTCATCTACGAGGAAGCGCTACGCCGTGATCCGAACGATACCAATATCCACTGGAACCTCGGCATCCTCTATGACCGTTACCTGCCGAACCCGCGCCAGGCCTTGCAGCATTACCAGCGCTACCAGCAAATCACCGCGTCTGACGACCCCCGCTTACTGGCATGGATTGCCGAACTGGAGGCACGCAACCCCGGCGACAACGTGACGGCGAAGGTGAAACCATGAAGCGATTAACAATACACAGGCTGTTGCCTGCCATGCTGTTGTGTACGGCCTTGCAGGCACCCGCAGAGGACACGATGACACTCGAAGGCGCCACCATTGTCGGTAACCGAGAATTGCCGAAGGCACTACACATCGTGCCATGGAAATCGGCAGAGGCCGGCGAACTGGCTGGCCGCCCCATGAACAGCCTCGTCGATGAAATCCTCGCACCCGTAGACCGTGACGTGTTCCTCAGGGAACTCGATTACTACGAAGCAGTTCACGGTATTGAATGAACACATCAGTAATCTGGATGACGTAGAACGCTTTGGCATGAACAACAACTCCCTCTCCCTCAGGGAGAGGGTCGGGGAGAGGGGAAACCAGACAACACTGGATGTGTTCAACCTCCCTCAACCCGGCTCCCTCCCATAGCGAGCAGGGATTTTCTACACACGACACGGTAAACAGGAGCACCCTATGGACGCCTACACCACCATTGTCGGATTCTTCCAGTCCGGCGGCTTATTCATGTACCCGATAGTACTGATCCTGGCACTTGGCCTTGCCATTGCCATCGAGCGTTACATCTATCTCAGCATGGCCAAGACCAGCAACCACCGCATCTGGAAAAAACTGCAGCCACTGTTGCAAAAGGGTGATTACCTGCAGGTCGCCATGGTCACCGAGAAGTCCCGCTCCGCCATCAGCCACATCTTCAGTTACGGTCTCAACCGTGCACGCACCTCACGGCGCCGCGACGACGTCGAGATCGCCATGGAGGAGGGCCTGATGGAGACCGTACCCAACCTTGAAAAACGCACCCCCTACCTGGCCACCTTCGCCAACATCGCGACCCTGCTGGGACTGCTGGGCACCATTATCGGCCTGATCCAGGCCTTTACCGCGGTAGCCGCCGCCAATCCGGCCGAGAAGGCCGACATGCTGTCCGCAAGTATCTCGGTCGCCATGAACACCACGGCCTTCGGCCTGATGGTCGCCATCCCGTTACTGCTGATATACGCCGTGCTGCAGACCAAGACCACGCAACTGGTCGACAGTCTCGAAATGGCCTCGGTGAAGTTCCTGAACCTATTAACTGAACGGCCGCTAGGCGAGGCCAAGGCCGGATGAGACGCCGCCTGCGCCGCCGCGCCGGGCAGCACGAACCGGCCGACATCAATATCACCGCCTTCATGAACCTGATGGTGATCCTGGTGCCGTTCCTGCTCCTCACGGCGGTGTTCTCGCGCATCACTATCCTGGAACTGAACTTGCCGGCCGCAGGCGCCAGCCAGGCTGACAGTGAGCAAGCCTTCCAGCTGGAGATCATCGTACGTGCTGGTAGTATCGAAGTCGGCGATCGCAACGGCGGCCTGATCAGACGCATCCCCGCAAGCGAAACAGGTCAGGACTACCGGCAACTGTCGGAACTGTTACAGCAGGTGAAGGCACGCTTCCCCGAGAAACTGGATGCCATGCTGTTGCTGGAGGCTGACATTCCCTATGACACCGTGGTACAGGTCATGGACAGCATCCGCGTGGCACCGGTAGTGCAGGCCGGTGCGCTACAGCTGGCCGAATTGTTCCCGGAAATCGCCATTGGCGATGCACCTGCCAGCAACAGCAAAGTTGCCAGTAACAAGGGTCCATAACCATGATCCATTCGCGCCGCGCAGATCGCATGAAACGTCACCACAAACGGGCCGGCCGTAACACCGGCATCAATCTGGTGTCTTTAATGGACATCTTCACCATCCTGGTGTTCTTCCTGCTGGTGAATTCATCCGACGGTGAAGTGCTGCCGACACAAAAGTCCGTGAAACTGCCCGAATCGGTTGCCGAGGAAACACCGCGCATGGCGCTGGTTGTGATGATCAACGACACCGATATTATGATTCATGGCAAGGTCATCACCCGCACAGAGGCGCTACTGAATGCAGATAGCGGAGCCACAGAGCTGCTGAAAACAGCCCTGCAAAGTGAACTTGGGAAACCCGAGCGACAGGGTAAAAACGATAAGCCAGTCAGGCACGAGGCCACCATCATGGGTGACCGCGACATTCCCTACAAGATCTTGAAACAGGTCATGGCGAGCTGCACCGAAGCGGGGTTTGCGCGCATTTCACTGGCGGTATTGCAAAAGCCGCTACAGGAGAGTTAAGCCATGACGAGCTACAGTCACGCGCTCACCATGCCATGGTCGTATACCGCGGAAAGCGATGACTGCTTTCAGCGTATCCTGCGTATCAACCTGGTGCTGTGTCTGTTGTTCGGTATCGCCGTGCCATTCCTGCCGCTGTCAGAGAGGGACGAGCCGATAATTGAGGAACCGCCACGCCTTGCGACCCTGATCCTTGATGTGAAACCGGTCCCGCCGCCGCAAAAACCTAAACCGATCCCGAAACCGCTACCGAAACAGGTCACCCAGCCGGAACCAAAACCTGTACCAGAGAAGGCTGTTGCGCCTAAAAAGACCGTGACGCCAGCAAAGCCGGTACCGAAGGTTGCCAAGGCGGCTCCGGTGAAACCCGTGCAGGCAAAGCCGGTGCCGGTAAAGTCCAGGGTAACGGCACGGCAACAGGCCGAAAAATCCGGCCTGCTGGCACTTAGCGACAGCCTGGCTGACATGCGCCAGGGCACCACCAGCAGCAACCTGCGACAAACGAAGCAACTGTCACAGAGCGGCGGTCAGGCCAGCACCACCGAGCGCGCCATACTGACCGCCGGGACCACCCGTACCAGCGGTGGTATCCAGACCGCCAACCTGAGCCGCAATACGGGCGGCGGGGAACTGGCATCTCGTTCCACCACACAGGTACACAGCCCGTCAGGCACAACCGCCAGCGGCGGCACGACGGGCAACAGTGACCGGGGAACGCGCAGCGCCGGGCGCAGCATTGAAGAGATCCAGATGGTTTTCGACCGCAACAAGGGAGCTATCTATAGTGTCTACAACCGCGCCCTCAGAAAGGACCCGACCCTGCAGGGTAAAGTTGTCCTGCAGCTCACCATCTCTCCCTCCGGCAAGGTTACACGCTGCGAGCTGGTCTCCAGTGAACTGCACGATGCCGCACTCGGCCAAAAGATCACGCAGCGTGTCAAGCTCTTCAATTTCGAGTCAAAAGACGTCAGTGAAGTCACCATCACCTATCCCATCGATTTCCTGCCCGCCTGATCCCTAATTCTCGGCAGCACATGCCTTTACCTGTTGATGCCGCTATACTGAGGGCAGATACAGGTAGTGGTACCGCCATGTGAAACAAACATAACCACAAACCGGGGTTTCGGTTTTTACTGTTTCCATAGCTGATAACCTTCTTCCGCCAGACTGTGAATCCAATGCCAACGCGATACCTTAGCTTTTCCTTGTTGATTCTCTCATGGATTCCATCTGCAATGGCCGGGATGACTGAGCGAGTGGATCAAAACGGCGTGATCTATTTCAGTACGGAACAATCTGCACAAGAAGTGATCATGTACGCCGTACCTGACTGCGGCTATTGTCGAAAGGCACGTCAGTATTTTTCGAGTCACGGCATCGATTATGTCGAATACGATATTAACAAGTCTTCAAAACGCTTGAATGAATTCAGGCGTTTGGGCGGACGTGGCACACCGCTGATTCTGATCGATGGCAGAAAAATACAGGGTTTCAACACGCGTGCCATCGAGGCGGCATTGAAATAGAACTCAGCCATGAACAATGAAAGAAACAGAATTATTGATCAACTTCGACGTAATGCGGTTGCGTTAATCAGCCTCGTGATTGCAGTCAGCAGCCTGAGTTACAACACCTGGCGTAATGAAAAAACGGAAGATAATCGCAACCAGCGTTTTGCAGCGTTTGAAATACTATTGAAGCTGGGCGATCTGCAACAGGTTGTCTTCCACCATCACTACGACAAGGACGACTCAGATAAAGGAAACCCGCGGACAGGCTGGTCTTATGTCTTGACAGTGCGGGACCTGACACGGGTGCTGAGTCCACCATTACCCGCTGCGGCAGACAAGTTACTCGCGACATGGAGCGAAAACTGGGAAGGTTTGGGTGAAAACACCACGAACGTGGACCTGATCATGGAGAGTATCGACAAGATGCGCGGCGAAACCCTTCATCTGCTCGACTCGCTTGAATGAACTTCATGCACGAATACTCTTCTGCTTCACTAAGCACCATGAAGTTGCGACGTTAACGTATAGCAGGCCTCACTGTGCGAATAACCACGATCATCGTTGTTATTATTGGTTGTGTTTTGGGTTATGGATACTGGCATTCAGCAACTCATGCCGCTTTCCATATTCAGCTGGATTTCAAGAATAATGACAAGAGGGCACAGAAACCCCTTGCAAAGATCGGGATCGATTTACTGGACGCGGAAGGACACGTGCTGGCACATGGAGTCAGCGATGAACACTATAACCATGTTCACCTGATTCACCCGAAAGTCGGTGATTGCCATGAGGCGGAACAGGCCGCGACATTCTCAGGCAAAGATAAAAATGCCTGGCAACTATGTTTCGAGCACCTGTCTACCTGGATTGCCACATGGGCCGGCAAGGTTCGCCAGGTAAACGTGGATACTGGTCGTTGTACATGGAGAAATCTCCCTGTGACCGTTTCGAAGAACCAGCCAGACTGGTTTCTATGGTGGGTTCCACATCCCCATATAGGCGGGAAACCCTACACCTATTACAGTCTGGACATAGCCATGAATAATGATAAATGCGAAAACCAGACGTAGAACCAGTTACCCACAGCATGCGCGGGAAATATTTAGTCGGTATGGCTGGATGAGCATGAAAAACAGGTTGCGTGATGTTGGCATCGCCCTCGTGATCTTCCTGATTTCCATACCCCTCGCCATTTTCGTCACGATCATGTTACTTCCATTATGGAGGTGGCTCGAATCAACGTTTAAAATCGAGTCCATTGGTCACTCGGGTCCGGCGGAATGGTGTTATTGGACAAGCTACTTCGTTATTGTGAGTTGTTTTTCTTTACTCTGGTGGAACAGCCGACGCAGGGGCAAGCGATAGTGCCAGGGATAAAATGCTAAAACCAATACTCAGGCTCTCACCCGGCGGTTGTACTGCAGCGGGTTTATTTCTGCTCCTGGCCACGGCTTTATTTGCATGGATTTTCTTTGTTGCCTCAAAGAACCACGCCGACTCCGGTGAATCAGCAATCATAATGCTGCCGCTTATGATGCCCTGGATTACGATGATACCAGACACGTGGGTCGGGCCATTGGCGGCCTTGGGGAGCATTCTTCTCAATGCCCTTATTCTGTATTTACTGTTCGGCGGATTGCGAATAACAAAGCGTTCAGACCAATCATCCAGCAGAACACCAGATTAACCGCACCCACAGTCAACCTGGAGACAACCCACCTGGAGCCACTAACATGAGTGAACTGGAAGATATCAAGCAACTCCTAACCGATATCCGCGACAACCAGCAGCGATCTATTGTGAAACAGGAGGAGCATATCGCCTTGACACAGCAACATCTTGACCGGGCCAAAGCCCAGGTCGAGGAATCAATAGGCCTGCAACGTGAAGCCATAGACAAACAGCGAACCATCACAAGGATTGCGATACCCGGGATACTCGCATGCATTCTTGCGATCATTTATCTCGTCGTTCGATACTTCTCAATGAACGGCTTTGCTCCGCATGTAAATCAGTGTTATTGATGGCATACTACGCAAACCGTTTTCAGGGGATTAGCTTACATGGCATGGATCTATCTTATACTTGCCGGCCTGTTCGAAATTGGCTGGCCTGTTGGTTTAAAAATGGCACAAGTGCCTGAATCACGAATATCCGGTGTCATTATAGCCATCGCCTGCATGGGCATCAGTGGTCTACTCTTGTGGCTCGCCCAAAAACAGATACCGCTCGGCACCTCATACGCGGTATGGACGGGGATTGGTGCTGCCGGCACCTTCCTGGTGGGGATTATGTTCTATGGCGATGCCGCCAGCATGGGCCGATACCTCGGGATCATCCTGATCATTGGTGGCGTTGTGACACTGAAACTGGCCCACTGAAATCAGCGGCCATTCATGCACGCATATTCCCAAGATGATCAAGTGGATTGAACACCTCAACGACAGTGTACTGCATCACCATGGCGTCCGGTTGATCGGCGGCTTCCCGGAACCTTTCTACAAGGCAGCGGAACCCGGCTCACTGGCCGAGGTGCAATTTACCCGTGACTACGAACGCAGCGCCCTGCACGAACTGGGACACTGGTGCATCGCCGGCAAACAGCGGCGACTGCTAAACGACTACGGTTACTGGTACGTACCGGACGGCCGTACGGACGAGCAGCAACGCCTTTTCTATACTGTCGAAGCCAGACCCCAGGCAGTGGAAAAACATTTTTGCAGTGCGCTGGAATTACCCTTTGAGGTCAGCGCTGATAACCTGGGTAACTATTCCCGGGCCGACATGGATGCGTTCAGTGGCCGCGTGGATGAACAATACAGGCTCTACCAGAGCACTGGCTTTCCACATAGGGCCACTGACATCTATGAGTGCCTGCGGCAGTGGCATTCTGAAACCCGGAGCAGGGCGGAATCTACCCCATTATGAAACTCACCAAAGCCAGTCTGCATAGCGCCGTCGATGAAGGCATTCTGGACAAGCAGCAGGCAGATGCGCTGTATACCTTCCTGAGTGCACAACCCGACTCGGGGCCGGCCTTCAGCTTCACCAATATCCTTTATTATTTTGGCGGCCTCATTGCCATTGGCGCCATGACACTGTTCATGAACCTCGGCTGGGAACAGTTCGGAGGCTGGGGCATGCTGTTTATCGCCATCCTCTATGCCGGCATTGGCCTGTTGCTAACGGGTCATTTCCAGCGAGGAGGGCACCCGGTTCCCGCCGGTATCTGTGCAACCTTTGTGATCGCGATGGCCCCGCTGGGCATCTACGGCTTACAGCAGGCCATGGGATGGTGGCCGGATGATACCGTTTACCGGGACTACTATCATTACATCAAGTGGCACTGGATCTACCTTGAGCTGGGCACGCTGGCCATCGGTGTGATCATGGCGTGGCGCTACCGCTACCCGTTCATGATCATGCCGGTCGCCGTGACACTCTGGTACATGTCAATGGATGTCGCCGCCATGTTAACCGAGGGGGAGGCCGATTATATATTCCACGCCTTTGTCTCCATGTGGTTCGGCATGCTGATGATACTGCTTGCCCTGTGGGTGGATATCCGCGCGCGCAAATACGGACTGGATTATGCCTTCTGGCTTTACCTGTTTGGGGTTATGGCCTTCTGGTGCGGTCTGTCCCTGCAGCACTCCGACAGCGAGCTTTCAAGGTTTATTTATTTTTGTGTCAACCTGGGTCTAATCGTTGCGGGTGCAATCCTGGTGCGCCGGGTATTCGTCGTATTCGGTGCGCTGGGTAGTGCCGTTTACATTGGACATCTGGCTTCAAGTATCTTCCAGGACAGCTGGCTGTTTCCCGTTGCACTCACGGCGATCGGACTCGGTATTATTTATCTTGGCCTGTTCTGGCAGCGCAACGAAGCCTTGATTACCCGGAAGACGCGGGCGCTGCTACCCGCGCCCCTTCAGGAACTGCTCGCGGAAAGAGCCTCATAAGAATCAGCATAAATGGAAGAGGGCGTCATAAAGTTCAAGCTGCGGTTCTCCAAGGCCGGACCCATGGACATGGAGCCTCTTGCAGACCTCAACCGGTGGCGCGACACACTCTGGCAACAGGCACTCATCGGACAGGACCCGGCCCGCTATGAGGGCTATGGCTTTGGCAATGTGAGCCAACGCACCGGGCCCGATGATGCAGCAGCTGGCAAACGCTGTTTCGTCATCAGCGGCACCCAAACGGGCCACTTGCCGGAGCTGGACAGCAGCCACTACACACTCGTCACGCGCTACGATGCCGCCAGTAATTCCGTAAGCGCGGCAGGGCCCATTAAACCCTCATCAGAGTCCCTGACCCATGGCATGATCTACGATCTTGATAACGCAATACGCGTCGTCCTGCATGTCCATTCGCCGGACATCTGGCTGGCAGCGGACAGTCTCGGCATACCCGTCACGGATAGTGCCGTGCCTTACGGCACACCGAAGATGGCCACAGAAGTGCAACGCCTCTTTAACGAGACCAACGCCCACGAGCAGAAAATCTTTTCCATGGGCGGACACGAGGACGGGGTTGTCTCCTTTGGAACAACCGCAGAGGAGGCCGGTGACATCCTGTTACGCACACTGGATGCCAGTCGGAAACACTGAATCGTCATACCGGCGCAGGCCGGGATCCATATTATTCAATGCACAGGCGAGAAACACCATGACAAAACCCGTAATCAGCTGCGCCAAGAACGGTCCCATGATTGTAAAGGGGCTGGAGAACTTCATTGACAGCGATGGCAAGCGACTGGAGACAAAACCGGCAATGGGACTATGCCGTTGTGGCGCATCACTGAACAAACCTTATTGCGATGGCAACCACAAGTACAACGGCTTTACTGATGAACTCTCGCCGCAAAGGACAGAAGACAAGGCAACACGCCATGAAGGCAGGGAAGTTACCATTGTAAACAATCCGCTGCTGTGTTCAGTGGCGGAACACTGTCACAAGGAACTGGAAAGCGTGTTCAACATGCACAACGATCCCTGGATAAACCCTGATGGCGACACACTGGAGCGCATCAAGGCAGTCATCGAAAAATGTCCGTCCGGCGCATTGTCATATTCAATCAACGGGCACCCGCAACCCGTCAGTGATTGCGAGGCAACCATTACTATTGAGAAAAACGGGCCCTTGCGGATAACCGGCGGTGTCGAATTGAAGGATGCAAACTGGGGGCAAGGGGCTTCACAGGAACATTACACCCTGTGTCGCTGCGGTGCCTCAAAGAACAAACCGTTTTGCGATGGCTCACATGCCACGATTAACTTTGATGATAGCAAATAGAACAGATCCAACTATTGAAATAATTCTTACTGTAGGAGCGTCGTCTCGCCGCGATTCGCGCCGGGGACGGCGCTCCTAGATTAGGGCCGGATACATTCCTGATTTGGAAGTTCGATCGAGTCTGAACAATAATTTCACTTCGATCAGGCGCGCAGATACAGGCGTCAAAAGCATTTATAAAACCCGCATTTCGCGGGCTCTCAAAATGATACCGGCAGGGAATAGCTAGCTGCAATTTCAACTTAGCCAACAGTTGTTTTTCAAAACGCCAGGCGTTGGTTGTTGCGATGACCACTCAAAACATACTTGTGACTCGATTCCGCTTGCATGGGAATGACGTGCTCGAAACCAAACACCCATACTGGATTTGCATATGTGCGCGAATTACACACGATTGGCTGAAATCCCTCAAACCCTCAGAATGCCTATAGACAGGGGCCTGCAGGGCGAAAAGCGGAAATATCGACAAATATGCCATTTAACATAATATACATTATACGCATTATTATACTAACCTGATTTTACCGCCCCGGGCCCATAACCGGGGCCGCGGGTAGCTGTACAGGCCGTCCTGGACCACCAGGCAATATCGGACGTTCGGGCTGTATCGGTGGACTGATGACCGGTGGATACAATGGACGATTCGGATAGCTGTAGCCATTGTTATAGTCTGTCACTGGCTGCACTTCAGTTTCTTTGACTTGTTGCGGTGATTGCAATTGTGCATCCTTGCGTTGCTGCGCACGTTCCGCATTCGCGGCGCCAAGGTCACTGGCCTGCGACTCAATGCGTTTAGCACGTTCGATGCTTTCCTGCTGCTGGGCTTCTGATGGCCCTGGCTGCACCTGTACTTCCTGCACCTCAACCGCATTGGGTGGCGGGCTGTCAGAGAATGAAACTTCTCCCTGTTCATTGACAGATTTGTACAGGGGTTGCGCGATACTGCTTGTGGCAAACAAGGAGACAGCAATACAGTACCTTTTGACCTGATTTCGCATTGATTTAATCCTCGCCCTTGTAAGGTTTAGAACCAGTGTAGAATACTATCTAACTTCCAGTAATCGATTAATGTCAATGTTTTCACATTTTTACAACATGAATATGTACAAATTTCTTGCTTGCATGCTCGCCGTCATCAGCAGCAGCCAGCCCCGGGCTGATATATTCACACTGCCACCACCGGATGTTGACGTCATCGGCCAGGTTGAAACCATCACTGCCAGCCGCGATGAAACGCTGCTGGATATCGCCCGCCGTTATGACCTCGGACAAAATGAGATTCTGCTGGCGAATCCGGCGGTCGATCGCTGGTTGCCCGAGGAGAATTCAGTCGTCGTCTTGCCAAATCGCTTCATCCTGCCAAATGTAGAACGTACCGGCCTGGTACTCAATTTGCCTGAAATGAGGATGTATTACTTCCCGAAGCCCGCACCCGGCGAGACACCTGTCGTCATCACTCACCCGGTCAGTGTCGGCAGAATGGATTGGGAAACCCCGCTGGGTAAAACAACCATTGTTACCAAGAAAAAAGATCCGGACTGGCGTCCTCCGCAGTCACTGAAAGATGAAGCCATCGCCGAGGGCAATGAACCCCTGCCGGATGTTGTCGAAGCCGGCCCTGACAATCCGCTGGGTCGCTACGCCATGCGACTTGGCATACCCGGTTACCTGATTCACAGCACCAATAAACCTTACGGTGTTGGCATGCGTGTCACACACGGCTGTTTACGCATGTACCCGGAAGACATCGAACGACTGTTTGCAGAGATCCCGGTCGGCACGCCGGTACACCTTATCAACCAACCCATTAAACTGGGCTGGCTTGCAGGGTCACTATTCGTGGAATTGCACCCGCCGATGGAGGAAGATACGGACAATTATGCGAACTACATGCAAAGCGTACTCGATGCCATTGCTGAATTTACCGCCCCGGATGAAATCAATCTCAGTGGCAGAACACTGTGGCAGGCAATTGAACATAAGGATGGTATACCGGTTGCGGTAACCCGCTAGTGCCAGAAAAAAGCCCCCGAAGGGGCTTTTTTAATTACACTTCATGTTAACCATTATTTATGCATGGCCTTTTTAAACATGCGGTCAATCTTTGTCTCGGTATCTTCCGAGGTCACCTTGGCTTCATTGGCAGTCTCTGTGGCGCTGGCTGCCATTGTCCTGGCCTCAGCAGCCTCTGCACGTGCCGCACTCGCCTCGGCCTTGGCAGCGCTGGCTTCTGCACTGGCTGCATCCACCCTCTCACTCAGCGCATCCAGATCACCGGTACTTGCACAACCCGTCAGACCAACAACGGCTGTGATAAATGTAGCTTGCGCGATCTTCGTCAGGACTTTTCCATTCTTACCCATCATTCATTTCTCCTTCACAATCTGAATAAACATGTGATCTGTACTGCCGGCTGGTGTTAGCCGCCAAACACACATCACCCGTGCCGCGCATATGCTACCAGTATCTGCACACGACTGCTTAGCGAATTTCCACCACCATGCCTATTCGGACCCATTGCAATAGCTGGTCAATCTGTGCATTGGTTAAAGCCACACACCCATTAGTCCAGTTATATTGTTGATGTACCGTCATATCGCCCTGCCCTAACCCGTGAATCCCGATATAGCCGCCAAGCGGCGTCTGTTGCGGGGGAATCTTGCCTGCCGTGAGGGCGCGACGGATTTCCTGCCACTGCGTCTCGTTGATCCGCTCATCCACCAGGCCACGGTCGGCCGCCGGCTGGTCAGGGTAAGTCAGGCCCAGGAAAATATAATAGCGAGAATCCCTGTTGATCCAGCCGATCCTGTAGTTTCCCAGCGGGGTTTTGTTATCGCCCTGGCGCTTGAAATAGGTCTTGCCGTAGCGGCCAATCGCAATATCCGGGAATATCTTGATCACGTTATCGCCGCGCATCACCTTGAGCGTTTCGGTCTCGGTATCAATGACAATGCGTGTACTGCCCGCCTGTGCTTGTGATGCACAAACAATCAGGGCCAGCAACAGCAAAACGTCTCGTAATATTTTCCGGATATTTAACATACAATCAGGACCATCACCGTTATCATGATCAACCGGTCGCTATCATACCCTTCAAATATTCAGTGTTGTTAATCCATGCACACAGGCCTTTCACATGTATGAATCCGAATTCCCGCTGGATGACTCGATCATCTATCTAAACCACGCGGCGGTCTCCCCGTGGCCACAACGCACCGCAAACGCGGTCAAACACTTCGCCGACGAAAATGTTGCTGTTGGCAGCCGCAACTACCCGACCTGGATTGCCACGGAAAGTACGCTAAGGCAGCAATTGCAGCAGCTGATTAATGCGGCTTCCAGCGATGAAATTGCACTGTTAAAAAACACCTCCGAGGCGCTGTCCGTGGTTGCCTACGGACTACCCTGGAAGTCCGGCGACAACGTGGTCATCACCAGCCAGGAATTCCCGTCCAACCGTGTGGTCTGGGAATCACTGCAGAAGTACGGGGTGACTACCCGTGCGGCCGACATCACCAGCAACGACTCACCCGAGACGGCGATTATCGAGAGCCTCGATGACCGCACCCGCCTGCTCTCGGTCAGCGCCGTGCAATACGGTGGCGGACTGAAACTGGACCTGCCCGTTCTCGGTGCGGCCTGCCAGGAAAGGGGTATCCTGTTTTGCGTCGATGCGATACAAAGCCTGGGCGCGGTTCGCCTTGACGTGCAGGCCTGCCAGGCTGATTTTGTCATGGCAGATGCACACAAATGGATGCTGGGACCGGAAGGCATCGCCCTGTTTTACTGTCGCCAGGCCGTCATGGAGCGACTGGACCTGAAGCAATATGGCTGGCACATGCTTGAAGCCCCGCATAACTTTGACAACAAGGACTGGGAAATAGCCGGCAGCGCACGTCGATTTGAATGCGGCAGCCCAAACATGACCGGCATACATGCCTTGCACGCCAGCCTGTCATTGATCCTGGAGACCGGCATGCAAACCATCGAAGCGCAGGTCCTCGACAACACACGCTTCATGATTGATTTTTTCTCACAACAAGCGGATCGATATGCGCTCATCACACCAACCGCCGAACAGCGCCATGCAGGTATCATCACCTTCCGGCCATTGTACGAGACACCGGAGTCACTGTTCGAAATGCTCAGGATGGAGAATGTCTTCTGCGCACTCAGGGGTGGCGGCATTCGTTTCTCGCCGCATTTTTACACACCGCGCAAGCGACTGTTCAAAGCCCTGGAAATGCTTGATGGCTAGCCCATGTGCCGCGTCCTGCAGCTTCATATTCCGGCTGATTGCGCCGATAACCTGTCTGGGGCCTGACATTGTTGTATAAATCGATTCAACACCTTGAAACTCAGCGAAAGAATGCATGTCCAATTTTCATTGACCTGAAACAAAGAGTGAATACCCTGATTATAGGAACACACTGCACTTACACTGACTCAACAATACAGCACTAATGGCGTCCGACACGCGCCAGGGATGATGACTGATATGCACTGGATGATCGAACTGCCCGTTATTCTGGCACTACTCGGATTCATGATGGCTCGTCAGGCATCACGCACTCTCTGGACAGCAGTGCTGGCCACCATCCTTGGCTACTGGGTCCTGCGTTACACACCACCCGCCTGGGCATTGCTCATTACCCTGGGCATTTTTATCCCGCTGGTCGCTTTACTAACCGTAACCCCGCTGCGACGAGCCCTCGTCATCAAACCGCTGCTTGGCTTCTACAGAAAAATCATGCCGGGCATGTCCGACACGGAACGCGAAGCCCTGCAGGCCGGTACCGTTTGGTGGGAAGCTGAAATCTTCAGTGGACGACCGGACTGGCAGCGCATGCTCGGCTTTGCAGCCCCTTCGTTAAGCGTCGAGGAACAGGCCTTTCTTGACGGGCCGGTGAATGAACTGTGCGACATGGTTAATGACTGGGAAGTGACCGAAGAACTGCGCGACCTGACGCCCGGCACCTGGGACTTTCTCAAGCAGCAGGGCTTCTTCGGCATGATCATCCCGAAACAATACGGTGGTCTGGATTTCTCTGCCAACGCCCACTCCGCCATCGTCATGAAGGTCGCCAGCCGCAGTATATCGGCCGGCGTCACCGTCATGGTGCCGAACTCCCTGGGGCCCGCCAAGTTACTGCTGTCCTATGGTACCGAGGCGCAAAAGAACTATTATCTGCCACGTCTCGCCAGCGGCGAGGAAATTCCCTGCTTTGCCCTAACCGGGCCGGAGGCCGGAAGTGACGCCGCTTCCATGCCGGATATCGGTATTGTTTGTCGACAGCCATTTGAAGGCAAGGATAACGTTCTGGGCATACACCTGAACTGGGAAAAGCGCTATATCACGCTCGGCCCGGTGGCAACGTTACTGGGACTGGCCTTCCATCTGCACGATCCCGATCAACTGTTGGGTGACAAGGAAGATATCGGCATCACGCTGGCACTGATCCCCACAACCACGCCAGGGGTCGAAATCGGTAGTCGCCATTTCCCCATGAGCCAGTCATTCATGAATGGTCCCAACCGCGGCACAGACGTGTTCATTCCAATGGACTGGGTAATCGGCGGCCAGGATTATGTTGGCCAGGGCTGGCGCATGTTGATGAACAGCCTCTCCGATGGGCGCGCCATCTCCCTGCCCGCCCTGAGCGCTGCCTCCGGGCAACTGGCAAGCCGTAGCGTAGGCGCCTATGCAGCGGTAAGAAAACAATTCAAGCTTTCCATCGGCAAGTTCGAGGGCATCAGCGAGGTACTCGCGCGGATTGCGGGAACGACCTATATCATGAATGGCGCACGTGGATTTACCACGGCCGCCTTCGACAGCGGCGAGGAGCCCTCCGTTGCGTCTGCTATTATCAAATATCATTTAACCGAACGCATGCGGGTGATCGTCAATGATGCCATGGACATTCTTGCCGGTCGTGGCATCAGCATGGGACCGAGCAACTTTCTTGGCCGCGCCTACCAGGCCCTGCCGATCGCGATTACCGTGGAAGGCGCGAACATCCTGACTCGCAACCTGATTATCTTTGGACAGGGTGCTATCCGCTGTCATCCCTTCCTGTTCAGGGAAATGGAGGCGGCCAGCCAGTCAGATGTTGCCGGTTTTGACGAGGCCCTGCTCGGCCATGGCAGCCACATCATGAGCAACATCAGTCGCAGCCTGTTTCATGGCCTGACCCGTGGTCGTTTGCTGGAAACTCCCCGGCACGGTGTGAGCGGGTATTATTATCGCCAGTTTGGCCGCATGAGCCTCGCCTTTGCGGTGACGGCCGAGATGACCCTGCTGTCACTGGGTGGCGGCCTGAAGCGCAAGGAATCCCTGTCCGGCAGACTGGGAGATGTGCTCAGTCTCCTCTACCTTGGCAGTGCCGTGCTGAAACATCATCATGATAACGGCTCCCCGGACGATGAACTGCCCCTGCTTGAGTGGGCCTGCCAGGATCTGTTGCATGGTATCCAGACACGGCTACATGAAGTGTTGAACAACCTCCCCAATCGATTCGTTGCGGGGATCACGCACCTGCTCACCTTTCCGCTGGGCAAACCCTACCAACGACCCTCAGATGAACTGGGGCAGCAGGTTGCCAATCTCATTCTTGAGCCGGGCGCACTTCGTGACCGACTGACAGAAGCTGTGTATATTCCAGTTAATAAATCGGAAGCCGTTGCTCAACTTGATGATGCACTCGAGAAGAACTTTGCTGCAGAATCGGCAATCCGCAAACTGCGCAGCGCCATGAAGGCAGGCAGCCTGCCCAAAGGCGATCCTGAGCAACACATTGATGACGGCGTCAATGCTCGCATCATCAGCGCACAGGAGGCTGCAGCAATCGGTGCTGCCATAGCCGCACGCAAGGTTGTCATACAGGTAGATGAATTTCTCCCTGAATACTTAACCAAGGAGCGCAGAGAATGGGGGAACAACAATCTGGGTGGGGTGGCCGGCCAGTCTTTGTAGTTGACGGCAGCCGCACCCCGTACATCAAGGCCCGCGGCAAGCCCGGACCATTTTCAGCCTCTGACCTGGCCGTGGCGGCCGGTCAACCACTGCTCGCACGTCAACCCTTTGCACCCGGCGACCTCGACGAGGTCATTCTTGGTTGTGTGATGCCGAGTGAAAACGAGGCCAACATCGGTCGCGTCACCGCCCTGAGACTTGGCTGCGGTGAGCGGGTTCCTGCCTGGACGGTACAGCGCAATTGCGCCTCGGGCATGCAATCCATCGACTCGGCGGCACAGAATATCGCCAGCGGGCGTTCCAGCCTGGTACTTGCCGGCGGCGTCGAGTCCATGAGTCGTGCGCCAATCCTGTACAACGACACCATGGTGCACTGGCTCGCCGCCATGGCCGCTGCACGCACAGTGCCTGAAAAACTCAAAGTGCTTGGCCGCCTGCGTCCCGGCCATTTCAAACCGGTGATCGCCCTGCTCCATGGCCTGACCGATCCTGTCGTCGGACTCTCGATGGGGCAGACGGCAGAAATCCTGGCGCACCGCTTTGGCATAACCCGTGAAATGATGGACAGCTATGCAGTACGCAGTCACCTGCGACTGGCAGACGCGCACCAGAACGGTTACCTCGATGAGATTGAAGTTCTGTATGACACTGATGGCACGGTTTACGACCATGATGATGGTGTGCGCCCGGATTCATCCATCGAGAAACTGGCCAAGTTACGGCCGGTGTTCGACAGGCCGGTGGGCAATGTAACCGCAGGCAACAGCGCGCAGATCACTGACGGTGCAGCCTGGCTTGTTCTCGCCTCGGAAGACATGGTTTCCCGCTATAACCTGCCGGTACTGGGGCAACTGATTGACAGTCAATGGGCAGGCCTGGACCCCGCACAAATGGGGCTGGGACCAAACCATGCCATGGCACCCATCATGCAGCGCCATGAACTGGATACCCTGGATATCGACTATATTGAAATCAATGAGGCCTTCGCAGCCCAGGTGCTGGCCTGCCTGGCAGCCTGGAAGGATCCGGAATTTTGTCGTGATGAACTGGGCAGGGAGTCCGCCTTTACAGCGATCGATGAAGAGCGTCTGAATGTCGATGGTGGCGCGGTCGCTGTCGGTCACCCGGTGGGTTCCAGTGGCGCACGTATCGTGTTGCATCTATTGAAGGTACTGCAACGTAACAATGCAAAACGTGGCATGGCCAGTATATGTATTGGCGGCGGCCAGGGTGGCGCCCTATTGATTGAAAGGGCTTGAAATGATTCGTGACCACAATGTAGAAACGGACTGCATCCGTGAATAT
>Ga0316192_10000734_pt1 | contig 23888 bp, 19 predicted proteins | sample MerIslwburrow_MG_FD_204931 | JGI IMG/M metagenome (GOLD analysis project Ga0316192, IMG submission 204931) | Coastal sediment microbial communities from Maine, United States - Merrow Island worm burrow | ecosystem: Environmental > Aquatic > Marine > Coastal > Sediment | place: USA: Maine...
TGCCCACAATCCGGTAGATTGGTACTCCTGGGGTCAGGAGGCCTTTGAAAAGGCTAAGCGGGAAAACAAACCCATCTTTCTCTCTATTGGTTACTCCACCTGCCACTGGTGCCATGTGATGGAGGAGAGTTTTGATGACCCTGAGATTGCAGCGCTATTGAACAAATATTTTGTTGCCATCAAGGTTGATCGGGAGCGCAATCCTGATGTGGACAAGACCTACATGACGGCAGTGATGCTACTCAATAAGAGTGGTGGCTGGCCCATGTCCAGCTTTCTGACGCCAGAGGGCAAAACCTTTTTTGGTGGCACCTATTTTCCTCAGCCACAATTTGCCCAGCTGTTGAATCGGGTGCATGAGGTTTGGGGCCAGCAGGAGGAAGGGCTGCGTGAGCAGGCAGATGAAGTAGCGCGCATGGTTGAGCAGATCACCGCTGGAGAAGGTGCTGCCAGTAAATTGGGAGAGACCGTAATCCAGCAGGCTGTAACGGCCATTCTAAGCGGCCATGACAAACTTAAAGGTGGCTTTAGTCCGGCTCCAAAATTTCCCCATGAGTCAGAACTTTTTCTGCTATTGGAGAGAGCTGAACGTGAAGATGACAAAGAAGCATTGGCTGCTGTTGAGACTAGTCTCAAGGCAATGGCGCAGGGCGGCATCTATGATCAGGTTGGGGGTGGCTTCCATCGCTATGCCACAGATGATAATTGGCTGATCCCTCACTTTGAAAAGATGCTCTATAACCAGGCCCATCTGGCGCGTGCTTACCTGCTGGCTTGGCGTTTGACAGCTGACCCGCTCTACGAACGCGTGGTACGCGAAACCCTGGATTATGTATTGCGAGATATGACCTCACCGGAAGGTGGTTTCTACTCTGCGACGGATGCCGATAGTGAAGGGGAGGAGGGGCTTTTCTTTCTCTGGAGCAAGCCGCAGCTTCAGCAGGCACTGACCCTACAAGATGCCAAGCTGGCAATTGACCTGTTTGGCGTCACAGATAGGGGCAACTTTGAAGACAGCAATATCCTGAATCTGCCAGTGGCCTTGGATCGCTATGCCCGACAGAAAAAACAGCCCCTGCCCGAGCTGCTGAAATCACTCGACCGGATTCGGGAAAGGTTGCGAGTTGTACGTGAGCAGCGAATCCATCCGCTACGGGATGACAAGGTGATCACCGCCTGGAATGGCATGATGATCACCACCATGGCTATGGCGGGTGACCAGCTCTCTGAACCCCGTTATCTGGATGCGGCAACCAAGGCTGCTGCATTTATTTGGGATCACAACCACAGTAAAAAAGAGAGGCTGTTGCGGGTTCATCTAAATGGTAGCTCATCTGTTCCTGCGGTGCAGAATGACCATGCCTATTATGCAGAGAGTTTGATCCATCTCTTTGATATTACCGAGAATGATGTATGGCTGGAGCGGGCAAAAGAGATTGCCAATGACATGCTGAGCAAGTTTTGGGATCAGCAGCATGGCGGCTTCTTTATGAGCAGTGCTGATGATGAGCTTTCCACTATGGGTCGTCCTAAAGACAGTGATGATAATGCCATTCCATCGGGCAATGCCGTGGCTTTGCGAGTATTGGCGATGTTGGCAAAGCGGGCAAACGTGCTGGAATATGGCATCAAGGCCAACGCCACGCTGGTTGCTTTTGCGGGGCTGATTAACCGTCGCCCTATGGGCTATGCCTATATGTTGATGGCAGCAGATGAGCTGCTAAAAGGAGAGTTGGGCGCTCATCAATATGCAGGGCGTGGTGTTGTAGAAGCTACAGCTCAAGTGGCCGCAGATGCAGATGGGAAAGAGTGGCTTAAGGTTGAGCTTAAAATGGCCCCTGGATGGCATATCAATGCGCACAAACCACTACAGGACTATCTGATCCCTACCACGTTAGAGCTGAGTAAAAGCGCATCAAACTGGCAATTGAGCACGGTAACCTATCCCACCCCGGAAACCAAAAATCTGGGCTTTCAGCGAGAGCCTCTGGCGTTATATGAAAATGCCATTACCCTTCAAGCTGAACTGACATACCAGGGTGATGAGCATTCCAAGATGGGTTTGATTGCCCTTCCTGTCAGATTGAGTCTACAGGCTTGTGATGATCGCATCTGCCTGTCGCCGGAAACTTTAAAACTGGGGCTGCCATTGCCAGAGCTAAAACCAGATGCCTGGACTAAACTCTCTGATAGCTCTCTTCTGGAATGATTAAACCCGAGTAAAATTGACTTCCTTCCGCTGGTTATCCATCTTCATTTTAGGTGCCTGCTTCGGTTATGGGGTGGCGCTCTTCGTTGCTTCTGAGCGTGAAAAAATAGAATTTGCGCAGCCTGAAAAACAGCCTGCCATTGTTCCAGAGCAGGTAGCACATCAGGCGACCTCAACTAAACCCGAGCTTGCTCAGAAAGAGAGAGTGCAAGAGAGCAAGCAGCAGCAAGAGACAGGTCTTAAGTTGGAGTCAGCCTATATTGCATTGGTTAAAGAGGCTGTGACAAAAAGGGATTTCACTACGGCACTTGATCTGCTGGCAGATGCAGAAGATCAATTTGGTGTCACTGTACCCCGCCTGGTCTTACTGGCAGAGATCCAAAATTTGCGTAAGGATTTCAAGGCAGCCAGAGCTACCCTGCATCAGGCGCTTATGATTGATCCAACCATTGCGGAGCAGGTTTATCCTCTGCTTAGGCAGATCGTCATAGCGCTGACTAATACTCAGGATAATACTTTGACCTTCAACGAAAAGGTGCAGATGCTATCGGAAGAGATTATTGATGACCCTGGCTTTGTAACCTACTACACGTTGCTTGGTCGGCTTCATTACACGCATGAAAACTATGCAGATGCCATTACTCATCTCGAGTATGCACTGCAACTGGATCATACTCAGACAGCAACACTGTCGCCGCTGATTGATGCGGCCAAACAGCGGCTGGAAAATCCGGGGCTGGTAGAGGTGCCTATCTCGGCTCATGGGCGGTCGCTAAACGTGGATGTAAAGCTGAACGATGCTCGTCAAAGCTTCCGCTTTATTCTGGATACTGGCGCTACATTTACCGTGATCTCTTCAGATACGGCGCAGAAGTTAGGCATTGTTCTTTCACCAAATCAGCCAACAATGCAGATCAGCACAGCGAACGGCATAGTTCAGGCGCCAACGATTATATTGAATGCGGTTAATCTTCATGGCGCTTTGGTAGAGCGGGTGCCAGCTGTGGTGTTGAATGAATTGAATGGGTTCGACGGCCTGCTTGGGTTGAGCTTTCTAAACCATTTTAATATTGATATAAATCAAGATGAAGGTAAGCTGCTCCTATTCAAACATTCTCCTAATCTTTAATTCAGAACGCTATCTATGACGACACTATCTGTTCCAGCCAACCACCCGCAGCGGTATATATTGAACAATGAAGTTCATGCCCGGCCCTGCACCTCACTCTATTCTCCTGAGCGCACCACTCATCTGGCGCTTATCATGTCGCATGAGCAGCAGGCACAGGAGCGGGAAGCACTCTCTGTTTTATGTGAGCGTTATATTAAATCACCACCTGCTCCGGGCACTAACCACTTTTCTGCAGACCTGGGTCCTTTCCGGCTGCGCTGGGAGCAGCATGGTGAGTTCAGCACCTACACCTTCTATGTGCATGGCCCCTTTAGTGATCCTTTTGCTGAGACGGCACTGCAGGTTGTGCCGGCTGAATGGCTGCAGTCTCTGCCAGGCCAACTGATTGTCGGTTGCCATGCCGTTATTATGCAGAGTGATGAGCAGGGGGCGGATCTGGATGATGTCTCTCCCCTGTTTAGTGACAACACGCTGATTGGTTCAGAGGTTTCCGGCGGCGCTGCACAGGTGTTTACCGACTTCCGCATTCATGCCGATGGTTTTGGTCGTATTCTCATCTATGATCGCCGACTGCGTTCTCGTCAGCTTGGCCGCTTGCTGCAACGCATGTTTGAGATTGAGGTCTACCGCATGATGGCGCTGTTGGCCTTTCCGATTGCTAAAAGATTACTACCGGTATTAACCGATGCTGATCAGCGTCTGCTGTGTATTACTACAGGGATGTCTCAGGCGAATAGTGATGAGGCCCTGCTACTGGATGATTTGACAGGGCTTGCCGCTGAGGTTGAGCACAGTCAGTCATCAACCCAATTTCGACTTGGCGCATCACAGGCCTATTTTCGCCTGGTTGGTTTGCGCATCAATGAGCTAAGGGAAGAGCGTATCCGGGGTATTCAAACCTTTGCTGAATTCATGGATCGACGGCTGGAGCCGGCCATGAATACCTGCGCCTCTGTTGAGCGGCGGCAAATCACGCTCTCCAAGCGTATTGCCCGTGCCAGCCAACTGCTGCGCACCCGGGTGGAGATCACGCTGGAGCGCCAGAACCAAAAGTTGCTGGAATCGATGGATAGCCGCGCCAAACTGCAACTACGTTTGCAAGAGACAGTCGAAGGTCTCTCTGTGGCGGCTATTACCTACTACGCTGTAAGTCTGATTGGTTATATCGCCAAGGCAGGCAAGGCAGCGGGTTTGCCCATCAAACCTGAGTTAGTTGTTGGTATATCCATACCGGTAGTTGCGCTGCTGATTACCGTGGGTGTGCGCTATATTCGACGCATGGTAGAGAAATCACAAAAGCCAACTACTTGAGAGAAGTGAACATCTGCCGACTATACTTTCATGGCGTACGCAAATAAGAGAGCTAACCCGTGAATAGTGAAGCTTCAAAAATAGAAATCCTGGTGGTGGATGATTCCAAGGTAATCCGCTGGGCGGCAACTAAAATACTGAGAAGTGATTATACGGTGCATGAAGCCTGTAATGGCTTGGAGGCTTGGGAAATACTGCAGCAGAACAATAATATTGCAGCGGTATTTTCTGATCTTCAGATGGAGGGTTCTGATGGATATGAGCTGCTGGCTCTTATCCGAGGTTCAGAAAATCCGCATCTGCTGAATTTGCCTGTCATCATTATCACAGGCAAGGATGACGACGACGACACCAAGGCTGAAGTACTGAATCTGGGCGCTACAGATTTTATTGTTAAGCCGTTTGATACGGTTACCTTGAAAAACAGGGCGTCGGCTTATATCGGCTACAGCCAAAAACTGGCTGAGGTGGAAGATAAGCTGGAGCAGGACAAACTGACAGGGATGGCTAATAAGCAGTCCTTTTTTGCGCGTGGTGAAAAAGATCTCTCACTGGCCGTGAGACATGAGACAGAGTTATCGGTTGCCCTGATTGAGGTCGATCGTTTTATGGATCTCATTAATGAGTATGGCAAACAGAATGCGGCCCGTGCACTGCTTAAGATCAGCCAAACAATTACCGATAGCCTGCGCAAAGAGGATCTCTCTGCCCGTGTTGGTACAGCCCGGTTTGCGCTTATACTGCCGTTGACCAACCGCATAGGTAGCATGCGTTCTATTGAGCGCGTCTGTGAAAAAATGAGCTCTTTGGGGCTCAGTGTGCAAGGTAAAGTGCTGGATATTCGCATCAGTGCTGGAGTCGTTGGGCTTGACCTGGAACAGCCCTGTTCCAATTTTACTGAGCTTGTTGGACAGGCAGAAGGCGCTTTGAATAAAGCTATTGCCAGCGGTGGTGCCAGCATGGTCAGTGCCGCTGATAATGTTGTTCATTCTCTGGGCGAAGGGGCCCCGGCTGCTGCCAGTGAAAAGGCTCCCGCAGAGCAGACCCGAAGGGCGGCAGATGAAAATCCACTGGGTATAGAGATTATCCAGGCGATTGGCCAGATTGAAGCCGGGGTGGGCAGTGCCATTAGCTCAGACCAGCTAAGCAGCCTCGTGCGCTCTATCCTGCCGTTGGTAAGTTATGCCAATGAAAAGCTGGATTTGGGCATGACGGATGCGCTTGAAGCGGCTAAGGAAAAGCTGTAACCCGGACTTCTCTCCACTTTCCTACTACAACGCCCCAATGGCACGCGCTGACTGGCTTTTGCTCAATCAGAGTGCTCGACGTAGTGTTAACTACGCCTGTGCGCTCTTCTATCGCAAAAGCCACTCATCACCCACCCTTGAGACGCTTCGCTACGAAAAGTGGTGAGAAGTCCGGGTTAATCCACATTCTGTTGCAGCCAAAATTCCAATAGTGCCAGGTGCCACAGCTTGCTGCCTTGCAGGCGGGTGTGGTGTTGCTCGGGTGCATCCAGCAGCATCTCAACATAGGCGCGGTTGTACAGACCGCGCTCACGGCAGCGCTGTGAATTCAGAATATCCCGCATAAAGTCCAGAAATTCACCCCGCACGTATTTCAATGCAGGCATGGGGAAGTAACCTTTGGGTCTGTCAATGACAGCATTCGGCAATAGCCCGCGTGCCAAGGCTTTGAGCGGATATTTTCCATTCTCCCGCAGCTTGAGTTCGGGGGGGCATTGGGCAGCCAGTTCGGCCAGTTGATGATCTAGAAAAGGTACGCGTGCCTCTAATCCCCAGGCCATGGTCATGTTGTCGACCCGCTTTACGGGGTCATCCACGATCAGGGTAGTGGCATCTGTGCGGAGCACGGCATCCATAAAAGTGTCGGCTCCGGGTTCAGCCAATAATTTTGAGATGAGTTGGGTGCTGTAGTCCTCTCCGCAGTAATCAGCGGAAATCATCTGCAAAAACTCACTGTGATCCCGATCAAAATAGTGCTTTGCAAAACGTTCTACAGGTGAGCCAGAGGCCTCAGCCTGCATGCGCGGATACCAGAAATAGCCGCCGAAGACCTCATCTGCGCCCTGACCAGATTGTACGACTTTTATCTTTTTAGAGACCTGTTCGGCTAGCAGGTAGAAGGCAATGGCATCCTGACCAAACATTGGTTCAGCCATCGCATTGATTGCTTCGGGCAGGCGTTTTAGCACTTCAGTATTGGGTATGCGATAGCGATGGTGGTTTGTGTCATAGTGTTTGGCTACCATGTCGGAGTAGACAAACTCACTGCCTTCCTCCTGCGGAGTATCTTCAAAGCCAACAGAAAAGGTGTTGATATCAGAGGCCCCAATCTCTGCCAGCAGCGCCACCAGCAGGCTGGAGTCAAGCCCACCAGAGAGCAGCACGCCCACTGGCACATCGGCAACCTCATTGCGCCGACGCACAGCGGTACGCAGGGATTCATGGATGGCTTCCAGCCAGTCATTGTCGCTGCGAGAAGTCGCCGGCCGGGTTGCTGAAAGTGTCCAGTACCGTTGCAGTTTTTGCCTGCCGCTAGCTTCAATCAAAAGGGTGTGAGCCGGAGGAAGTTTTTTGATGCCAGAGAGAATGGTGTGGGGTGCTGGGACAACGCCATGCAGCGTGAGCTGGTGATGCAGTCCAACAGGGTTGATGCGGGTGTCGATGTCACCGGCGGCTAATAGTGCCTGCATATTGGAGGCAAAGCGGAACTGAGCGATGTCGGCTGTATAGTAGAGTGGTTTGATGCCGAATCGATCCCGGGCCAGAAACAGCTGGTGCTTGTGCTCATCCCAAACGGCAAAGGCAAACATGCCGTGCAGTCGCTCAACGCAGGCTTCTCCCCAGGCATGCCAGGCTTTGAGGATGACCTCGCTGTCACCCTCGGAAAAGAAGTGATAACCCTTGCCTTGAAGTTCTTGGCGTAGTTCGCGGTAGTTGTAGATGGCCCCATTAAAAACCAGTGACAGGCATAATTCCTGATCAACCAGAGGCTGATCGGAGTGCTCAGAGAGGTCGATAACTGCCAGCCGCCGATGGCCAAATCCCAGAGGGCCATCACTAAAGCTGCCACCATGATCGGGGCCGCGTCGTTCCAGACAGGTTGTCATGCGCTGGATAGCCGCCAGATCAGCGGGTTGCTTATCAAATCTCAGTTCACCACAAATACCGCACATTACTTTATCAGTCCTTCATATTTTGGGTGGTGGAACCAAAGCCTCCACCACCGGGTGTTTTGATGGTAAGCCGTTGGCCTGGCTTCAGTTGCTTGCATATTTTGCCGGGCAGAGGCTCATTATTGAGGCTGTTTTGACCCGATTGGCCGGGAGCGCCGCCAGCTATCCCCCAAGGTTGGTGGCTACGGCGTTCAGTCAGCAGTGTCACGGTTGCGGGGGAGAGAAATTTAAACTCCCGGATTAGGCCATCCCCCCCTTTGTGCAATCCTTCACCCCCTGATTCATGCCTGAGTTGATAGCGACTGATGCGCAGGGGAAAACGGGATTCAAGCACCTCGATGGGTGTGTTCAGGGTGTTGGTCATGTGGGTTTGCAGACCGGATAGACCATGGTATTGCGCGCTTGCACCCATGCCACCACCGATGGTTTCGTAATAGTCCCAGTGCCCGGTAGCCGTCTTTCCACCCATAGCGATGTTGTTCATGCTGCCGTGGCTGGCGGCGGGGATTTGTTGTGGGAGGGCTTTGGCCAAAGCGCCCATCACCACGTCCACCAGCCGAGTGCTGGTCTCAACATTACCAGCAGCCACGGCAGCCGGATAAAGGGCGTTGAGCAAAGTGCCCTCTGAGGCGTGCAATGAGATGGGACGGAAAGTGCCAGCACAGGCAGGGGTATAACTTGGCATGAGGCAGCGGAAAACATAATAGACTGCTGCAGCGGCAACCGAGAGAGGCGCATTGATGTTGCCTGATACCTGTGGGGCGCTACCGGTAAAGTCTGCTGCCACCGTACCATTGCTAACTGTCAGAGTGACCTGGATAGGGATATCTTTATTGCCCTGCCCGTCATCATCCATCCAGTCCTGAAATTGGTACTCGCCATCGGGAATGGTGCGCAGGGCATCCAAAGCCAGCTTTTCACCGTAACTGTTTAGGGCCTGTAGACCGGCAAAAAAGCCCTCTATCCCTCGTGCTGTAATGAGCGCTTGCAGACGAGCCAGTCCAGTGCGGTTGGCACTGATCTGGGCGGCAAAATCGCCGTATGACTCTTCTGGGTTGCGGGTGTTGCTAGTTAGGTTTTCCAGCAGATCCTGATCTAGCACACCACCTTGTATAAGATGCACTGGGCCGATGATTTGGCCCTCTTCGTGCAGGCTTGTCGATATGGGCATAGAACCGGGTGATTCGGCGCCAATATCAGCGTGATGGGCGCGGTTAACGACAAAAGCCGTCAATTTATCGGAAATAAATAGTGGGGTAATCAGCGTGACATCAGGCAGGTGCGTGCCACCGAGATAGGGATTATTGAGAATAACCATATCCCCGGCTTGCCACTCCAGTTGAGCCACAATGCCATGCATGGCAAAAGCCATGCTGCCCAGGTGGACGGGGATATGGGCGGCTTGGGCACAGAGTTCACCCTGCTGATCAAATACGGCACAGGAGAAATCCAGTCGGTCACGGATGTTGGGTGAAAAGGCTGCATTACGCAGCACCGCACCCATTTCGTCACATACCGCTTCCATGCGGCTGGAAAAGATACTCAGTTCAACTGGATTCACTTGGCTGGTAAGTTAAAGTCACAAAAGAGATTGAAGAATACCTGAAGCATTGGTTTAGTGCATTGTGCTTTATTGATCTCTAAACAGCCGCCGAAGTTTTATAGCCTGTATTAATAGTGCTTTATGCGGGTTATCCATAAAGCGTCATTTGCCTTCAGCCAACGTGTGCAAATTGCAGCCTTTCATTTCAGGCCATCAGCAATTGCAGTAATTTTAAAAGACTATGATGTGTATCTATCAATAATAACGAGGGGGCTCGTAAGCCTTGCTTTCCTGACCATCTATTACTGGCTTAACATAAATCTCAACTCGACGATTAAGCTGTCTCCCAGCCTCGGTATTGTTGCTATCTCTGGGTTCAAGCTCACCCCGTCCTTCGGTACGCAGCCGATTAGCAGGAACCCCGCTGGATAATAGATAGTTGCCTACTGACTCTGCCCGCTGCTGGGAAAGCCTCTGGTTGTATTGTTCAGAACCAATGCTATCTGTATGTCCCACTACATGAACCACAGTACGGTCGTATTTCAGCAGTACATTGCTGAGTTTATCTAGGCTGGGGTGGAATGGAGGTTTGATTTCGGATCGATCAAAATCAAAGGAGACTTCACTGTCCAAACTGAGCTTTAGCGTATCATCGCGCATGCGCTCAATCTCGATGGCATTCTGTTGCTGTTCAGCGGCCAGTGCCTGTTCAAAATCCTGTTCCTGCTGATCCATATAATTACCGACTACGCCACCGGTAATAGCGCCCACAGCAGCGCCAACGAACTTTCCTGAATCACCATCGAGTTGGTGGCCCAACACAGCACCTGCAACAGCGCCGATGGCGGCACCTGTCTTGGCGCGTCTGTTTGGATCATTGGTGGTACAACCGACTAAGAGGACAAACACTAAGGCTGTTGAGAATAGGGTGCGAGTGCTCATGAGGGCTACCTCGTTTAGTGGAGATGTCTCCATAATATAGTACAAAGAAAAAACTCTAATAATGAAATCTAACTCTAACCCGGATTGTAGATTGGCTGGCCGTTATGTTGATAGCGCTGCAACAGGCTAATTGCTTCATCTCGTAATATATCCCGTTGAGCATGGATGCCCCGGTGTTCCAGTTCGGTTGTTATATGGGCTGGTTTCGGGCCTTCATCAAAACCAATGGCGCGGGCATCTTCGTCACGTGCGCCAGATACCATGCTACTTACACCAGACCAGATCATTGCCCCGAGGCACATGGTGCAGGGTTCGCAGGTCGTTACCAGTTCAAGTTGTTGCTTACCGTGCAGGCTCAGGTCATAGCTGTGCAAGGACTCCTCTGCCAGCATCAAGGCTACTACCTCGGCATGCAGCATGGAACAGTTGGTCGGGGTCACCAAATTCATGCCGATTGAGAGCAGCCGGTGGTCGGCATCAAACACCGCTGCGCCAAACGGCCCACCATCGTATTGGATATTTTTTTCAGCTATGGCCAGGGCAAAGCGCATACGTGATTCGACAGTATCAAACAGATCGCCTTTGCGCTGAATAAAGGCTGAGCACCAGGTGGGTAGGGTGATCTTGATAGATGCGTTGGGCATGGGTTTATCCTGGTTAAGGAATGCAGCCTCTAAAAATTAATCTGACAGGTTTGTTGTGCAAGTGTGCATTTAATCAAGCGTTCCTGATTTAATAAATAGCTGCGCAGGGAATGGGCTAATTGGTTTTAGTCATCTGACAAATTACGCAATGCCAGTGCCTCCTGATAAAGCTGGTTTTTCTTCTCTCCGCTTATCTGGGCTGTTAAGGCGGCAGCCTGTTTGACTGGCAACTCTTTGAGTAGTATCTCAAGAATGCGAGTGGTCTCTGCGGCTTGTTCGGCACCGGCCTTTTTCTCTGCTCCAGCTACTAGTAGCACAATCTCACCTTTGCGTTGCATAGGGTCTGCTTCGACCTGTTGCAGCAGCTCATTCAGTGGCGCGCTGATGAGGGTTTCGTGCAGTTTGGTCAGCTCCCGCGCCAGCAGGGCAGGGCGATCTGCGCCAAATATGGATGCCATATCCTGTAGTGATTCACTTACCCGATGGTTGGACTCGTAGAAAACCAGGGTGCAGTGTTCCTGTTTTAAACCCTGTAGCCGTTCGCGGCGAGCAGCCTGGGTGCGCGGTAGAAAGCCTTCAAACAGGAAGCGGTCTGAAGGCAGTCCGGCTGCTGAAATAGCGCAGATAGCAGCGCTGGCTCCGGGTATTGGGCAGACGCGAATGCCTAGCCGGTGGCACTCTCGCACCAATGGGAATCCAGGATCGCTGATCAGCGGCGTGCCTGCATCGGAGATCAATGCAATGGATTGACTCTCTTGCAACTGCTTCAGAATAGTGTGCATCGCCTCCCGTTCGTTGTGTTCATGCATGGCAATTAGCGGGGTTTTAATGCCGAAGTGGCGCAGCAGGGGCTTGCTGTGGCGGGTATCTTCCGCAGCAATAAGATCGACCTGTTTGAGGGTGTTTACTGCGCGAGGAGAGAGATCCTCCAGATTGCCGATGGGTGTTGCCACCACATAGAGTACGCCTTTTTCGATTGACACTTTTCACCCCACGCAAGATACTCGTCACATCGTGCCTGCCTTAACAAAACCATGCAACTAACTAATCGAATACTTATTGTAAATTTGCTCTGCATTTCATTGCTGGCGGGCTGTACTGCCCCTCAGCTGAAGTTGCCGTCAACGCCTGACGATGAACAGGCGTCCATCCCAGCTGTTTCGCCTGTGCCGCAGGCTGAGCTGGAGCGGGCTGCCGAGCTGGAGTTGATGGGCGACTACGCTGCAGCCGCTGCACTCTATCAGAGTTTGGCACCGCGTATGCCACCGCCTTATCGTCAGGATTTACAGCTTCATGCGGTTACAAATTTTCTGTCAGCGCAGGATACAGAATCAGCCAGTAGGGCGCTGGAGCAGATAGATGTTTGGGAGCTGCCCCCCGTTTTTGACCTGCGCAAGCGTCTGCATGCCGCAGAGCTGGCAACAAGAAATGGCAAGTTAAAAGAGGCTTTTTCACTGTTGGAGGCGGCGCCACCAGCACATATGTCAACAGATCTTCAGCAGCGCTATCATAGACAGCGGGCGCAGATACTGCGGCTTGAGGGCAATTTTCTGGAAAGCGCCCGTGAGCTTGGACTGCTGGATCTGCTGATCACTGATCCGTCAGCCCGATTGCATAATCAGCAAGCCATTCTGCAGACGCTGGCAATTCTAACCGATGGTGTCTTGAGAATGTTTCAACCTGACCCGCCTGGTATACAGGGCGGCTGGATGGAGCTGGCCCGCATTATCAAAGGTTACGAAGGTGATCCTGACAGTACCCAGATTCAATTGACGCAGTGGCGCACGAGTTTTCCGGTGCATCCTGCACGTCCAGAGTTGTTGGAAGGGTACCACCAAAGGTTGCAGAGACAGTATCGACAGGTCAGACATCTGGCCGTGCTATTGCCACAATCTGGAGCTTTGGCTGGAGCGGCAGGTGCTCTGCGAAATGGTTTTATGGCAGCCTACTATCAGCTGCCAGTGGAAAAGCGTCCACAATTGCGCTTTTATGACAGCAGCAACGCGGCGGACACCTGGCCGCTATACAGACAGGCTGTGGATGCCGGTGCCGACATGGTGATTGGCCCATTGAATAAAGATGCAGTCTCACAGCTGGCCCGAGCTGGGGAATTGGAGATTCCGGTGTTGGCGTTGAATCAGATACCACCGCAAATGGGGCAGCCAGAAAATTTGTATCAATTTGGCCTGTCGCCTGAAGATGAAGCCCGGCAGGCAGCGGAACGCGCCTGGCAGGATGGATTTACACAAGCGCTGGTTATTATTCCAGAAGGACTGTGGGGTGAACGCATTCTCAATAGCTTTCGTGAGAGTTGGGAGACTCTGGGTGGTACCCTGTTGGAGTATCAAACCTATGATGCCAAAGGGCAGGATTTCTCTCAGCCAGTATTAACCCTGCTGGATATTGATGAAAGTAAACAACGCCTTCGCGAGATGCAGCGTGTATTAATAAAAAATGTTAAATATGAACCCCGCCGTCGCCAAGATGCTGATTTTGTATTTTTTGCAGCGCAACCCCAGATAGCCCGTCAGGTCAGACCGCTTCTGCAGTTTTATCATGCGGCAGATCTGCCGGTTTATACGACCTCGCATGTCTATACAGGAAATCCGAATGCCAAGAAGGATCGAGACTTGGAAGGCCTTAAGTTTCCGGATATTCCCTGGCTGCTGCTCAGTGAGAAAGAGAGCCACCTCTCCCAGGATGCAGTTGCAGCTGCTTTTCCAAATGCCAAACGATTCTATCAACGGCTCTATGCGATGGGGATAGATAGCTTTAATCTGTTGCCGCATCTGGAGCGGCTCAAGATTAGCCCTTGGGAAACCTTGGACGGGCAGACCGGAAATCTCTATCTGGATGAGATCAATCAGATACATCGACGTTTAGTCTGGGCGCAAATGCGCAAAGGCGTGCCTGATGTATTGGGATATGCGCCCCGCATTGAATCAGGCTTAACAACGCCAGGGGATGATCTGCCACCGCTGATTTTCCCTACAGTAGTACCAGCTCCTCCAGCTCCTCCAGCACCACTTGCGCCAGTGGAGCCAGCCCCGAGTACAGATAACTCGATATGAAGCCACTGCCGGGAGAGACAGGGGCCAAAGCAGAGGAGCGTGCCCGTATCTATTTAGAGCAGCAGGGTCTGCGCTTGATAGAGCGGAACTACCGCTGTCGGCAAGGCGAGATTGACCTGATTATGCAGGATGGTGGAACCTTGGCATTTGTTGAGGTGCGCTACCGTAAAAGTGTGGGATTTGGCTCGCCAGCTGAGAGTGTTACTCCGTCCAAACAGCGGCGTATCATCACTACAGCAAACCACTACCTGCAATCCAAACATGAGCGCAAAATGCCACCCTGCCGGTTTGATATGCTGGCTATCGTGGGCAAAGAGCAGCAGAATATCAACTGGATCAAGGATGCATTTCAGGCCAGTTTTTGACGCCGCCAGAGGCCTCCTCAAGAGTTTTATAAGTACCTCAAATACAATATAGAGAACCCATGACCGAACTATCCAACCGTGTTAAGCAGCTATTCAACGATAGCATCCAAACCAAAGCCGAGGCGCAAGATCTATTGGCAGCCCCCATTGCCGAAGCGGCTGAACTTATTGTCAGCCGCATGATGGAAGGTGGCAAAACGTTGAGTTGTGGCAATGGAGGCTCAGCCGCTGATGCGCAGCATTTTTCGTCAGAGATGCTGAACCGTTTTGAGCGTGAGCGCCCAGGCTTGCCTGCTTTTGCGCTCACCACTGATAGTTCAACCATCACCTCAATTGCCAATGATTATGACTACGAAGAGGTGTTCGCCAAACAGGTGCGGGCATTGGGACAGCCCGGTGATGTGTTGTTGGCGATCAGTACCAGCGGTGAATCACCCAACGTTAATGCTGCCATTGAGGCTGCACATGAGCGCGAAATGTATGTGGTTGCGCTTAGTGGCAAAGATGGAGGGCGGCTGGCCACCCTGCTGAATGATGAAGATCGAGAGATACGGGCACCCTCTGAAACTACGGCACGCATTCAAGAGGTGCATCTGCTGGCCATCCATTGCCTGTGTGATCTGATTGATCAGCAGTTGCTGGGTTAAACGAGCCTCTAAACCAAGGAGAAACCGATACTATGAGAGCTATTTTATTAATTGCACTGGCGGCACTGATTTCACAACTTATGGGTTGCGCTACTGCAGTCGTGGGCGGTGCTGCAACAGGTGCGGCCGTTGTTCATGATCGCCGCACGGCACCTACCATGTTGGAAGATCAGGCTGTTGAGATCAAAGCGCTGAAGCTGTTATTGGATCATCCTGAGATAAGTGAATACAGCAATATCAGTATCACCAGCTATAACCTGAAGGTGTTGCTGTCAGGAGAAGCCGACACGCAAGAAATCAGTGATCGTTTTGCAGAGTTGGTGAGTAATATCCAGCGGGTTGAACGGGTGCACAATGAGGTGGTTGTCGGGCCAAGTGGCACTTTGCTGGATCAAACAAATGATGTATACCTGACCAGCAAGATTAAGCTGGAGTTGCTGAGTGTTGATTTCAAAGGCTTTGATCCAACCCGCGTGAAGGTGGTGACATCTCAGGGCTCAGTGTTTTTGATGGGCATTATCAAAGAAGAAGAGGCTCGCCAGGCAGTAGAGAAGGTGCGTTTTGTCACCGGTGTAAAGCGGGTGGTCAAGGTCTTTGAGTACTACTGATTCTGTGGAGCCGCTTGCCTCATCGTTGATCGGTGAGCTACAGGCAATTACTGGCCCCAATGGTTTGCTGACGGATCCGGCTGATTGCTGGTCATACGGTTATGACAACAGCCGTCGTCAGGCGCTTCCTCAGGCTGTAGCCTTCGCCACTAGCCACGATCAGGTGCGTGATCTGGTACAGCTGTGCAATCGGGAGAAGATTCCACTGATTGCCCGTGGCCGGGGTACAGGTACAACGGGTGCCACGGTGCCAGATCACGGTGGTATTGTGCTGTCGTTGGAGCGCATGTCGCAAATCCTGGAGATTGACCCGGCTAACCGTCTTGCCCGAGTAGAGCCGGGTGTAACGAATCAAACCCTACAGCTGGCTCTCGCAGAGCATGGTTTCTTCTGGCCACCTGATCCTTCCAGTGCCGCCGTTTGTACGGTGGGTGGGAACTTAGCCTACAACTCTGCCGGCCCCCGCGCAGTTAAGTATGCCACTGTCCGTGAAAATACCTTGGGGTTGAAAGCTGTCACAGGATTGGGGGAGGAGATTCGAACCGGTGTCATGACTACCAAAGGTGTGGTGGGTTATGACCTGACTCGCCTGTTGATTGGCTCAGAGGGCACTCTGGCTATTATCACAGAGGCTACCCTTAAGTTAACACCACTGCCGGAAGCAAAATGCACCCTACGTGCCACCTACCGGGATATTCATGCGGCTGCGGCAGCTGTCTCTGCCATCATGGCCCAGCCAGTCACTCCTTGTGCTTTGGAATTTATGGATGGCGCATCCATCAAAATGGTGCGTGATTTCTCTGATCTACAGTTGGATGATGAGGTTGGTGCGCTGTTGATGATTGAAGTAGATGGCCCGGAATATGGGTTGGAGCAATCTGTAGCAGCTGTAGAACAAGCTGCCAGGGTTGATGGTGTGGTAGATATCTATCGGGCCAAAACCCAAGAGGAGGTGGCTGCGCTGTGGAAAACCCGCAAGGCACTCTCACCGGCTCTGCGCAGTGTAGCGCCAAAGAAGATCAATGAAGATGTCGTCGTGCCTGTCTCCCGCATTCCAGCGCTTATTGATGGGCTGGAACAGTTGGCAGATCGTCATCAGATTCAAATTGTGAATTTTGGCCATGCAGGCAACGGCAATATTCATGTCAATCTACTGGTGAATCCAGATGATCCGGCTGAGATGCAACGGGCAGAGCAGTGCCTCAGTGATGCCTTTGATCTGGTTTTAAAACTGGATGGCACGCTATCAGGCGAACACGGTGTTGGTCTGGAGAAAAGAGATTTTATTGATCGAGAGATTGATCCGATTACACTGCGCCTGATGCATGATATTCGCCGACAATTTGATCCAAATAATATTCTTAATCCCGGTAAAGGGCTGCCAGTTTCTGATTAATTTAGGGTTAAGCTTTGGTGCTAGCGGTCGATCATATAGTTAACCTATTTGCAGATAAACAATGGCAGCCAAATCTATGAAAATAAGCACGGTACTATTTGGACAGCAGGAGATTGATCCAGACACTATCATTACCTTCCCAAAAGGGCTTCCAGGTTTTGAAGAGTGCACGCAGTTTAAACTGTTTCACTCAGATGAATATGAGCCACTGCAATGTCTGCAATCATTGGATGATCTGGAGGTCTGTTTCTCGCTCATGGAACCGATCATGTTTGGCCATGAGTATGAGATGCTATTGAGCGATGAAGATATGGGGCTATTGAAAATCAAAGAGGCCGAGAGCCTAATGATTTTACTGATGGTTTATACAGCTGATGAGGAAGATCAGCGCCAAGTAGCAGATATTCCAATGAACACCAATTGGCGTGCACCTGTCATTATCAATGTAAAAGAAAAAATTGGAATACAGAAGCAGCTTTCCGATATAACTAAAACAATAAAAATTAGTGGTGCATAGGTTTTCTGAATACGCTACCGGGTATTAAACAGATTAATTCCAAGGCACGCGGTACATGTCGCTGTGATTTACAGGCATTTTCTTACTGACGTTAGCGCGCGCTTTTTTTGCCAGCTTTTGTTTTTTCACAGTAAGCGCAAGACGCTCTTCTGATGTTGGAAGTCTGCTATTTTTGCTGTAGAAACGAGCAGATTGCTTATCAAACTTATAACCTTTAAATGCCACGATGGTAGGTTTTGTGTATTCAATGATAATGCTGTTGGCTTTCATTGAACCAAGCCTAATAGTAACTCGGTTATCAAAATGAATTTTATCAAATATCTCCATGCGCTCAGCAGAGCTCACAGAGCTGTCGAAATATATAGTAACTGTAGCTCGATTAAAAGCCAGTATGCTGGTGACGGCAACAGGTGTTTCCGCCATGCCAGTTTTAGCTGTAATGCCTATAATTGTGCCTCCTTTTGAGGGGATCGCTTCTATTACTTTGTATTGAAGCTCTTCAGGAGCGGCTGCCTTTTTTGTAACGGCTGATTCCACAGCAATATCAATATTGTTTATTTTGTATATGGCTGCCTTTGCATTGTCTGACAAATTAAAGTGGCCAGTCAGTAAACTGCGTGTAATAGCCCCCATAAACTGCTGCTTTTGATTCTCATTATAATGGGGCGAGACAGATGTTAAAGGGGTATGGAAAAGTTTATGAAGCGCATCATGGGTACTGGGTTTGGCATTTGCTTCAATATATTCTGATGTAAAGAGGGTTTTATAAGTTTGATTGGAGTAGTCAATCAATGACCCAACGTCATAGCCACCCGTTACACCAAAGGGGGTGAAGCCTGCTATCTTATCTTGCTTTATCTGTTGGCCAGATGGGTTGGTTTGACAGCCAATTAGAATAAAAATGGCCATTGCTGCGCTGGCGTATCTAGTGAAAGCCTTCATGTTAGCTCGCCTCTTTACATACTCAATAATCAGTACCTTAACGCCAGAGCAGGATTTTGTGCAAGCGCCAATTCTATATTTAGGAGCGGCGTTTCAGTGTCAGAAAGCTATATGAAAAAGGGTTTTTCTCATCGGCTGCATGTTTTTCATGCTTGACCTCACGCCAGTCTGAGGGATTGTAATCGGGGAAAAAGGCATCGCCCTCCACAGTGGTTTCTATTAGTGTGAGGTAGAGGCGACTGGCTTGTGGGAGCATGGCCGCATAAAAGGCAGCGCCACCTACAATCATCACCTCGGGGACATCGCCAGCAGCAGCCAATGCTTCATCAATGGAGTGAACAACCTGGCACCCTTCCGCCTGATAGGCTGTATCTCTGGTGACTACAATATGTGGCCGGTCGGGTAATAGACCGGGGAGTGATTCCCATGTTTTGCGCCCCATGATAATTGGTTTGCCAACAGTCAGGGCCTTGAAATGGCGCAGGTCAGCGGGCAGATGCCAGGGCATGCTGTTATTAATGCCAATAGCTCTATTTTTAGCCATGGCGGCAATAAGAGAAATAGTGGGGGGTGCGTGCTTCATAATATCGATCATATCATGCAGTTTGCAGCATAAGGATAAAAGCCAGCTAAACTTTATCTATAGGTTTTATTGTTGAGGTGTACTGCATGAAATTGATTACAACAACCGATATGCGTCAGCTGGTTCGCCATATAGGGCTGAATGAATTTAATGCACGACTACTTAAAAACCTGGAGGAGGATTTCAGCCGCTGGGAGCAGTTTCAGCTAAGCGCCCGTCATGCGACACATTATCATCATGGTGTCATTGAACTGATGCCCAGTTCGGATGATGATCTTTATGCCTTTAAATATGTGAACGGGCATCCCAGTAATCCAAAGCAGGGAAAACTGTGCGTTGTGGCGATTGGAATGCTGGCTGATGTTGTCACAGGCTATCCGCTGATGCTGTGTGAAATGACCTGGCTGACGGCTCTGCGCACAGCATCCACCGCCGCACTGGGGGCACGATACCTGGCTCGAAAAGAGAGCCATGTGCTGGCGATCATTGGCACAGGTGCTCAATCAGAATTTCAGGTCTCAGCTTTGGCCGGGGTGTGTGATATTCACGCGGTTCGCTACTATGACCCAGATGCCAAGGCGATGGGCAAGTTTGCCAATAATCTTAAAGGACGTTTCCCACATCTGCTGGCATGCAAAAGTGCAGAGGAGGCGGTTGAAGGTGCCAGTCTGATTGTTACAGCTACGGCGGCCAAGCGTCATAATCGGATTCTTACCCAGGATATGGTCAGCCCTGGGGCGCATATCCATGCGCTTGGCGGTGATTGCCCTGGCAAGACAGAGCTGGATCCCGCCCTACTGGATCATGCCAAAATTGTGGTGGAATACCGCCCGCAGAGTCAAATAGAGGGTGAAATCCAAAACCGGCCGGAGGCCGCAATCCATGCCGAGCTGTGGGAGATTATCACGGGTCGCCGGCCTGGTCGTGAGTCTGATGAAGAGCTGACAATCCTCGATTCGGTGGGTTTTGCCCTGGAGGATTATTCTGCACTGCGACTGGTCAATGTACTGGCTGCGGAAACGGGCATTGGCCAGGAGACCTCATTGGTTCCAGATTTGGATGACCCCAAAGATCTGTTTGGTGCCTTGTTGAACAGTTAGCTCCAGCGGTCACCATAGACTGAGCCTATCAGCTCTTCCACTAGCTGCTCTGTGCGATGGTTTTTATCCTGCAAAGGGTTAAATTCAGCGATCTCCAGCCCTATCAAGGCTGGGTCAGACCCAAGCCCCTTTAATGTTTGGCACAGTGCAGCACCTGATAGGCCACCAGCAACGGGAACACCAACGCCAGGTGCATATCGTGGGTCTATACCATCCAGATCAATAGTAATGCCATAATGCTGGCAGCGACTGCGCATGTTATTCAGTACCCGGCGTAGCACGACACTCAACCCACCCGATCGGCGAATTCTGGCCATATCGTATACCTGCACTCCCAGGCGTTTAAGCAGCTGTTGCTCGGCCTTTTCATAGCTGCGCACACCAATTAAAACCAAGCGTGATGGATCAAGAAAAGGGTGCTGGCCATAGATGCGGGCTAACCTGGGATCGGCTTGCCCCAATAACGCTGCAAGCGGCATGCCATGGATATTGCCAGAATCGGAGGTGGCAAAGGTGTGTGAATCCATATGGGCATCGATCCAGATTAGTCCCAGGCTATGCCGCCCGTGTATGGCAGAGAGTACGCCGCCCCACACCCCCATAGCGCAGGCGTGGTCGCCCCCCATAAAAACAAAGGGGCGCTGTTTTTTTACCAAGACCTGCACCTGATGTGAGAGGTTATAAAAAAGTTTGCGCAGAGCAGCTTCTTTATCCATTTCAATGTGTGGATCTAAAACCTGCTGCCAATTCAGCAGCAGACCATGTTTTCGCGCTAAAACACCGATCATCCCAGAATGACGCAACATGCGAGGCCCTGCGCAGCAACCAAAACGGTTGCCTGCAATACAGGATGCTGCACCAATAGCGTCAATTGTTCGCATGCTTGATCTCCACTTAATATCTTTAAGTTTAGATCAGGCAGGCCACTAAGGTGTGCAGGAAGTAGGAACTAAATGGCTGCTTAACAGCCTTCTCTATATTGATTTATATAGATAATCAGCCAAGTATTATGTGGCTTGTGATGGCGTTTTATCAGGTTAGGTAAGTGTCTTGTTCAAGCATGCTGGTATTCAGAAAGTTTCTTCTTCCTTGGTTGCCTGTTATCTACTATTTTAAGTATAGATAGGTTGCTCAAAGGAGTTGTTGTGCCTATGAAAAAAAACACTAAAAACAATACAAAAAAGCTGGAAGACTTAATCGATAGTCCCGTCATCGTTGGTGTTGGCGCTTCTGTAGATGATTTGAATGCCTTAATCGAGCTTCAACACAGTGAAGAGATGCTTGCCCATTCTCAAAAGACTGCACATTTGGGCAGCTGGGAGCTGGACCATGTAAGTGGTTTACTTACATGGTCTAAAGAGATTTATCGTATTTTTGGTGTGAACCATGAAACGTACACACCCTCCTATAGTAGTTTTCTGTCTCATATTCATCCTGATGACTACGACCTGGTTGCCAATGCCTTTGAAACCTCAGTTGCCAATAGGCAGCCTTATGATATTGAACATCGAATTATTTTAGAGAACGGCTCTGTGCGCTTTCTTCGCGAGATGTGCGAAACCACCTATAGTGAGCATGACCAACCAATAAAATCCAACGGTACAGTGCAGGATGTTACCGAGAAGAAACAGATGGAAATTGCCCTTCATGAAGAGATGGAGAAGCTGGAACGCTTCAATAAGATGGCAATAGGTCGTGAATTAAGAATGGTGGAGTTAAAAAAGGAAGTTAATGCTCTCCTGCAAGAGGCAAATCGTGAGGCGCGATATGTCATTCATGATGTTGAGGAGATGGATTGCCATGACCACAATAAGTAATACGGATAAAAAAACTTCCAACACTGAGTTAAAAAGGCAGTTGCTTGAAGCCCGACAGTTGATTGAAACATTGCAATCCCAGCAACTGCATGAGCGTAATGAGCGTAGTCGTGCTGAGATGGCAACACTCAACATACTTGAGGATCTTGAAGCTGCACGCGCTGCATTGCAGCTGGCTAATGACGATTTGGAGCGTCGTGTTGAGGGGCGCACCAATGATCTGCGTCTTGAAATAGCAGAGAGAAAACAAAAACAGATCAAGATTGAGAAGTCCGCCGCAAGAGAGGCATTTATCACAGCCATATTACGGCTTTCCCAGAAAAATATGACCTTGAAAGATTACCTCAAACAGGTGGTTGATCTACTGGTAACCAGTGAGCTTGGTTTTGGTTTGCAGCCAAAAAGTGCTGGATTTCTCAGCGAGGTTATCAGCGAAACTTCTAATAAAAAGCTGAAAATGGTTGCTACCAGTAACGCCTTTCCTGAAAACATCAAATATGCCTGTAGTGAGGTCGTCTTTGGTGACTGCCTCTGTGGACGTGTCGCAGAAAATGGCTGCATTATGCTGCTTGATAGTGCCAATGAATATTGCAAACTAAAGGACTCCTCCAGGGATCAATATACGATCAACTGTTTTCCGATAAAGAATGAAACGAGCATTCTTGGTGTGCTACTGGTTTACATGGATTATGAGCATGAATCATCGGATGATGAGGTGGCCTTTCTCGAACAGGTTGCCGACACCATGAGCCTCTGTATCAGCAGCCATCAAACCCAACAAGCGCTGCTTGAAGCCAAACATGAAGCAGAATCTGCCAACCGTGCAAAGTCAGAATTCATGTCGCGTATGAGTCATGAGTTGCGTACACCGATGAATGCAATTCTTGGTTTTGGCCAGTTATTGCAGGCAGACAAAGCGATACTTAGTGACAGCCACAATGAAAGCATAGATTTCATCATGGAAGGCGGAAATCACCTGCTCCAACTGATTAATGAACTGTTGGATATTGCATCGATTGATGCGGGCAAAATGAAACTGGATATAGCACCAGTATCTTTGCGCGAAACGATTAATAGCAGCCTCAATATGCTTTCCTCGTTAGCCAAAAAGTTTGGTGTTTCAATCGAACCAATGCCAGATCAAATGCATTTTGTTCAGGCAGATGAGCAATACCTTAAACAAGTGATGATTAATCTGATATCCAATGCCATTAAATACAGTTGTGAAGGTGGCAGAGTATCCATTAATGCCCATCTCGATAATCATGTGGAACAAAAAACAGTAAGGATAGTCGTTAGTGATACAGGTATAGGGATAAAAGAGCTTAATCGAGCACGGATTTTTGAACCCTTCCAACGCATTGCAGAATGTAACCAACAGATAAAAGGAACAGGGATTGGTCTCACCATCAGCAAAAAATTGGTTGAGCTGATGGGGGGTGAGATTGGATTCTCCAGCGAGCATGGTAAAGGCAGTGATTTTTGGCTGATATTACCCTATGTAAAAAAAGAGCAAAGTAAAGCTGGGCAAGCCAAGCAAGTTGCACCTGCTTTAACTAGGCCAGCTATACAGGGTGCCAAAATTCTATACATAGAAGACGACACGGTTAATGCCAGAGTGATGCAAGCCGTTATTAACAAACATACCGGCTACTCTCTGACGATTTCAGCTAATGCAGAAGAGGGCATTGAACTTGCTAAGGTAGAGATGCCGGATATTATTCTGATGGATATCGAGCTACCGGGTATGAGTGGCATCACAGCACTAAAAATATTGAAAAGCACACCCGAAACCTCTGCAATACCCGTTATCGCTGTCAGCGCTCATGCTATGGAAGGGAGCGTGGCACAAGGGAAAGCAG
>Ga0316192_10000735_pt1 | contig 23886 bp, 12 predicted proteins | sample MerIslwburrow_MG_FD_204931 | JGI IMG/M metagenome (GOLD analysis project Ga0316192, IMG submission 204931) | Coastal sediment microbial communities from Maine, United States - Merrow Island worm burrow | ecosystem: Environmental > Aquatic > Marine > Coastal > Sediment | place: USA: Maine...
TTATTAGGAGGTTTTAATATCTCGGCATTTCAAACGAGCGATGGGTTAATTTGGCTATCGGGACAAGGAGTTAATATCATAGATCTAAAGGCGGGGAAAAATATAAAACTAACCCAGGAAAATGGCCTGTTAAGAAACTTTGCAGGGTCCTTTTTTCAAGACAACAATGGTAAAATATGGATCTCAGGAGGTGGTGGCACAACAATACTAAATAAAAATAAAACGGAGGTATCCTATCTCACAGCGCAAAACGGTTTTGATGGGTTTGTTGGAAATTCGGAAGTATTTCAGGATCGCCAGGGGAAATTCTGGTTAGGGACCCCTAACGGCTTACTTTTTTCTTATTCTGAGTCTAATGGACTTATTGAAAAGTATAAAGTAACCAATGGCCAAGGTCAATGGATGTTCAATATGTTAGAAGACGGCCAGGGCCAGCTCTGGGCATCGGTAGCCCAAGGTGGATTACATATGATAAATACCAGGCAAGGAAGGCCCGCAAATTTTGATACTGGAGACGGATTGGCAAGCAATGCTATTTGGGATACCGAAGAAGCGAAAGATGGAAAAATTTGGATAGGTAGCACTCAGGGTTTAGACTTGTATGATCCGGTAAAAAATACCATACAACATTTAGGGACAGAACAAGGCCTTATAGATGATAGAAATACCAGGATCATGGAAGATTCTAAAGGAAGGATATGGACTTGTGGTAATAATGTTGGTATAAGTATTATCGATCCTGAAAAACAGACCATACAGCAACTTAAGCTAGGAGAAGGGTTTGGAGCGAATAACATTGAAACCATTTTAGAAGATGAGAATGGACTTTTTTGGATGGGGGGAACAGCCGGTGAATTAATTATCCTTGATATGGAAAATGCAGTATTAAAAAATATGGCTATCGATTCGGCCGCGGCAAGGGTAAGTAATAATATTATTATTAATGATGCCGGCAATAATATTTGGGTTGGAGGCTTAGATTCTGGTATCCAAATCATAGACCAAAAAAATAATACCCGTGTTAGATTAACCAAAGAAAACGGAATGGTGTCAGACAGGGTATATTCATTAGCAAATGATAGCCAAAATAATATTTGGACAGCTACCCAAAGGGGGGTTGAATTAATAGATCTTACCAAGAACCAACTAACTACTTTCAAAACTTCACAGGGTTTAGGAGCTAATGATGTTTATGCGATCAAAGAGCATAAAGGCGAAATATTTTTAGGTACTTCGAATGGCCTAACCATTTTAAAACCAGTGGTGAAGGCTAATTCTGAAACGCCATATTGGAAGGTAAAAACCTTAGGTCAAAGGCAAGGGTTAAATTTGGTAGATTTTGCAGAGAACAGTTTCACCTTTGATAAAAATGGAAGATTTTGGGCAAGTTTGGTACAAACAATTACCGTTATAGATGAAATAAAGGAAGATACCACCGCATATGAAACCTTGATTACAGGAATAAATATTTTAGATAATAAACAGGTTTTTAATAATCTTGAAAAGATAAAAGAAAAAACCACAACGCTCGATACTCTTTGGGCATATGGTAAAAGTGGTTATTATATCAAAACCCTATCTTCTCAAGATTCAAGTTATCAAAGTCTCAATAATATTAAGTGGAAAACCGTTCATGGCCCTCATAACATTCCTGTTGGTTTAGAATTGCCACATAATCAAAATTATCTGAGCTTCAATTACAACGGGGGCCAATTTAATAATCCTGATAAAGTAGTTTATCGATATATTTTAGAAGGTATCGATAAAAATTGGAGCCCGATTACAGATAAGACCACGAGTGAAAATTACCGAGATCTTCCTACGGGCGATTATTCTTTTATTGTGGCTTCCAAAGGGTTTAACGGAGTCTGGAGTAAACCTACTGAAATGGAATTTACCATCATGCCGCCATGGTGGCAATCCTGGTGGGCGTATCTCGTTTATTTAGCAATTTTGGGCTTACTTGGAATTCAAGTTCATAAATATCAAAAAGCACGAACGGTTAGAAAAGAACGCGAAAATGCACAAAAAAAAGAACTAGAACAAGCCAAAGAAATTAAAAAGGCCTATTCAGAATTAAAGGCCACCCAAAGCCAATTGATTCAATCTGAAAAGATGGCTTCACTGGGAGAACTTACCGCAGGAATTGCTCATGAAATTCAAAACCCTTTGAATTTTGTCAATAATTTTTCAGAGGTGAACATTGAGCTCATTGATGAGCTGGGCGAAGAAGTTACAAATGGAAATCTTGATGAAGTGATCGCGCTTGCAAAAGACATTAAAGAAAATGAGCAGAAAATCAATCATCATGGTAAAAGAGCGGATTCTATCGTTAAAGGTATGCTGCAACACAGCCGCCTGAGCAATGGTGTCAAAGAACCTACAAACATCAATGCCTTGGCCGATGAATACTTACGATTAGCCTATCATGGGTTAAGGGCTAAAGACAAAAGCTTTAATGCCAAAATGGAAACAGATTTTGATGAAAGCATTGATACCATCAACATCGTTGCCCAAGATATGGGTAGGGTGATTTTAAACCTGATTACCAATGCGTTCTATGTAGTTCAGGAAAAAAAGAACCTTCAACCTGAAGGTTATGAACCAACCGTTTCTGTAGGTACAAAAATTAAAGGAAAACAAGTATTAATATCAATACAAGATAATGGCAGTGGTATTCCTAAAAAAGTACTTGATAAAATATTTAATCCGTTTTTTACCACCAAGCCATCTGGCAAAGGTACCGGATTAGGCTTATCATTAAGTTATGACATTGTAAAGGCACATGGAGGAGAGTTAAAAGTGGAAACAAAAGAAGGCGAAGGAACTGAGTTTGTTATTTTGTTACCTATATAAAAACTATGTTTATGAATACTAAGACCGTTGTTAGAGAACCTGTCCCCTTTGAAATAATAAGGAAAATTGATGCGTTGAATGACCAAGCCTGGGAAGTGCATGTCAAACAACCCAAACAGGGATTGAAGTTAAGTAGTGAGGCAAAAAAACTTTCTGAAGAATATTCGTATCAAAAAGGATTGGCCTATGCTATTCGAAATATGGGCGTCAGCCACCGATATCTCTCTAATCTGGAAACAGCATTAACTCTTTCGTTACATGCGTTAGATATGTTTAAAGAATCAAGTAATAAAAGTGGTGAATCGCAGGCATTGGTGTCTATAGGTGCTATATATTATTATATGGGTGACTACGACAAGGGACTTGATTATTTTTTGCAAGGCTTACAATGTGGACAAGAAATAGGAAACAAGGAGGCGATGGCTTACGCTTATAATGGTGCAGGGTATATTTATAATTTATTAGGAGATAATAAAAAAGGCCTCGACTTTCTTCAAAGGTCCCTTCCCTTGAGTCGGGAATTAGAAAATTTCAGTTTGGAATCTTCAATTCTGGACAGTATGGCTGTTGCTTACCTCAGCGATGGACAATTAGACAAAGCGTATGATACATATATTATTTGTCAACATTTAAGCAAGGATAAAAATGATAAAAGAAATCATGGCTATGCACTTTTTGGTATTGGTGAAATTCTGGTTAAAAAGAATAAGCTAGAAGAGGCTAAAGACTATTTTTTAAGAAGTATTGATATACATAACGAAATTGGCTATAAGGTAGGGATGGCTCATACTTTATTGCAACTCGGGAAATTATTTCTGTCGCAGAACAAAATTGAGGATGCTGTTAAATACCTGCAGGATGCTTTGAATGTTGGGGAGAGTATAAAAGCAAAGGCAGTTATATATGAAGCTCATGAAGCATTTTCCATCTTATATAAATCGAAAGAAAACTTTGAATTATTTGTTCATCATTTTCAACTTTTTCATAAATACAAGTCAGAGGTTTTTAAGGAAGAGCAGGAAACCAAACAAAAATACCAGAGTATTCAACATGAAATGGAAAAGTTAAAACAGGAGACGGAGATCAACCGACTTACCAATGTAGTGATGAAGGAAAAAAATTTAGAGCTTGAAAAACAAACCAAGGAACTGGAACAATCTTATAATAGTGTATCCGTCCTAAGTAGGATTGGTCAGGATATTACGTCTACCTTGAATCTTAACACAATCCTAAATACAGTCTATTCCAATGTAAATGAGATGATGGATGCTACTGTGTTTGGCATCGGAATATTTAACCAGGATGAAAAAAGCATAGAATACCGGATGTCCATGGAAAAAGGAAAAAGGTACGAGCCTTATCACCGAAGTATGGAGGATAAAAACCAATTCCCTGTCTGGTGTATTGAAAATAAAAAAGAAGTTTTTATTAATGACATACATAACGAATATTCAAATTATCTACCAAATATTGACATGACAATTCTCAATTCTGCTGAAATGGAAGACGGCACTTTACCTGAAAATCCGCATTCATTGATTTATATTCCACTTATGGTTAAAGAAATGGTGATAGGACTTATTTCGGTTCAATCGTATAAGAAAAATTCGTACACGCCATATCATTTAAATATTTTGAGAACTCTTGCCTCTTATACTTCAGCAGCCTTATATAATGCGAGTTCGTTTGAAGCATTGCAAAACACTCTCAATGAACTTAAACTTACACAAGCGCAGCTCATCCAATCAGAAAAAATGGCTTCATTGGGAGAATTGACTGCTGGCATCGCCCACGAAATTCAAAACCCATTGAATTTTGTCAATAATTTTTCGGAAGTAAGTGAAGAATTGCTGGAAGAATTGGCAGAAGAGGTTAAAGACAATACCAACTCAGAAATAGAAGAAATCATCACGGATTTAAAACAAAATCTCAACAAAATAAACCATCATGGGAAGAGGGCAAGCAGTATAGTTAAAGGTATGCTTCAGCATTCAAGAACCAGTTCGGGTAAAAAGGAATTTGCAGATATCAATGCCCTAGCAGATGAATACTTAAGACTGGCTTATCATGGTTTACGGGCAAAGGACAAATCTTTTAATGCAAAAATGGAGAGTAAATTTGACCCTGATATTCCAAAAATAGAAATAATTACTCAAGATATTGGAAGGGTAATCCTCAATTTGATCACTAACGCTTTTTATGTGGTAAATGAAAAGAAAAAACAAGAACTTGAAGGGTATGATCCGAAAGTTTCTATAAGTACAAATAATATAAATGGTAAGGTAGAAATAAAGGTAAAAGACAATGGTAATGGTATTCCTAAAAAAGTACTTGATAAAATATTTAATCCGTTTTTTACCACCAAGCCATCTGGCAAAGGTACCGGATTAGGCTTATCATTAAGTTATGATATTGTAAAGGCACATGGAGGAGAGTTAAAAGTGGAAACAAAAGAAGGAGAGGGCACAACATTTACCATTGTTTTGCCAGGAAATAATTTAAAATGAAACTGACCAAAAAACAGGAACAGGAAATAATGCAAGTTTACGAAGCCTATTGGGCTGAGTATCTAAATGGCAATGTAAAAGGAATAGTACCCTTGTTGGATGCATCCTATACCCAAGTGGGGAGTGCAGAGAGCGAAGTATTTTCATCAAAAAAAGAGGCTGTTCAATTTTTGGTCGATACCATCGACCAAGTATCGGGGAAATTGGAAATGCGGAACAGGAGCACGAAACTGGAGCTGCAGGATCATCTTATTCTAATCCATGAACTTTGTGACCTGTATGCGCTGGCAGACAAAAAATGGGTTTTTTATTCTAAGTTCAGAGCTTCCACCCTCTTGCAGGAAAAAAAAGAAGGTTGGAGAATAACCCACCAACATTCCTCCTTTCCGGACACCAAAACTGAAGAAGGTCAGAATGTGGCCATTGAAAAGATTGCTGCAGAAAATCAGCACCTCCGAGAAGCCGTTAAAAGACGTACAGTAGAACTCGAACAAAAAAACCGGGAACTTCAGATCGAGGCGGCCCTGGAAAGGGTAAGAGCCAGAGCTATGGCTATGCAATCCTCCAAAGAATTAGCCGAATTGGTTGACATTGTTTTCAAGGAATTAACCCAACTTGATTTTGAATTGAGCTGGTGCATGATCAATATCATCGATGCCCCTAATTTATCGAATACGGTTTGGACCATCAATTCAGAGACCGGTAAAATACCAGAATCGTTTCACATGAAGTTTGAAGACTATCCTTTTCATGATGCCATGATGAAGGGTTATAAATTAAGGGCCACTAAATATATATATGTTCTTGAAGGAGCTGAAAAAAAGATTTATGACGACTATCTATTTAATGAAACCGAATTCAGGAAAGCTCCTCAGGAAGCACAGGCTTCATCAAGGACGATGGAAAAATATGTCTGTTCTTTTTCGTTTAGTAATTTCGGAGGATTACAGACGGTAGGTGATAAACCTTTGACCAATATAAATCTCGTTATTCTTGAAAGATTTGGAAAAGTATTCGATCTCACCTACACTCGTTTCAATGACCTATTAAATGCTGAAGCACAAGCCAGAGAAGCACAGATTGAATTGGCCCTGGAAAGAGTAAGAGCCAGGTCAATGGCGATGCACAAAAGTGATGAACTTAAAGAAGTAGTAAAAGTAATCTTTGACCAGATGGCTCACCTGAAAATCAATGCTGATCATGCAGGTATTGTTGTAGATTATGAGCCGAAGAAGGACTTCCATTTTTGGGTCGCTGATAATCAGGATATTCCAGCTAGGATAACAGTTCCCTACCTCGGTTTGGTTTGGGACAAACAATTCACAGAAGCAAAAAAGAAAGACACCGATTTTTTTACAACACAATTGGATTTTGAAGAAAAGAATAGTTTTTATAAAAAACTACTTCCTCACATTAAAGGTCTTACTAAACAGGCACGGGATTTTTATCTCAATTGTCCTGGATTGACTGCATCAACTGTCATTCAAAAAGATATCGGTCTCTATATTGAAAATTTCTCTGGTATACTTTTTTCCGATGAAGAAAATTCAATCTTGATGCGTTTTGGTAAGGTATTTCAGCAAACTTACACACGCTTTTTAGACCTTCAAAAAGCCGAAGAACAAGCCAGAGAAGCGCAAATAGAAATGGCTTTAGAAAAAGTACGTTCTCGTACTATGGCTATGCAAAATAGTAGCGAATTACCTGAAGCTGCCAACAACCTGTTTCTTCAAGTTCAAGAATTAGGTATTCCTGCTTGGAGCGCTGGATATTGTATTTGGGAAGACGACCAAAAAAGTGCGTCATGCAATATGAGCAGTGAAGGCGAAATTCAAAAAGGATTCTCGTTACCCACTATTGGTGAAGGTTATAATTTTTATGATCCTTATAAAAAAGGAGAACCCTTTTACGTTGCTGAATTAGGTGGTAAGAAACTTGTGAAGCATTATGACTTTATGAAAACACTTCCAGTTGTTGGAGAAATATTTGAGGAATTTGATAAAAAAGGTATTTCCTTACCAACCTTTCAAATTTTTCATATCGTTTATTTCACACATGGTTATCTTATGTTTATCACTTATGAGCCTGTACCAAATGATTGGGATATTTTTAAACGTTTTGGAAAGGTATTTGAACAAACATTTACACGTTTTCTAGACCTTCAAAAAGCAGAAGCACAAGCACGAGAGGCACAAATAGAGACGGCTTTAGAAAAAGTAAGGAGCCGAACCATGGCCATGCACAAAAGTGAGGAACTGGCTGAAACTGCCCTGGTACTTTATGAACAATTTTCGGTATTGGGGAATATACCTGATCGCATGAGTATCGGCATTTTCAAAGAGGAAACCAAAGAAATCGAATTATGGCCCACAGACCAATCCGGCAGCCAGTTAAATCAAAAATTTACGGGCTCGTTTGATAAATCCGCCAATATGACCAACATATATGAAGCATGGAAAGCGGATAATGATTCCTTCATTGTGGATCTTTCAGGTGAAAAACTAAAAACATGGCTGAAATTTATTAGGGATGAAATCAAGTTATTTGTTGATGATTCCCATATAATGGGTCGTAGGGTGCAACAGGCGGCATTTTTCTCTCATGGAATGCTTCTTTTTACAACCAATGAACCCATCGCTGACGAGATTATGCAGTTATTAATTCGGTTTGCACACGTATTCAGTCAAACCTACACCCGTTTCCTCGACCTTCAAAAAGCCGAAGCACAAGCCAGAGAATCACAAATTGAAGCAGCTTTAGAAAAAGTAAGATCACGTTCCTTAGCCATGCATAAAAGTGAGGAACTACGCGAAGTCGTCCTCGAGGTTCATGAAAAGTTCCAGGAACTTGACATCTCAATGGAATCTAGAGTCGCTGTGATCGTAGTTTTTGAAGAAGATTCGAGAAACTATAATCAATGGATAGCGTCTGACGATTTTTCAAATATGTATATTTCAACACCCTATTTTAAACACAGGGTGTTAGATGACTTTTGGAAAGCCAAACACGAGGGACTGGATTTCTATTCTGGAGCCTATTCCGAAGGTGAAAAAAATAGTTATTTCCAAACTTTTTTTGAAATATCAAACTATACAAGAACAGCAGAAATTGAAGTTCAAGCGGAATGGGTTTATGATCAGAAATTTTACGCGTATTCTCCAGCGTTTCAAAAAAACTCAAGTGTTGGCATAGCCGACTTTTCAGGCATTCCTTTAACCGAGGGTGAAATAGAAATCATAAAACGCTTTTCTAAAGTTTTTGAACAAGCTTATATACGCTTTATGGATTTGCAAAAAGCAGAAGCACAAGCTAGAGAAGCACAGATAGAAGGAGCCCTGGAAAGAGTGCGTTCCAAGACCATGGCAATGCATAATAGTGAAGATTTAGAGGATATAGTTGTTTCTTTATTTGATGAAGTATTGAATTTAGGCCTTGACAAATCTATACGCTGCGGAATAGGTATTCTTGAAGGTTATGAGGGGATGGAAACAAGATCAGTGAATTCAAATTCCGACGGGTCAGTAGATTTAAGAGTAGGGATGTTAAATATGACCATACATCCCATGTTGGTAGGTCTTAAAAAAGCCTGGAAAAAAGGAAGCAAAGGGTATTCATATGAATATACAGGAAAAGATGTTAGAAAATATTATGAGGCACTCAATAATGAGCCTGAATATCCATTTAATGCCAATCTTGAAACATTGCCAGAACAAGAGTTTCATCGAAGTTTCTTTTATTCTTCGGGGATTCTTTTTACGTTTTCTGAAACCCCGATTTCAGAAGAATCAGCTAGAATATTAGCGCGATTTGCTGCTGTTTTTGGCCAAACTTACAGAAGGTTCCTGGATCTGCAAACAGCAGAAGCCCAGGCAAGGGAAGCCACCAAGCAGGCCTCGTTAGATCGGGTGCGAGGGCAAATTGCCAGTATGCGTTCAACAACCGATCTGGATCGTATAACTCCTTTAGTGTGGAATGAATTAACTACCATGGGTGTGCCCTTTATGCGTTGCGGGGTTTTTATCATTGATGAACCTACAGAAATTGTACACGCCTACTTATCCGCACCAGATGGGCATTCTCTGGGGGTATTGCATCTTCGATTCAATGCAGATCCATTAACAGAAAATACTGTTGCTCACTGGCGGAAAGGACAAATTTTTAAAAAACATTGGAACCGGGAAGAATTTATAAACTGGACACAATCTTTGATGGAACAAGGGAAAATTTCTGATAAAAATACCTATCAAGGTGCTGCCGATCCTCCTGAGTCTTTGGATCTTCATTTTATTCCTTTTACACAGGGAATGCTTTATGTGGGTAGTGAGAATCCTTTAAATGAAAAACAGATCGATTTAGTACAATCCTTAGCCGACGCCTTTGCCATTGCCTATGCCCGTTACGAAGACTTTACTAAATTGGAAAAAGCTAAACAAAGTGTCGAAACCACATTAAGCGAACTTAAAGCCACACAAAACCAACTGGTACAGTCCGAAAAAATGGCTTCATTGGGTGAACTCACCGCTGGTATTGCCCATGAGATTCAAAACCCTTTGAATTTCGTCAATAATTTCTCAGAAGTCAGTGTTGAACTTATTGAGGAAATGCATGAAGAATTGGAAAAAGGTGATCTAGAGGAGGCCATTGCTATTTCAGAAGATGTTAAACAAAACCTTGAAAAAATAAACCACCATGGTAAACGGGCCGATGGCATTGTAAAAGGAATGTTACAGCATAGTCGCAGCAGTAGTGGAGTAAAAGAACCAACGGATATCAATGCCTTGACAGACGAATATTTACGATTGGCCTATCATGGTCTTAGGGCCAAGGACAAATCGTTCAATGCAACGATGGATACTGATTTTGACGAGAATCTGGAAAAGATTAATATCATTCCTCAGGATATTGGCAGGGTGATCTTGAACCTAATCACGAATGCATTTTATGCGGTAACAGAAAGAAAGAAACAAGAGCAAGACAAATACGAACCTAAGGTTTTGGTGAGCACTAAAAAGGACAAAAATCAAATCACGCTTAGCGTGAAAGACAATGGCGACGGTATTCCTCAAAAAGTTCTCGACAAGATCTTCCAACCTTTCTTTACCACCAAACCCACTGGGCAGGGCACAGGACTAGGCTTATCCTTATCTTACGATATTGTAAAGGCACACGGAGGGGAACTGAAAGTTGAGACGAAAGAAGGACAAGGCACAGAATTTATAATAACAATCACACAAAATTGATATGAACAGCACTCATATTATATCCGCAACCATTAAGAAATGTAAGTTATGCTATCTTCTAGTATTTACTTTATGCGTTTCCAATTTAAGTAATTCTCAAGTTGAACAACTTAAATTCAACAAAATTGAAGGATCCAATGAGATAACCTTAGGCAAGATAAATGCCATCGCCAAGGACGGGAATGGTTTTATGTGGTTCTCCGATCAAGACAACCGATGTATCATCCGGTATGATGGTAGTCATATGACAAGGTACCGGAACAATCCTAAAAACCCGAATTCCTTAGGTGGTTACTACCCGGAATGTCTTTTTATAGATACTTCCGGTATTATTTGGATTGGTTTTTTTGGCGAAGGGCTTGACCGATTTGACCCCGTAACCAACACCTTTACACATTATAATCATGATCCCAACGATCCGAAGAGCTTAAGCAATGATTTCGTAACAACTGTATTAATTGATCATCTTGACAATATTTGGATAGGCACTAATGACGGACTGGACCTTTTAGATCAAAAAACAGGTACATTCACACATTACAAGTATGATATCAATGATGCAACAAGTCTGAGTTGTAATACAGTTAGGGCGATTTATGAAGACCATGAGGGTACAATTTGGGTGGGGACAGGGTTCGCCTTTGATAATATTAACGAAGGGGGGCTAAATCGATTTGATAGGGATGCCGGCACCTTTACCCGTTACATGCACGACCCTGTTGACCCGCATAGCCTTATCGGTGATAAAGTACGTGCCATTTTTGAAGACAGCAAGGGCAATTTCTGGATAGGAACTAACGGTGATGGCCTACATAGTATGGATCGAAAAACGGGGCAATTCACACGGCATACCTATGACCCGGCCAAACCAGATCAGTTAAGCGGTCCTCCTGTAAATATTAATAGTAGCTTTAACCATGTTACTTTTATTACCGAAGACGCTGATGAAAATTTATGGATAGGGTCTGCATCTGGTGGCATAAACCGGTATGATCCGGTAACAAAAAAAACAACTCATTTTGGCAATAACGCGGATAACTCGGGCCAATTTATTGATAATTCCGGATGGTGCATACTTGCGTCACCAGATGGTCTTGTTTGGCTAGGCACCCAAGAGACCAACTTGTACAAGATTGACCTTCACAACATTAATATTCCACAAATTATTGAAAATAGAGGTGTAACTGGTTTTATTCAAGAATCTGCCTCTGTTCTTTGGGTAGGTTTTTATGAAGAAGGATTGGTACGTCAAAATCTAAAAAATGGAACAACCCGCGAGTTTGTCCATGACCCATTGAATTTAAATAGTTTGAGCAACAATAACATTACAAGAATTTTTAAGGACAGCCAGGGAATTATGTGGCTGGGTACTGAATCTGGTCTAAACCGGTATGATCCAGCTGCTGACATATTCACACGCTACCAACATGATCCTAATGATAGCAGCAGTATAGGCAGCGCTTTCATTACCGATATTGTCGAGGATAAGGGTCTAAATTTATGGATTGGGACTATAGGGGGTGGCTTAGAAATGATGGATCGCAGCTCCGGAAAATTTACGCATTATAGACATAACCTAGCCGATTCCAATAGTTTAAATTGGAATGGTGTACTAACCATTTTTGATGACGAAACGAATGATCTTTGGATTGGGCTATCTAATAATGCAGGTCTGGATAGATTGAACAAGCAAACAGGAAGAATTACCAATTATCTTGATGGGTATTCAATTCTAGATATTTTTAAAGATTCCAATGGTATTCTTTGGGTTGGTACTAAAAATGGACTATACAATTACGAAAGGGAGTCAGATAATTTTAGCCCTGTTGTTGATCAAAATAAAAACATAAACATTAATACCGCCATTTATTCAATTATTGGTGATAACCAGGATAATCTTTGGATGGGCACACCCCTAGGAATTTACAAGTTAAACCAAGCGCGAGATAATCTTATTCTTTATGGAAAGGAAAATGGTGTAATAGGAAATATCTTAATTGAAGGATCAGTATCTAAACTACAGGATGGGAAACTACTTTTTGGTGCTTTAAATGGCTATTATGCTTTTTACCCTGACAAATTTAAAACGCCTTCAGGGACCTCAAATATTTATTTTACCAATTTATGGCTCAACGGCAAGTCCGTAAATCCGAAAAACAACGGGGCCTTAAGGGAATCTATTTTTTCAGCGAAAAAGATTCAACTTAATCACGACGAAAATACGTTTGCCATTAGTGCTTCAGGCATTGATTATCGTCATTCAGGCAATAAACAACTTTTATATACTCTCGAAAATTACGATCAGGATTGGCATAGGGCTAATGTGGCAGAAAAAATGAATTATTTCAAGGTTCCTCCCGGCAAATATATATTCAGAATTAAGTCGGCTGATGGTAGAACTGGGGAATGGTTAGAAAAAAGTATTGCTGTAATTATAACTCCACCCTGGTGGAAGACTTGGTGGGCATATGGCACTTACGCTTTCATGTTTTTAGGAGGTGTATTTGTGATAGATCGTACACAACGAAGAAGACTATTGGCAAAAGCGTATGCTGACGCCAGGGAAAAAGAGCTAGAGCAGGCCAAAAAAATTAAAAAAACTTATGATGAGCTTGAAGTGGCGCATACCAGTCTCAAAGCTACCCAAAGTCAACTTATCCAATCCGAAAAGATGGCGTCGCTCGGCGAACTCACCGCCGGCATCGCCCATGAAATTCAAAACCCCCTGAACTTCGTGAACAACTTTTCTGAAGTGAGCAATGAACTGATCGATGAGATGAACGAAGAAATAGAGAAAGGAGATCTGGATGAAGCAAAAGCAATTGCAAGTGACATCAAACAAAACCTAGAAAAAATAAATCACCACGGAAAACGCGCAGATGGTATTGTAAAAGGTATGTTACAGCATAGTCGCAGCAGCAGCGGGCAAAAAGAACCAACAGATATTAATGCCTTGACAGACGAATATTTACGATTAGCCTATCACGGTTTGAGAGCAAAAGATAAATCGTTCAATGCAACGATGGATACCGATTTTGATAAGACCATTGGAAGTATTAATGTTGTTCCCCAGGATCTAGGGCGGGCAATATTGAATTTGCTGACCAATGCTTTTTATATTGTCAATGAAAAGAAACAATTGAACATCGATGACTATAAACCAACTGTTTCGGTATCCACAAGAAATATAGATAATGAGTTAATACTAAGTATTAGTGACAACGGTAATGGGATTCCTAAAAAGGTACTCGACAAAATATTCCAGCCCTTTTTTACCACTAAACCGACCGGTCAAGGAACCGGATTGGGCTTATCATTAAGCTATGATATTGTTAAAGCACATAGTGGTGAGTTAAAAGTGGAAACAAAGGAGGGCGAAGGAACAACCTTTACCATTTCATTGCCCATGTCATAGTGTATCTATAGATTTAGAAAAAGAATTAAATTAGTAAACCATAAATTAAAGACGATATGAAAATTTTAGTTGTTGATGACGAAAAAGATGTGCAGTTGCTATTTCAGCAACGATTCAGAAAAGAAATTAGAAGTGGAGATTTCAATTTTGTCTTTGCTTTTTCTGGAGAAGAGGCTATTCAAACATTAAATACTATGGATCAAAAGGCTGTTCTTATACTATCAGATATAAATATGCCTGGTATGAGCGGGCTTGAACTCCTTGAACACATCAAAAAAAATTATGTAAAGCCAGCACCGGTAGTGATGATGATCACCGCTTACGGCGATGAAGAAAATTATAAAAGCTCTATACAATTGGGAGCAGATGATTTTCTTACCAAGCCCTTGGATTTTACAACATTAAAAAACAAATTAAAAAACCTGATATGATGGCAAAAATACTGGTAGTAGATGACGAAACAGATCTAGAGGTACTTATCAAACAAAAATTCCGAAAAAAAATAAGAGAAAAGGAGTACGAATTTTTCTTTGCGATCAATGGGAAAGATGCCCTCGAAAAACTTATCGAACAGCCGGATGTTGATATTGTGCTGAGTGACATCAATATGCCTGAGATGGATGGACTAACCCTTCTTACAAAATTGAACGAACTTAGTCCGCTCATTAAATCGGTCATCATTTCTGCATATGGTGATATGGAAAATATTCGAACAGCCATGAATCGTGGTGCTTTTGATTTTATTACCAAGCCCATCAATTTTGAAGACCTCACTCTTACTATGGAAAAAACCCTTAAACAGGCACTGCAGATCAAACAAACGCTGCAAGCCATTAAGGAGAACAACATTCTAAAAATGTATGTAGACGAAAACGTGCTTAACTTTATGGATAGCAGGGAATATGAATCTACGATCATGGCCAATGAAACCATTGAGGGAACGGTTGTTTTTATTGATGTATGCGGGTTTACCGCAATAAGTGAAAACGCACCTGCAGACATTGTTGTTAAGATGATCAATAGCTATTTTGATGTGATGGTTAAAGAAATTATGGCACAAGAAGGATTTATAGACAAATTTATAGGTGACGCTATCATGGCCGTTTTTAAAGGCGAATATCATTTAGACAGGGCCATAGATGCTGCTTTAGCGGTAAGAAATCAAATAAATAAGCTACCTGCCATGGGTGAAACAAAGCAGTTTAAACCCAAGGTGTCAATAGGAATAAAAAGTGGAGAAATGATCTCGGGTAACATAGGGTCCTCAAGTTTAAAAAGATTAGATTTTACCGTCATTGGTGATACAGTAAACACTGCGGCCCGGTTGCAGGATACTGCAAAGGAAAACCAAATAGTTGTTAGCGAGAGTTGCTATGAAAAGGTAAAAGAATCGTTTCGATTCAATAAGCTGGGGAGTATAACCTTAAAAAATAAAGCACAGCCAATAATTGTCTATGAAGTGTTGGAATAAAATTGATTCAAAATCAACAATTTATTTCGTTAAAACAAGCACCAAATTTGGAGATTCTTTAGCAACAAATGATATCTTATTCAAATTTCCATATGACTCCATCTTAAATCCGGTTTCACTGGCAAGTTGTTTAAAATCATCTTCTGAGTGTGGGTAAAGTTTGGTAATAATCTGACTTTCTTTGTTATTCTCCTTATCAATTTTATCGACGATGAAATCAATACTTTTAGGTTTTATATTATATTTTCTGATAATTGAAACAGAGTTGTTTTCAAAGGTGTTGAGTATATAAATTCCTGTGGCTGGTAGCTTAGCATAATTGACCATTTGAATCACAATTTTTCCTTCTTTATTTAAATGATCATATAGTTTTTTAATTAGCATTTTTAAATCAATACTATTCAAATTAGCAATGGTATTTCCAAGTGATACTATGATATCAAAACTTTTATCGCCGAATGCAAAATCAGTTAAACCGGAATGAATAAAATTTATGTTTGTATCAAATTTTCTTGAATTTTTTATGGCCTGGTCAAGCATCCCTTTTGAGTGATCAACGGCATCTACTTTCAGACCCAATTTTGATAGTGCAATAGCATCAGCACCTGTGCCACAGCCTAAGTCTAAAGCATATTTATCATTTTTAGAACAAAAATTAGTTAGTGTTGCAATTTTATTTTTGAGAGAATTCTCAAAATCGATCATCACATTATAATCATCGGCAAGTTGGTTAAAGAATTCGCTGTTCTTGAGCATAAAGTACTTAAGATTTTGTAATTTAGATCTAAATATAAGTAACGTAAATTTAGTTTTGCTGTTTTTCTAAACATATAAACCATGAATAAAATTGTAGTTGTTTTTGCATTATTGTTATTTACCTCATTTTCTTTTTCTCAAAACAATGAAATTAAGAAAATAAAAAAGGTAGGATCTCTTTATGACGTAACCATTTATTATAAAAGCGGACAAATAATGCAACATGGTTTTTTAACAGAAGATGAAAAGTTACATGCCTCTTGGGAAAGTTTCAATGAAGATGGCAGCCGTAAATGCGTGGCAACTTATAATAAAGGAGTTAAAGTGGGTGTTTGGTTCTATTATTATGGAGATAAAAAAACAAAGGTCACTTATCAGGATAATAAAATTATTAGTGTTGAAAAAATGGATTCGGTAAACTAAGTGAATTGCCGATAAATTAACATCTAATATCCTTTTCTAATTATTCCAAACCCCAACCATCATATTTTCCATTTAATGATTTAGCCATTCCTTTAAGTACAAAAGTTAAATTTGAGATTGATGATGGGTTAATAGAATCTTTTCTGGAAATTTTGACTTCAAAAGGATAACTCTTTACTCTAGAATAATAAAATGAATTTTGTACATCAACAAATTTTTTATCTTTTTTATAGTTCACAGAATCAACGGCAAAATCTAATTTTTTAATTTCACTAATAAATTTTACTCTTTTCTTTGGGTTATTAAAATAAATCCAATGCTTAAGTTCCCTTGGGACAGCCAGGTCGTCTCCTTCTTCTACTAATTGTCTCAAAAAATCTTGATTCATAAAAAAATCTTCTGAAAGATCTTTTGGATACAGATTGTTATGATAATAATCCCACTTTTTATCCCTCTCTATAACTGTGTAATTTTTCGATTGGCTAAAATTGTTATTAATTGTTTCTTGAATGTTTTGGCGAAGATTCAAGGTATCCTTCACGTAAAACACGTCCAAACCGACGCATTGGTAAGTAATAATACCTGCTAATCTACTTTTAGTTACTTTATCGATAGCCTTTGCAACTGAATCAGAAAATGTATATAAATCTTCTAAGCCATCCTGGTTGGGGTAACCGTTTTTGAAACACTTTCTAGTATTTGTGCCAATAATTAATAGATTCTTATAATTAGGTTTAGTAACGTTTAGATCCATATTAACTGAGATGGCCATTAAACCTTTTTCTTTTTTTATTAAATAAGTTTCCCAATTATCCTGAGCATTAATCGTTAAGCTTAATAAAATAAGTATAGGGGTAAGTGGGATTTTTTTCATAACAATAAAAGTAACAAAAATTATGCCTTAATTCTTTTCTTTAATTAAATACATGTATACCGGGAAATGATCGCTATAACCACCCGTATATGATCCATAACTATAACTCCTAAAGGGATAACCTTTATAGCGTCCACTTTTAGTAGTTAAGAATTGAGGATTAAAAATGTTTGTTTTGAACATTTTATAAGTATCATACTCACCTTTGGTAGTTAATAAAGAAGATGAAATTAAAATTTGGTCAAACAAATTTATATTATCTCTATAACCCAAGGTGTTAAGTCCTCTTCTGAACATATCTTCCATCGGGTTAAAAATGTCACCAGTAGCAATCTCTTTTTTCTTCCCTTTTGCCTTCAGAACTTTTTTTATACTGCTATTATTGGGGTCATCATTTAAATCTCCCATAATGATAATCTTAGCATTAGAGTCATCCTTCTTAATATCTTCTATTATCTGCCCTGTAAGCCAGGCAGCCTTTTCTCTTTTAGGCCTACTTTTTTTTTCACCTCCACTTCTTGAGGGCCAGTGATTAACAATAATATGGATCAATTCACCATCCAAAATACCGGAAACCAATAATTGATCACGCGTGTAGACCCTTCTCCCTTTTTCATCCCACATTCGCAATTCATAATTTTTTTCATCTATCGGTTTAAAATATCTTTTTTGGTATAACAAGGCTACATCTATTCCTCTACGATCAGGTGAATCATAATGTATGATACCATAGTGTTTATCTTTTAAATGGTCTGTTGCAATTAAATCTTCCAAAACGGCTCTATTTTCAACTTCAGACAACCCAATAATAGCGGGGCTGGTATTCGTTTTCTTGAGCCCTATCTTAGAAATTACCATCGCCATATTATCCATTTTATCCCAATATACCTTCGTCCTATTTCCCTTGAGTTCCATCATAGGGCTTGCCTCATCGTTTTTATTAGGATCGTTTATAGTATCAAATAAATTTTCAACATTGTAAAATGCAATGGTTCTAATGTTAAATTGTTTCTCTTTTTTTTGTCCAACTGCTGTTAAACAACCGATAAATACTATAAAAATTAGTATTTTAATTTTACTTTTCATGTTGTTGCAATATTTACTTTCAAAAGTATAAACAATATCTGAACCGATATAATAATTTTTAGCAAATTACTCTAATTTTTTAATCAAATAAGTTATTTTTACATAGGTAATAACAAGGTGTTATGTTGCTTAAATAATTTGTACGATACATATGAAAAAGCTATTTTTTTTACTATTGTTTAGTGTTTTTTTTACTTCTTCTATTTATGCTCAACTTTTAGGGACTGTTAAAGGGAAAGTCATAGATGCTGAGTCTCAAAATCCATTGGTGAATGTAACCGTAACTGTTAACGGTACAACAAATAAACAGCAAACCGATGCTGATGGTCATTTTATTTTAAATAGTGTACCAATGGGTGATCAAATTATTCAGCTCTCTCTTAGTGGTTACGAATCACAAAGTTTTCCTGCCAGTATAATTAGTGGCCAAGAAATTGATTTAGGAATAATTCTATTTTTTGCAGATGTAACCTTACAAGATAATGGGGGGTTGATCTCATTAACCGAAGATGAGTTAAATGATGATTCAGGTGGGGCTGACAATATTTCGGGTTTATTACAATCATCCAAAGATGTTTTCTTAAACACTGCGGCGTTTGAGTTTAGTTCAACCTTTTTTAGAGTTAGAGGTCTAGACTCAGAGAATGGAACCGTTTTGCTAAACGGCATTGAAATGAATAAAATGTATAATGGGAGGCCACAATGGAGTAACTGGGGAGGTTTAAATGATGTGCTAAGAAACCAAGAGTTTACGAACGGGTTATCACCTTCTGAGTATACTTTTGGTGGGATTCTGGGAACTTCAAATATTAATCTTAGGGCCTCATCATATCAGGCAGGAGGTAGAGTTACCTATTCATCTTCAAATAGAAGTTATACTAATAGGGTTATCGCTTCATACGCATCTGGCTTGTTAGAAAATGGATGGGCTTATACCCTTTCGGCTGGCAGAAGATGGGGCAATGAAGGTTATATTGACGCTACTTTTTATGATGCTAATTCATTTTTTGCTTCCATCGAAAAACAAATTGGTGATAAACATAGTATTAATGTTACTGGTATATATGCCCCTAATAGAAGAGGCAAATCATCTGCAAGCACTCAGGAAGTTTACGATCTAAAAAATACAAAATACAATGAATACTGGGGGTACCAAGATGGTGAAAAACGCAACTCTAGGGTCAAGGAAGTTGAAGAACCTATTGTGATGCTAAATCATTATTGGAACATTAACGACAAAACTAAACTGAACACAAATTTTGGGTATCAATTCGGTAAATTAGGAAACAGCCGTTTAGATTATGCTGGGGGTGCAAATCCAAGCCCGGCATATTATCAAGGACTACCAAGTTATTTTTTAGCCGACAATGACGGACCTGATCTAGCAGGAGCTTATCAAGCGGAGCAAAATTTTATCAATGATGGTCAAATAGACTGGAATAGAATTTATGATGCCAACATAACAAACGCTAATAATGGTTTAAATGCAGCTTATGCCTTATATGAAGACAGAAGCGATGATACACAATTTACTGCCAATACTATTTTATCAACTGAGTTGACCGATAATATTACGGTGAACGGGTCTTTAAATTATAGAAATTTAAAATCAGAAAATTTTGCAGAGGTTCTTGATCTGTTTGGTGGTTCAGGTTATTTAAACGTTGATTCTTTTGATGGGTTTCAATTCGATCTACAAAATCCTGACAGAATTGTGGGAGAAGGAGATACTTTTAAATACAACTATAATTTATTTGCAGATATTTTATCTAGTTATGTACAAGGCGTTTTTAAATATAATAAAGTAGATTTTTATTTAGCAGCAAGTGCTACAAAAACAGAATATCAAAGAGAAGGCTTGTATGACAATGAAGCTAACCTGGGTAATTCTTTCGGAAAAGGCGAAAAAATATCTTTTAATGGTTTAGGAGCTAAAGGTGGATTCACTTATAAAGTAACCGGAAAGCATATATTTGATGCTAATGCTGGCTATATAATAAGGGCACCATCTTTAAGAAATACATTTTCAAACTCTAGAGATAATCATAATATTGTACCAAATATTACTGAAGAAAAAATAATGTCTTTTGATGCAAGTTATATTTTGCGTTCATCTATAATTAAAGCAAGATTAACAGGATATTATACTAAGATGGAAGATGCAAATGAGATCTCATTTTTCTATGCAGATGGTATTCAAGGTTTTGAGGAAACTTCAGAATTTATACAAGAAGTTTTACAAGGAATTGATAAAAAACACATGGGGGTTGAATTAGGAATTGAAGCTCAGGTTACCTCAACCATAAAATTAAAAGGGGTGGCGTCTGTTGGTGAATTTACTTATGATAATGATCCAAATTTATATTTAACTTCAAATGATATTACAGTAGAATTAGGGCAATCTACTCTTAAAGATTATAAGGTGGCCGGCGGCCCACAAAGGGCTTTTGCAGCAGGTTTTGAATATAGAGATCCTGATTATTGGTGGTTTGGCGCAATGGCCAACTATTTCTCAAATGCTTATGTAGATGTTAGCCCATTAACAAGGTCTAAAAACTTCTATCTGGATACTGACGGATTACCATTTAATGATTATGATACAGAATTGGCAAGAGAATTGCTTCAACAAGAACAGTTTAGTGACTATATGCTCGTAAATCTTACCGGTGGTAAAACATGGAAAATTAAAGACTATTATATTGGCTTTTTCGCTAGTGTAAATAATATTTTAGATAAAGAATACAAAACAGGTGGTTTTGAACAGGGTAGAAATGCTAATTTCAGAGAATTAAGAGATGACGTAAATAATGCTACCAGAGTATTTGGCCCTAAATATTGGTATGGCCGCGGTACAACCTACTTTGTAAATGTATATTTAAGATTTTAAAAATGAAATTCAAACGTATAAAAATTACTATATCAAATATTATGAAAAAAAATAAAACTTTTACGCTATTGCTCATTTTTATGGCTAGCTTAACCATAGTCTCATGTGTACAGGATGATGATTTTTCTATTCCAGAAAGTTTAGGAAATGAAGAAAATATTGCTTTGACAGCATTATTAAATGACGGAAATGTTAATCCAATTACAATTTCACAGCTTAAAGATCAATTTGTATTTGGAACGGCAACCCAAATAGTATCAGACGTTTACTTCAAAGGTTACGTTTCATCATCAGATCAAACAGGAAACTTCTATAAGGAATTCTATTTGCAAGATGATCCCACGAATCCGACGGCTGCCATCAAAGTGGTACTCAACCAGGTAGATTCATATAATCAGTTCAATATAGGCAGAGAGGTGTATATTAAATTGAAAGATCTATACATTGGTGAAACACGTTCTTTCGATGACGTTATTGCCATTGGTGGCGCTGCAAACAGCGAAGGTGATGAAGTTGAAGAAATATCTGCAAATCAAATATCTATTCATGTTTTTAGATCTCAGGTTACTGAAGTTATCTCGCCAATGAATGTAAATTTTTCATCAATCAATGAATCGCATATCGGTATGTTCGTCATGGTTGAAGATGCTCAATTTCCTCAAAGTTTGGCTGGTGAATCTTATGTAGATCCGCTTGATGATTTTGATACCCAAAGAATTATGGAGAGCTGTGAAGGGTTTGGTTATTCTAATTTTATTCTTGAAACCAGCTCTTTTGCTAATTTCAAGAATGTAATATTACCTACGGGAGGCGGAACCGTTTCAGGTGTTGTCACGAAAACATTTAATGGTAGCGATTTGGTTTTGGCTTTAAACAGTATTGACGATGTGAATTTTACAGGCTCAAGATGTTCACCATTAAACATAGATGATTTTGACGTTATTTTTGAAGAAGATTTTAATACAGCCATTGATAATACTGATCTTGATATTGCAGGTTGGACCAATTTTGCTGAAGTAGGTAGCGAATTATGGACAGAGCAAGTATTTAGTGGTAATGGCTATGCCGAATTTAGTGGGTATTTTACAGGCGACGATGTAAATGTAGGATGGTTGGTTTCTCCCGGCATTAATATGGATACTCAAGAAAATGAATTTTTAAACTTTAAAACGGCACAACACCATTTAGATTCAGCTGATAATACGTTGGAAGTTTTTATTTCTACTGATTATGATGGCAGTAATGTATTAGCGGCAAATTGGGTGCCTATTAATCCTAATTTAGCTTCCATGAGTGATTCCTGGTATGCCTTTATAGATTCGGGCTTACTAGATATATCGTCTTATACAGGAACGCTTCATGTTGCTTTTAAAGTAACTGGTTCTGGAACTGATCTACTACTAGATGGTGCTTATCATGTAGAAGATTTCACAATCTTAGCAACGCCATAAAAAAGAATAGGCAATTAAAAGCCCGCCAGTATAACCTGGCGGGCTTTTTTCTTTTATGTTTGTCTTCTTCGTTAAATGAGAATTTCATCATCAGAAAATTCATATATTTAAACCATCGCTTGGTTCTCGCGGACAATTTGACTGCGCCAGTTCGCTGCGCTCGTGTCACAACGAAACCATAGCCCAACCTTTACCACATATTAGAAATAGAAAAGGTTATGAAAGCAACAATAGCAAAAAACCTCACATTACTTTTTGTCCAAATAAGTTGTACAGGTATATCTAAATTCCAAATTAAAACCGATAAATAATGATTAGACTGTTTAATTATCTTCAGTATTTATTACTCCCATTTACATTGATGGCAATATTTTATATAGCAAGGGGTTCATTTTTTCAACCAAGTTTTGACGATGTTGGATTTGGGGTTTTATGTTTAGGAATTGGTTTTGGTTTTAGCAGTATGGGGGATATAACGAAACCATCTAAAGCAGAGGCAAAATTGTTCTCCAATAGAAGAGAATTTAAAAGGAGGGTTATTGCATTATTGATATTAGCTTTTGCAATGATTATTACAACTATATTCTTTATCAGCCAAAAGAAAAATGATTTAGTTGTATATCAATTAGGATTGAATTGTTTCCCTTTAGTGATTGCTATCTTTTTTACTTTGAAACAACTTATAGACAAGAAACAGTATTATGAAATGAATAATCAATAACATGTGGTAACATCGTGTATAAGTAATGGCCAGGCATGTGGCTAGTTATGGAGAACTGCTTTACGTCAAAATAGTTGACACTTGATAGTAAAGCGCTCAATTGTCAACCACAACTGATACACGCAACCGTTAGAGAGAATCAATCAAGTTGGATAATAATGATAATTTTACAGAAAATATAACGATGAAAAAGCGAACC
>Ga0316192_10000739_pt1 | contig 23844 bp, 23 predicted proteins | sample MerIslwburrow_MG_FD_204931 | JGI IMG/M metagenome (GOLD analysis project Ga0316192, IMG submission 204931) | Coastal sediment microbial communities from Maine, United States - Merrow Island worm burrow | ecosystem: Environmental > Aquatic > Marine > Coastal > Sediment | place: USA: Maine...
GCTTGCCCGTGATAACCCGACCTCGACCGGCACATCCAGCAGCAATGTCATGTCCGGCCGGAAGTCGCCCTGCACCAGATCTTCCAGGCGCGCAATTATGTCCATATCGATACCACGCCCGCCGCCCTGGTAGGCGTAGGTCGCATCGGTAAATCGATCACACAGCACCCACTGGCCTCTTTCAAGGGCAGGCCGGATGACACGGGCAAGGTGTTCAGCTCGAGCGGCAAACATCAGCTGCAATTCACAGGTTGAGTCCATACCCGTGTACTCGGGGTCAAGCAGCAAGCCACGGATCGCCTCACCCAGCGGCGTCCCCCCGGGTTCACGTGTCACCACCACGTCCTTGCCGGCTGTTAACAGTTGTTGGTGGATAAAATCCATGTTGGTGGATTTTCCAACCCCTTCGATGCCTTCAACCGTAATGAACTTGCCTTTCATGATTATTGTCCTTGCGGTGGCAGTGTGATGCCTTTTTTCTTTTTCTGGAATTTATCCACGGCGAGATTGTGTTGTTTAAGTGTACTGGAGAAATAATGCCGGCCCTCGCCCATGGCCACAAAATACAGGCTCTTGCCCGGAGCCGGATGCATTACCGCGTGAATTGCCTCAACACCTGGCATGGCAATCGGCGTGGGTGGCAGACCCTCTCGGGTGTAGGTATTGTAGGGCGTATCCTTCAGCAAATCGCGTTTGCGTATATTGCCGTCATACGATTCTCCCATCCCGTAGATAACCGTTGGATCCGTCTGCAGGCGCATATTTTTTTGCAAGCGCCTGACAAAGACACCGGCGATCTGCGCTCGCTCTTCAGGTGCGCCGGTTTCCTTTTCCACGATGGACGCAAGAATCAGGGCCTCGTCGGCTGTCTTCAATGGCAGACCTTCCTCGCGGGCATCCCATTCTGTCTGCAGCCGGGCAGTCATCGCCTGGTAGGCACGGCGCAGAAATTCCAGGTCAGTGGTGCCACGCGTAATATGGTAGGTATCCGGCAGGAAGCGCCCTTCCGGGTGCTGCTCCGCTTGACCGAGTGCCGCCATAATCTCCGCATCACTCAGATCGACTAATGTGTGTTCCAGTATGGGGTTGGCATTGACCCGCCGCAGCATCTCCCTGAATGAATGCCCTTCAATCAGGGTTAACTCATGCTGAATGACCTTGCCTGCTACCAGCACCTGCAACAGATCCGGTGGCGTAACACCCCGGGCCAGGTCGTATTCACCTGCCTGTAGACGGGTGGCCGCATCCATTTTCCGGCCAAGCAGTATCAGGAAACGGGGATGCTGGATAATGCCGCGTGCCTCCAGGTCATAGGCGAGCTGGTTCAGGGAGGCTCCGGCTGGCATGTTATAGATCAAACCGTCGGCCGGCAGATCGAGCGCGGTGTCCTGGAATTGCTGAAAACGAACCAGGGTGATGGCGGCAACACACAACGCCGCCAGTGTTGCCATAATAAACACGCGATACAGGAATGTTCGCATGCCTGGTTTTTGCGGATTAGGTGTCGTCATAGGTACTGTTAAACCTGTTTACCCGTCTGCAGAGACATGGGTTAGTCAGCCAGCAACGCTTGCAAGCGTGCAGCAACAGGTCCCTTTGGAAATGCCTGTTTATCAATCCCGATAACGGGCCAGATACCGATCAGGCTGTTACAGACAAACACTTCATCCGCCTGCAGCAACGTATCCAGTGTTACAGGCTGAATTCTGGACTCTATCGAGTGCTGTCTCGCCAGCTCCAGCATACGTGCCCGCATAATACCGGCAACACCGCAAAGCGTCAGGTCAGGTGTCATCAATACCCTGTCTTTCACCATAAATACATTACTCATGGTACCTTCCACCAGGTGCCCGCCAGTGTCCAGTAACAGACCTTCCATGATTTCCGGATCATCCCATTCCTGTCGTGCCAATACCTGCTCGAGCCGGTTGAGATGCTTGATGCCGGCCAGAGAGACATTTTGTCCCAGTCGGGTGTGGCAAACTCTTGTTTTGATACCACTCTCTGTACAGCTTGCCGGATAGTCTGGCCAGTCGTGCAATTGTATGACACGTGTTGGCCGTGGTTGCCCAGGTACGCGGTAACCGCGGCCACCACTACCGCGGGTAATGATGATTTTTACCACGGCCCGCTGCGACTGTTGTATCAGTAAACCAGTTTCCTCTGCCAACAGCGTACCATCAACCGTCGCCATCCCGAGGCGCTCGCACCCGGATTGCAGCCGCTGCAGATGGCGCTCCCAGTGACATAGCTTGCCGTCGGATACGGCGATCGTTTCGAAGACGCCATCACCGTAGAGCAGACCGCGATCTGATGTCGACACACAGTCAAGCGGTTTACCATTCACCAGCACCCGCAGCTCAGTATCTTTCATGCGTCGTCCAGCCCGAGGGCACGTAACAGCCCGCGTGCCTTGGCACGGGTTTCCTCCAGTTCAGCCTGTGCATCCGAATCCGCCACAATGCCGGCACCGGCACGCAACTCCAGCCGGTTTCCCTCACACACCATGCTGCGTATCAGTATATTCAGGTCCATACTGCCATCACGATTGATATAACCCATGGAACCGGTATAGGCACCACGCGCCACCTGCTCAAGTTCGGCAATAATCTGCATGCAGCGCACCTTTGGACAGCCGGTGATGGTACCACCGGGGAACACTGCACGGATCACCTTACCCGGCGAAATGTTGTTGCGCAGCCGCCCGCGTACATTGGAAACGATATGGTGCACATGGGCATAGGATTCGAGCACCATCAGTTCGTTGACTTCAATTGAACCGGGCACACACAGACGGCCGAGATCATTACGCTCAAGATCGATCAGCATGATATGTTCGGCGCGCTCCTTGGGGTGCGCCAGCAGTTCTTCCGAGTAGGCCCTGTCAGACGCTGATACATCGCCACGCGGACGTGTGCCGGCAATTGGCCGTGTTTCTACCCTGCCGTCACGCACACAAACCAGGCGCTCCGGGGACGAACTGATAATCGACACGCCCTCCCAGGTCGCCATGCCGGCGAACGGTGAAGGATTGTGCCGGGCAAGATTGTTAAACAAGGTGGCCGCATCGACAGCCTGTTGCAGCGTGATCTTCCAGCGCCTGGAGAGATTGACCTGGAAGACGTCACCTTCACGTATGTAAGCATGTATGCGCCCGACAGCGTCCAGATAATCCTGCGGATTATCTTCACAGACAGACGCCACTGCAGCCGTGTTGGCTGCCAATTGATCAGTCAACGAAGAGATATCATCAAGGATTTCGGCAACCGCTGTTGACTGCCCGTGTTCAGCCACGATGTATGACTGCTGCCTGTCATTATCACGAATGACCGCCGACCTGAAACGGGTGGCAATGGCAACCGGCAAAGTACCCTCTGGTTTCGGCAACCGCAGGCACGGCTCAATTCGTCCAGCCAGTTCATAACCCAGGTAGACAAACCAGCCACCGGTGAATGGCAGTCCTGCCTTGTCCGGTGTAACGATTCCCTGCTGCTGCCACCAGTCATCGAACGCCGTGAGAAAATCACTGCCGTGCGCGCCCGCACCATCCGGTCCCGTGACATGCCCGTCAACATCCAGCACCAGGCTGTCACCCGGAAAAGCGAACAGGATATCGAAACGTCCATGCGCACTACTTTGTAAAAGGTGGGGATAGCGAAGCGGGTCTGACTGGTGCAGGTCGATAAGGTCGAAGACCTGCTCGATCGCATGCACATGGCACTGTCGGGTAGCTTGCCGTGCGTGCAAACCCGGTGCACCACTCATTCTTGATTAGCCCCCATGCCGGTAGCGATCAGGCCATGTGCCAGTACTTTTTATAGTCACGGAAGCACATGGAAAGATGAAAGAATAAATACCTGACTAGAAATCTTTCCGTGTTTTTCGGTGTGCTTCCGTGGCAGTGATTGCAATCTTGATGCGGTTGGATCAGTACTAGTCCATGCGGCGAAATATCAGCGTGCCGTTGGTACCGCCAAAACCGAACGAGTTGGACATTGAAACCTCAACCTTCATTTCCCTCGCAGTATCCGGTACATAGTCCAGGTCACATTCCGGGTCGGGGTTTTCCAGATTGATCGTGGGCGGTACCACCTGATCGCGCAGCGCCAGAATTGAGAACAGCGCCTCGATGCCGCCGGCGGCTCCCAGCAAATGCCCTGTCATGGACTTGGTCGAACTGATGGCCACTTTGCCTGCCTGATCGCCAAACGAACGCTTGATGGCCAGCGTCTCGGCAATATCACCCGCGGGGGTCGAGGTGCCGTGGGCATTGATGTAATCAACGTCGCCATGATTCAGGCCGGCATCCGCCAATGCCGCATCCATGCACTGTGCCGCACCTTCCCCGCCCTCGGAGGGTTGTGTCATGTGGTAGGCATCACCGCTCATACCAAACCCGGCAATTTCGGCATATATTTCTGCACCACGTGCACGCGCCGATTCATATTCTTCAAGCACCAGCACACCGGCACCATCACTGAGCACAAAGCCATCACGGTCCCTGTCCCAGGGACGACTGGCCGCCTCGGGATTGTCGTTGCGGGTAGAGAGTGCGCGTGCCGACGAGAACCCGCCAACACCCGTGGGACAGGTCGCCATTTCCGCGCCGCCGGCGATCATGATATCGGCATCACCATAGGCAATGGTGCGCGCCGCAACACCGATGCTGTGCGTCGCCGAGGTACACGCGGTAACGATCGCAAGGTTGGGTCCTTTCAGACCGTGCATAATGGACAGATTACCGGCAATCATATTGATAATGTTACCCGGCACAAAGAAGGGAGAGATTTTTCGCGGGCCACCATCCAGAAAGGCCTGATAGGCGATTTCTATACCATGCAAACCACCGATACCGGACCCGATCGCAACACCGGCGCGCCGGGCATTGGCATCGTTAATCTCGATACCCGAGTCCTCGATAGCATGACTGGCGGCGGCAATGCCGTAGTGGATAAACTCGGCCATGCGGCGTGCATCCTTGTTTGCAATAAACGCAGACACATCGAAGTCCCTGACCTCGCCACCAAAGCGTACCGGGAAGTCAGATACATCAAAACCGGTGATCGGGCCAATGCCGCTCTTGCCGGCAAGGATGTTATCCCAGGCAACGTCCACCGTGTTGCCAACAGGAGAAATAATACCCAGACCGGTTACGACAACACGTCTTTTGGACAATGCTCATACCTCACAAACGTACTGTTCAAAAAACACATAACCTAATAAAAAGCCGCACCCGTCATGCAAGGGTGCGGCTGGAATTCTCGAGAAAAGAATCAGTCCTTGTGGGCGTTGACGTAATCAATAGCCTGCTGGACAGTAGTAATCTTTTCTGCTTCTTCATCAGGAATCTCACATTCGAACTCCTCTTCCAGCGCCATAACCAGCTCAACGGTATCGAGTGAATCAGCACCAAGGTCATCGACGAATGAAGAGCTGTCGGTCACTTCGTCTTCCTTTACCCCCAATTGCTCGATAACAATTTTCTTGACGCGCTCATCAATATTGCTCATTTCGGATTATTCCTCTTTGATTAAAAAATTCAGCCAAAGCTGCGCGAGTATTGTAGTGAATGCAAGATGCAAGATACAAGTTGCATCTCTGCCCGGTTACCGCGGGATTATGTCCTCCCTAACCCGTTCTTCTAATGCAACCCATTAGTTTATTATTTATCATATATTTCAGTCATTTATGTGTATTAGTTAATGCAACTAATTACGCCTAACCGGACAACAGGGCACCACGCTAACTCATGTACATGCCGCCATTCACATGAATCGTCTCACCGGTAATATAGGCAGCATCCGCCGATGCCAGAAAGACAACCGCGTTGGCAACATCCTCGACCGCTCCCAGTTTCCCGAGTGCTATCTGCTCCAGCAGCGCATCACGTTGCTCCTGTGGCAAGGCACGCGTCATATCCGTATCGATAAAACCCGGCGCAACTGCGTTCACGGTAATGCCACGCGAACCAATCTCCCTTGCCAGCGACTTGGTAAAACCGATCACACCTGCCTTGGTAGCCGCATAGTTTGACTGCCCCGGGTTGCCGGTTGCGCCAATCACCGATGTAATGGTGATGATGCGTCCGTGTTTTGCTTTCATCATGCCGCGCAGGCATGCCTTGCTCATCCTGAAAGCCGAGGTCAGGTTGGTCTCAATCACATCATTCCACTCATCATCTTTCATACGCATCAGTAAATTGTCACGCGTGATGCCGGCATTATTCACCAGGATAGTCGGCGCACCGTAATCGGCCTGGACATCCTTGATCAGTGACTCAATGGAACCGGGGTCAGTCACATTCAACACCTTGCCCGCACCCTTGATCCCGCTCGTCGCGAACGAGTCCGAGATACCCTGTGCGCCACTCGCGGAGGTTGCCGTGCCGACAACGGTCGCCCCCTTGCTGCCCAGTGCTGCTGCAATCGCCTTGCCAATTCCGCGACTCGCCCCTGTCACCAGGGCTATTTCATTTGATAACGACATAATAGTTCCTGTTTGCCTGCTGGTCTGATGCCTCGAAAACTAGTCTTCCAGCGCCGACGTTAACGATGGCCCGTCAAATACAGCCGTTGCGACAATCGTTTTATCAATACGTTTGCTCAAACCTGTCAGCACTTTCCCGGGACCGGCCTCTATGATGCGGTTCACGCCCTGCTCTGCCATGGCCTGCACGGAAGCAACCCACTGCACCGGGCTATACAACTGCCTGCTCAGGTTTTCACGGATACTTTCCGGATCATCATGCAGCGTGGCATCCACGTTCTGCATGACCCTGATTGCGGGTGTTCTGATCTCTGTCTGGCTGAGACGATCGGCGAACTGTTCAGCCGCCGGCTGCATCAGCGCACAATGGGACGGCACACTGACCGGCAGTTGTACTGCCCGCCTGGCACCCCTCTCTTTCGCCAGCGCCATGGCGCGCAGCACGGCATCGGCACTCCCGGCAATAACGACCTGCCCGGGTGAGTTGTAGTTAACCGGCGACACAACCTCTCCATTAGCCGCCTGTTCACAGACAGCGGCAACTGCCGCATCATCCAGACCAAGGATGGCTGCCATGGCGCCGCTACCCGCCGGCACGGCAGACTGCATGCAGCGGCCACGTTCTGCAACCAGGCCGACAGCGTCCTGAAAATCGAGGGCGCCGGCACAGACCAGTGCGGTGTATTCTCCCAGACTGTGCCCGGCCATCAATACGGGGGCCGCACCACCGGCATCCTGCCACACGCGCCAGACAGCAACGCCCGCCGCCAGCATCGCGGGTTGCGTCTTGTCAGTCTCATTCAGTTCATCCTCGGGGCCGCCCTGCACCAGTTGCCATAAATCATAGCCGAGCACATCACTGGCCAGCTCAAAGGTATCGACAACCTGTGAATAGTCCGTGGCAAGTGCAGAGAGCATGCCGATTGACTGGGATCCCTGACCGGGAAATACAATTGCGAGCGTTGCGTTCATAATCAATATTTAATCAGTGCCGAACCCCAGGTAAAACCGCCACCAAAAGCCTCCATTAGCAGGATTTCACCACGCTTGATGCGACCGTCGCGCACCGCAACATCCAGCGCCAGCGGCACCGATGCGGCGGACGTGTTGCCATGTTCATCCACCGTGACCACGACTTTATCCATAGACATTTTCAGCTTGCGGGCAGTTGCCTGGATGATGCGAATATTCGCCTGGTGAGGGATCAGCCAGTCAACATCGGACTTCTCCATGTTGTTGGCTGCCAGCGTTTCATCGACGATGCGGCCCAGTGTATTCACGGCCATCTTGAAGACTTCATTGCCCTGCATCTGCACATAGGCCTGTCCGGCCTGCACCTTGTCATAGCCGCTCGATATTCCGGCCGGCACTGTCAACAGATGCTCGTAACTGCCGTCCGCATGCAGATGCGTGGAAAGAATACCCGGCTCATCACTGGCCTCGAGGACCACGGCGCCGGCACCGTCGCCGAACAGGATACCGGTACCACGATCATTCCAGTCGACAATGCGCGACAGGGTTTCCGCACCGACCACCAACGCACACTTGGCAGAACCGGTTTTGATAAACTTGTCGGCGATGCCGAGGGCATAGACAAACCCCGTGCACACGGCCTGCACATCAAACGCCGCCGTACCGTGAATATCCAGCCGTTGCTGTAGCAGGCAGGCGGTACTTGGAAACACCCGGTCCGGCGTCGTCGTCGCCAGCACAATCAGGTCGATCTGGCGGGGTGTTCGCCCCGCGGCCTCCATCGCCTGGCTTGCCGCAATTTCCGCCAGATCACAGGTGGTCTCACCACCCGCGGCAATATGTCGCTTGTAGATACCGGTGCGATCCCGTATCCATTCATCCGTCGTATCCATGATTTTTTCAAGATCATGGTTGGTCAGCACTTTTTCCGGCAGGTAGCTGCCGGTACCGGTAATGCGTGAATATTTCATAGCGCCTGCCTGTTTTCCTCAAGGGAGCGTAACTGGGCTGTTATACGTTCCGGTACATTTTCACGGACTTCGAGAATGGCAACCTTGATGGCGTTTGCAAAAGCAAAGGCATCCGCACCACCGTGACTCTTGATAACAATCCCGCGCAAACCCAGCAAGCTGGCACCGTTGTATGCACGCGGGTCAATGCGATTACGAAAGGCCTTGAGTACCGGCATGGCGATCATGGCTGCGAGCTTGGTCAGCAGATTGCGCCTGAACTCCTGCTTGATGAATTCTGCAATCATCTTGGCGACGCCCTCACTGGTCTTCAGCGAGACATTGCCGACAAAGCCGTCACAGACAATGACATCAAAGTTCCCCTTGTAGATATCATCACCCTCGGCATATCCCGCGTAATTGGTCATACCTGACTGCAGTAATTGCGCCGCTTTCTTGACCTGTTCGTTACCCTTGATGTCTTCCTCGCCGATGTTCAGCAAACCAACACGCGGGTGCTCGTTGCCGTCGACTGCAACGGCCAGTACCGATCCCATCAGTGAGAACTGGAACAGGTGCTCGGCATTGCAATCAACATTGGCGCCGAGATCAAGCATCCAGGTGTGTCCGGCCATTGAAGGCAGCGATGTACAAATCGCCGGGCGCTCGATACCGGGGAGCATCTTCAGCACAAAGCGGGATGTTGCCATTAATGCGCCGGTATTGCCGGCGCTGACACAGGCATGTGCAACTCCCTCTTTCACCAGATCAAGCGCAACCCGCATGGATGAATCCTTCTTGTTGCGCATCGCTGACGACGCCATCTCGTCCATCTCTACCTGCTGGCTGGCATGACGAATGCTCAGGTGCGGGTTTGCCGACTCCCCGGCTGCTGCAACAGCCGCCGTCAGCCTGGTTTCATCACCCACAAGAATGATCCGCACATCAGGATGCTGGCTGAGTGCCGTGATTGCCGCGGGTACGACGACATCCAGACCGCTATCACCGCCCATAGCATCGAGCGCAATCGAAATGTCATTACTCATGATGTGGACGGCTGAAGTAGGTTAGACACGAACCTGATTAATCAGGTCTACGGGACATGTGATCACCGTAATCAAGCAGCGGATATCTCACAGTCCTTGTAACAAGGCGGGCAACTAGTCCTGGTCTTTGTTGATGACCTTGCGACCCTTGTAAAAACCGTCAGCACTGACATGATGACGCAGGTGTGTCTCACCGGTTGTCGGTTCAATCGACAGTGTGCTGCCAGTCAACTTGTCATGCGAACGGCGCATGCCACGACGTGATGGCGTTTTACGACTTTTCTGTACGGCCATGATGTAACTCCTAAACTACTGTTTCGATTTCAGTCCCGCCAGCACGGCAAACGGATTCTTCCGCTGTTCGCTCTCCGGCGGTGTATAGTCTTTAACAAATTCCTGACAATCCACCCTGTCACTGTGTTTGGGCACAATGGGGATTGCCAGCAACACTTCTTCTGCAATCACGTCGGCAATGTGTGCCGGTTCCGCCGTTACCAGCAGAGGCTCATAGCGCTCGGGCAGCACATTCGCCGCCTCATCGCTGGTCACCAGCCCCAGACGGAAGCCCAGATCCAGTGGCAAGGCCATATTTTCCAGGCAGCGCTGACACTTCAGCGTGACTTCACCCTGAATGGACCCTTTCATGTAGCGCGTACCATCCGGGTCCTTCCCCAGTTCCATCTCCACCTGTAACTCACCTTCGTCAGAGAGCAGTACAGGCAACAGGCGTTCCAGAGTGCTTACGGCTACCGAGCCACGCAGCAAACGCCCTGCCTCGGCCGTAGCGATCAGATCAAGCCGATCTGGCAGGTGGTTTATCATAACCCGCGAATATTATCTGCAGACCCATTTAGTGTCAATCTCAATAAGCTGCATAAACCCCTTGATCTTGCTAGAATTCAGAAACTTAGCCAGCCGGGCAGGCATCGCGTGGTGGCTACTTAGCACGTGATGAAAAAACAGGTAAAGTCTCCCCTTGAAAACGGCAACTGACAGGAACCGATGTGATTAAGAAGCTGCTGATTGCAAACCGCGGTGAAATAGCCGTTCGTATCATACGGGCCTGTGCCGAGGCCGGAATTACCTCCGTCGCCATCTATACCGACGCCGACCGCTATGCCCTGCATGTAAGAAAGGCGGACGAGGCGTACAACATCGGGCCGGAATCCGTTGCCGGTTACCTGAATGCGCATCGAATAGTGAACCTGGCCGTCGCCACCCACTGCGATGCATTGCACCCGGGATACGGTTTTTTGTCCGAAAACCCGCTGCTGCCTGAAATATGCGCGCTACGAGGGGTCCGTTACATCGGCCCAGATGCGTCCGTCATCCGCATGATGGGCGACAAGATTCAGGCGCGTGCCGCCATGCAGGCAGCTGATATCCCGGTTGTCCCCGGCAGCGCAGGCAGTCTCAAGGACCTTGATGAAGCACTGGCACTGTCCGAAAAGATTGGTTACCCAATCATGTTGAAAGCCACCAATGGTGGCGGTGGCCGCGGCATTCGGCGCTGTAATTCAGCACAGGATTTGCGCAAAAACTACCAGCGCGTCATATCCGAGGCCAGCAAGGCATTCGGATCTGCGGACATTTTTCTGGAAAAATGCATCGACAGACCGCGGCACATTGAAGTACAGATCCTTGCAGACAGGCACGACAACGTGGTGCACCTGTTCGAGCGAGATTGTTCCATACAACGTCGTCACCAGAAACTGATCGAGATTGCCCCTTCGCCACAAATCAATGACGAGCAGCGCCAGTGGCTCGGGGATACCGCCGTTCGCGCAGCCCGCGCAGTCAATTACGAGAATGCCGGCACCGTGGAATTTCTGCTCGACAAAGACGGTCAGTTTTACTTCATGGAGATGAATACACGCTTGCAGGTTGAGCACACAATTTCCGAGACCATCACTGGTATCGACATTGTACGCGAGCAGATACGCATAGCAGACGGCCTGGCGCTGAGATACCGGCAAGAGGATATACAGCAGCGCGGTTACGCCATGGAGTTGCGCATCAATGCGGAAGATCCGAAAAACAATTTCCTGCCAAGCTTCGGACGTATCACGCGCTACTTTGCACCGGGTGGTCCCGGTGTACGTACCGATGCCGCCATCTACAGCGGCTACCCGATCCCTCCGGACTATGATTCGATGTGCGCGAAGCTAACGGTATGGGCACTTGACTGGGAAGACCTGCTGAACCGCGCCAGCCGGGCCTTGCAGGACACAGGTGTCTATGGTGTAAAAACCACGATCCCCTATTATATGGAAATCCTGAAGGTGGCGGATTTTCGCAGCGGATCATTTGACACCGGTTTTGTGGAAGACCACCCGGAATTGACAGAATACAAGACCAGCCGGCCAACACGCGAACTGAGCGCCGCCATTACCGCAGCCCTGTCGGCTCACCTTGGACTATAGAAACAGCAACCGGAAGAACACATCATGTCGAAAATACACATCACCGATGTCATCCTGCGTGACGCACACCAGTCGTTGATTGCAACACGAATGCGCACCGAGGATATGCTGCCTGTCTGCGAACAACTGGACCGTATCGGCTACTGGTCGCTGGAAGCCTGGGGCGGCGCCACCTTTGACAGCTGTCTGCGCTTTCTCAAGGAAGACCCGTGGGAGCGCCTGAAGACACTGCGCATGGCGCTACCCAACACCCAGTTACAGATGCTGCTGAGGGGCCAGAACCTGCTGGGTTACCGGCACTACTCCGATGATGTGGTCAATGCCTTTGTGGCGCGCGCCGCAGAAAACGGTATGGATGTGTTCCGTATCTTTGATGCTTTAAACGATACACGCAACCTGGCAACGGCCATCAAGGCAGTCAACCTCGCCGGCAAGCATGCGCAGGGTACCATCTGCTACACCACCAGCCCGGTCCATAACACGGCAACCTTTGTAGAGATGGCCCGGGAGCTGCAATCAATGGGATGCGACAGCATTGCCATCAAGGACATGGCAGGCCTGCTCACCCCCATGGCCACTGCCGAACTGGTGCACGCGCTTGGCCAGGCCACGGACCTGCCGCTGCATCTTCACTGCCATGCAACGGCCGGTACTGCAGAGATGTGCATGTTGAAGGCAGTGGAAAATGGCTGCACGCATATTGATACCGCCATCTCTTCCTTCGCGTGCGGCCCAAGCCATCCGCCCACAGAGAGCATGGTGTCGGCATTTCGCGATACACAGTATGACACCGGTCTGGACCTGGAAGCACTGCAGTCAATCGGCCTCTATTTCAGGGATGTGCGTAAAAAATATGCGCAGTTTGAAAGTGACTATACCGGCCCGGACACCCGTGTGCAGGTCTACCAGGTACCGGGTGGCATGATCTCGAACCTGTCTACGCAGTTACGCGAGCAGGGTGCACTTGATCGCATCGATGACGTGTTCATGGAAATTCCGCGGGTACGCAAGGATCTTGGATATCCGCCACTGGTCACACCGACGTCCCAGATCATCGGCACGCAAGCCGTACTGAACGTGCTCACAGGCAAGCGCTACGGCACCATCACCAATGAAGTAAAACTCTATCTACAGGGACGTTATGGCAAGGCACCCGCCCCTTTTGACCGAGACGTGCAACGCCTGGCGATAGGTTCGGAAGACAGCATCGATGTCCGCCCGGCGGATCTGCTTGATGATGAAATGGACAAGCTGCGCAAAGCCGCCGGTGAATTCGCCAGCAGCGAGGAAGATGTACTGACCTATGCCATGTTCCCGGAAATCGGCGGGGACTTCCTGCAGCAGCGCGCTGCAAACACACTAGTACCGGAAACCGTTGAGTATGATCACACAGAGGAAACAGAGAGGCGCTCGCGCCCGACAGAATTCAATATCACCCTTCATGGTGAGCCTTACCATATAAAAATTACCGGCACCGGTCACCGCACCCAGGACAACAGGCCGTTTTACATGACAGTCGATGGTGTCCCCGAAGAAGTGCTGGTCGAAACACTCGACGAAATACATGCCGTGGGCAAGATCGAGAACAGCACGGCACAAGGCAGCAAGCGCCCGCGTGCTACCCGACCAGGCGATGTCACCACATCCATGCCAGGCACCATTATTGATGTACTGGTCAATGTAGATGACGTAATAGCGGCTGGCACGCCGGTACTGATTACCGAGGCGATGAAAATGGAAACTGAAATACAATCACCCATTGCCGGCAAGGTGTCCGCCGTTCATGTAAGCAAGGGCGACCGCGTCAACCCTGACGAAACACTCATTGAAATCAGCGCCAGCGAATAAATAAACGCTGCGCCGATGAACATGACGCAGACCGTCACTCTGGCATCGACCTCACCGTTCCGCAAGGAACTGTTGCAGCGACTGGGTATGCCGTTCCTGATTGCTGCACCCGATGTTGACGAATCACCACTGGCAAACGAAACTGCCGTGGCACTGGTACGGCGCCTGTCGGAAAGCAAGGCACGTGCTATCGCCGCAACTCACCCGGGACTGGTTATAGGCTCCGACCAGGTGGCCACCACGGGTACCGACATACTGGGCAAACCCGGCACGCATGAGCGGGCGTTCCGGCAGCTACGCGATCTCTCGGGTACACGCGTCACCTTCCAGACAGGCCTGTGCCTGTTGAACACCGTGACTGACGAGGCGCTGGTTGATGTGATTCCATTCATTGTGAAATTCAGACAACTCGGAGACGAGCAGATTGAACGTTACCTGCAGCAGGACCAGCCCTATCACTGTGCAGGCAGTTTTAAATCCGAGGGACTGGGTATCACCCTGTTCGAATACATGGAAGGCACCGATCCAACCGCATTGATCGGTTTACCACTGATTCGCCTGACCGGCATGCTGGCGCAGTCGGGGATTATCCTGCCGTAGCCCTGCAATCCAATACACAAAAAGACAAACAATCTTGTAGGAGCGCATCGCATGCGCGAATCTGGTGCCAAATCTTTTCGCGCATGCGATGCGCTCCTACAAAGAACAATAATCTCCGGAGAAACGTAGTCTAGCGTACATTCCCGATGCCATTGGCGTATAACTCGCTCATCCCTTTCACCATGGCAACGCCGATACGGTCGCTGAGGCGCTTGAAGAAATCCGGTTTCTCGGTAAAGTCAACGATCTCCTCAATACCAATGACTTCACGGGCCACATAACTGGTACTGCCGATCTCATCCGCAAGCCCCATCGGGATGCCTTCTTCTCCTGTCCATACCAGCCCGGTAAACAGCTTGTCGTGATCTTGCAGCCGTTCACCCCGACCCTGCTGTACCGCGGTAATGAATTGCTGATGAATACTGTCGAGCAATAACTTCACATGCTCGACATCGGCAGGCTTTTGAGGCGTAAACGGGTCAAGGAATCCCTTGCTCTCTCCGGCCGTGTACAGACGTCGTTCGACACCCAGTTTTTTCATCGTGTCGACAAAGCCGAAACTGTCCATGCGCACGCCGATAGAACCGATAATACTGGCCTCATCGACATAGATATCATCCGCCGCCGAGACCACGTAGTAGCAACCGGAGGCACAAACATCCGTGACCACCGCGTGCAACGGTGTATCCGGATGCAACTCGCGGAGCCGCTTGATCTCCTTGTAGATGTAACCGGACTGTACCGGACTGCCGCCAGGCGAATTTGCCCGCAGGATGACGCCTGCAGTATTTTCATCCTCGAAGGCATTGCGCAAACCGGTTATCACGTTATCTGCACTGGCTTCAGATGAATCGGAAATGACACCCTTGAGATCAACCACGGCGGTATGTTTCTCGGACACCTTGCCAAACTTATCCCAATCGGTGGGCATATACAGTATCAGCAGTGCCAGCAGATAAAATGCCAGCAACACCTTGAAGAATATATTCCAGCGCCGCGTGCGTCTTTGCTCATTAACCGCGGCAAAGGCGAGTCGGTTAATGACATCCCGGCTCCACTCCTCACTTCCCGCTTCCACCTTGTTACTTTGAGAATCCTTGCCAAACATATTGTCACCTGTTGTCTAGTGTGAAATTACCCGCGAAGTTCTATGAGACCGGCTTCCGCCATCCACGCCGGCATGTCGGTTAGCCGCTCCAGGCATACCAGCGGCGCATGTCGATTCAAACGCTCTTCCGAATGCACACCGGTTCGCACCGCAATCTTGGCAGCCCCGGCATTGGTTGCCATCTCCATGTCATACTCGGTGTCGCCAACCATCAGGGTCTCCCCGGGCAAGACATCCAGTTTTGCCATTATGTCCAGCAGCATCTGGGGATGCGGCTTGGAACGTGCCTCGTCGGAACAGCGTGTCGCATGAAAACAGGGTGTCAGACCGGTCTCGCCCAGCACCCGCTGCAAGCCGCGACGCGCCTTTCCGGTAGCCACCCCCAGTAACAATTGCTGTCGCGCCAGGGTATCCAGCACATCACGCACCCCCTCGAACAGCTGCGATGCTTCTGACTGAAACCAGTAGTTTCTGTACTGTTCCACGAACGTCTGCTGAAAGCGCTCATCACGCCCGGGCACCAGTGTATCAATCGCCTCACGCAGTCCCAGCCCGATGACGTTCTTGACCGTATCATCATCCATCGGTTCCAGTCCCAGATCTGCGATCGCCGCATGCAGGCAAGTCACGATTTGCACCTCGGAATCCATCAAGGTGCCATCCCAGTCAAATACGATGAGCTTAATCTTGTCGGCCATGGTTGATATGGGTGAAGGTATTTCCCGGTAGAAACAAATTATGGCGATTCAAGCCGGTCGATAACAGCTTTCAGTTCATCATCCAGCGGTGCACTCACGGTAATTTTTTCACCCTCGATGGTATCCGCAAATTCAAGGTAGTGCGCATGCAGCAGCATACGACGCAAACCAAGGCGTTTCATAGAGAGATTGAAGGCCGGATCCCCGTATTTCTCATCGCCGGCGAGCGGATGACCGATATGCGCACCGTGCACGCGGATCTGGTGCGTCCTGCCGGTTTTCAACTCAACCTCGACCAGGGTTGCCGTGCTGAAACAGGTCACCGGCTTGAAGACACTGATCGCATGCTTGCCGGTCTCGTCCACCGTGACCATGCGTTCACCGCCGCGCAGCAGGTTCTTGCGCAACGCTGCCGTCACCGTTTGCCTGCCCCCTTTCCATGCCCCGGACACCAGTGCCAGGTAATGCTTCACCACTTCACCCTGCCGTAGCTGTTCCTGGAAGGCGCGCAGGAAACTACGCCGCTTGGCCAGCACCAGGCAACCGGAGGTCTCCCGGTCAAGGCGGTGCGCGAGTTCCAGATAAGGGGCCTGCGGTCGTCCGGCACGAAATGCCTCGATGACACCGTAGCTCAGGCCACTGCCGCCGTGGACGGCGATACCGGACGGCTTGTTGATCACCAGGCAGCGGCTGTTCTCAAACAGAATGCGGTCCTCAAGGCTGCGCATCGGCCTGACCTCGCCTGCCGCGGGTGTTGCAACCCTGACCGGAGGGATGCGCACCGTGTCACCGGCACATACCTTGTATTGAGCACGTATGCGGCCACTGTTGACGCGCACTTCACCACGCCTGAGGATGCGATAGATATGGCTCTTTGGAACACCCTTCAGATAGCGCGCCAAAAAGTTGTCAATTCGCTGGCCTGCCTCCTCGGCACTGACATCTACCTGACGCACCCTGGGGGAGTTCTTTGCCTGTCCCTGACTCATGGAATCGCTATCTACCTGAAAACGGGTAAGGAATTGTACAGGCTTTATAGCCGATGTATTACCTCGTTTGTTTGCGGGTATAGAACAAGATTGTTATAGTCCATGCTCGGTTTGGCCTTGATCGGGTGAATACGTCCGCAAGCCAATCCGGTGACACCCAATTTTACAGGAGAAATGTTGGCTGTTGTCTATCGCCTCGCCAATGATCTCCCGATTCATCAGCAAAGTGCTGTTATAAATAAAACCAAGCCAGATAAACAATGAACGCCCCCGTGAGTCGCGCACAGCATCATATGCCCGTTTTCATTACCTGCCTGTTATGGCTGTTGGGTGCAATTCCAGCACCCCGCCAACAGCACGGTCCATTACGGACACGTCAGGCAATGTGCGCTGTGCGTCATCAGGTCGAGCGTATGAGAGAAATAAAACATGAAAAGAATGTTGATCAATACCACGCAGCCAGAAGAGCTGCGTGTGGCCATGGTCGATGGCCAGAAGCTCTACGATCTTGATATAGAGGTCCCCTCACGCGGTCAGAAAAAGTCCAACGTATACAAAGGTAAAATCACCCGCATCGAGCCCAGCCTCGAGGCAGCCTTTATTGACTACGGTGGCAATCGCCACGGTTTCCTGCCGTTAAAGGAAATTGCGCGCAGCTATTTCAGTGACTCTGCCAAGCAGGGAGGCGGCCGCCTCAGCATCAAGGATGCACTTAGCGAAGGCCAGGAACTGGTCGTACAGGTTGAAAAAGAAGAACGCGGCAACAAGGGTGCCGCCCTCACTACCTTTATCAGTCTTGCCGGGCGTTACCTGGTCCTGATGCCCAACAACCCGCGTGCTGGCGGGGTCTCGCGGCGGATTCAGGGCGAAGACCGCGATCTCGTCCGTGATGCCATGAGCGGCATGAATATACCCGACGGCATGGGCATGATTGTCCGTACCGCAGGCATTGGCCGCAGCAGTGAAGAACTTCAGTGGGACCTGGACTACCTGGTGCACCTGTGGAGCGTCATCGAGGAAGCCGCGGCGGAACGGACGGCACCGTTACTGATTTACCAGGAAAGCAACGTCATTATCCGGGCCCTGCGTGACTACCTGCGCACAGACGTCGCCGAAATCCTGGTTGACAGCCCCGAGGTGCATGAGACGGCACGTGAGTTCATGGAACGTGTCATGCCCCACAACCTGGGTAAACTGAAGCTCTACCAGGACACCATTCCCCTCTTCAACCGTTTCCAGATTGAATCGCAAATCGAGTTTGCCTTTCAGCGGGAAGTCACACTGCCCTCCGGCGGCGCCATCGTCATTGACCATACCGAGGCATTGATTTCCATCGACATCAACTCGGCGCGTGCCACCAAGGGCGGGGACATTGAAGAAACCGCGCTGAATACTAACCTGGAAGCCGCCGATGAAATTGCCCGGCAGCTGCGTATACGCGACCTCGGTGGACTGGTCGTCATTGACTTCATTGACATGCAGCCTGCCCGCCACCAGCGGGAAGTCGAAAACCGTCTGCGCGATGCACTGAAGATGGACCGTGCACGCGTCCAGATCGGACGCATATCCCGCTTTGGACTGCTGGAAATGTCACGCCAGCGTCTGCGGCCATCGCTGGGCGAGTCCAGCCAGATTGTGTGTCCACGCTGCACCGGTCAGGGCACCATCCGGGGGGTTGAATCGCTGTCATTGTCGGTACTGAGAATCATCGAGGAAGAGGTCATGAAGGACAACACCCTGCGTGTTGTTGCACATGTCCCGGTCGATGTCGGCACCTACCTGCTCAACGAAAAGCGCGAATTGCTCGTAGACCTTGAAGCTCGCTATAAAATCGCCGTGATGCTGATTCCATCACCGGCGCTGGAAACCCCGAATTACGATGTACAGCGTCTCCGCAAGGACGATACGGCCCTTACGCCAAGCACCCCGAGTTATCACCTGACCAAAGCACCCGCCGAACCCGAGGTACCAACAACAGCTTCCACGGATGCAGTCAGCGCAGAAGTGCCGGCCATCAAGACAGTCAAGCCAATAGCGCCTGCCCCCGCACCCTCGCCGGCACACAACAAGGAGGCCGCCACAGCCGAAAAACCCGGCCTGATGAAACGTGTATTCAGCAGCCTGTTTGGCGCAGGCGAAGAAACGCCGAAAACTGAACCCGCAAAAACGGAGCAACCGCGCAGCCAGCAGAACCGGGCGCGTGGAGACAATCGCAGCACAAACCGTCGCAGGCCGCAGTCACAGGGCAACCGTCGTCCGCCCAACAGGACATCCTCAGGGCAAAGCGCTAAAACGCGCCAACCCACCGGCAACCGTCAACAACCGCGACCGACTCAAAAGCCGGAAGCTGCAGACCAGGCTGCGACTGCAGCGACACAGGCAACAGCGCCGGCACCCGCCTCACCGACGACACCTGCCGCTGACGGCACAAGTAAGCAACCGCGGCGGGGATCAAGGCGTGGGCGTCGTGGTGGCCGGCGGCGCTCAACCGACCAGAACAGGAATAGCGGCAATCAGAAAGCAGCAACAGGCGAACAAACCACACCTGCTGGCACCGATACGGGACCTGCGGATCAATCCCGGCGAGCAGACGATCGCAAACAGCAGCAAAAGGAAAGCAACGGCAGCAGCCCGTCACCCGCAAGCAGTAGTCAGCCAAGTGGTGCTCCGCCGCAAGCTGCAGTCAAGACGGTAGCAGAGCCCAAACCAAAGGCGCCTGAGACACAATCAACATCAGCTAGCCAGGCCGTGCCTGCAACAGATGTGACGCCCAAACCAGCGTCCAAACCGGAAAAGGTCGCCTCGGAATAGGCGTGTGATTACAGCCGATGCTGCTGGCGAATATCTGCCAGCAGCCCGGTTGCAGCCAGTTCAATCAAGTCGAGCACGCGCTCAAACCCGGTAGAGCCTCCATAGTAAGGATCCGGCACCTCATTCACCTCGATGTCAGGTGCGAACTCCATAAACAGGCGCAGTTTCGATTCGTGCCCAGTCGGGCAGTTTGATGCGAGATCCTCGAAGTTACTGCTGTCCATCGCGATGACATAATCGAAGACGTGGAAATCGTCCGGACTGACACGCCGCGCCTTTTGTCTACTCAAATCGACACCGCGCTTTAATGCCGCGGCAGACGCACGCTCATCGGGCTTCTCTCCTATGTGGTAGGCGTGTGTCCCCGCCGAATCGATTTGTATGACGGCAGCTAGCTCATTCTCCGCTACCAGTCGTTCGAAAACACCCTGGGCCGTTGGCGACCTGCAGATATTGCCCATGCAGACGAAAAGTACATTGACCATTACAACTCCTGCTTGCTAGTCATTATTCGTTAATAACGCATCGACCCGCGCCAGGTCTTCCCGGGTGTCGACTCCGTGGCCGGGCATTTCAGTTGCGATACCGACATGGATCTTCATCCCGTGCCACAGTACACGCAACTGCTCGAGTTTCTCAATTGACTCCAGCGGAGACGGTTCCAATTGCATATAGCGTTTCAAAAAACCTGCACGGTAGGCGTACAGTCCGATATGGCGTAGCGCCTGGGTGCCATTACCCAGCGCCGGCCTGTCGCGATAACAGGGTATCGCTGCACGGCTGAAATAAAGAGCATGGCCCTTTTTGTCCAGGACAACCTTGACTATATTCGGATCTGCCACCTCATCTGTGGAGTGAATCGGATAGGCAAGCGTCGCCATCGGGGCGTCCGCATTGTCTGCAAGACCAGCGGCCACCTGTTTGATGAGAGCGACAGGAATTAACGGTTCATCTCCCTGCACGTTGACGATTATGTTGTCGTCATCCCAGCCCTGAACCTCGACGACTTCCGCAAGGCGCTCGGTACCCGAGGTGTGCTCGGGGGATGTCATGCACACCGTCGCATCAAAATTGTACGCAGCATCCGCAATACGCTGGTCATCCGTCGCGATGATAACCTCGCTTGCACCGCTCTGTAATGACCGCTCATGCACATGCTGCAGCATCGGGCGACCGGCCAGTTCAAGCAGCGGCTTGCCCGGCAGCCGTGTTGATGCGTAGCGCGCAGGAATGACGACTTTAAAGGCTGTGCTACCCATGCGTTGCGGTCTCAGACCTCCTCATCTGCCGGCAGTTGCCGCGCCTCGTCTTCCAGCATGACCGGAATGCCTTCCCTGACGGGATACGCCAACCGGTCTACCTTGCAGATCAATTCATCTTCATCCTTGTGGTAAACAAGTGGCCCCTTGCATATCGGGCAAGCCAGTATATCGAGTAATTTTTTGTCCACGCAAACCCCCTGCCAACTATAGGCTGTCTTGAAACGTTATTATCCACGATGTGGGAACCGGGTATCCAGTAACGTATCGAGACAAGCACAGAAATCGTCGCTCATGTGTGCCTCAACCGGCACATACCAGTCATTTGCAGTCGCAAAATGGCGGCATTTGACCGCATCCTTCTCCGTCATGATGACCGCTCTGCCGTCACCGAAGCGAATATCATCGGGCTGGAAGGGATAATGGTCGGGAAAGGGATGCGTTTCCAGCTGCAAACCGGCCTGCTGCAGCGAGCGGAAAAATCGTTCGGGATTACCGATGCCCGCCACGGCATGTACTGTTTGAGTGCGGAAATCATGCAGCGCACTGACCTTGTCCCGGTCCAGCAGGTTATGCGCATCCCCCTGCTTCATTCCCAACCGGTGTTCCTGCTCTTTCCCCAGACCGTTAATGACCACCAGGTCGACTGCCTGTAAACGGCTGACCGGTTCCCGCAGCGGTCCGGCAGGTATCAGGAAACCGGTACCGAATCGCCGCACGCCATCGATCACGGCAATCTCGATATCGCGTTGCAAGGCGTAGTGTTGCAGACCGTCATCACTCAGGATGACATCGCAGTCGCTGTGTGCAATCAACGCCTTGGCCGCGGCTACGCGATCAGGCGCAACAGACATGGGACAGCCTGTCTTTGCCGCAAGCAGAACGGCCTCGTCTCCAACCACAGCGGGATCACTGTCAGGCCTGACCTGTTGCGGCCAGCTGCTGGCAGTGCCACCGTAACCCCGGGAAATAATCCCGGGCTTGTATCCCTTGCCGCGCAGGTACTCTGCCAGCCACGCAACCAGCGGTGTTTTACCGGTCCCGCCGACCGTAATATTACCCACCACGATGACCGGCGCCGGGAGCCTGGTACTGCGCAAGATGCCGAGCTTATAGGCTGATCGACGCAGGCTGGTAATAACGCGATAGATCAGCGACAGTGGCGTCAGCAATACCAGCCATGAACTGCGTGTATACCAGTAATAATCCAGGCGCTTCATTTAACCCTGTTAATTACGCACAAAAGCCAGCCATCATTCCTCTATCTTTGATGTCGCCAGGGAGATCTGCGTCAGTCCGAGCTGGCTGGTGGCGTCAAGTGCAGTAATAACAGCCTGATGTGGCGTGCTGGCGTCGGCACGGATAATGACAGTGAGTGATTCACGGCCATTTACCGCCTTGCTGATGGCCGCTTTCAGTGTCTTGAGCTCACTGTTCACCACCTGTCGTTCACCGATAAAATAGTGCCCCTGCGCATCGATCACGATCTCGAGGGATTCATCTTCTGTTTCAGTCGGTGTCGCCGTGGCCTCCGGTAATTCGATCTGGATACGTGATTGCTGTTCGAACGTGGTGGACACCATAAAAAAGATCAGCAGCAGAAATACCACGTCGATCAGTGGCGTCAGATTGACTTCCGGTTCATCCTGTTCGCCGGGCTGCAGGTTCATCGTCTCTTATCCCCCGGCCGGCTTGCGCTGGCCATGCATGATCTCAACCATCACCAGCGCCTCCTGTTCCATTTTCAGCACCAGCATCCTGACCCGACCCCTGAAATAACGGTAGAACATCAGTGTCGGTATGGCGACCACCATACCCGCCGCCGTGGTTATCAATGCTTCCGAAATACCGCCGGCCAGCGCGCCGGGATCACCGACACCCTGCGTGGTAATGGTTGCGAACACCTTGATCATGCCAATCACCGTACCCAGCAATCCCAGCAAAGGTGTAATGGCCGCGATGGTGCCGAGTGAATTGAGGTAGCGCTCCAGTTCATGAACAATATGCCGGCCGGTATCCTCGATACTCTCTTTCATGACCATGCGGTTCTGATGGCGGTTGGATATGCCGGCCGCCAGGATGGAACCCAGCGGCGAACTGGCCTGCAGTTCCGCGAGGTGCTCATCATTTAACTGGTGAATCTTCTCCCAGCGCCAGACCTGTGCCACCAGGTTCTTCGGCAACACGCGGCGTACCTGCAAGGACCAGAGCCGTTCAACGATTATTGCCAGCGAGATGATCGAACAAAGAATAATCGGCAACATGAGCCAGCCGCCTGCTTTCACCAGTTCTAGCACAACATGTCCATCCTTCGTTATGGTGGAAATTCGAAAACGATGCAAATCATACTGTATTTGCCCCGCTAGCCATACCGTGTTTCAGGGAATATTTGCCGCTTGCCAATACCGCTGCCGCCAATCCCGGAAACGCCGGATTAACGGCTGTTCATCGCCAGATGATAGCCTCACAGTGAGGGCGCCGCTGAGACCTGTTTCGTACATTTCGACATGCCTGTCCGCATAGCGTTCCACGACCGGTAATTGCGGAAAACCATAGCGATTACGGTAGCCACTGGGAAACAGCACCACATCAGGATCAACCGCCTTGATCAATGCCGGGGTGGAGGACGTGTCACTGCCATGATGCGGCGCGAC
>Ga0316192_10000742_pt1 | contig 23802 bp, 17 predicted proteins | sample MerIslwburrow_MG_FD_204931 | JGI IMG/M metagenome (GOLD analysis project Ga0316192, IMG submission 204931) | Coastal sediment microbial communities from Maine, United States - Merrow Island worm burrow | ecosystem: Environmental > Aquatic > Marine > Coastal > Sediment | place: USA: Maine...
GCATCACCGCCGTGGGATCGGACAGGGTGGCGGTGCTACCCGTCGGCACGGAATCGAACGACCAGCTGTAGCTCAGCGGATCGCCGTCGGGATCGCTCGAGCCACTGCCATCGAGCATCACCGAGTCGCCGACACCGACCGCCTGGTCCGGCCCCGCATCGGCCGTTGGGGCGTTGTTCTGAGGGGAACAATCGGCATCGGCATCGTCGTAGTCCAGATCGCCGTCGTTGTCGAGGCCGAGGCCGTCGGAAGTCCAATTCTCCGAGCCGTCCACATTGCAGGGATCGAAGACGTTGACGTTGGTGCCGCCATAGTAGAGCGGCACCGCATCCTCTCCGAGAGGCGACGGATCGTCGGTGTGGCAATCGACGCAGAGGTCCCCACCATTGTCGGTGCCGACATCTGCATTGGCATGGTGTTGCCGGAGTCCCGCACCCCACCAGTTGTTGTTTGGCACGCTGGGATCGGGATCCGCGCCATGGCAGCCCATGCAGCTGACGCCGGGAAGACCCGGTTCTCCTCGGGAGGAGTCGAGGAACGGATCGTCGCCGTTGGAGATGTGGCAAGTGCCACACAAGTTAGTCATCATCTGCCTGCGATGAACGTCGTGCTTGTCGTCGGGCCAGATGTTGCCAGGCTTCGTGGAAGCTGAATCCCGAAAATTCGAGTGGCAATCGGTGCAACCGCTACCCCAACGTGTGTAGGCACTGACATCCGAGACCGAGCCGAAGAAAAGTGCTGCTGTCAAGACGGCGATAGCCATGCACAAAGAGTGTCTGCTTTTCATCACTGCCTCCAAATCCAGTTCACCCGTCTCCACTCTCCATGCAAGGAGGTACGTCCGCCCGTCTGGTGGTCCTAGCTCGCATTCGTCTGACGAGGTCCGTGTGCCCATCGCATGTCATTCTGTGCGAGCACGTTCGAACGGTTGAAGAGGGAGCACACTCGCAAGGCTCATGCCAGACGGGATTCACCCGTCTCTTGGGGTCCAATGGATGGATCTGATTGTCCTCACCGGGGAGAAATTCCCTGAATACCCACAGCAAGGTGATCCAAAAAGGGACAGTGGCCGCAGGCAGTCCTATTCGACGCCAGGATCGTGTTGTGACTACTGCTCAGGGCATGGGTTGACGGGCGGGTAGAAGGCGCCGATGAAAGCCGATTCGTACCAACTTCAGATGCTCGCTGTGCGTGCGGCAGCGGCCGAGGAGATGCCCCCCGTTCGAGTCGAAGATCAAGGGCCCAATAAGCTGAACGACGCAGGTCGGCGTGGAGCAGCGCCGGATTCTCGAGAGCGAGCTGAGGTCGAGTGCGGAAGACTGCGGCGACTGATCCGAGCACGACCCCGAGAGGGCGAATCGTCACGCGGATAGGAAATCCGCCACCGGTGCGAAGATTGCTGTCAACTGGGCAGATGAGAAAACGACAGGGACAAGAGGTAGGATCGGACCCCGGTTGGAGGGCACGAATGAAAAATTGGAGCGCAGCTTTGCTGATGTTCTCTGTGGCAGTCGCGGCCGTGTCGAAGGCCCCGCCCCTGAGCGTCGTGGAAGAGGTCGATCTCGATCGGTATCTGGGCACGTGGTTTGAGATTGCGAGCTACCCGGCCTGGTTCGCCAAGAACTGCACGGGAGTCACCGCCGAGTACAGCCTGCGTGAGGGTGGCGGAATCTCGGTGGTCAACCGGTGTTACAAGGGTGCTCTCGATGGCAAGCTCAAGGAGGCGCGGGGCAGGGCCAAGGTCGTCGACCCGGAGACCAAAGCCAAACTCAAGGTTTCGTTCTTCGGGCCCTTCTGGGGCGACTATTGGATTCTCGAGCTCGACCCCGACTATCGCTGGGTGGTGGTCGGGGAGCCTCGCCGCAAGTACCTCTGGATCCTCAGCCGGACTCCGACACTCGACAAGGAAACGCTGGACGAGATCCTGTCCCGGCTGCCGGAGAAGGGTTACTCCAGCGACCGGCTGCAATGGACGCCTCAAGCCGAAGCCGAATAAGTCCGTTGTGGGCGGGACTCCATCCAGGGTGATACGGGTCTGACCCTCTAGATAATCAACCGCACGCCACCCAGCTCCGCCAGGCCGTAGAGGAAATGGTCGCCGGGTGAGCCGATGAACATGAAGTTCATCGGCACGTCCCACTCCTCCGACAGCTCTCGGATCAACTCGGGAGTGAACTCGCCCTTCACGACGACGAACTCGATGTCGATGCTGGGGTAGGTCTCGTCGAGAAACTTCAGATCTCGGCGCAACTTGGTGGGCACCTCTTTCTTGTCCTCGACCACCGTCACGACTTTGATGCGATTGGTGTGCTCGTTGTTGCGCACGTACAACATCACCTGGTTCAATGCCGCGACATTGTCGCCGCGGGTGAAAAAGACGAACTGCTGCGAGTTGATCTGGTCGATCTTGCCGCGGATCGCCTGGGACATGGCCGAGGTCCAACCGGCGACGATGTCACTGACCCGTCGAATGAAGTAGAGGCAGACGCTGAGGATCCAGGTTCTGCCGAGCATGATGAAGACAACCAGGACCGCCGGGATGAAGTAATAGAGAAAGACCCTCACATAGGCGGGATTCAGGAGCACGTTGCCGATCAGGCCGACGGTGACGGCGGCAATACCGATGAGCACTGTGGGCCAGGATGCAACGGTCGGCCGGGGAAGTCGGGCGCGCTTCACCTTGAGCAGAATGTTGCCGATACCGAACAGCGCCATGACGGCGAGAAACGAGATCGTGTAGACCCCGGCGAGAGCACTCAGCTCACCTTTGGTCGCCAACAGTACCGACACGGACAGCAGAAAGAAGGCGCCGATGATCCGGTACGTGGTACCACGGCGGCTCTTCTTCAACAGCGCTTGCGGCAGACAGCGATCCAAAGTCATTCGCCCGACCAGGCCGTTGACGCCGACATAGGAGGTGAGCACAGCGCCGCTCAAGACCAGGGCCGCGTCGACCGAGACGACCCCAGCCAGCCAGGGGCCACCTGCCAATCCGCCCATGTAGGAGAGCAGGGCTTCCTTGTGGCCCTCGACTTCCGGGATAGGCACCAGAGCCAATGCCAGCAGAGCCATGCCTGGGTTGAAGACCGTGACCGCCAGCCACATGTTGCGAAGGGTCTTCGGGAAGACGCCCTGCGCCTGTTCTTCGACATAGTTGGAGGAGCTCTCGAAGCCGGAGATCCCGAGCATGGCCGCCGCGAAGCCGAAGAACAGGGCTCGACCGACACCGCCTTCGACTGGGGTGGAGAAATTCTCGGTCATCGTCCCGAGTCCGTGGGTGACTATGTACCAGCCACCGATGACCAGAAGCAAGGTGAGAGTGACGAGGTGAGTGATGAAGATCACCACCGCCACTTTCGAAGACTCGCTGATCCCGATGATCGTCAGAATCATGAACAGAGCAAGCAATCCGATGGTGGCACCGATCACCGGCAGACCGGCCCACAGGTGGTGAACGTAGTGCATTGCCTCCGAGGCGGAGATCACCGCCGTCGCCATGTAGGAGAGCAGGGTGAGACATGCAGCCAGCGAGGCCACTTTCTTGCTGGTGGTGTTCAGCAGAGCGTTGTAGGCGCCGCCATTGAGCGGCAGCGCACCCACGACTTCGCCGTAGATCTTGCGGAAAAGATAGAGAACTGCAGCGACGATCAGCAGAGCCAGCCAAGCGTATTGGCCCGCCTGAAGGATGGCCAGCGCCGACACGTAGAGACACGACGAAGTGATGTCATTGCCGCAAATGGCGGTGGCTGGCAGCTCGGAAAGGCCGGGGTGTCTTTGGGCCGTCAAGTGCTCGACAGCGACCCCATTCGCTGCCTGACTGGAATCTCCGCTCATGGGGCCTTAGTCTAGCCCAGGAGGTCTTCGATCGGGCGTCGCCAAAATGAGGATGGCACGGTACTCTCGTCCCGGTCGACTTCTGAGCGCCTCGCCGGTGCAGTACAATCGCTCGGGCAAGAAATATAGATGATTGGCACGACGGTCTCTCACTATCGGATTACCGGCAAGCTCGGTTCGGGCGGCATGGGAGACGTGTACGAAGCCGAGGACACCGAGCTGCGGCGACGGGTCGCGCTCAAGGTCCTGCCCGAGCATCTGGCCTCGGACCCGGATCGTCTCGAGCGCTTCAAGCGCGAAGCTCGGGCGGTGGCATCGCTCAACCATCCCAACATCGTCACGCTCCACTCGGTGGAGGAGGCCGATGGTCATCATTTCCTGACCATGGAGTTGGTGGATGGCAAGTCCCTGGATGCTCTGATTCCCGAGGACGGTTTCGATCTCGAGCGCCTCTTCGAGCTGACCATCCCGATCGCTGATGCGTTGTCGGCGGCGCACGAGAAGGGTGTCGTGCATCGGGACCTCAAACCCGCCAACGTCATGGTGGGCGAGGACGGGCGCCTCCGAATCGTCGATTTCGGACTTGCCAAGCTCTGGGAAGAGGGTTTTGCGGACACCGAGACCGAGCTCGCCACCGAAGGCCTGACGAAAGAAGGGGTTGCCATGGGAACGGCGCCCTACATGTCTCCCGAGCAACTCCAGGGCAAGGAGATCGATCATCGGTCCGATTTGTTTTCTCTTGGAATTCTCCTCTTCGAGATGACAACAGGCAGGCGGCCCTTCAAGGGCGAGTCCTCGATCGAGCTGGCTTCCTCGATTCTCAAGGACAACCCCGACTCGGTCACCGATGTTCGCGAGGGGGTGCCTCGACACCTCGGTCGAATCATCAAGCACTGCTTGGAGAAGGACCCGGACCTGCGCTATCAGTCAGCCAAAGACGTGCGCAACGAGCTCGCCGGCCTCAAGGACGAAGTGAATTCGGGCGAGGTCACCCTCAGCACCGGAGCGATGCTTGCTGTACCAGTGGCAGAGCCGGTCTCGACCAAGAAGAGACCGTCGTGGCTGACTCCTACCCTGGTCATTGTCGGACTGATCGCGGTTGCCAGCTTCTTCTGGTTGCAGCGGGGCAAGGGAACAGACGCCGTGACTGGGCCTGATGCGGGTGTTGGAGGCGTGGCCGACCCTGGGGTCGAGCGCAAGAAGATCGTCGTCCTTCCATTCGAGAATTTGGGCGAGGCCGAAGACGAGTACTTCGCCGCGGGGATGACCGAGGAGATCTCGGCCAAGCTGGGCACCGTGGCGGATCTCGGGGTCATCTCGCGCAGCAGCGCGATCCAGTACGACCGCACAGGGAAGACGCTGAAGGAGGTCGGGGCGGATCTGGGTGTCGGCTATGTCCTCGAAGGGACCGTTCGCTGGGCCAAGAACCCCGACGGAACTAGCCGAGTGCGGGTAACCCCTCAGCTCATCAGAGTCACAGACGATACTCAACTCTGGGCCGACACCTACGACCGGACGATCGACGACATCTTCGAGGTACAGTCCGATGTCGCCTCGAACGTTTTACGCTCTCTCGATGTTGCTCTCTCCGAGGGAGACCAGAGCGCGACCACCATAGCCCCGACCGAGGACATGGACGCCTACAACCTTTACTTGCGAGCTCTCAACGCCGGCGAGCGAGCAGAGATCCTGCAGCGCTCCGAAGAGCGACTCCTGGCTGTTCAGATGTTGGAGCAGGCGGTCGAGATGGATCCGCAATTCGCCTTGGCATGGGCCGCCTTGTCGCAGGAGCACGCCCTACTGTTTTTCAATGGTGAGGATCGGACGGATGAGCGACTGGAACAGGCTTTGGCCTCAGTAGAGCGAGCCTTGGAGATCGACCCCGACCTGCCGCAAGCGAGGGTGGCGTTGGGGAGTTACTTCTACTGGGGTCCCAGGGACTACGACCAAGCTCTCGAGCAGTTCATGATCGCCGAGAAGAGCCTCCCCAACGATAGTGACTTGATGGCCTCCATCGCTTATATCATCCGTCGCCAGGGTCGCTTCGAAGAGGCGCTGGATCGCCAGGAAAAGGCGTTCGAGCTCAATCCGAGGTCGGTACAGCAGAGCCGGGCCCTGGGCACCACTCTGATGCAGCTCGAACGGTACGAAGCAGCTGACCGTCAGCTCACCCGGACTCTCGAGATGGCTCCGGACTCCGTCGGGGCTGGGACCTGGCGGGCTTGGAACTGGTGGCTCTGGAAGGGCGATGCCCGTCGAGCGGCGGAGCTGGTCGAACCGTTCGCTGACCTGGGGATCGAATCGATCAGGGTGTTGCACACTTTCTATGTGTTTTTGGACCGACGATTCGAAGAGTCTCTGCAAACCCTGGCCAGCATGCAGGAGGACTTTTACTCGAACCAGTTCTACGCGGTTCCCACGGACCTGAACCGAGCCTATGCATTCAAGGGACTGGGTAGGCAGGACGAGGCCCGGGCAGCTGCCGAGGAGGCGGCGACAGCGATAGAGGCCGAAGTGCTGGCCAACCCCGGCGACCCGAGAATGCACGCCGCTCTCGGACAGGCCTACGCCATGCTGGGTCGGGACGAGGAGGCCGTTCGGGAGGCGAAGCGTGCCGTCAAGCTGCAGCCTATCTCGGCAGATGCGTTGGAAGGTCCGGCCAAAGCCCTCGGTTTGGCTTTGACTCAAACGATTCTCGACAACAATGCTGAGGCCTGCGAGGCCCTGGACGAGGTCTTTGTATCTGGATCCGGAATGCTCTCCGTTCCCGCTCTCGAGGCAGACCCGAGGTTTGACCCGCTTCGCCAGGCCCCCTGCTACAAGATGCTGATCGAGAAGTTCGGGTAGCTCCGCCCGGTTCCCGGTCCCCGGATCTCATCGTGAATCGACCTCCGAAGAGTTACTGGTTGCTGCCGGCAGCAGTAGCTCTTCTTCAGGCGCTTCCCTTTCTGGCCACTTTCTGGCTGACTCCGCCCGAGGGTCAGACCTACCTGCACGTGGGCTACATGCCCGAGGACATGCACGCTTACATGAGCTTCATTCGGCAGGTGCCGGAAAGTGGAGCCTTCCTGTTCGAGAACCGCTTTGTCACCGAGGACCAGTCCGGCCGGTTCGTGCTGCTCTTCCATTGGCTCATGGGCTCGGTTGCGGCCTTGACGCGAGTGTCCCCCCCTTGGGTGCTCGAGCTGTCGCGTATTCCCCTCATCTTCGGTTTCTTCGCTGTCCTGTGGTGGTTCCTGAAACCGATCCTGCCGGATCAGCGAACACGTCTTTGGGCTGCCGCCCTGATCGGTCTCAGTGGGGGAGTAGCCGGCTTCTTTCGCCCACTGGCGAGATACCTGCCTGCCGACGGCGGCAAGCCGTTCCTCGTCTCGACGTGGCACCTCTACGGCTGGAGCACCTTCGAAGGCCTGTACAACCCACTCTGGATTTGTGCGTTCATGCTGTTGCTAGTGGCCCTTCGGCGGCTGCTCCGCCCCTGCGACGATGGACGATGGTGGCTCGACTTTGGAGCCGCGTTTCTGCTGGTGATCCTGTGGTTCGTGCACCCATACTCGTCCATGGTGGCCTTCGCGATCGGGGCGGCGCGGCCTGTCGCCCAGTTCATTGTCGAGGGTGTTGTCGAGAAACGCCGTCTGGCTCGACTAGGGCTTTCCTTGGCGCTCGCAGCCGCCGCGATCCTCGCTGTCGCAGCCTGGCAACTGGGCGACCCGGTGTTCCGAGCATCATCGGGTCAGGTCTTCGGTCGCCTCCAGCTGGCGGTCTTCTGGTATCCGTGGACCCTGGGACTTCTCTTGGTGTTTGCCATCAAGGGCGGATTCCGCTGGATCGAGACGAAGAACGCCTATCGGTCTTCAATGCTCGCTTGGGTCGGGGCGATTGTCCTGTTGCACAGTTCGCCCGTGATCAACGGCTACCACTTCGTGCCCTATCTTCATCTTCCCCTGTCAATCCTGGCGGCGTCCGTGATGCCTGGCATCTGGGATCGGTGGTGGAGTCTGAGCGGCCGTAGGAGTTTGGTGGCTATCTCGATTCTGGTGCTTCTCTTTGCTTCCCCGATCCTGGTCACCCGAGAGTCGATCCGAGACTTGGAGGAGCGAAATCTGGTGCCAGCGATCTTCGTGGAGACGACCTTGGCGATGGCCGAGATACCGCCGGGTCGAGCCCTGGTGCCACCCCAGATGGGGATGCTCGTGGCGGCCTACACTCATCACTCCGTTTGGGCCGGTCACTGGTTCTTGACGCCGGAATACTGGTCACGCGCGGAACAGTACGCAGCGCTCGTCGGTGATCCCAGTCGGGAGCAAGAGCTGGCGGAGCTGCTCCAAACGGAACAGATTCGCTACCTGGTCGTTCCAGCAAAGGTGGGCGATCGAATCGCCGGCGCCCTGAAGGGCGAGGTCCTGGAGCGACATCCGAAGGGTGATTTGGAGCTGATGGTCCTGCGCCCATAGGTTCGACATCGCTCGGTTGCTTCGGTCACAGTCGCAGGCGCTAACGGAGTACATACCCCCTGGGGTAACCTTCAGAAAGGGTCTTGGCTTCGGCGTTCCAAGGTCGTATACTTCGCGCGGCCGCCGTTCGGTTTGCACCCGCCTGACCCGTGGCGCGCGTGCCTTTGTCGAGGCCCGAGCGGCGGCCACTATTTTTTCCATTACCAGTCGAGAGTTCTCACTCGGAAGCCCCAGTGAAGCAATGGGGTCTTGAGGTCTTGAGGTCTTGAGGTCTTGAGGTCTTGAGGCCGCCGAGCCGTGAAGGATCACGGCAGAGGCTTTGCCAGGTTTTGTGTTCTGGCTGGCCGTCGCTGTAGAATCCGGGGTGCAGGCGATTGCACTGGCTTCAATTGACTGTGGTGCGGGAACAGGGGACTCGTGTCAGCAAGATTTAGACGGGACTGGCTTCCGCCTCAAGAGCGCCGCGTCGCCGCCGACCGTCGCTCCGGTCTGGACCGCCGCTCGGGAGAGAGAAGAACGATGCAAATCCAAGAAGCCAGGGCCGAGGCCTCGCCAGCACCGCCGGAGACCGATGCCGAGCGCCGGCAGCACCGGCGTCACGCGGTGTCCAACCTACGCCTCAACGGGCCGATCCGCGGCGACGTAATGAATACCTCACCGACAGGGATCGCAGTACAGACCAACGAGAGCTTGCGAGTCGGATGGAGCTACGCTTTCAAGATGAAGCACGGCACCGAGATGATCCGAATTCCTGGCAAGATCCAATGGTGCCGCCTGGTCCGGCTGATGCGCGTCGACGAGAACGAGTACCTCCCGGTCTTCCGCATGGGAATCGAGCTGGCCGGCAGCGTATGGAACAAGTCGCAGGTTTACCTCTATCCTTGATTCCAGTGTCGCTGGCACCCAAGACTCCAGGACTTCAAGATCCCAAGACCTCAAGACTTCAAGACCCCAAGACCTCAGGACCCCAAGACCCCAGGCTTCGAGACCTGCGACTTCTAGCGGCACGGCTCTAATAGAGACCGATCAATGGCACGAATCCTCGTTACAAGCGCTCTGCCCTACATCAACGGCGTCAAGCACCTCGGCAACCTGGTTGGCTCCATGCTGCCGGCCGACGTCTATGCACGATTCGAGCGGCAGCGGGGCAACGACGTCCTGTATGTCTGCGCTACCGACGAGCACGGCACGCCGGCGGAGCTAGCGGCTCTCGAGGACGGTCTAGAGGTGGCCGAGTACTGCCGGCAGCAGCACGAGATCCAGGCCGACATCTACCGGAGATTCGACCTTTCCTTCGACTATTTCGGTCGGAGCTCCTCGGTCGAGAATCGGGAGCTGACACAGCACTTCTGTCGACAATTGGACGAGCAGGGTCTGATCGAGGAGCGCACCACCAAGCAGGTCTACTCGGCGGCCGATCGGCGATATCTGCCGGATCGCTACATCATCGGCACCTGTCCCCATTGCGCCTATGAGGCGGCCAGGGGAGATCAGTGTGAGAACTGCACGCGCGTGCTCGATCCGACCGATCTCATCGAGCCCCGATCGGCGGTCTCCGACAGCACGGAGCTCGAGGTGAGGGAGACTCGCCATCTCTTCCTGCTTCAGTCCCAGCTGGCTGGGCGTCTCGCGGAGTGGCTCGACGAGCAGTCCGACTGGCCGATTCTGGTGACTTCCATCGCGAAGAAGTGGCTCAAGGAGGGCCTCCACGATCGAGGCATTACGCGCGACCTGTCGTGGGGCGTTCCGGTGGACCGGGAAGGGTTCGAGGACAAGGTGTTCTACGTCTGGTTCGATGCGCCGATCGAGTACATTGCCGCGACTCGCGAATGGGCGAACCAGGAGCCAGAGGTTCGCGACTGGCGCTCCTGGTGGTACGAGGCGGACGATGTTCGATATGTGCAGTTCATGGCCAAAGACAACATCCCTTTTCACACAATCAGCTTCCCCGGCACCATCCTGGGGTCCGGTGAGCCATGGAAGCTGGTCAACTTCATCAAGGGCTTCAACTGGCTGACCTACTACGGGGGAAAGTTCTCGACGAGCCGCAAACGGGGAGTGTTCATGGACCGGGCGCTCGAGAAGTTCCCGGCGGACTACTGGCGCTACTGGCTGATCGCCAACGCCCCGGAGAGTGACGATACGGATTTCACTTTCGAGTTCTTCACCAGTGGGGTGAACAAGGACCTGGCCGACACCTTCGGCAACTTCGTTAATCGGTGCTGGAAGTTCGCCCAGTCGCGGTTCGACGGTGTCGTGCCCGAGGGTGGAGAGTCCGGCGAGGCTGAACGGCAGCTGGCCAGGGACCTCGACGCCAAGATGGCTGAATACACCTCTCACATGGAGGAGATGCAGTACCGCAAGGCGCTGTCGGATCTGCGGGCGATGTGGGTCCTGGGCAACGAGTACCTGACCCACGCAGCTCCGTGGAAGGTGATCAAAGAGGATCCGGAGCAAGCGGCGATGATCGTGCGAACCGGTATGCAGCTCATTCGTCTGTTTGCCGTCCTCTCCTGGCCGGTAATTCCATCAACCAGCCTGCGGGTCCTGGCGGCCCTCGGTGAGACGGACGAGATTCCTGCCTGGCCTTCCGGCTCGGCTGCTGACGACCTCCAGGCTCTGACGGCGGGAACCCCTCTGGGAGATCTCGGGATTCTCTTCCGCAAGATACTGCCTGAGGAACAGGAGGCCCTCGAGCGGGAGTTCGGCGGCGCTCAGGACTAGTCTGTCGAGTGGGCCTTTGCCTGCCTGGCCCACCGGATCAGCAACAGCGACCCGACGATCGCCAGGATGATCTCGAGCACCCCACACAAGATAAAGGCGAAGGCGAAGCCGCGGGTAGTGTAGGCCCAACCGCCCATGATGGGACCGAGGGCGAAGCCCATCGAGCCAGCCAGATTGAAGCCACCCATCGCGCTGGCTCGAGTCTTGGGGTCGCTCCACTGCGAGACCAGGAGAATCGCCGGCGGGAACATGATGGCCGCGAAGACGCCCAGGGCGACCATCATGACCTGCAGGGAGCTCAGATCCGTGTATCCCAGCCCGCAGAGTGCCAGGCCGTAGAGCAGGGACCCGACCACCAAGGGGCCGCCGGAGCCGATGTGCTCCGCCAACCGGCCCGAGAAATACTGCAGAAAAGCGAATGGCAGCAGGAAGAGCGCCAGGTATCGGCCTCGCAGTGCCGGGTCGGTGGCCCCCATGGAGTCGACATAGAGGGGAAAGACGACCACGAAAAGCCCGACTGCCAGGCGATCGACGAAGTGGAAGGAGAAAGGCAGGGCCACGCGCGGCCTGGACCGGAGGGCCGCGAGGATTTCCCGCACCCGGAGTTGGCGAGTCAGGGTCGGCGATTCACGGAGGAAAAGGGACATCCCTGCCAGCAGAGCAAAGGAGATCGCTGCCGCCAGCAGCGGCGCGCGGGCTCCGAACCAACGGGTCAGGTATCCGCCCATGGGGGCACCGATTGCGACGCCGAAGATCAGCGAGGCTCCCATGAGGCCCATGAAGCGACCCTTGCGGCCGTAGACCGGATGATCGAGCATCATCGCCATGACGGTCGACCAGCCCAGAACAGAGAACGCACCCTGGGCAAATCGCAGGCCGAGGAGCAGCGGGATCGAATGGAGCGCGCCGTAGATGAAATAGATCACTGCCGAGCCGGCGAAGCCGATCACGACCAGGAGTTTGCGCCGGCCGAACCTGTCGCTGAGCAGCCCCCAAATCGGAGCGAAGATGATGTAGGCGAGGGTTTCGACCGAGAAGAAGAGAGTGGCGTCCGCAATGGATCCACCCAGGTCCTCGATCATGAACTCCTTGAGCCCGGCAACCACCAGGGTTAGGTTGAACATCGCCCCGAACAGCAGCGTTGCCGGCAGGACGACCGTCCGGCCCACTCCCCAGCTCTCGACGGTGTCCTGGCTCTTCATCGCAGAAGTGTCGCTCACAACCAACCCGCGGCTGTCGTGATGTTGCCCTCGTTCTCAGGCAAGCAAGTGCGGCAGAGGATATGCGAAGTCGGCCAGCCATCCAAATTCCGACTTTCGTGAGCTGGTAGCCGGTCCTGGGCACACCAGCTGCATTACACCTCAATGGTAGACTGTAATGCCGCCAGATCCTGGTGAGAGAGCGCTATTGAGAATGCCGACAGACCATCTGGAAGTCTCTGCGAGTGGGCAAGCCGCCGGATCCGCCGATCTGGAGGACTGGGTGTCCCTCGATGTGATCGAGATCGGGCACTGCGCCAGGGTCACCGAGGTCGACGCCAGTGAGGCTGACATCGAGCAGCTGATGGCGATGGGTGTCTGCGTAGGGCGACGAATCATGCTGATGCAGACGGGTGACCCAATGATCCTCAAGGTCCTCGGGACCCGAATCGGTGTCTCGGCTAGGCTGGCGCGTAACGTCAAAGTACAGCCCTGTCTGGGAGACATGTTCGGCGAGGGTTGACTGCCGCTGGCAAGAGGTCACTTCCCATTTCCACGATCCAGGTATCCCTACCCCCCGGCCAGAAGGCGCCCGACGCCGAAGAGGTCTGCATCGCGTTGGTTGGCAACCCCAATGCTGGCAAGACGACACTGTTCAATGCTCTGACCGGCTTGCGGGCCAAGACTGCGAACTTCCCCGGCACCACGATCGAGCGGCGGGTCGGCCACACGCGCCTGGCCGATCAACGGGTCAGACTGCTCGATCTACCTGGCCTCTATAGTCTCGCTTCCATCACCCCAGAGGAGAGGCTGGCCCGGGAGGTGCTCCTCGGTCAGCGGTCCCACCAACCCCAACCCCAGGGCATCATTTTGCTGCTGGATGCAACGACACTGGAGCGCAACCTGTACCTGGCGAGTCAGGTGTTGGAGTTGGGTCTGCCCACCGTTGCGGCTCTCAACATGGTGGATCTGGCGGAGCGCTCGGCCATCGAGATCGATCTGGAGAAGCTCGAAGCCGAGTTGGGTTGTCCTGTGGTGCCGGTCGTGGCTCGCAGCGGGCGGGGGCTCGACATCCTGCGGCAGCACCTGGAGAGGATGATCGATCCTGCTGGCTCTTCCCTGGCCAGAGCGTCGACCGAGCCGTTCTGCGACTGCTCGGGCTGCCCCTACAAGGCGCGCTACGACTGGGCCGAGGAGGTCGGGGCTCGGTGCATCAATGGCCGGACGACGGCCCACGGAGTCAAGACCGATCGGATCGATGCCATCTTGACTCATCGTTGGGTCGGAGTTGCGGCCTTCCTGTCCGTCATGTTCGCGGTCTTCGCGCTCATCTTCTGGGTGGCCCAATACCCGATGGAGTGGATCGAGTCCGGGTTCGGCTACATGGGAAGCGTTGTCGGCCGGTGGGTGCCGCCCGGAGATCTCCGTAGCCTGCTTGTCGATGGTGTCATCGGTGGCGTTGGCGGAGTGCTGGTCTTTCTGCCCCAGATCTGCATCCTATTCTTCTTCCTGGCGCTGCTCGAGGATACCGGCTACCTGGCGAGAGCCGCCTTCGTCATGGATCGGCTGATGCGCCGGGTGGGATTGCCCGGAAGGGCTTTCGTGCCCATCCTGTCGGCCCATGCCTGCGCGGTCCCGGCCATCATGTCGAGCAGAGTCATCGAGGATCGTCGAGATCGACTGGTGACCATCCTGGTGCTGCCGCTGTTTTCCTGTTCAGCTCGGATCCCGGTCTACGCCATGATCACGGCGCTGCTGTTCCCGAGTCGGCCGGTGCTGGCAGGGATGGTCTTCACCGGAGCTTACGCTTCGGGGATCGTCGCGGCTCTGGTCATGGCCCTGGTGTTCAAGAGATCGATTCTTCCTGGCGAGTCGAGACCCCTGGTTCTAGAGCTACCCAGCTACAAGCTGCCGAACCTGCGGACAGCGCTCCTGACTTCGTTGGATCGGGCCAGGATCTTCATCAAGCGCGCCGGCACCATTATTCTCGCCGTCTCGATCCTCCTGTGGTTCCTCGCCTCGTTCCCCAGGAGCGAGCCACCCGCCGCCGCGCTGGCCCTGCAGGCCGAGGCCCAGGAGTTGTCCGCTGCCGGGCAGTTGGAAGGGGCTGAGGATCTCGTGAGGGAGTCCAGGCAGCTCACGGCCCAAAGCAGGCTGGCGCAGTCCTTCGCCGGTCGTGCGGGCCGGGCCATCGAGCCGGTCTTGCGTCCGCTGGGCTTCGATTGGCAGATCGGGATTGGGATTCTGAGCTCTTTTGCGGCTCGGGAAGTGATCGTCTCCACTCTGGCCGTGGTCTATGGAGTGGGGGAGTCAGCAACCAACGAGGACCCGAGCCCTCTCTACGACAGTCTGCGCGATGCGGTGCGTACCGATGGTACGCCTGTCTTCACGACAGCGACGAGCGTCAGCCTGCTGATCTTCTATGTTCTGGCCATGCAGTGTCTCTCCACCCAGGCGGTTACCCGCCGAGAAACCAACAGTTGGAAGTGGCCGACTTTCCAGTTGGTCTATATGACCGTACTGGCCTACTCCGTCACGTTCCTGGTGTATCAGCTGCTTCGGGCCTGGTCTCTGGGCTGAGAACGGCTATTGCCGAGACCGGTCTCCGTTTCCCCTGCAGCGCAGCTACTTCCGTCGGAGCCTATAGCTCAACCTACCCAGCAGTCGGTTGAGGAAGTTGCTGCGTGGGAGAAAGGGGATCACTGGCCGTCTTCGCCAGCCGATTTCCCGCGCCAGGGCTATGGCACCAGGATTCGAGGCGTTCAGTTTGAGAGCTCGGTTCAGAGCCTCCACCGCTTTGCGTCGATTCCGGGCCAGTAGATGAACGCGAGCCAGGTTGAGGTAGTTCTCGGGCTCGTAGAACTGGAGCTTGATGGAGTGCTGGCAGAGAGCTAGGCCTTCCTTGACCCGTCGTTCGTAGCGGGCTATTCCGTAGCCCAGGTAGGAGTAGAATTGGCCATTGAGCTCCGCACCCTGGCGGTCGGCCTCTGCCACTTTACCGAGGACGGCCAGCCCCTCTTTCCATTGCCCCTTCTTGCAGGCCTCGATTCCTTTCAGTGCGGCCTGATTGAGCTCGGTTATCGTCGTACTCATCGCTTGCCCTTCTTGGATTTCACTCTCAGAGTCCTCGGGTCCCTGGATCAGCTTTCGACGACCATCCGCGCCCGAAGGCGCTCGGCGGCGGGGGACTGGGGGGCGTAGGTCAGGATCTGCTGGATGCGCTCGATCCCCTTCACGTGATCTCCGACACTCTGGTAGAGAATGACCTCTCCGAACAGGGCTTCGGCCAGCTCGTCGAGCCTCTGGCTTACGGCTGCCGCCTGATCCCCGTCCGGATACGTCTTCAGGTATGTCGCGCCGTTGGCCAGTTCCTCGTACTCGGTGGCCAGCGTCGCGAGACGCTGATGTGCCAACTCTCGAAGCTCCGAGTCGTCTGATTCCAACGCCAGCTGTTGCAGGGCGGTGAGCTGATTGAGATAGGGGGCGAGACCCCGCAGTCCCCTGGCCGCTCGCTCGCCGGCTTGGCTGTCGGGTGCAGCAGCAAAGGCCTCCAGGTACCGCTCCACGGCCTCACTCTGTCTGCCCAACCGGCTGTAGGCATCTCCGAGCGCCAGGGCCACCGCGGGCTTCTCAGGGGAGTCGGGGTAGTTGCTGGAAAAAACCTCGAGAAACTCGGTCTCGTAGATTCCCCCGGCGAGAGTCTCTGCTGCCTGGGGGTAGAGCTCTCGCCGCTGCCGATCGAAGAGGTCGACCTCCTCACCGAGCTGCGCCACGAGTCGGCTCTCAGGGGTCAGCTGACGAACCTGTTCGAGCTCGGAACGGTAGGCCCCGATGAGCCTGTTCCAATCCCGCGCCAGCGGATTCTGACTCTCCAGAACGTCACGCAAGGTATGGAGCTTCTCCAGCCGCAGTCCATCGGCCGTCGGTCCTTGAGGCCAGGCGACCAACGCTTCCTCTTTGAGGTGCGGAATCAACTCGGGTTCGATCTTCGACCGTTCGGCAAAGTCCAGGAGTAGGCTCTGAGTCTTGGCACGATACTCGGCCGCCGAGCTGGGATCCTTGATCTTCAGCAAGTCATCGCGAACATTGGCGGCTTGTGCCCGGTCGTCGAAGAAGGGGTGGGTACGCCAGTACCCGTATTCCTTCGATTGCGGCATGTGGGCCAGCATCTTTTCCATCAATTGCTGTGTGCCCTTGGGATCGAAGCCGGCGGCGGCGGCCAGTCGCTGGCCCTCGTCATCGGCTTCATCCTCGAATTCGCGGCTATAGCTCCGCAGGAGCAACTCGCTGATGACAGCGCCGGCGGCCGCGGTGCCCTGGATCAGATCCCCGGTCGAATTGCCCCGGCCATAGGGGTCTGTGGGTACATCATTGCGGTTGTCGCCTTGACTGGCACCGATCATGACGCCTACCAACAGTGCCTGACTCAAGATGTTGAGCAGCGTAGCCTTGCGCTGCATCCGTGTTCCGTGTTGCAGCACGACGTGACCGATCTCGTGACCCAGGAGACTGGCCAACATGTCGTCGCTCAGGCCGAGGTCGAGCATCCCTCTGGTGATGAAAATCTGCCCACCCGGCAGCGCGAAGGCATTGGGCTCCGGCATGTCGGCGAGGTAGAAGGTGTAGGGGTAGTCCTGGAACTTCGACTCCTGGGCGATCCGATAGCCGATATCGGCGACCCGCTGCATCTCGGCCGGGTTGTCGTATCTGCCGTAGAAGGCGAGCGCCTGCAGGGCCGCCTTCAGCGTCTTCTCGAACAGCTCCTCTTTGGCGATCTCCTGGGCACCGGTCGGTATCGGGACCAGCCCGAGGAGAAGGCCTGTGAGGACGAGGTGTGTGGCGCTTCTTCTCATCGTAATCAAGAAAGTCTAGCAGGATGCATGCCAGCCCTCTGTTACGGACGCGACAGGATCTCGCGCCGTTCTCGTGATCTAGCGAGGGGGGGTGCTCTGGACCGCTTTCGGTCCTGCCAGGTCGGGAAGGAGTATGCCTCCAGAGATTACCATCCGAATTCCCTGCTCCACGGATATGGGCATGGGAATGGCTTCGCCGCGCGGCACCAGCAGAAGAAAGCCGCTGGTCGGATTGGGGGTGGTCGGAACGAACACCAGCAGAAGATCGGAAGTCTTGGGATGCAGGTGTGGCCAGCTGGCCGACCTGGTGACGAAGGCTAGCGCGAAGATGTTCTCCTTGGGGTATTCGATCAGCACGACTCTCTGGAAGGCATCACCCTGATCGAATGAGACCGCTTCGAGCACACCCTTGGTCGCCGAGTAGATGGACTTGGCGACCGGAATGCGGCAGATGAGGGATTCGATACCGTGGATCAGTTGCCGACCCACGACATTGGTGGAAAGCCAGCCGAGCAGAAGCACTACCAGCAGGGTCAGCGCCAGGCCGAGTCCGGGGACGTGAGCGCCAGGCAGATAGACGCCGATCGCCTTGTCGATGACAGGCGCGAAAATCCCGTCCATGAAATCGAAGATCTGCTTGAGAATGTAGATGGTCAGGGTGACCGGTACCAGAATCACCAGGCCGGTAAGGAGAATCCGCTTGAAGGGGGTTCTGGCACGCGGCTTCGAATGAGTGCCTTCAGCGGCGGCTGTTTTCTTGTCCAGCGAGTCGTTCACGGGCATAGAGTATCAAGGCTGCGACATCGGTGGGGTAGAGTTGCGAGCCTATCGAGGAGCTAGGAAACATGTCTGCCGATTCCAATTCGAACAGTCGGTCATCGGACCGAACGCCGGTATTGCCTCCGCCGCTCGAGAGCTCGGCCACCGAAGAGATCGGCGCTCTTGCCGACAGCGTGTGGACTCGCGGCCCTGGAGAGGCACCCAATATCGCCAAAGTGGCGAGCCAGACCTTGAAGGGCGTTGGAGGGCGGGTGGCGATCGTCGATGGATGTCGGACACCTTTCTGCAAAGCGGGTACCGATCTCCGCGACATGGACGTCATCGACCTGGCTGGGGTTGCAGTTGCCGAGCTGTTGGCTCGCAATGCCCTGCCTCCAGACGAGGTGGACTACTCGATCTTCGGAGTTGTCGTGCCGGCGCTTCATGCTCCCAACCTGGGTCGGGAAGTCGTCTTTCGGGCCAGCCTGCCGATGACGATTCCGGGGACCACAGTGAGCCTCGCCTGCGCCTCCTCCAACCGCGCGATCACATCTGGAGCCGAGGCCATTCTCAGCGGCCAGTGCGACGTCGTGCTGGCCGGTGGCGCCGAGGCGCTGAGCAACCCTCCGATCCTGGTTTCGAAGGCAGCCGCTCGTCGGATGATGGAGCTCAGCAAAGCGAAGAGCCCGGCCCAGAAGATCGCCGTTGCGGCCAAGATCCGTCTACGGGACCTCGTACCCGTACCGCCGGCGATCGCCGAGTACACGACAGGTATGTCCATGGGGGAAGCGTGCGAGAAGATGGCCAAGGAGAACGGGATCTCGCGCCGCGCCCAGGATGAAATCGCCTTGATGTCACATCAACGAGCCGCGGCCGCAACTGCGGAGGGTCGACTCTCCGGGCAGATCGTGCCCACCTTTCCTCGACCTGGTTTTGACAAAGCGGTAACCGCGGACAACGGGATCCGACCCGACTCGACCGAGGCGGCACTGGCTGAGCTCAGTCCGGTCTTCGACCGACAGTATGGATCGCTTACCGCTGGCAACTCCAGTCCGCTGACCGACGGAGCTTCAGCGGTCCTTCTGATGAGCGAGGACAAGGCTCGATCCCTGGGCTATTCGCCTCTGGGCTATATCCGTTCTTTTGCCTATGCCAGCCTGGATCCCGGGACGCAACTTCTCCAGGCGCCCGCCTACGCCGCTCCCGTGGCTCTCGATCGAGCCGGTCTGAAGCTCTCCGATATGCATCTGGTGGAGATGCACGAGGCCTTTGCGGCGCAGATCCTCTCCAACATGAAGGCCTTCGCGTCCCGTAAGTTCGCCACCCAGGAGTTGGGGCGCAGCGAGCCTGTCGGCGAAATCGACCTGGAACGATTCAATGTCAACGGCGGCTCGATCGCTCTCGGTCATCCTTTCGGAGCCACCGGCGGCCGGGTGACGATTCAATTGCTCGAGGAGTTGCGATTCCGAGGTTTGAATCTCGGCCTGATCACCGTCTGTGCCGCTGGAGGGGTCGGCTTCTCGATGGTGGTCGAGCGGGAGTAGCCCTTCGCTAGGCGGCCTTGGAGATAACCACCAGGGTCAAATCATCGGTGAGGGGCTCATGGCCGATGTGCTGGTCGAAGGCCAGGAGAATGCGGTCGTGCACCCGGTCGGGAGAGCCGACGGTAGCCAGCAGTTGCTTGATCTTTTGGAAACCGAACGCGTCGCCGTCGGGTCCGCTGACCGATTCGGGCAATCCATCTGTGAAGAGGACCAGCAGGTCGCCATCCTCGAGAACGACCGACTGTGCTTGCAGGTCGACGCCGCGACGCAAGCCCAGGGGTAGCGTTCCCGTCCCGAGCTCTTGGATTTGTCCCCCGGCCTTGCGAAGCAGGGGAAACGGATGTCCAGCGCAAACGAAGGTGAGTCTTCCGCTGAGCGGCTCGAGAAGGCCGTAGAAAAGGGTCATGAACGCACGGCGGTCGCCAGTTCGGTACAGGGCGGAGTTGAGTAGAGAAGCCACCGCTTCCGGATCCGGATCGACATCCAGAGCCGTCTTCAGGGTCGCGTTGGAAATCGCCATCAGCAGGCCGGCGGCGATTCCGTGGCCGCTGGCATCTCCCATCAGGATTGCCAGGCGGCCATCGGGAAGAGCCTGGAAGTCGTAGTAATCACCTCCGACTTCATTCGCCGTGCGGTAAGAGTGGGCGAATGTGTAACCGGGAATCTCCGGTGAGGTGTCCGGCAGCAGATCACTTTGCAGCTTGCGGGCTACTTCGAGCTCGTCCCGAACCCGCACCCGATCCACCAGCTCGACGATGAGAAGCCAGAGGAGGCCACCGATGCTGAGAAGAAACCAAAGTGGGGAAAAATCGAGCTCGATACTTGTTTGGTCCGAGTAGAACTCGAAGGTCGGCGGGCTGACCAATCCGAGGATCGCGAAGAAGAGGCAGAGCACGAACAGCATCCGTCGCGCTGGGCCCAGCTTGTAGGAGATGCCGAGGAATATGACCTTCGCCCGATGGAGCAACCTCCGCGTCGCATCTTCCGGCTCCCCGTCCGTATCCTGATCTCGAGTCAGGACCTTGTAGGCGTGAGAGGCATCCTGATCAAAGAGGCGCCGCAGGTCACGGACGTTCAGACCTTCGGTGTACTGACGCAGAAAGTGACGTGCCTGCTGGACGTATTCCTGAGTGCTCTTCTGCACGTGCCTTGCTCCACTGGTCGACATGACAGGATCCGAGGCAATCTGGGGGAGTTTATCTACCTTCCGTGCCACTAGAACCTAGTACGTCATCCGGATGGACAGGTTGCAGGCCTCGATCGGCTGGTCCGGCGCTGAGTCTCTTGACCGCGACACGACCCACTTTCGGCTTGGTGAAGTCCTGCTTGACCCTCAACCTGCCCCCGGGTACATTCAGTAGTCCGGTGCCGATAATGAGGGATCGTGGGATCTGGCGAAGCCGAGCCGAGGATGGGCCGCAGGAGCTCTCCGTGAACGCACTGTTGTTTCGTTGCGCGTTGCTTGGCTGCCTAGCCTTGTCCGGTTGGGCTTGCTCGGTTCGCGGGCTGGCGGTCAACGCTTTGGCCGACTCCCTCACTTCGACAGGCGATGTCTTCGCTTCGGACAGTGACCCCGAGCTGATTCGAGATGCCACTCCGTTCGCCCTGAAGACAATCGAGTCTCTGCTGGCTGAGAAACCTGAGCACCGTGGTCTTCTGCTGGCTGCCTGCCGAGGGTTTGCACAGTACGCTTTCGCATTCGTAGAAACCGAGGCCGAACAGCTCGAAGATACCGATTTCGCAGCTGCCAGCCGCGGCTATGCTCGAGCATTGCAACTCTATCTTCGCGGCCGGGACTACTGTTTTCGGTCCATGGAGATGGAGTCGCCGGGCGTTGTGGAGCTCCTGAAGACCGCGCCCGGAAATGCTGTGGAGAGCTTTGGACTGGACCAGGTGCCGCTTCTATTCTGGACGGGAGCCGCCTGGGGTGGTGCCATCTCGATAGGACAGGATCGACCAGACCTCGTGGCGGACGTGCCGGCGGTCAAAACCCTGATGAACCGGGTCATGGTGCTGGATGAGGCCTACGATTGGGGTGCCGTGCACGGAGTACTGATCGCCCTGGAAGCCATGCCGGAGGCGGCAGGCGGCTCGGCAGAGAAAGCCCGAACGCACTTCGATCGGGCAGTGGAGCTGTCACACGGCAAGAGCGCCTCTCCCTATCTCACTTTCGCTGAGGCCGTGTCGGTTCCGGCCCAGGATTGGCGGGAGTTTCAAGACATGCTTCATCAGGCACTGGCCATCGACCCGGAGTCGGAACCCTCGCTGCGCCTGATCAACGTGCTCGCTCAGCGACGCGCGGAGTGGTTGCTGACGCGGACTGAGATCCTCTTCTTGGACTATGAAGAAGCAGAAGCTGGTGAATTCCGAGACTAAAGTTGCCACGTCCCGATTGTCGGGATCGGAGGGCCCTTGTCGCTGAAAGGCGCCTTTTGGCGCCTCGAAGGTGGACTGGCCGGCCTGTCGCTGGTCTTGATGGCGATCCTGCCTTTGGCCGAGGCTGGTCTGCGCGGCATCTTCGGCATCGGCATTCCCGGCTCCCTCCCCTTCGTCCAGCACCTGACGCTCTGGGTCACCTTTCTGGGTGCGGCGCTGGCCTCTCGAGCAGACAAGCTCCTGACGTTGGCGACGGGCGAGTTCTTGCCAGAGGGTCGATGGCGAGAGGCAGCCAAAATCGGTGCCAATACGATAGCGGCTGCGATCACGGCGCTGCTGGCACGGGCGGCATGGGATCTGGTGGTGATCGAGCGCCAGGCAGGTACGGAGGTCGCTGCCGGCTTTCCAACGTGGGTCGCGCAGGTGGTAATGCCTATCGGGTTCGCACTCATCGCATTGCGCCTGGTCAAGAACTCTGCGCATCGATGGGTGGCCCGGATTCCGGCTCTGATCGGACTCCTTCTGGGCCTGCTGCTGGGTCAGTTCCCTTTGTGGCTGGAGGGTGCAGCGGTCATGCCTCTCGTCGGGATCGTACTCGTCGCGACGCTTCTCGGTGGCCCCATCTTCGCTGCCCTCGGTGGACTCGCGGTGCTTCTCTTCCTGGCGGAAGGCGTGCCTGCGGCGGCCGTTCCCGTCGAAACGTATCGGTTGGTGGTGTCGCCCACGCTGCCGGCGATTCCACTCTTCACATTGTCGGGTTTCATGCTGGCCCAGGGAGGCGCCTCGGAGCGCCTGCTGAGGGTCTTTCGGGCCCTGTTCGGATGGGTGCCCGGCGGGACGGCGATAGTAGCCGCCATGTCCTGCGCCTTCTTCACGGTTCTCACAGGCGGTTCTGGCGTTACCATCCTGGCACTGGGAGGCCTCCTGTTCCAGGCCCTGCGGTCCGACGGCTACCGAGAGCGCTTCTCGCTCGGGCTGCTGACGGCCTCCGGGTCGCTGGGCCTCCTGTTTCCACCCGCACTTCCCCTCATGCTCTACGGCATCGTCGCCCAGATCGCGATCCCCGATCTGTTCCTCGGGGGTCTGGTTCCCGGTCTCCTGCTGCTCCTGCTGGTGGCGGCCTGGGGTGTTCGAGAAGGTGTCGTGACGCGGGCAGGCCGTCAGTCCTTCAGCCTGCGGGAAGCGCGAAGCGCCATCTGGGTGGGCAAGTGGGAGCTGGCTTTGCCCCTGGTGGTGCTCGGTTCGATTTTCAGTGGCTACGCGACCCTGGTGGAGTCGGCCGCCCTCACCGTCCTCTACACATTCGCCGTCGAGTCCCTCGTGCACCGCGAGCTCTCGTTTCGACGGGATCTGCCGAAAGTCCTCGCCGAGTGTCTCGTGCTGATCGGTGGGGTGTTGATCATCTTGGCCGTGGCCATGGGATTCACGAACTACCTGGTCGACGTCCAGGTACCGGCGAGGATCGTGGATTGGGTGCAGACCTACATCCATTCTCCCTTGACCTTCCTGCTTTGCCTGAATCTCCTCTTGCTGCTGGTGGGCTGCTTGATGGATATCTTCTCGGCCATCGTCGTGGTTGTGCCGCTGATCGTGCCGCTGGGAGCGGCTTTCGGCATCGATCCCATTCACCTCGGGATCATCTTCGTAGCCAATCTCGAGCTGGGATACCTGACCCCACCTGTTGGGCTCAATCTCTTTCTGGCTGCCTATCGTTTCGAGCGACCGGTGCTCCAGATCTGGCGGGCCGCGATACCCATGTTGGTGATCCTGGCGATCGGCGTTCTGCTGATTACCTACGTGCCGGCGTTGACGCTGGGGATCTTCGACCTGGTTGGAAGGCACTGAGGTCTTGGGGTCTTGAGGTCTTGGGTCCTGAGGTCTTGATGTGGCCGGACCTGTGCCGGCCGTTGGTACATCTATCGAGTCAGGCAGAGGTTCGGAGGTTCGTCCGGGAGGCTCCCAGGGGGTTCTGGCAGCGGCAGGGAGGTTCCGTCAATAGGTGTGTAAATGGATCAGGCGGCAGCCTCCTGGCATAGCTCTTCGACTCTGACACCATCCT
>Ga0316192_10000748_pt1 | contig 23738 bp, 11 predicted proteins | sample MerIslwburrow_MG_FD_204931 | JGI IMG/M metagenome (GOLD analysis project Ga0316192, IMG submission 204931) | Coastal sediment microbial communities from Maine, United States - Merrow Island worm burrow | ecosystem: Environmental > Aquatic > Marine > Coastal > Sediment | place: USA: Maine...
GAGGTAGGCCTCCTGAGAGAGATCATCGGCGATCGAGTCGTTCCCGGTTGCACGCGCGATGTAGCCCCACAGCGGACGCGCTGTCCGATCGTACAAGTCTCGGAATGCGGCTTCGTCGATGCCACGTTTCCGCCCGGTCGTTTCGGTGGCCTGGATCTGTAGGTGGTCTACCACGGACTCCTAGAACCATAGCATTGCAGTCTCACCTTTCGTTGCTTCGACGCCCACGGCTGCCTGGCCCTGGTTCGGCTCGGCAGCCCTGATGGAGGCGCCCCAGCTTCGGGGTCAACTTTCATCCGTCTTCTGTCCGTTGATGAGTCCCCAGTTTCGTGAAAGTCGGGTCGAGACCGCCGCCGAGACCAGGAATCCGATTCCCAGTGCCAGACTCAGAGTTCCGATGAAGATCATTCCGAGGCTGTCAGGGGTGTCGGCAAATCGGCTTTCCATGATCAGGAACGCCATTCCCGCTGCGGTCAAGATAAGCCCGACCTGCACCGAGCCCAGAATACGGCGCAGCGGACTGGCCTGTTCGATTGTGGTCGACAAAAGGAACCTCTCGCCGACATCACTATTCAGGTAGGTGTGGAGGTCCTCGGCAGAGCTGAACCTGTCGAGGAGTTTGCCCTGCAACTCCGCCTGCAGCGCGGTGGTCTTCAATTGCCGGCGATGTGAAAGATAGGACCGCAAGATCCAGCCCAATGTCGCCAGGATCCCGACGCTTCCCAGAATTGGTGCCAAAACATCCATGATCGTCTCCCTTTCTCAAGTCGAGCAGCTGCTTGGACTCGTTTTTCGAAATTGCCTCACTCCGACTCTTACAACGGCCGGCCGGCCGTTTCGTTAACAGCATTGTTGGGAGTGCCATCGGCCGATGTGGACTGCGGCACTGCTCGATGCGTTGAAAACGTCGAGAATGGTACGGTGTTCGACCCAGTGCATGTCCTGTCGCTGGCCTCTATTCTTGTCGCTGGCCTCGTTCTCTTGCTGGGCACGTATGTGCTCGGGAGGAACCGCTTCGAGCCGCTCAACCAGGTCTTCTTCTTCATCAGCCTTGGCTTTGCAGTCTGGTCCTTCGCCTGCGCCTTTTGGCCTACCGCACCAACCAAGGACTACGCGTGGTTCTGGTATCGCTTATCCTCTCTTGGGTGGGCCATCACACCTTCGCTGCTGCTGCACTTCCTGATCCTCCTGTCACGCCAAGATCGACTGTTGCGCGGCTGGTGGAGCTACGCGCTGATCTACGCTCCGGGTGTCTTCTATTTCCTGCAGGTTCAATTTGGCTATCTGGGAGTCGTCGATTTCGTTCGAGGGCCGTACGGCTGGTCGGATGTCTACGGGCCGATGACCGTGAGTTTCGCTGGCTTCCTGCTGTACTTTTCGACCTACATCAGTTTCGGCATGATGCTGGTATTTCTCTGGGGTCTGCGCACGGAACGTCGGGCTGAGCGGCGGCAGTCGCAGATTCTGACCCTGAGCGGTGTTCCGGTTCTCGGAGCAGTGGCGCTGTCGGGCATCTTCTTGCCCATGTGGGGCATTCGAAGTCCACCCGATGTCGCGCACCTGATAGCGGCGCTGTGGGTGCTCTCCATCTGGATTGCGGTTTCCCGTTACCGACTCATGATTCTGAACCCCGAAACCGTCGCTTTGGAAATCTTCAAGACGATGGCCGATGCAGCCATTCTGGTTGATCGTGACGATCAAGTGGTAAATCTGAACAAGTCGGCGGAGGCTCTCTTCGGTGCCTCCGAGGAGGAGTTGAGAGGTACGCGGGTAGAGGAGGTCTTCGAGACAGAGGATTCGGCCGAGGCAGAGACCGTGCGGCGGCTGATCGGCAGTGCGGACCGGCGCGCTCTCGAGCTCGGGCTGCGGCGGCAATCCGGCGAGTTGGTGACCCTCAGGGTGACGGTTTCCCAGGTCAAGGATCGGTTCGCGCAGCCCATGGGTTCGGTCCTGATCATGCGCGACATCAGCGACCAGAAGCGGGCCGAGGCCGATCTCAAGTATTTAACGACGCACGATCCGCTCACCGATCTGCCGAATCGGTCGCTGTTGCATGACCGACTGCAGGGGGCTCTACAGCGTGCTATCCGGGAAAAACGACCCTTCGCTCTGTTGACGTTCGACCTGGATGACTTTCAGCAGATCAACGACGCCTACGGGCCGCAAAGGGGCGATCTCGTGCTTCAGGAGGTAGCCCGTCGGCTGAGCCGGTGTGTGCGCGGCCTGGATACGGTATGTCGACTGGGCGGAGACGAGTTCATCGTCCTCGTCGAGGACCTGCTGGAGTCGGGCGACTCCGACCTCGTGGCTCAGCGTATTCTCGACTCGTTCGAGGAGCCGATCGATGCGGGTGGGCAGTGGATCACCGTTACGGGTTCGATCGGAATCAGTACCTATCCGTTCGATGGTCTCGACACCGAGACGCTGGTCAAGAAGGCGGATCTGGCCCTCGGTAGCTCGAAGCGGCGGGGCAGAAGTGGCTACCAGTACTATGCGCCTCGCATGGACGCCATGAATCGACAGCGGGTGGCTATCGAGCAGGGGCTTCAGGAGGCGATCAGTGAGAATGAGCTCTACCTGGTCTTCCAGCCGCTGGTGGACTTCGCGACGGGTACGATCGCTGGTATCGAAGCGCTGTGCCGCTGGCAATCGAAGAAGCTGGGGTCGATGAGCCCGGCCAGCTTTATTCCGATTGCCGAGAGGTCGGGACTCATCGTGCCGATCGGGGAATGGGTGCTGGAGACTGCATGTCGAGCCGCTCTCCGCTGGCAGGAAGAGGGGCTTCCAGCGGTACCCATCGGCGTCAACGTCTCCGCGCGACAGCTCCTGGAGCCCAACTTCTTGGGCGTGGTGGACAGGGTCCTCGAGGAGACGGGTCTGCGTCCGGATCTCCTAGAGCTCGAGCTCACCGAGACCACCGCCATGGAGGATGTCAATCGCTCCCTGGCGCTGCTCACGCAGCTTCAAGACAAGGGGATTCAGATCGTCATCGACGATTTCGGCACGGGCTACTCGTCGCTCATGCGACTCAAACAGCTCCCCATGAACACGGTAAAGGTCGATCGCTCGTTCATTAACAACATCGCCAGGGATCCGAAGGACCGGGCTCTGGTAATGGCCATCGTGGCGATGGCGCGAAATCTCGGCGTTGGTGTGGTTGCGGAGGGTGTCGAGACGCTTGAGCAGTTGGAGGTCTTGCGCTCCCTGGAGACGCAGTCCCCGACGGTCTTGCGTTGTGACAGGGTGCAGGGCTATCTCTTCAGCAGGCCCGTAGATATCGAGAAAGTGCCGGCGCTCTTTGCACTGGCGGCAGAGGACCATGGCCCGTTCGAGAGTGTCCGGCGAGTTGTTGCTCACAGGCCTATAGCTCTCAGCCAGTAGAATTCGGGGGCGATGGAGGCCCCTGACAGATGACTCTCACTGAGACCGTGGCGGAGGTCGAGGCGAGGCTGCGGCGCCACGCCAAGCCCGAGCGCGCGGCCGGTGAGAAGAGATATCTCAAGAGCGATCTGGAGTTTCTCGGTGTAGGCGTGCCCGATCTGCGGCGCGAGGTCCGACTCTGGTCGAAGGAGCATCCGGAGCTCGATCGGGTGGGCCTCCTGAACCTGTGTCGGGCCCTCTGGCAAAGACCCGTCCACGAGCTGCGCGTCTTCGCCATCGAGCTACTCCGGGCAGGCCGAGGATCTCTGGACGGCTCCGACTTGGCTTTTCTGGAGTGGATGCTCAGCGATGCCAATACCTGGGCATACGTGGATGCGATTGCGGTTCATCTCGCCGGTCCGCTGGTGGAGAGCTTCCCAGAGCTCTCCAGCGATCTGGACCGATGGGCCGCGGCTGAGAACTTCTGGTTACGTCGGTCCGCGATGCTCGCCCTGCTACTCCCCTTGAGGCGAGGCTCGGGTGACTGGCGACGATTCGAACGCTATGCCGACGACATGCTCGAGGAAAGGGAGTTCTTCATTCGCAAGGCTATCGGGTGGGTGCTGCGGGAAGTGAGCAAGAAGTACCCGGAGAGGGTGTCCGAATTCGTCGGGTCGCGGGTCGAACGCGTCTCCGGTGTGACGTTTCGAGAGGCCATCAAGTACCTGCCCGAAGAGGATAGGGAGAGGTTGCTCCGCGCCTACCGATCACGCTAGCAGCGACTTCACTGGGAGGCGGGTACGAGCTCGAGGGTGTGAACGGTGGCACCTGGCAGGAAGGGCGTCGGCTCACCCGTCACCCACGCCTCGTGACCCGCCCGGAAGAACGGTGAAAGGGGGTGTCCGCTTTGGCCGCCCGGCATGTGGAAGATCCCCTCCTCTTCGTGTCCAGGTGACACAACAAATCGCTGCGAGGCGCCGTGGGCCGGGGCCTGGACCCGGGGCATGTTCGAATCCCCAGGCAGTCGATCAGCAGGCATGTTCAGCCATTCGGTCCCAAACGGTAGAGAAGCACTCAGCGGATGCTGGATGCGAACCGTGTTTCGTGCGCCCCAGGTGCGCTCCCGAAGCGGGATCTCATCATCTGAGAAGTACTCCAGGGTGTCGTCGACCGCGTTCTCGAAGAGCTCCTGCCAGCTGTCGAGATCGGGTGGGAGAAAGTGGGGGGGTTGCTCCCGCACCAGGGCCCAGAGTGGTCCCTCTGACTGGTTGAGCACGGCGTAGTCGAAACGATCATCGGCAGCTTTGCATTCGGCTGTGATGGCGTCGAAAACGCGCTTCTCGACGTTGAGGCGATAGGCCCGCACCATCCGGTAGCCGACCGAGTCCACTGCGGCGCGACCGCTCCACTCGGACACCAACTGGCGAAGTTCGGCGTAGGCTCCACCTCCACTGGCTCCTAGTGGCTCCAGGACGTCGAGGAGCTGAGTTTGCCAGCGCTCGAGAAATAACGCGCGGTCGTCGAGTTGGATTTCGAGCAGGTCTGCCTCGGCTGCCTGGTCGACCTCCCGGAGATCGTCCCGAATCTGTCGGGCCCTTGCACCGAGATCGAATCCTCCGTCGCCGATCTTGGCCAGCATCTCACCCCCGATGACCCGGTTGTTGGCTGACCAGATCCGGCCTCCAGGAGGATCGATCAACCGCGGGTACTCTTCCGGGTGGAGCCAGCCGTCCCACCCCCGAGAGCCGTCGTCCCAGGAGGTTGGCAGAAGGCCGCTGTGACCGAAACGCCTTGGAATGGCACCCATGATCGTCCAGCCAACGTGTCCTGCCGCGTCGGCGACGACGAGATTCTGGGGGGGAGCCCCGATGGTCGCGGCAATTCGTACAGCCTCGTCGACAGTCCTGGCACCTTCCAGAAGCCTGAGATTCGCGTTGGCACCCTGGACGTCGTGAGCGATCCAGCGCACAGCGCGTTGTCGTCCGCGGTGGTCGCGATCCACGATCGGCCCCCAAATGGTCTCGTCGACCGTCAAGTTCTGATCGCGGCCGCCGCGAACGCGAATGAGCTGGGCGTAGTGGTCTACCGGTAGCGATCCGGTAGGAGTCAGGTACCTGCCTTCGATGACCGGATCCTCCTGAAGAACGACGAGATCGCTCCAATCGCCCTGGGAGTTGGTGAAGCCCCAGGCGATCTCGCCATTGCTTCCCGCGACCAGGAAGGGAGTTCCTGGCAGGGTGACACCGGTTACGCGACGCTGCCGATCCGGCTCGATCGTGTCGGGATAGACGATGCAGGCTCGATACCAAATGTTGGGAACGGAGAGCTCGAGGTGCATGTCGTTGGCCATCAGGGCTCTGCCGTGGGCCGCGTGGCTGCCAGCCACAGCCCAATTGTTGCTGCCGATCAGGATCCGGGATCTGTCTGCTGCCGGCGTGCGTGAAATCGTGCCGACAGCTTCTGGAATGGGTTCTCGTTGGCGAACATCGAAGACATCCGGCCCTGGGATAGGCGGGGTGGAGAAAGGCTCGCCATCGACTGGAGCGTCCCACTCGGTACCCGGCGAGGCCAGGAAAGCGAACATCTCCTGGCCCATCACATCTCGCAGGACTCCCAGTGTCGACTCGCGTCTACCGGCCTCGTCATTGAGCTCGAAGAACATGTTGTACAGCACTAGCAGGGAGTCGACGTCTCGCCACTCCTCTGGCGTCAGGCCGAGAACCATGTACTCGAACGGTGGCTCATCGAGGGCCGCTAGGCCGGCGTTTACACCCTGCGAGTAGGCCTCGAAGAATGCCCGATCCTCTGGTGATAGAGACCGTTTCGTTGCCTCTACCCGGTCGCGAAACCGATGCAGCCGATAGCGCTTGTCGGCGCTCAGGGCGACCTCTCCGAAGAGCTCGGACAGTTCCCCCGCTCCCCGCCGTCGCAACAGGTCCATCTGGAAGAAACGGTCCTGAGCGTGCACGAACCCCAAGGCCATGGCAACGTCCTCGCGGCTTTCGCCGCTGACGGTCGGGATTCCGAGCCCATCTCGTTCGATCAGGACACGAGCGCTGAGGCCTGGCAGGGGAGCCGAGCCCCCGAGCTGCGGCAGGCTGTCGCTGACTTGATGCCATGCCCAGTAGCCGACGAGCGCCAGCAGTAGCACCCCCGAGAGTAGGAGAGCCAGTGCGAGTCTCACGCCCCGGCCCATCCACCTCTTGCCGCTTGGAGCGGTCGGGCTGATCGCCGGTGGAGCCTCTGGGCTGCCACCATTCACGCCGACGAGACTCACTTGTCGCCCCCACGGCGTATCAGGGTCTTCAGGTCCCTGAGTGCCCTGGACAGCTCGTTCACCAAGGGCCTGTGCTGATCGGGACATCGGCGGCGGAAGATCTCCAGCAGGCTCTGGTAGTACCAGATCGTCTCTTCCTGGCTGGCAGTGAAGCGCTGCCATAGGCGATCGCCGACGCGCCGGTACTCGAAAGCCAGCGAGCGCACGTTGTGGACCTTGTCGGCGAGTGAGACCAGAAGCGTGGACTCGGGTGCGGTCTCCAGGTGCTCCAGATAGCCCTGCTTGCGTGGCTGCCAGCGAGGCTTCGGAGACTCCAAGGTGTCGCTGCAGCCCTCGACGATCGAAGCTACCGAATCGCCGAAGCGTCGACGGATCTCCTCCAATACCGGACGGCCGCCGCAGTCCTCGGCCGCGTCGTGGAGCAGTGCAGCCATGGCCTCGTCCTCACCGCCGCCATTCTCGAAGACGAGGGCGGCCACCGCCATCAGATGGCTGATGGTGGGTACCTGGGTTTTTTTGCGCTCCTGGGCGCAATGTAGCCGCTCCGCAAAGACAAACGCCTCTGCGAAGCGAGGGGTCATCGGCACAATGGAGTCGGACATCTTTCGCTCCTCGGGTGGAACGTGCAACAGCTGCGTCGGTGCTAGTCGAAATCGAAAAGGCGGGTGCTGAAGTAGCGCTCCCCTCGGTCTCCAAAGAGAACCACGATATTGCCTGAGTCCATCTCGGTGGCAAGCTGCTGGGCGGCCCAGAGGCAGGCCCCGGAGCTCAGACCCGCGATGACGCCTTCCTTTCTGGCGATCTGCAGGGTCGTGTCGTAGGCGGCATCCTCGGGCACTTCGACCGTTGTGTCGAGGAGGTCGCGGTCGTAGATCGGCGGCTGGTAGGTCTCGGAGCTGTGTTTGAGCCCGTCGATCTTGGCCCGGGGCTCACCGCCGGGCTCCACAGCCACGATCCGGGCCCCGATCCCCTGGTCCTGGAAGTACCGTGCTGCGCCCATCAGGGTGCCGCCCGTTCCGAAGCCCGCTACGAAGGCATCGACATTGCCTTCGAGTTGGCTGGCGATCTCCGCCGACGTGCCTTGGCTATGAGCGACCACGTTGTCGGGGTTCTCGTTCTGGTTGATGTAGAAGTAGCTCTCCGGGTCTTCCGCGATCAAGGCTTGCGCTCCCCAGATGTGGCTGTCCGGATCTTCCTTGCTGGTCAATATCAGGTCTGCACCCCAGTAGCGCAGCATCTTCCTTCTCTCGAGTGTCTTGTTTTCCAGCATGAAGAGTCGCAGCTCGTAGCCCTTGACCGCTGCCACCATCCCCAGGGCGATTCCGGTATTGCCACTGGTGGCCTCGATGATCGTCATTCCCGGCCGCAGCTCCCCTCGACGCTCGGCCTCTTCGATCATGTGTAGTGCGATACGGTCCTTCAGCGAGCCGCTGGGGTTGCTGAGCTCCAGCTTGGCCCAGATCTGGACCGACGGATTGGGGCTCGAGCGTTGCAGTCGAATCAGAGGGGTGTTGCCGATGGTGTCGAGGAGATTGTCGTTGCTGGTCATGGTCGGTCGATGTGCCCTCCAGGCGTAGTGTCGACGAGGCTCCCTAAGGATAGGTGTTACGCCATCGAGGATCAATCGGTGGTTTTGATCACCGGGCGCTCGATCGAGGCCTGCCGTCCGTCCCACAGACTCGACCCACCCACAGGGATGGTCGTGTGGCCCCTCTTTCGGGTATGGTGCTGGACCGAGCTTGCTCTTAGACTGCTGACCCGCTGGTGCCGTGCCGTTGGACGATCATCTGGGAGATACCACTATGACCTCCGGACTCGACAGAGAAACTCTCGAACTCAGTTTGGAGGCCTTCCGCGACTTCGCGACGGAAAAGCTGCCGGACGATGTGCTCCTCGATCTGGATGAGAGAGACGTCTTCCCGGTGGATCTGGTTCGCGAGCTCTGTGGATCGGGCTTGGGCATCCAGTTGCTCTTCATCGACGAAGAGTACGGCGGCATGGGCGGCGGGGCGTTCGACGTCTACCGGATCTGCGAAGCACTCGCTCGGGTGGACCTAGGGGTAGCTACCGGGGTGTTGGCGACGTTTCTCGGCAGCGATCCGATTCGATTCGGCGGTACCGAAGAACAGAAGCAGCACTGGCTGGGACGGATCGCCGAGGAGGGGTTGCTTTTCGCCTATTGCGCCACCGAGCCTGAAGCGGGTAGCGATCTGGGTGCTCTGAAGTCGACAGCCGAGAGAATCGACGAAGACGGAAGAGTCGTCGGCTATCGGATCAATGGCAGCAAGCAGTGGATCAGCAACGGTGGCTACGCGGACGTCTACACAGTGCTCGCTACAGCTCCTGACGGGCCGAGCTGGTTCATCGTTGAAGCTGGTGCTGAGGGCTTGAGCCCCGGCCAGCCGGAGGACAAGCACGGAATCCGCGCCAGCAACACGGCGGCAGTCGGCTTCACCGACGTGGTGGTCGGTGCCGATCGACTCGTCGGCGGCCAGGAGGGGCAAGGACTCCTTCAGGCGCAGGCCGTGTTCGGTTACACCCGGTTGATGGTGGCCGCCTTTGGGTTGGGTGGGGGCTGGGCAGCTCTAGATCGAGCGATTCCATACTCCATCGAGAGAGTGCAGGGTGGTGGCCCCCTGTCCGAGAAGCAGGGCTTCACGCACAAGCTCATTGTCCCCAATGTGGCATGGCTGGAGGCCGGCCGTGCCTACATCGAGGACACGGCACGGCGCATCGACAGTGGGGAAGGGTCGCTCAACACCGAAGGAGCCATTGCCAAGTACCTTTCGAGCGAAGCGGGCTTGAAGGCGGCGGAAGCCAGTATCCAGGCTCTGGGAGGCTATGGCTACACCCGCGAGTACATGGTGGAGAAGATTCGACGCGACGTGCGAATCACGACGATTTACGAGGGTACTTCCGAAATCTTGGAGATGACCATCGCGCGAGATTCATGGCAGCTCCACCTCAAGACCCGGGGAGGGCATTTCCATGATCGGGCCCGCGTCTTCGAGACTTTGCACGGGCAGAACCCTCAGTTGGGTGCGGACGTCGTGGCCCTGACTTTTCATGCGCTGGCAGAGGTCATGGAGCGGTCGCGGGTCGCGCGTTTGACGAGGAACCAGCACATCCTGTTTCGCCTCGGAGAGTTGATCGCCTACGCCGAAGGAGCTGCCGGTCTCGTTGGCAGGGCGGCTGATTCGGCACAGGGCTCCCTCGACTCGAAAGCGGACCGGCGCATTGCCGGAGAGAGTCTCGCCGTCCTCGGCCGCATCTGTGCAAGACAGGCCGCGCAGAGGGTGGCTTCTCAGGGGCTGCAGTTGGTCATTGGAGCCGGCGGAGTCGAAATCCCGGATGGCGTGGGAGCCCTCGAAAGGGAGATGAACGTAGCTCGAATTCACCAGGCTCAACAGGGTTTGATGGAAGATATGAACCTGGCCGCCGATTTCATTTACGATCGCCAGCAGGGGTGAAGTGCAGGGGACACTCGTACATGCAGGGTGCTGTCGGGGTTCGGTAAAGCGCCGGAACCTGGTCGAGGTCGGGTCCTGACGGACGGAAAGAACGCGAAATGACGAACAGCAGACATCGGGCAATCGCCATCGTGGGAGTCGGGGCCGTGCTGCCGGACGCGCCGGACGCTCCGACCTTCTGGGAGAACGTCAAGCAGGGTCGCTACAGCATCAGTGAGGTTCCCAGGGAGCGCTGGGATCCGGACCTGTTCTGGGACCCCGATCCGAAAGCGCCGGCCAAGACCTACTCGAAGATCGGGGGCTGGGTAAAGGAGTGGGCCTGGGAGCCCTTGAAATGGAACCTACCGATCCCTCCCAAGGTAGGCGAGGCGATGGATCGCACTCAGAAGTGGGCTCTTCTCGGAGCTCGCCAGGCTTTGGCGGACTACGGGTATCCGGAACGGCCCCTGGACCGTGAACGTGTAGCCGTGATCCTGGGAAACGCCATGGGCGGCGACCTCCACTACGAGACAGCCACCCGCATCTCCTATCCCGAGATTGCCCGGGAGCTGGACCGAGCTCCGAGCTTTGCTGAGCTGCCCGAGGAGGTCCGAGCCAGGGTGCGTGACGAGTTCAGCACCCAGGTAGGCGGGCTCTACCCGCGGATCACGGAAGACACCATGCCCGGCGAGCTGGCCAATATCATCGCTGGCCGCATCGCCAACCTCTTCGACTTCCATGGACCGAACTACGTGGTCGACGCGGCCTGCGCCTCTGCAATGGCGGCCATTCACGCCGCTATCGAAGGACTCGAGGAAGAGGACTACGACGCCGTGCTGACGGGCGGTATCGATGCCAACATGAGCGCCGCCACCTATACGAAGTTCTGCAAGATCGGCGCTCTTTCGGCCACCGGGACCCGGCCCTTCGCCGACGGGGCGGATGGCTTCGTCATGGGCGAGGGGGCGGCCATCTTCTTGCTCAAACGCTTGCGAGATGCCGAGCGCGATGGTGACCAGATCTACGCCGTGATCCGCGGATTGGGCGGCTCGAGCGATGGTCGGGGCAAGGGGATCACGGCTCCCAATCCGGTCGGTCAGCGCTTGGCCGTCGAGCGGGCCTGGAATCGGGCTGGACTCGTTCCAGACCAGGCCACTCTGATCGAAGGGCACGGCACCTCGACCCGGGTCGGAGACGTCGTGGAGGTGCAGTGTCTGACCGAGGCTTTCGTTCCCTTCGGGTTCGCACCCGGCTCGCTTCCTCTCGGTTCGGTCAAATCCAACATCGGCCACCTCAAGGGTGCAGCAGGCGCGGCGGGAATTCTCAAAACGGTCTATGCCTTGCGAGACCGGGTGCTTCCTCCGAGTCTCGGATTCGAGCGCCCGAATCCCAACATCGACTTCAGTCGTAGCCCATTCTTCGTCAACACGGAGTTGCGGCCCTGGGAGGCTGGCGAAGGACAGGTGAGGCGGGCGGGCGTGAGCGCCTTCGGTTTTGGCGGGACCAACTTCCACGCCGTGCTGGAGGAGTACATACCGGGGCAGGCTCTCGACCGGGAAGCGCCTGCGATCGCGGTCGCGCGAGAGCTCCGATCTGCGACTGACCGAAGGAGCGAGAAGTTGCCGCTTCGAGGAGCTTTGGTTCTGGGGGGAGATACAGCCACCGATCTGGAAGCCAGACTGCGGGAGGTGCTCGCCAAGGCCGAGTCAGGGGAAGTCCCCGAAATACAGGCGCCGGCGGAAGCCGACCTGCGGGCCCCGGTGCGGCTGGCTATCGACTATGGCGATGGAGCCGAGCTGATCAAGAAGGCTGGCAGGGCGCTCTCGACCCTGCAATCGGGGAAGCCGGAGACCTGGAAGGCGCTGCGGGGCCGCGGCATCTTCCTCGGAGCTGGCAAGCCGTCCAAAGTCGCCATGCTCTTCACGGGGCAGGGGTCGCAGTACCTCAACATGCTGCGGCAGTTGGCCTCCGATGAGCCTGTCGTGGCCGAGACCTTCCGCGAGGCGGACGAGGTCATGAGGCCATTGCTGGGCCGGCCCCTGACCGACTATCTGTTTGTCGATCCCAAGGGTCCCCTGGAGCAAGAGGCCGCCAACGACGCGCTCCGGCAGACGGCAATCACCCAGCCGGCGGTCCTGACGACGGACATCGCCCTGCAGCGCCTCTTGGGATCCTACGGCGTGATGCCGGACATGGTGATGGGGCACAGCCTCGGCGAGTACGGTGCGCTGGTGGCGGCCGGTGCGATCAGCTTCGCTCACGCTTTGGAAGCTGTCAGCGCTCGCGGACGGGAGATGAGTCGGATCTCGACGGACGACAACGGCTGGATGGCCGCTGTCTTTGCCCCTTTGGAGGAGATCGAGCGCCTTCTATCCACGATCGATGGCTACGTCGTGGTAGCCAATATCAATAGCTACAGCGAAGCGGTGATTGGCGGTGCCAGCAAGGCCGTCGAGCGAGCGATCGAGGCCCTACAGGAGGCCGGTTACCAGGCTCAACGCCTGCCAGTGAGCCATGCGTTCCACACCCAGATCGTAGCTCCATCGAGCGATGCGGTGCGACAGGTGCTGGGGCGGATGGGGTTGCAGCCACCGGAGATTCCCACTGTCGCCAACGTCAGCGGAGACTTCTACCCGATGGGGCCTGGTGTGGAGCCCGAGATGATCGAGATCCTCGGCAGGCAAGTAGCCGAGCCGGTACAGTTCGTCAAGGGCTTGGAGTCTCTCTACAGAGCCGGTACCAGGGTGTTCGTCGAGTGTGGCCCGAAACGGGCCCTGCAGGGAATGGTCCGGAGTGTCTTTCAGGATCACGACGACACTTTCTCCCTGTCCACGAATCACCCCCGATTGGGCGACGTGGCCTCCTTCAATCAGGCCCTGTGCGGCCTCTATGCTGCGGGGCTCGGCGTCGGAACGCCACCTGTGGTCGAGGAGCCCATCGTTCTGCGACACCCTGAAGAGCGAGTCGTGGTGCCGCCTGCCGATTCTGGCGCCGTCGCGGCCACAGCGTCGCCAGGGCCAGGGGCCTTCGAGTTTGCGGGCCTCGATAGCGGTACCTACCACGAGTTGGGACAGTTGTTCGCTGGCTTCCTCGAGAGAGGCCTCGAGGTGGTTGGTCGCAAGGGCGGTGTTCCTTCAACAGAGCACCCGGTGGTGGTCACCGGAGCGGCCATCGGACTGCCGGGAACGGCCAGGGTCTTCGACGACTCGAATCTCGGCCGTCTCTTCGATGGCCAGCAGTTCATCGGCGAAGTGCCGGGCGAGCTGCGTCAGAAGATGGTAGAGAAGAACATCACCAGGCTGGTGAAGAGCGAGAACGGTGGGCCGAGGTTCGAGGTCATCGAAGGCGTCGATGAGGTGATCAAGCTGGCGGCCCGGCGTGGTGGCCTGGATCTGGTGAACGAGTTTGGTTTTCCGAGCGACCGTCTGGAGGCCCTGGACATCGTCACCGAGCTGGCCATCGGCTCTGGGCTGGATGCGCTCCGCGATGCTGGACTGCCGCTCGTCAGGCGTTACAAGACTACGACCAAAGGAAGCAAGCTGCCCGAGCAGTGGGGCCTGGCCGACGAGGTGCGCGACGAAACCGGTGTCATCTTCGCGTCCGCCTTCCCAGGCGTCAACTACTTCGCCCGAGAGTCCGACCGCTTCTACACAGCGCAAGCCGCGCAACGGCGTCTCGACGAGCTGCAGGATCTGAGAAGTCACTTGAGCTCGACCGAATCGGTCAGCGAAGAGGCCCTGAACGAGGTGGATCGGCGCCTGGAAGAAGCACGCGAGGAGGTCGAAGCCACCGCCTACACCTTCGATCGACGGTTCCTCTTCAGACTCCTGTCGATGGGTCACTCCCAGATGGCCGAGCTCATCGGCGCCAGGGGGCCGAACACCCAGATCAACTCGGCCTGCGCTAGCGGCACACAGGCGATCGGACTGGCTGCGGACTGGATTCGCGCCGGCCGCTGTCGTCGCGTCCTCATCGTCTCGGCTGACGATGTGACCAGCGATGATCTGATGGGCTGGATCGGAGCCGGGTTCCTGGCCACCGGTGCGGCAGCCACCGATGCGCAGGTCGAGGATGCGGCCATCCCATTCGATCGGCGGCGACACGGCATGTTGGTCGGAATGGGTGCGGCGGCGATCGTAGTGGAAAGTGAAGAGGCGGCGCACGAAAGAGGCATTCAGCCCATCTGCGAAGTCCTGGCCACCGTCACAGCCAACAGCGCCTTCCACGGTACCCGTCTCGACGTGACGCATATCACCGAGATGATGCAGCGGCTGATCTCCGATGCCGAGGAGAAATGGGGCATCGATCGTTTCCAGATCGCTGAGGAAACCGCTTTTATCTCGCACGAGACCTACACCCCTGCCAGAGGTGGCAGCGCACAGGCCGAGATCTTCGCTCTGCGCAGTGTTTTTGGTGAGGCGGCGGACAAGATCGTGATTGCCAACACCAAGGGGTACACAGGGCACCCGATGGGAGTGGGGATCGAGGATGTACTGGCCATCAAGTCATTGGAGACCGGCCTGGTACCCGCGGTGGCGAACTTCAAGGAGATCGACCCGGAGCTGGGAGAGCTCAACCTTTCCCGAGGCGGCAGTTATCCGGTGCGGTATGCCCTTCGTCTGGCCGCCGGCTTCGGATCCCAGATCAGCATGGTGCTGCTGCGATGGGTGCCGGCCCCGGGAGGCCAGCGGCCGAAGCTCGAAGAGCTGGGCTACGACTATCGATGTGTCGAACCCGAGAGATGGCAGCAATGGCTGGACTGGGCCAGCGGTCATCCGGGAGCCGAGGTCGAGGTCGAGCATCGCACCCTACGGGTCCGGGACGAGGGACCGCCGAGCAGGACCATGCCTCGGCCAGAAGCAAGCCACAGAAAGGCTGTCTCTCGCGCAGTCGATGCCGCGCCTTCTGGCCGGCCTGCGACCGATATCCGACCAGATACCGCAAGAGTCCAGGCCTCCGCCGAGGTATCACCGGCGACGGTAGTTTCACCGCCAAAGGATGCTTCGGAGACTCCATCGGCCCGGCAGGCCGGTGGGTTGGATCCAATCCAGAAGCGTGTATTGGAGATCGTGGCGGAGACCACCGGCTATCCGGAAGAGATGTTGGATCTGGATCTGGACATGGAAGCCGATCTGGGGATCGACACGGTGAAGCAGGCGGAGATGTTCGCGGCGATCCGAGAAGAGTGGAGCATCCCTCGTGACGACACGCTGCAGCTGAGGGACTATCCGACGTTGGCCAGAGCGATTCAGTTCGTCTACGAACGGCGGCCCGATTTGCAGGTACAGGCTGTGGTGGATGAACCCGAGGCCTCTACTCTTCGAGAAGAGGTGCAGGAGGAAGTTGCTGATTCCGCGAATGACCTCGTTCAGAAGCGTGTCTTGGAGATCGTGGCGGAAACCACCGGCTATCCGGAAGAGATGTTGGATCTGGATCTGGACATGGAGGCCGATCTGGGGATCGACACGGTGAAGCAGGCGGAGATGTTCGCGGCGATCCGCGAGGAGTGGAGCATCCCTCGTGACGACACGCTGCAGCTGCGGGATTACCCGACGCTGGCCAGAGCGATTCAGTTCGTCTTCGAACGGCGGCCCGATCTGAAGGAACAAGCACCGATCGTAGATGCCGAGACTCCTGCCGTAGAGGCAAGCGTCGAGGAGTCTCAGCCCGCTGCTTCGGGCACAGTTGGCATTCCCGACACAGGCGAGGCTCAGGAGTCACTGCCGGTGACACCATCTCTCACCAAGCCTGTTGTTGGCAGTGATGAGGCCGCCAAGTCGGTGCCTCGAAGGGTGCCTGCGGCGATGCTGTTGGCCGGACTCGATCTCTGCAAGAAGACTGGCGTGAAACTGCAAAAGGGCGCTCGGGTGGTGGTCATGGCCGACCGGGGAGGGATCGGCAAGGCACTGGCTCAGCGACTGGAGCGACTCGGAGTCGAGGTGCTCTTTCTCGAGGCCGAGACCGATGGCGAGCAGCTCACCTCTCGTCTGGCAACCTGGCAGAAGGAAGGTGATATCCACGGTGTCTACTGGCTCCCAGCCCTGGACGCTACGGGTGAGATGTCGGATCTCACCGCCGAGGACTGGCAGCAAGCCGTGACGCGTAGCGTCAAGCTCCTGTTCTGGACTGCAAAGCAGCTTTACGACTCCCTGGCTCACAGCGGCTCGTTTCTCATCTCGGCGACCCGATTGGGGGGGCGGCACGGCTACGACGAGGCTGGCGCCTGGGCTCCGCTCGGCGGTGGCGTGGCGGGTCTGACGAAAGCCCTGAAGCGGGAGCGGCCTACGGCCGTCATTAAGGTCGTAGACTTCGAGCCGTCGCGGGCCACCGCGGCCCCGGCCGATAGGCTGATCGAGGAGACCCTGCGGGATCCTGGCTCGGTCGAAGTCGGATATTGCGGCGCCGCCCGCTCCGGAGTCGGGCTGGTGGATGCGCCGCTGGGCTCATCGATCGAGCGAGCCGAGCTCGATTCGGCAACCGTCTTCGTCGTTACCGGAGCGGCGGGCAGCATCGTTTCGGCCATCGTCGCCGATCTGGCGGCGAGCTCGAAAGGGGTGTTCCACTTGCTCGATTTGGCGCCGGAACCCAACCCTGCAGACGAGGACTTGCAGCGGTTCCGCGCGGATCCCGAGGCGCTCAGGTTGGAGCTCTTCGAGCGCATGCAGGCTGAAGGGAAGCGGGCTACGCCGGCCAAGGTGGAGCGTGAGTTGTCTGTCCTGGAGCGGGCTCGGGCCGCGCTGACGGCTTTGGAGTCGGTGGAAGTTGCCGGTGGGCAGGCCCACTATCACAGCGTAGATCTGCTCGACAGCGAAGCGGTCGATCGCGTCATCGCCGAGGTGCGCGAGCGGCACGGCCGGATCGACGTTCTCATCCACGCTGCCGGCCTCGAGGTCAGCCATGCGTTGAGCGACAAGAGCGGCGAGGAATTCGACCTCGTCTTCGACGTCAAGAGTCAGGGTTGGTTTCATCTTCTCAAGAGCGCTTCGGATATGCCCATAGGCGCCACGGTGGCTTTCAGCTCCATCGCGGGGCGCTTCGGCAATGCCGGGCAGACCGACTACAGCGCCGCCAATGATCTGCTCTGCAAGCTCACCTCGAATCTGAGGACGAGCCGACCGGAAACGCGGGGCGTGGCGATCGACTGGACGGCCTGGTCGGGAATCGGCATGGCCAGCCGCGGATCCATTCCGAAGATGATGGAACTGGCGGGCATCGGCATGCTGGCACCCGAGGCTGGTGTGCCGATTGTCAGGCGTGAGCTCGAGGCGGGCACCCGGGGTGAAGTGGTAATTGCCGAGGAACTGGGCGTTCTGCTCGAAGACAGGGATCCGGAAGGCGGGCTGGATGCCGAAACGATCCGGTCTCGTCAGCGTGGGCCGATGATCTCCGGATTCGAAGCTCGCCAGACTCCGCGAGGGCTGGTAGCCGTCGGCAACATCGTTCCAACAGAGCAGCCCTTTCTCAACGACCATCGAATCGATGGCACCGCTGTCCTTCCAGGCGTCATGGGCATCGAGGCCTTTGCCGAGGCGTCGGGTCTGCTGGCTCCCAACCGGCAGGTCATCTCGGTCGAGGAGGTGGTGTTTCTGTCGCCCTTCAAGTTCTACCGCGACGAGGCTCGCAGCCTGGAAATCGAGGCCTTCCTGGGTCTCGAGTCCGAGGAGGTAGTCGCCTCCTGCCGCCTGGTCGGACGGAGGCAATTGGCGAAGCAGTCCGAGGAGAAGGAGACCGTTCATTTTGTCGGGCGCGTTCGTCTGGGAGGACAAGTTCCACCGACATCCCCCGTCGAGGTACCGGCCCCGGCGCCGGATGAGGGCCTGCTGAGCAAGGATATCTACCGCCTGTATTTCCACGGGCCGGCATACCGGGTCATCGACCTCGCCTGGCGTGAAGGATCGGCGGTGATCGGCCGACTTGCCGAAGGGTTGCCTCCGAACCATCTACCGGGCGAACGGCCTGTGCTGATGGCCCCCCGCCTCATCGAGCTTTGCTTTCAGACGGCTGGGCTCTGGGAGATCGGGCAGACCGGCAGACTGGGCCTGCCCTGGAGGGTGGAGTCGGTTTCCACTCATCGATCTGCGGAGGCCGCGCAGGGACGAGTCATGGCGGTCGTGCAGCCGCGGTCCGATGGCAGCTTCGACGCCAAGGTGGTCGATCAGAAGGGCCACCTCCTGGTGAATCTCGCCGGCTACCGGACTGCCGAGACTCCAGTTGCAGTCGGGGGAGGGGTGTTGGCAAGGCTGCGCAGCGCGTTGGGTTGAACCCACCGTGAGCAAGATGACATGGGACGGTCCGAGAGAGCCCAGTTCCGACGAGACCAGCCCGGACCCTGGTGGCTGGCGAGGGGGCTCGAAGAGCTCCCTGCCGGGCTCGATTGGCTGAGCTCGGAGGAGCAGAGACATCTGGCTCGACTCGAGGTCGAGAAACGGCGAAGTGACTGGCTACTCGGGCGCTGGACTGCCAAATCGGCACTCCGAGTCAGTCCCAGTTGGGTTGGCCTCGACACGGATCCGGCAGATCTCACCGTGCGGCAGGCCGCCGACGGGGCCCCCGAGGCGCTGCTGCGAGGTCAACCCCTTCCATTGGCCCTCTCCATCAGCCATCGCAGCGGTTGGGGACTGTGCGCCCTGGCGCCTGAAGAGACGCTCGTGGGCTGTGATCTCGAAGTTGTGGAAGCCCGAAGCCCTGCCTTCCTGGAAGACTACTTCACGACCCAGGAACAGGCTGCTCTGCGGGCGGCTTCCGTCGTCGAGAGGGACCGGTTTGCGACCCTCTTCTGGGCCACCAAGGAGAGCGCCCTCAAGGCTCTCCGAGTCGGGTTGCGGGCCGATACGCGGAGGATCCGGGTCGAAGTGCCCGGCGAGCCTGGCGCCAAAGAGGAATGGTGCAGGCTGGCAGTGCAGGATACGCAGTCGGATCTGCGGTTCGGGGGCTGGTCGAAGATGCTGGGGGAGCTGGCCGTGGTTCTGGTCACCTCGCCTCCCTCCGGAGAGCCTGTGGAGCTGACCGAAGAGCCGTGATCTGGCTCCGGAAGGGGGCAGGCGGGAAGAGGTGGCGACCCCTGAGCGGGAGGTCGTCACCTGGCGGGTAGTTGCTTTTGAGGAAGTGGGGTAGGTGATTATGCGGGTTGCTCGGTAGGTTTCAATCCACTGAAACCTACTAGCAACTTCCGTGCCAGTTCTCTTAGGAATCTTCCATCGTCGGCCCGGAAACTTCGAAGACCGAGCTCAGCCCAGCGTCCCCGGCTACCCAGTCGATTCAATGTCTTGAATAGATGCCCCGAGATCCGGCGTCCTCATCTGGCGACAAGAGATACGTTTGCCGTCCAGGTGGTATACCGATGTCGGCACGCAGCGGCTACCGACCGTATTTCCCTCAGACCCCCAAAGCCCTGGCCGCTGCCTCGAAGTCTTCGCTGCGAACGTAAATTACGTAGCCGTAGCCGCCCTGACCGTCGGCGACACCTGTCGAGGCGTAGACGTTGACATTGGCGTCGAATAGGTTGCGGTGGGACTCGGCCAAGGCCCCAAGCTCGTCGTCACCCTGAATCAGCAGAGCGTGTTGCGGCCCGGTGAGTACCAATCCGGCCGCGCCGGCTGACCGGATCAGCTTGTCCGGGTGCTTGGGGAACAGCATCAACTGAGTGTGCTCGGGTCCTGCCGGAATGGCGCTGAAGGCGAGGAGGCTGACGCCCGAGCCGGCCAGCTGTGACAGCAGGCGGTAGGCCTCGCCGGGACGGTCGGTGACGGTGGCGTGGTAGTAGTCGACGCGCTGGATTTTGGTGGCCATGCTTTCCCTCTCCTTGTTCGATCGCCGATCTCGCATCGGGCCGCACCACGCCCGATTCGAGTCGAGAAGTCAGGTCCTACACCCTCGAAATCACCCTCGGGTCTCGAGGGTGGGTGGCAGCGATTCTGTCAACCAGCCTGTACGAGCTGCCTACCAAACCTATGAGGCGTCGCCCGTCGGTCTGGCCCCTTCCTAACCGAGATTGGGGGCCTCGTCCTCGGCATCCGCCAGGTCGTTGGGAACTCCCAGGCGATTGCAGGCAGCTGCGTACATCTGCAGTGTAGCCTTTTTGGCCTTCTGAAGCTCGGTCAGTCGGTCCTTTACCTTGGCCAACTCGCCAGCGATCTGCTGGTCCAGCTCGTCGACTTCCTGCTTGGTGATCTGTAGAGACTGCTCGTAGAACTTGCGATGTTCGTCGCTCAGGGTCATCTCTTCCTCCGGTCTGCTCCGGGCTGCAGGGGTCGTGAGCGCCCGGCGGGCGCCGGCACTCGACCGAGCTCAGTCCACGGAGAATTCAGTTCGATTCTGTCTTTCATGGTCATTCGATCACGGCTGGAACTGGACTGCCAGCTCATGCCACATCTTCACCGGAACACCATCCTTGGTGGCTGCCCTGAACGTAGCCCTGCGGGCTGCTGCCAGGGTCTGTTCGTCGAGGCCGACCTTCTGTCTCATGCCTTCGACCAATCTGGCCTCCAGGACCTGGCCGTTCTCGTCTACCAACACCGCGACTCGTACCGTGCCGCTGGCGCCGACTCGCCGGGCCATCTCCGAGTAGGGTGGCGGCCGGAACGACTGGACCTGAGGCCTTATGACCCCCGGCCCTTGCTCGACCAGATCTCCCGGCTGCGTCGCTGTCGACTCTTCGGCAGGCGGCGCAATCGGCAGATCTGGGCTGGAATCCACGGCCTCCGCTCCTATGGCTGAGACCGTGCTCTCCGGCGGCTCACCCACCTCGGCCTTCAGCGGTGGAGTGCCCTCGATTCCTCCGCTTTCCGAGTCCAGGGAGGCGAACCCGTCTGCGATCGGGGAACCGTCCTGCGCGTTGGTTGCTGCGAGCTCGTCTGAAACGGAGGGGTCGAAGTCGGCTTCCTGAATCAGTGCATCGGTGTCATCCGCGGCCACGCCCTGGCTTGCTGGTGTCGGTTCGGCGAATTCGGTAATGGGCTCCTCTTCGGATCCCGCTTCCTGGACTGGGGATGAGGCGAAGTCAGGCGTCGATATCAACTCCTGTACTCTTTGAAGGTCCTGCTCGACTCGCCTTTCCAGCTCGGGATCCGTGCTTACAGCCTGGGTGTCTAGGGCCGATCCCGAGCTGGCGGCACCGAACTGTGACTGCTCGGAGTCGGAGGGAGCGCCAACTGCTGCTGTACCCGTTGGGGTTGTCGCCGCTACTGGCCCTTCAGGTTGCTGGTTCTGGGCTCTCGGGGGGGCTGTCGGTTGCTCGCGAGCCGGAGTCGGGGCAGCTACTGGCGCCGTTTCGGTTCCCACGAAGACCGAGACGCCGCCAATATCCGGATCGAGTGCCAGGCTGGCCTCGACAGCCTCAGGGCGGAAGATCTCGGTCTCTGTGAATCTCGGTCTTGCAGCTTCCGCTGACGACTGGGGGGCCGGCGACTCACCCCAGCGGCCGGCGATCAGGTATCCGCCGATTGCCAGCGCGGCCACCACGGGCAGCAATCGGGAAAGCCATTTGAGAAAAGCCGGCTGCCGCTTTCCCTCTTCATCACTGGCTTCGTCGCCTTCCATGTCGATCGGCTCCTCTTTCAGGAGGATCGCGGAAGGATCGGAAAGCTCCTCCCATGTATCTTCCCAGGTCGGTTCGCCGATCGGCACCGATGTGGGCCTGTCCGGTTCCTCGGCTTCGCTCTGTCTCTCAGCCGTCTCAGGGAGGTCCAACAGCTCGCGAACGTAGCTACTCATTTCCCTTTGGCCGGGAATTGCCTCGTACTCTGCGAGCAACTCTTCCAGGCCGCCCAACAGCTCACCGGAGGTGTCGTACCGCTCTTCTGTTTCCTTGGCCAACGTTTTCAGCAGCAGACCCTTGACGCGGGATGGAATTGCGGGATCCTGGATCACCCTCTCGGCGGTTTCACACTCCCGTACCGCTTCCAACACCGCAAGCTCGCTATCGCCGGTGAAAAGCCTCTCTCCGGTGAGCATCTCGAACAGCAGGGTGCCGGTGGAGAAGATGTCGGAGCGATGATCGATGGATCGCCCCCAGGCTTGCTCGGGCGACATGTATTGGAGTTTCCCCTTCAGGGCTCCCATTTGCGTGGTGCTGATCTTGGACACGGCTTTGGCAATGCCGAAGTCACAGAGCTTGATGTCGCCTTCGTAGCTGATCAGGACGTTGTGGGGTGAGACGTCGCGGTGGACCAGGCCGAGCTCGGTGTTGTTGAAGTCCTTGCTGCGGTGTGCATAGTCGAGAGCGTCGGCGATCCGTGACGCGATGTAGAGAGCCAAGCCAGCCGGTAGAGGTTTGTCCCTCTTGCGACCGGCGTCGAGCAGGTGGCGGAGGTTCTGGCCCTCCACATACTCCATGGCGATGAAGTAGTCATCATCGACCTTGCCCAGGTCGTAGATGTGAGTGATGTTCTTGTGATTCAGCTGGGCGGCCAGCTTGGCTTCGTCGATGAACATGTCGACGAAGTCCTGGTTCTCCGCCGGCTGGGGAAGAATCTTCTTGATCGCGACGCGCTTTTCGAAGCCCTCGACACCCTTGCGACGCGCCTTCCAGACCTCGGCCATTCCTCCGAGGCCGATACGTTTCTCGAGGGAGTACTCACCGAATTCGATCGCCTGCTCCGCAGCTGTCTCCGGTTTATCTTCGCTCGCCAGCTCGGCGAGTTCCTTGGAGAGGTCGCCCTCCTCGGCCTCCCGAACCGAAATCTCCGGCTCATCGTTTTCTTCCTCTGCGAGCTGCTCTTCAACGAGCTCAAACCCCCCGTCGGCCGTCTCCTCAGGAGTCTCTTTCTCCTCTTTCTCCTCCTCCTCCTTCTCCTCGGCCTCGGCTGTAGGCTGAACTGCTGGTTCTTCTCGGGTCCTCGTCTTTCCGATGTCGAGGTCGCCGAGAGCCTGTGACAGCAGGTTGTCGACATCGTTGGCAGAGCCGTCGTCCGTCGAAGCAACCTCGGGCTCTTTCGAGGCCCCCAGAGACGCCGCGAGCACGCCAGCCAGAGTGTCGCTCAGCTTGGCCTCGAGATCCTCATCCAGCTCAACGGCTGCGGGGGCCGGTTCCGGTTGCGGCGAAGCCACAGATGGGGTGGTTTGGCGGAGTAGCTGGGCGACATCCAACTCCTCTTCGGGCTCACCCTTCTGCCTGGCTTGAGCTTCTACTGCATCGACCAGCGCTGGGACCGCCTCCTTGGCGAGCTCCTCCAGATCCGACAAGTCGACGAGACCGTCATCGTCGCTCGCTGCAGCTGGTTTCGCGGTGGTGACGACTTCCTCGACTTCTTTTTCGACCGTCTCCTTTGCGGAGCTCTCCTCCTCGGGTGCAGCTGCCTCCTGCGCTTCGTCCTTGTCCAGGATGTCGTCGAGGAGATCGCCGAAGATCTCCTCCGAAGAGAGGATTCGTACGTCGGTGCCAGTGTCGGTGGAGGCCTTCTTGTCGGTCGCAGTGGAGAGCTGGTCCTTGATGATCTCGATCAGCTCCTCGGTCTGCAAGGGCTTGGTCAGTATCCCCTCGATGTCCTCACCAGCCGTTGGACTGTCCTGCTGGGTGCTTAGCAGCACGACTCCGGGCCCGCCGTTCTGGCGAGAGAACGTCCGAATCAGGTCGTCGACTCCCTTGAGCTCGTCGTTGAGGAGAACGAGCTGCGGTGCGAACTCGGAGGCAGCCCTGAGAGCCTGTGCGCGGC
>Ga0316192_10000751_pt1 | contig 23639 bp, 25 predicted proteins | sample MerIslwburrow_MG_FD_204931 | JGI IMG/M metagenome (GOLD analysis project Ga0316192, IMG submission 204931) | Coastal sediment microbial communities from Maine, United States - Merrow Island worm burrow | ecosystem: Environmental > Aquatic > Marine > Coastal > Sediment | place: USA: Maine...
GTGAGGCCAGGCTCGGGGTGGTGGTTACTGGTTGGCTGCTCATGATCGACTCCTCCAAGCGTCAAGCACCTTCTGGACATAGCGTTGGGTCTCCGGGTACGGCGGGATGCCGCCGTGGCGGGACACCGCTCCCCGACCGGCGTTGTACGAAGCAACAGCCAGGTCGACCGAGGTGAACTGGTCGAGCGACTTGCGTAGATAGCGGGCGGCGCCATCGATGGCCGAAGCCGGGTCGAGCGGGTCGACCCCCATCTCGGCCGCAGTGGCGGGCATGAACTGCATCAGGCCACGGGCCCCAACCGGGCTGACGGCGTTGCGGTCGAAGGCCGACTCGGTTTTGGCCACCGCCGCCAGCAATGCTGGATCGACGTTCCAACGCTGGCCGGCCTGGGCAAACAGGGGCTGGTAGAGCTGCTCCAGTTCGCTGATCCCGGCCGGGGCCGTGGGACCGGACGCGGTCACCGCCCCCGCGGCGTTACCGCTCGGGGCGGCGAGGCGGAGACCTGAGCCGAGGGTTGCCTCGACCCCGGCCGCTGCGGGGGTGACGATGCGACGAATGGTGGCGATCGGGCGATCGATCGGCCCGATCTTGACCACTTCACCGGTTTTGGGTGCGTGCAACATCTGCCCGTCACCCATGTAGAGCGAAACGTGTGACACCGGCTGGCCGAAGGCGATCACGTCGCCGGGCAGAGCCTCCTCGATGGAGGCCACCTCGGCACCCATTGTTGCCTGGTGGCGGCTCCACTTCGGCATCTCGACCCCGATCTGGCGGTAGGCGTCCTGGACCAGGCCGGAGCAGTCGAAACCGTGCTCGGCGTCGGTCCCGCCCCACAGGTAGGGAACACCGAGATGGGTTTTGGCTGCTTCAATGACGGCCTGGCCCGAGGTGGCGGGCCGCAGACTCGTGCCGTTGAGCAGCGCAGCCGTCGGGCCATCGGCCATCGACAACAGGTTGGCAAGACCGGCCGCCGGCTGGGCCTGCGTCTGGGCCGCCACCAGAGCCGACGACGAGCGCGCTTGGGCGTCAGCCACCAGATCCGCCGTCGTGACCTGGCCCCACTGGTCGGTCGGCTCGCCTGCCTTGGCCAACAGGGCCTCGAAGCTGACATTGTCCGAACCAGTCGAAGGCCGACCCGACCCAGAACGTCGGCCCAGCGCCGCCAGCCTGGCCGACGGCGCAACCGGGGTGAGCTGCATTGGCGCGGTCATGACTGATTCCTCCCGGCTCTAATGGAAACCAGATCGCTCATGTCGGCGTTGGCCACGCGCTGACGCTCGGCCTGTTCGGCCCGTTCAGCACGTTCGGCCACCCGCTCCAGCGATCGCAGCCGAACGACGGCCGCTTCCAGATCGGTCTGGGCGGCAACGACGGCCTGAGTGAGTTCGGTCTTCTGCTGCGAGAGCAGCGAGAGATAGTTGGCGCCGGTGGAGACCAGAAGTCCCCGTAGTCCAACCGGCAGATCCTGCTCGCCAAGCTGCGACGCCCGCTCCAGAACCGCCTCCCGTTCGACATCGGCCGACTGCAATTGGGCGGCCGCCATCAGCCATCCGGCCCGGGCCCGTTCTTCAGCCTCGACCGCCAACCGGGTGACCGCGGCCATACGTTTCTGGCGGCTCATCAGCCCATACCTCCGGCGCCGAAGCTGACCGGGGTGGCCAATATGGCGGCCAGTTCATTCCACGCATCACCGATGGGTGAGCTCTCGTCCATGCCCTGGCGGCGGAAGTTGTCGAGTAGCGGGGCAAGAACCACGGCCCGGTCGAGCTCGGGATCGTTGCCCGGGCTGTAGGCGCCAACCTCGATGAGATCCCGGGCCCGTTGGTGCACCGACAACAATCGTCGGGCCTGCGCCGCCAGTTCCTGCTGCTCGGGAGTGGTAACGGCCAAGGCCACCCTGGATGCCGACGTCAACACGTCGATACTGGGGAAGTGACCAGCGTTGGCCAACTCCCGACTCAGCACCAGGTGTCCATCCACGATGGAGCGCACCGTGTCGCCAACAGGATCGTTCATGTCATCGCCCTCGACCAGCACGGTGTAGAACCCGGTAATCGACCCGGTGCTCGACGTGCCTGCCCGTTCCAACAGCCCGGGCAACAGACCCAGCGACGAGGGGGGAAAGCCGCGTGTGGTTGGGATCTCGCCCGCAGCCAGGCCGATCTCACGCTGGGCCACGGCGAAACGGGTGACGGAGTCCATCAGCAGGTTGACGTGCAACCCGCTGTCACGGAAGTGTTCGCTGATCCTGGTGGCAACGTACGCTGCGGCCCGGCGCACCAGCGCGGGCTGGTCGGAGGTGGCAACGATCACCACGCTGCGGGCCAGACCTTCCGGGCCCAGGTCGTTGTCGAGGAAGGACCGGACCTCGCGGCCCCGCTCCCCCACCAGGCAGACCACGTTGACATCGGCCCCGGAACCGCGGATCAGCATCGACAGCAGCGAAGATTTGCCAACCCCGGATCCGGCCATGATGGCGATCCGTTGGCCCCGCCCACAACTCAGCATGGTGTCGATGACGCGCACCCCAACCGGCATTGGCTCGCACACGTGGGGTCGCTCCAGAGCCGCCGGTGGGGTGTTGTGCACCTCAACGGCTTCACTCATTGAAAGGGGCGGACCACCGTCCAGGGGTTGCCCCAGACCGTCCAGAATTCGTCCCAGCAGCTGTCGACCGGTCGCCACCTGCATTTGGCGACCGATCGACAGCACTGGTTCTCCCACCCGGTGACCACGGAAATCGCCGTAGGGAAGAACTGTTGCCCGGGTGCCGGTAGCGGCAACGACCTCGGCCATCAGCGGCTCGGAGCCGCCCATCTGGACCAGGTCACCTGGGCCGAGGGTCAGGCCGACAACATCGGCCTCGGATTGGCCGAGTCGTTCGATTCGGCCATGGATCACGGGTCGGGCCGCAGCCCACATCCGCTGAACCCGCTCCGGTGAGCCCGCCGGCGCCGTCGAACGGCCCGGGCGATGCTGAATCTGTTCCGCTACCGTCATCGCAACACTTCGGCCACTCGTTGCATGGCGTCGGCCAGGCAGCTCTCGATGGTGGTGTCGTTCACGGTTACCACGGCGTCGCCAATGGCAACCCCGGGATCGGCGACGACGGCGAGCTCACGCCCGCTCGCGGCGACCACCCCGCTGAAGGTGGCGGCGTCGTCGGGATGCAGCCGGGCCACGATGGCTCCGGCGTCGGGGGCCAGTTGCAGGCACCGGGCGATGGCGTCGGCTCCGGGATCGGAGGCACACGCCAACTCGCGCTGTACCACGGCGGCCGCGATCTGCAGGGCCAGGTCGACGGTCCCGGCGGCCAGTTCGTTGAACAACTCTTGAGTTTGCGGTTCGATCCGCGCCAGCGTCGAGTCGACCAACTTCGACAATCCGTCGAGATGGGCCGCTGTGTCCCGGCGGCCTTCGGCCACACCGACGGCGTAACCCTCGGCCCGGCCCTCGCTGCAGGCTGCCTGGCGGATCTCGTCGACTTCCTGGGCCCAGTGGCCCACGGGTTGGATGGCAACGTCGACCACGGGGTTGAGCAGGTTGACCGACTGGGCCCGGTCCGCGGCGTCGCCGCGGATCAGCTGTCGGTGGCTGGGGTGGAACGATGGGGTCTCAGGTGACAAAGTCCCCACCTCCCCGGTTGATGATGATCTCTCCTGCTTCTTCGAGCGTGCGCACCGATTCAAGAATCTCGGCCTGCGCCTCTTCGACATCGGTCATACGTACCGAACCGAGTAACTCGATCTCGTCGAGCAGATTGTCCCTGGCCCGACTCGACAGGTTGTTGAAGATCTTGTCGCGAACCACGTCGCCGACACCCTTGAGGGCGAGTGGCAGCTTGGAAGCGTCGACGTTGCGCAGCAGCACCTGCATCTGGCGGTCGTCCAGCAGTTGCAGGTCGGCGAAGACGAACATCTTCGCCCTGACCTCGGCCGCCAGGTCGGCGTCGACCTCGGCCAGGCCCTTCATGATCACGTCTTCGACGGCCTTGTCGGCCAGCGTCAGAAGCTCAACGAGGGAGTCGATACCGCCGGTGGCGTCGAGGAACTTGTTCTCCAACACCGCGGAGAAGCGATAGCGCACGCCATCTTCGACGGCTTCGAGCGCGTCGGTCGTAACCCGGTCCATCATGCCCAGGCGGAAACCGACCTGGACCACAACTTCGGGGGGTAGGTGGCTGGTGATACCGGCCGAAAGCTCGGGGGTGAGATGCGAAAGCACGAGGGCGATCGTCTGGGCCTGCTCACCGGCCAGGTTCTCGGCGATGACGGCCGGTTCGAGGCTGTCGAGAAACTGGAATGGGATGTTGGGGGCCGAACCGTCGAGCTCAGCCATGATCTCGCGAGCCCGCCGTTCCCCGAAGGTCGACACCAGGTATTCAACGGCGAGATCGAGATCTCCCGATGGCAGTGCCTCCCCTTCCGCCGCGTCGACAAACTCGGCCAGAACGGCATCGGCAACATCAACATCGACCCGACCCAGCGACGACACCTCCTGAACAGCGGCGGCCAACTCCGAGGTGCGCAGCGTGCGTAGCAGCGGCCCGGCGCCCTCAGCTCCGAGGCGAAGCAGCACGATGCCGGCCTTGCGGCGATTGGAAAGCCCACTCAGATCGGTCATGTCAACACCTCCTCGGTCTCGTTCAGCCATGAGCGGAGCACTCCGGCGACGTCATCGGACTGATTGGCCAACAGGCTCTGCAACTTGACCTCGGGTGGTTCGGCTTCTTCGTCTGGTGCCTCGGGCAACTCGGCCGCCGCCATGCGGCCGGCTCCGAGCGCCTCGTCGTCCTCTTCTTCGTCTTCGCCCGCTTCGAGTTCGGCTGCGGCCGCAGCCGACACTTCCGCCTTGGACGAGCGGGACAGGTAACGAAGGCCCTTGAGGATGACGACCAGGGCCACCAGCGCCGCCAGCACGGTCCGGACCAGGCTGACGATGTCGAGCCCGGCAACGGCGGCTTCGGTCGGTTCGGCCGCTGCGGCGTCGATGGCCTCGCGGAACTGCTGGCTGAGGGGCATCAACGAAACGGCAACGGTGTCACCCCGGTCAGGGTTGATGCCTGCGGCCGCTGAGACCAGGGATTCGATGTCGCCAACCTTGGCTGCGTCAACCGCATCCTCGTCGAGCAGGACCGCAACCGACAACGAGGTCACCTCACCGGCACCACTCTCGGAGTTGGTGATGACCTTGTCGACGGCGTAGGTGGCGTCGCGTTCATCGAGGCTGTACTTGAGCGACTCGTCATCGGCATCGGCGGCGATGGGCTCGAGCCCTCCCTCGTCATCGGGTAGCTCGACGGCCAGCTCACCGCCCTCGGCGGGCCCGGCGTCCTCGCCACGGTAGAGCTCGTTGCGGGTGGTTTCGGCCAGCATCATCTGGGTGCCGTCGGCCGACTCGTTTGGCTGGTACTGCTCGGTCACGGTGACCACCGAGTCAAAATCAAGGTCAGCGGCCACGGTGACCACGGCCAGGCCCGGGCCGACCACGGCCGCCAGCATCGATTCAATGTCGGCCTCAAGCGATGATTCGTAATCCCGCTTGGCCCGCAGCTGGCTGTCGCCCTCCAGGCCGACCACGCTACTCGATTGGCCGGGGGCGGCCAGGACCTGCCCGCTCTGATCGGCAACCGACACCTGATCGGTATTGAGCCCCTCGACCGAGGAGGCCACCAGGTTCACGATGGCGTCGACCTGCATGGGGGCGATCGACTGGTTTGCGTTGGTCATCAACAACACCGAGGCCGAGGCCTGCTTGCCGTCGTCGACGATGAGATCGTGTTCGGGGATGGCCAGGTGCACATTGGCCGACGCCACCCCGTCGATGGCGGAGATGGTCTTGGCCAACTCCCCCTCCATGGCCCGCTGGTAGCCGACGCGCTGATCGAAGGCGGAGGTGGTGATGCCCTGATCATCGAGGATCGACCAACCCTCGCTACCGTCGGGCAGACCCTGGGCCGACAGGTTGAGGCGCATGGCGTGGACCTGATCCGATGGCACCTGGATGATGCGACCACCGCCGGCCAACTCATAGGGCACACCCTGGGCATCGAGTTCAGCGACGATGGCCGCCGCCGTTGTCGACTCCAGGTCGGCGTAGAGGGTGGTCATCGGCGTGCTGTTGGTCACCCGGGTCACCAGGAACACCCCGATGGCGATGGCCACCAGGGCCAGGCCGAACGTGGTGCGCTGGGGGCCGGTCATGCGCTGCACCGACGAGGTGGCGTTGCGGCTCAGGACTTCAACGTTGAGTCCTGCCATTAGATCTGCATCCGCATGATGTCGTTGAAGGCGGACAGGGCACGGTCACGCACGGCCACGGTGATCTCGGTGGCCAACTGGGCTTCGGTGGCGGCAACCATGTAGTCGCTGACCGAGGCCAGATCGCCAACCGCGGCCTGCTCGGCCGCGTCGGTCACGGCCCGGTCCATGTCGCTGACGGTGGCCAACGCATCGCCGATGGCCTTACCAAAGCCGGACTGTTCGCTCTGCTCGGACTGGGTGGCGCGGGCCGCACCGGCTCCGTTGGCCGGGTTGATGCCGGTGACCCTGACGGGTGCGATACCCGACGATTGGATGGGAGAAGTCATCAGCGTCCGATCTCCAGTGCCCGTTGGTAGGCATCACGTGCGGTGCGGAAGGCCGAGGCGTTGGCCTGGTAGGCCCGCTGGGCCACCAACATGTGTGTCATCTGCTGCGAGAGGCTGACGGCCGGGATCCGGACGAAACCCTCCTCGTCGGCCAGCACATGGTTCGGTTCGTACACGACCTCGCCGAACGGGGTTCCGAACTCGAGGCGCTTCACGTCGACACCCTGGGGCCGTCCGTTGTGCTCGCGGGCCTGGGCCACGATGATGCGTTCCTGGAACGCCGGGGCGTCGGTGGCCGAGACATTGTTGATGTTGGCCACATTGTCGGCGATGGCGTCGAGCCATACCTGGGCGACGTCCATACCTGAACCGGAGATGGAGAGACTGTGGAAGGGACCGGTCATGTCAACTACCGATCGAGGTCCGTAGGCGACGGTACTTGGAGTTGAGGGCCTGGTTGATCAGCTGCTGCTGCAGGGCGTTCAGCTCGAGGGAGGTGACCTCCTGCTCCAGGTCGACGTTGGAACCGTCGATCCTGGTCGGAGCGTTCGAGTGGCTCGTTGAGATCGAGGCCCCCCTCGGATCACCCGACGACATCGCCGCCTGCAGTGAGCTTTCGAACGAGACCTTACGGGCCTGAAAGCCGGGAGTCTCGATGTTGGCGATGTTGTGTTCGGCCGCTTGACGTTGGGCTTCGAGCCCCCGCAGGGCAGCCGCCAGAAATTTGGTGTGACTCCCGCCGATGTTCACGTCGAAAAGCTCCTTGGACCGAGTTCATGCGAGCCGCGTCCATGGGCTTCTGATGTTGGTGAGCATCCCGCTCACTACTGATATCGGTGTTAGCAGGCACCCCTTGAGTAGGGCGCTGGCACCAATATTGGTAGGAACGAAATGATTCGTTTGGTCCTCAGGATTCCAATAACGTTGATTTACGCCTTTCTACAGTCTGGTTGACATGGTCGGATAGGATTGACGGCGGCGCCGAATCGGGGTTCGCGGTTCGGGCATGGTCGCCCGGCGGGCGATCAGCTCCTCCTCCAGTTCGAAGGCCTTCTGCAGCAGGCGTTGGGCCCGCTTGATCTCCTCGACCGGGATCGGCTGCGAGGTGAGATCGGCTGGTGGCCAGCGCTCGGCCAGCGGCTCTTCGTCACGATCGAGCACGGCCCGGACCTGGACCAGGTGCCGTTCGAAGTCATCAAGGGCCGTCGACCAGTCGGTCATCAGACCACCCCACCGGCAGGCATCGGCTCCTGGCCCTGTTGCAGACGTTGGTGGGCCTCCGACCACGACTCGTGCAGGGGCTTGACGATGCCCAGGCAGCGTTCAATGACGTCGACCGACTTGTTGAGGTTGGCGTCAATCAGCAGACCCAGGAGATGGTCGTAGATCAATCGCAGATCGTTGGCCCCGGGCCAGGCGTCGGCATCGAGCGCCAGGCGCAGCTCGTGGACCAGTTCCTGGGCATTGACCAGAGCCCGGTGGGCCACCTCGATGTGGTTGCCGGGGATGGCGATCACGGCCGCTTCGAGATCACGCTGAAGACGGTCGAACATGGCCAGAAGGAGCTTCTGGGGGGAAGCTCCTGCCATGCCATCGGTTTGGTAGCGGTCGGCCAGGGCCGCCCGTTGCCGTTGAGTCACTAGAATCCTCCGAGCGAAGAGAGCTGGGAAGCGAGGTGGGACGACTGCTGCTGCAGCCGGCCGAGCGTCACTTCCAAATTGGCGTAGGTTCGACGCAGCGTCGACTCCCGCAGTTCGAGCCTGCGGTCCACCGCTTCGATCTGGCGGCCATAGTCAGCGACTCGCCGCTCGCTGGACTCCGCCGCGGTGAACAGCGCACCGTCGCCGGTGGACGATGCCATCTCCGCCGCGGTGATCAACCGATCGAGAACACCGGGCTGGGCTCCTGGGGTCGCCCCGTCGCTGCGGTCGGTGAACAGCGAGGTCACGGCATCAGGATTGTCCTGCAACACCTCAGCGAAGCGGTCCCGGTTGAACGTCAGGGTGCCTTCCCTGGTCAGTTCGATACCGGCGGAACCGGCCGAGGCGATCTCGTTGCCGTCCAACGGGGCGACGATGGCGTTGCGAATCTGATCGGCGACCCGTCGGGCCACCTGGCTGCCCTGGAGTACCGAGCGTCCGCCGCTGGGCTGGTTGCGGGTGCTGTCGGCGATCCGGGTGAGGATCTCGTTGACCTTGTTGACGATCGCCTCGACGTTGTCGGTCACCTTCTCGGTGTCACGCTGGGTTGAGACGGTGACCGGGACGTCGGTGGTGTCGTTGACCGTCACCCCCACCCCGGGCAGCAGGCCCTCGAAGGTGTTGGTCGACGAGCTGATGCTGTAGGGGTTGTCGCCCTGGACCGTGATCTGGGCGTCGGACCCGGCCGACAGGGTGGTGAAGGCCATGGTGCCGTACAGCTCGGGGTCGAGGGTGATGGCCGAGGCGGCTCCGGTCTCATCGGCGGTGAGCTGGAGTCGGTAGCCGCTCCCGGTGTTGACAGCGGCGGCCGAGTAGCCGAGATCGGAGTTGTTGATCGTCGAGACGAGGTCCGAGAGCGTGCCATCACCGGGGGCGGTCTGGGCCACCGCGGCCGTGCCGACGCGCAGTGGACCGGAGATGTCGGCATCGATCGAGCCGGCACCCCCGCTGGCCAGGGTCACGGTGGCGGCCGAGGTGGTATCGGTGATCGTCGTGGGGGTGCCGTTGAGCTCCACGATGCCGTCGACGCCCGTGGCCGTGGCCGCTGCGGTCAGGCCGAGGCCGGCGAGGGCGGTGCCGCCGGTCACGGTGAGTGTGTGGGCGCTGCCCTCCCCTGTTGTCGACAGCTTGATCCGGTTGTCGACGGTGAGCGACGCCGCCGCCAGCTCTGAGGCCTCGGGATCGCCCGCGATCGCCTCGCTCACGGCAGCCGCCAGCTCCGTCTCATCGACGTAGGAGCCATGGGCCAGGGTGATGGAGAAACTGAAACCGTTGACCTGGAAGTCGATGCCGTCGTTGGTGCCGTCGACGGTGATCGGAATGCTCGGGATGCCCGCCCCCTCAACCTCGGCCGGAGCCGAGGCCTGGGTCACGGCCAAGCTGATATCGCCGGCGGCGAAACCGGTACCCGAGACGTTGGAGAGGCCGAGCGCGCTGTAGCCGGAGGCTTGGAAGATGCTGGCTCCAGGCTCGGCGACAACGGTGTCGAGGGATGCGTACTCGGTGCTCGAGTACATCGATGCGGCGCTGGCCAACGAGGTGACCTGGAACGTGACCGAGCCGGTTGAGCCGGCCGAGGTCGCCTGGACCGAAACAGCGTCGTTGTTGGAACTCACCGCTGTGACCGGATCCCAGCCACTGGTAAGGCGCAGATCGGATGCCAGGTTCTTCAACGCCGTGACATCGCTGCGGAGGCCCGACAATTCGGTTCGGGCCGCTTCCTCCTGACTCCTTCTGGTGGACAGCGCCACCTGAGGGCGCCGTTCGATCTGCATCAACTGATTGATGATGGATGTAGTGTCGAGCCCCGTCGAGAGGCCATCGATGAAAGACATGTGATCTCCTAGGACTCGCTACGAGGTGGACAGAAGAAGGGGTGCAGCGTTCGGGCCACGGCCGCGCCATCGGCCGCGGTGCGGTGGAGCTGAGCAGAGCTCACCATCGAACCGCAACCGGTGGCCTGGGCCCGAACGCCGCTACCCATCAGCCGAGAAGCCGGAGGACCGACTGGGGTATGGCGTTGGCCTGACCGAGCATGGCGGTGCCAGCCTGCTGCAGGATCTGGCCCTTGGTGAAGTTCACCATCTCCTCGGCCATGTCGGTGTCACGGATCCGTGACTCCGAAGCCGACAGGTTCTCCGTTGATACCTGGAGGTTCCGAATGGTGGACTCGAACCGGTTCTGGACCGCACCCAACGAACCACGGCTGGTCGACACCGCAGAAATCGCAGCATCAACGGCCTCGATCGAGGCCCTGGCCGTGGTGGCCGTGGTCACGTCGAGGGCAGTGAGGTCGGACCCGCCAAGTGCAGCGGCGTCGAGGGCACCGACGGTCAGGGTGATCTGGTTGCCGGCATCACCTTCCGAGCCGACCTGGAAGTTCAGGGCGGTAGCGGTGAACACCGACGCCCCGCTGAACGTGGTATCAGAGCCAATTCGTCCGATCTCCGAGGCCAGAGCATCGATCTCGGACTTGATGGCCGTCCTGGCCGAAGCATCGTTGGTATCGTTGGCGGCCTGAACCGACAGGTCACGCATGCGACCCAACATGTTGTGAACCTCACCCAAGGCGCCTTCTGCGGTCTGGGCGAAACTGATCCCGTCCTGGGAGTTCCTGGTGGCTTGGCGCAGACCGGAAACCTCAGCCCGCAACTTCTGCGAGATCACCAAGCCGGCAGCATCATCACCGGCCCGGTTGATCCGGAACCCCGAAGACAACTTCTCCAGGCTCTTGCCCAGCGACGTATTCGACATCGTCAGATTCCGTTTGGCGTTCGACGCCATTACATTGTTATTAATTCTCATAAGCCCTCTTATTTCCTTCCCTGTGAGAGCATTGCGACTTCGAATCGATCCTGATCCGAAGCCATCGGGACCCGTCAGTCCCGACATCCACAGGTTCGGTCGGCCTATACGCGATAGTAGCTCTTTGAAGGAATTACTGGCCTGGCCAGCTGCTCAGATCGGCCGTTGGGGAACGATCTTGAGCGGTTGGGGCCAAAGTCGAGCCGACAACGCCAAAGGAGCAGGCCCTGGGGCCTGCTCCTTCTGGTTTCCGTGGACATTCAACCGCTGAGCGGTCGTCTCGGGTTATCAGCTGGCGTTAGCCGAGCAGTCGCAGCACTGATTGGGGTACTGAGTTGGCTTGGCCGAGCATGGCGGTACCGGCCTGCTGGAGGATCTGGCTCTTGGTGAAGTTCACCATCTCCTCAGCCATGTCGGTGTCACGAATCCGTGACTCCGAGGCCGAGAGGTTTTCGGTCGACACCTGCAGGTTCCGAATCGTCGACTCGAACCGGTTCTGGACCGCACCCAACGAACCACGACTGGTCGACACCGCAGAAATCGCAGCATCAACCGCCTCAATCGAGAGCCGAGCGTTGGTGGCGTCGGTCACATCGAGCGCCGTGAGGTCGCTACCACCTATGGCTGCCGCGTCGAGGGCGCCAACGGTCAGGGTGATCTGGTTACCAGCATCACCCTCGGAACCGACCTGGAAGTTCAGGGCGGTAGCGGTGAACACCGATGCCCCACTGAACGTGGTGTCAGTACCAATCCGACCGATCTCCGAAGCCAGAGCATCGATCTCAGCCTTGATAGCCGTCCTGGCCGAAGCATCGTTGGTATCGTTCGCGGCCTGAACCGACAGGTCACGCATCCGACCCAACATGTTGTGAACCTCACCCAACGCCCCTTCAGCGGTCTGAGTGAAACTGATCCCATCCTGGGAGTTCCGAGTGGCCTGACGCAGACCCGAAACCTCAGCCCGCAACTTCTGCGAAATCACCAAACCAGCAGCATCATCACCCGCCCGGTTGATACGAAACCCCGAAGACAACTTCTCCAGGCTCTTACCCAACGACGTATTCGACATCGCCAGATTCCGCTTCGCGTTCGAAGCCATCACATTATTATTGATACGCATAAAACCCGTACGTCCTTCCTAGACAAAGCAACGACTCAATCCATTGAGCCAAACCACCGACCGAAGCCGACCTCCACAGCCTCGACACCCCCTGCAGCAGTAGTAGGCCCGAGTGCCAAAAACTTTGTGGACCACCGGCGATGATCAGGACCTTTGACGACGACACCTTGACCGAGGCGACATCATCAGGCGGGAGTGGGCCAAGCCCGAGTAGCGTTTCAGCTGAGGAGTCGAACGCGGTGGCGGGTTGTCACCGGGCCTGCCGGTCGCACAAGGCGCCTTGCCTGCCGATGGCGGGGCGAACTCGGCTGATGGCACCGGTGGCGAGACGAGCGCGGTTGATGGCGCCGGTGCCGCGACCGCCACGGATTCCGACGCGGCCGGAACTGCCGCCGTCGGTCTACCGTCAGCTCCTTCCATCGGGGAAACCGAAACCCCATCGAGCGCGGGCTCAGAGGCCCCAACGAGAGCGGGACCAGGGACCCCTCGACCTCCACCACCATTGGGGGGCCGAGCCGTCCGACTGGTGGGGCGGCGCGGCCGGTGCCGGTGATCCAGCCACTAAAGGAGCCGATCGCACGATCGACGGCTTGGCCGCACATGTTCGCGGCACGGGCCTGACCCGAGTGGATGAGGTCCTGGCCGCTCTACCCGAGGACATACAGAGCCAGCTCATCCTGATGGGTAACAGCGAAAGCCAGCACCAGGCAAGTCCCGACTTTCCCCGCCTGATCCTCCACTGCGACACCGGACGCTTCATTGTCGCCGCCAGTTCCCATCCCGACGACCCGTTGCGCGAGACCCTTGAGATGGCTGAATTCCTGCCCGAAGGTCGGTGGAAGTTCCGCCAACTCGAATTGGCCCTCCTCGCCGAGCCTGAGCGCCAACGACCAGGGGTGCCAATCCTGTCATGGCGCCAACCCACGATCGAGTACATGGAGCTGAACGAAGCGAAGTACCTGAGCGACTACCCGGCGCCCGAACACTTCCTGTATCCAAAAACAGACCCGCGCTACCCCTTTGACGGTTGGGTTTGTTCTCTCAGGCAGCACCGTTCGGAACGTTCCCTGACTACACCGGTTTTGACTCCAGGACGAGGACCTCGCCCCAATTCGCCGAGTTCTGCCAGGCTCTGCGGGGGTGAACGTTCTCCGGCTGGCTCGAACTCGTCGGATCTAGCCACAGCTACACCCCGCCTGACGCCAGAGCCCAGTTTCAGCTCGGTCCACCCTGGTAAACTCCCTGGCATGTCACCGGTCGAGACGAGGGCCCCAGAGAACGCCGATCTCAACGTCCTCGAGGCGATGGAAGCGGCCGATCCCGGAGCCCGGGCTGAGTACATCAATGGGGCCTTCACGTTGAACCGACCTACCCCCCGCCATCAATCGACCGTGCTGGAGTTGGCTGTAGCCCTGCGCTCACTCGTCCCGCAGGGCTACCGAGTGCTCACCGAGGTCCGGGTCCGATCCGAGTCGACCTGGCTCACCCCCGACCTCATCGTGGTCCCTGAAGCCGTCGCCCTTGGCGAGACGAGCCCGCTCAGCCCCGACGATCTGATCCTGATATGCGAAGTACTGTCGCCTTCAACCGAAACGAAGGACCGCACCCACAAGCGAGCTTTCGCGGAGCAACACCACATCGACTACTGGCTGGTCGGTGCCGGTGACCCCTGGGGCACGATTGAGACCATGCCCTATGGTGGTGGCATCGTGCCCACGCCCGAAAGCAACTGAGGGAGCGCACCGACAAGGGCACCCAGTCAACTGGTTGGCCAGGGTCGTCGGCTATTTGGTGGCCCGGAACGAAAGCACCACCGGTGTCGGTTCCGCTCCTTCAGTGAAACGCTCGATACGGAAACCGGTGTCGATCACCGTGTTCAGCAGTGGCGCCAAGGGGAGGTGGGTGGCCCCGATCTTGTCTCGAACGCCCTGATCGCTCCAGGAGTCAGTTGTCCAGTGGCCGTCCAGGTAGCCGGGCTTGATGACGACGGCCTCCCGATCGCTCCGATCGGCGAAGCCGCCGCAGAAGCAGGGGTGGACGCCAATGTGCACGAACACTCCACCGGGGGCCAACACCCGGTACATCTCGGCCAACACCGAGACGTACTCCGGCATGTCGGTGTGGACCATGACGGCGACAACGGCAGGGATGCTGTCGCTGGCAACGGGAAGACAGCGGGCATCGCCCCGTGCGGCCGGGAGACGGGAGCGGGCAAATTTCAGCATCCCGGCCGAGATGTCGACTCCGAGCGGGGTCCAACCCAAACCGGCCACCCGCTCGGCGTAGATGCCGGTGCCACAGCCCACCTCAAGACAGGTGTCGTCGCCCTGACCGAGCAGTTCGACGAGGGCCTGGTCGACACCGAGGGCGTCGGCGTAACCGTCACCCCGTGATCGCTGCACAACCAGAAACTCGTTCTCGTACCAGTCGGCGATGTCGTCGTAGGGTGCGGCTAGCGGCATCGGGGGTCCCTTCCCAGGCGGGGGTACGGGCCCACCGTAGATGACGATCATCAGCGGTTCTGTGCAACCATCACGGCCATGGCGATCTTCAAACGGCGGCAGCGGACCATGCACAACTACTACATGCCCCCGGATCGCCTCCCCGTGTGCCCCCACTGCCGAGCCGAAGTCGACGGCCTGATGAGTCGCTCGATCAAGACCAATGCCGGCCGCGGTTACATCTGGGCCTGCCCCGAGTGTCTGGTGATCGTTGGTGTCAGCCAGCGTTCGGGCTATGTGCTCGGGTGAGGTTGGATCGGCCGCTCTCCTCCACCATCACCCCTACGACGCCACACGACTACTCGATCCGTGACACGGCTCCCAAATACTCGCCCGCCGATTGATGAACCCCCAGCCGGACGTCCTGGATCAGGCCGAGGAGAGCGGGGACACGAGGGGTGAGATGCCAGGACCCCGCCAGGCCCATAACGCTAATGTCGTGGTCAAAGGCATCGGGTGGTGCCTGCCGGGGGGAGGGACCAGACCGGATGAAGCTCGAAGCGAGCGGTGGAATCGGTGTGATGTCGATCGACACCGATCGGAACAACGCCATCAACCTGGAATCGATCGCCGAGGCGCATGAGCTGATGGATGAGGCCGAACACAATCCTTCCATCCGCGCCCTGGTGGTAACGGCCGAGAACCCCCCGCTTTTCTGCCCCGGCGTCGACATCGTCTCGTTGGTCGATGCTGATCGGCCGACCATGGAACGGTTCTTTGCCGAGCTGTCCGGCCTCGTTCGCCGCAAGTTCTCCTACCCGCTGCCCGAGGTGTACGCCCTCAACGGTCACACCATCGCCGGTGGCTTCATGATGGCGGCAGCGGGCGATGACCGCCTACTGCTCGGTAAGCGGTCCCAGGTTGGGCTGATGGAGGTGAACCTGGGTCTGGCCGCTCCGATCGGGGTCGTGCAGATGCTTGTCCATGGGTTCGGGGGCGTGTGGCCGAGCGTCTGCTCAGCTCCGGTCGGCTGCTCACGCCGGACCTCGCAATCGATCTTGGTGTTGTCGACGAACTGGTCGGTGCCGTCGACATGCTGCTGGAGCGGGCCACCTCCGGGGCCGGTACGTTGGCAGCCAAGCCCCAAGCCGGTTGCCAGCGGGTGAAACGCTAGGCCCGGGGCGAAACGGCGGCGGTGATGGAGCGACTCGACCGGGCCCATAACGCCGAACTGGTCGATCAGTGGTTCGATCCCGAGACCCAACAATTGATCAGAGCAACCGTCGACGGTATGAAGAAGTCGGGCCTGCGTAGCTCCCCCAAACACAGCGGCCAGATAAGCGGCCTGTTGGTAAGCGCTCCACCGGCGTAACCTCTGGTGAACGACGAAGGGGATGGGCCATGGCTGATGTAAATGGTTGGAGCGGACGGGGATTACACTCCACGGTGACCGAGGACGGCCGGGTCGTGCTCGACCTCAGGCCACAACAGATCACCGCCCCCAAAGCCCACGAGGTCGTCGTACGGGTGGAGGCGTCGCCCATCAACCCATCCGATCTCGGGCTGCTGCTTGGCGGGGCCAAGGCGGACACCGCAACCCGGACCACCTCTGACGACGGCTCCCCGGCCGCCAGTTTGACCTTGACCCCCGGTGCCCTGGCCGCCTCGGCGGCCCGGGTCGGCCAGGCCATGGCCGTCGGCAACGAGGGAGCAGGAGTGGTGATCGCCACCGGCGACAGTGAATCGGCCCGGGCCCTGGAGGGGCGAACGGTAGCCGTTCTGGCCGGTGGCATGTACGCCACCCACCGCAAGGTCGCCGCCGACCAGTGCCTCGTCATGGCCAAGGGCACGGACCCGGCCGACGCCGCCTCATCGTTCGTCAACCCCCTGACGGCGCTGGGCATGACCGAAACCATGCGCCGGGAGGGCCACCAGGCCCTGATCCACACCGCAGCAGGATCAAACCTGGGCCAGATGTTAAACCGGATCTGCCTGGCCGACGGCATCAACCTGGTGAACATCGTGCGCCGCCCCGAGCACGTGGAACTGCTGCGCCAACAGGGCGCCAACCATGTGGTCAACTCCTCGGCCCCGACTTTCAGCGACGATCTGACGGCGGCCCTCACCGAGACCGGAGCCACCATTGCCTTCGACGCCATCGGCGGCGGCGAGTTGACCTCGGCCATCCTCACCTCGATGGAGGCGGCGGCCAATGCCCGAGCCGGTGACGGCGAGTTCAATCGCTACGGCTCCACCACCCACAAGCAGGTCTACATCTACGGCGGGCTCGACCGGGGGCCGACGGTGCTGAACCGTGCCTTTGGCATGGCGTGGTCGGTTGGCGGGTGGCTGCTGCCCCCGTTCCTGGCTGAGATCGGACCGGAGCGGGCCGGTGAGCTGCGACAGCGGGTGGCCGATGAGCTGACCACCACCTTCGCCAGCCACTACTCCACCGTTCTCTCCCTCGACGACATCCTCGACCTCGACCGGATGCAGGCCTACACCGCCATGGCCACCGGCGAGAAGGCCCTCGTCGCCCCCCAGCGCTGAGTCACCCATCGATCGGAGATCACCAGCGATGTCATTGTCATCGCTAAGAGAACAGCTTGCAGCGAGGGTGGAGGCGGTGGCTTCCGAGACCGGCTTCTCCGGCGCCGTCCGGGTCGACGTGCCGGACGCCGTTGACCGGCCCGGCCCCGGTCCACTGACCTGGGCCTTCGGCCTGGCTGATCGACGCCACGGCATCGAGAACCAAATCGATACCCGATTCGCCATTGCCAGCGGAACCAAGGCGTTCACGGCCCTCACCGTGATGAGCATGGTCGAGTCCGGGCTGTTGGCACTCGACACCACGGCCCGTTCGGTGCTGGGCCCGGATCTACCCCTGATCGACGACGCCGTCACCGTCGAGCATCTGCTGGCCCACCGCTCCGGCATCGGCGACTACCTCGAGGAGCAGGACCGAGTCTTCGGCCACCACCACCCGGATCGGGTCGGACCGCTCGCTCATGATCGGGGCCGCAGGGGAAGCGAGGCGCAGATGGTGGTCGGCCAGCCCGACCTGGGTCAGCGCCGCGGCGGCACGGGGGCTCGATCCCGCCGCGTCCCCTGGAACTGCAGGGCCAGCTCCACATTCTCGGTGGCGGTCAGAGTCGGCAACAGGTGGTCGACTTGCCCGATCCAGGTTTCGGTTTCCCGGTAGTCCTTGTCGCCGTCGACGAGGTCACGGGTCTCCGGCCCGGGGAGGAACCGGCCGGTCACCACCGGTCCCCAGGGACCCTCCTCCGGTGTCGCCGCCCAGTATTCCGACCGACGCTCGGTGGATTGGCCAACCACCCGGGTCGACACGGACTCGATCTCCCACTCGTCGCTGGGCACCAACATCGACCACTCGGCGGCCTCCGCCGTCTCCCTGACTGACAGACCGGCATAGTGACGAAGGATCACTGCCGTTCGCTGCCGTTCGGCCAGACCCTGCAACAGGTCGAGAGCCTCCAGCGTGTTGGGGTCGTGATGCTCGTGATCGCCACGCAGCAGGTGCTTGCGCCGGGCAAAGTTGGCCGCCCGCCGCCACTGCGAAACCTGAAGGTTGATGGCCACGGTTACCAACCAGGCCCACCAGTTCCCCACCGGAGCCGACGCTGACCAGTGCTGCACCAGGCGCAGCAGGGCGTCCTGGGCCAGATCATCAGCATCCTCAACCGAACAGCCCCGAAGTCGCAACAGCCCGACGAGACGACCATGGCATGAGTCGACCAGTTCCTGCAGCGCATCGTCGTCGGTGTTCACTGCCCCTTGAGACACACCAAGCGCCCGATCGGTTTAGGTGCCACCACGTTTTGTGACCGCGGCCTCAGGTCGTCAACTCCAATAAGGGCTCCAGGCTCGACCAACCGAAGAAGATCTCCTCCGTCTGGTGACGGTCCACGGTGATGGGCTCTCGATAGATCTCCGACCCTCCAAGGTGACGGTAGAAACCACAACTCGGATTCACCGCCACGCACCCGATCAGCAGTGATTCGACTCCGACGGCGTGCAATCGCTCGGCCGCATGACGCAGCAAGGCCCGCCCCAGCCCGTGGCCCTGACGGGTGGGCAGCACGTAGAGGCCCGACACGAAGCGCTGATAATCGTCGCGCCCGGTCCGGGCCCCAGCCCACACCATGCCCGCCACCCGGTCGCCGTTGTCGGCCACGGAGAAGAACTCATCGTCACCCAGGCCGCCGCCTGCCAGAAACTCGCGCCAACCAGCGGCGCTCTGAGCGGGGGTCCAGTCGAAATCGAGTTCCTCTTCGGGCACATGACCCAAAAACGTGCCGAACAAGGCGCTGACCGTCAGCAGGCCCAGCCCGTCGCAGTCATCGATCTCGACGGGCCGGATCTGCATGAGCGCTCAGTCCTCTCGGTCCTCAGCCGCTCCGACGGGCCTTCGATGCTGGCGATTGTTTGGTATCGGCCCAGCCAACGGCCATACCGGCGGAGAGACCCCCGTCGACGGGGAGGTCGACGCCGTTGACCCAGCCGCTGTCGCCGGCCAGGAGCCAGGCCACGGCCTCGGCCTCATCGGTTGGCTTGCCAACCCGACCCACCTGCTCGTTCATCCACGCCATCTGCTCGGCCCCGGCGTCGGTCTCGAAATAGGGAAACAGAGGGGTGTCGACTGGGCCCGGGCTGACGGAATTGACCCTGATCCCCTGGGCCAGGAGTTGCCCGGCCAGTTGCTTGGTGTAGCAAACCACCCACTCCTTGGACAACACATAGGCGTTGGGACCACCACGTTCATAGGCGGCGGCCACGTCGATACCGGCGGCGAAATCGGGGGCGGCGTCGAGTTCGGCGATGCGGTCGAGGTGACGCTGCCAGGCCATCCCGGCCAGGGAGGCAATATTGACGACGGAGGCCCCGTCGTTGAGCTTGCCCGCCGCCACCAGCGATTCGGTGAGGTGGCGCAGCCCGTATACGTTGACCCGAAGCACCAGCTCCGCACCCATGCTCCCCGCCACCCCGGCGATGTTGCCGAGACCGTCGAAGGGTTCACCAAGCCCGGCCACGACCTCGTCGATCGAGGTGGGATCGGAGAGATCACAGTGGTGGTGCTCGCTGGCCCCCTCAGGAGCATCCTGCACGTCGAGGCTGACGACCTCGTGCCCTTCATCCACCAGACGGCGCAGTGTGGCGTTCCCGATACCGGTCGACGCCCCCGTCAACAAGATCCGCTTGCTCATCCCATCACCTTTCGTTCACGATCTGTCCCGCTTGGCAGTCTCGCGCAGACGACCCCCAACCGCCCTTCTCACCAAGCCCCGTACTGGGTGGTCACCCACCGTCGCTGTCTTCGGGCCGGGACATGAACCGATGCAGCAAACGCTTGAGCTCGGCGTTCTCGTTCTCCGCTCGGTCGGCCCGACGGGCCTCGGTGTCGGCTCGCAGGGACTCACCCTCAACCCACCCGTCGATCTCTGCCGGGCGGAACGCAACGGGAAACGGGACATCGATCCTGATCTCCTCGTTTCCAGTCACGGTGGCAGCGGGCAGGGCCTGAGTCGCCAGATCGAACACCAGCAGGCGGGTCTTCTCTGCGATGTCTCCCAGCTGTAGCTCCCAGTAGTGCGCCACCCCGAGGCGGGCCCACGCCACCCGCCGTTCCCTCATGACCGCGGCCTCGGTGATGGCGCTCCAAATCTCCGCCACCAGAACGGGCACCTCGGTGTGGATTTTCTTCACCGGGTCGAGACGACGACCGACCACCACATCGCCCCGTGGCGCGTCGGACACATGGTCCCGACCCAGGACCCGCCATTCGACATCGCCGGTGACGTGATAGTCCAAGCCCTCGAGGCGGATCGCCCGACGCAGCAAAGCGGCCAGATCAGCGGCGGAACGGTTGTGATCGGCGTTCGGTGATGGGTTCACGAACAAACGCCCATCGAGGATTTCCAGACGACCCTCCACAGGGTCGGTCATGGCCTCCCACTGCGCTTCGGTGACTGGCTGTGCTGACACCAACCTGGCCATACCGCCCATGCTACCTCCCACGTCGAAACCGGTCCCCGCCACACCATGGCCGCCAACGTAGCCAGCGCTTGTGACACTCAGGATGCAGCGGACCTGCGCCGTGCCCCCGGGGCTGCATAGGGTGCGGGCATGGAAATCGGAGCTGTCCTTCCCCACAACGAGATTGGTACCGACCCCGGGGCCATCAAGGCCTATCTTCAGGGAGTCGAGGAGTTGGGCATGACCCACCTGCTCATCTACGACCACGTGATGGGGGCCGATCCCGACCGGCCCGGTGGCTACCACGGCCCCTACGACAAGGACACCTCGTTCCATGAGCCCCTGACGTTCTTCGCCTTCGCCGCCGCCGTCACCACCTCGATCGAACTGGTCACCACGGTGCTGATCCTGCCCCAGCGCCAGACCGTGCTGGTGGCCAAGCAGGCGGCCGAGGTGGCCATCCTGTCGGAGAACCGGCTCCGCCTGGGCGTCGGCACCGGCTGGAACCAGGTTGAGTACCAGGCACTCAACGAGACCTTCACCAACCGCGGTCGCCGCCAGAGCGAGCAGGTCGAGTTGATGCGCAAGCTCTGGACGTCGGACTCCTTCAGCTACGACGGTGACTACCACACCATCGACCGGGCCAGCATCAACCCCCGACCCTCGGAGTCGGTACCAATCTGGTTCGGCGGTTCCGCCCCCGCCCTGCTTGAGCGGGCGGCCCGCCTGGGCGACGGCTGGATGCCCCTGGGTGGGGCCAACGACAAGTCGGCCGCCTTGTTGGAGGAGATCCGAACCCACCGTGAGGCCGCCGGGTTGTCGATGGACAACTTCGGCGTCCAGGCCCAGGCCCAATGGGGTGGCGGTACGCCCGAACGCTGGCGCACCCACGCCGACCGCTGGCGCCAGATCGGCGCCACCCACATGGCCGTCGCCACCCACAACGCAGGCCCCACCGACGTCGATGGGCACCTGGCCCGCATCGTCGAGTACCGCGACACGATCGCCGGTTAGACGATCACAGATCCCCCTCGAGGAACTATCGCCTCAACCCTTGCCGCCACCGTCGAGGCAGCCGCCTTCACCGAGGCGTGCGTCATGACGGTGGCGGTTGTGCTCAGGACCCCGTGGGTTTGGCCCAATCCGCGACCAGGCCCGGAGAGGTTGCGCGTGGGAGACTTACCAACAGCGCTTTCCTGACTCCCGCCATCGTTTCGATGGCACGAGCAGAGGCGACAACGCAGGCGGGGATCATGGACCAACGATCACCACAGCAACCCGGGCAGCCGGACCCCGACGATGAGTCGCTACCCGTCGTCTCGACCACGGTGTCACGTGGCGGGCGCTCGCCGGTGACCATCATGGCCGCCGGGTTCATCGTTGCCGCTCTCGGCTGGCTACTTCTCAGCCGTGACCCTGCAACACCGCCCAGCCCCGAGCCCGACCTGGTCCAGGAACAGCAGGACCCCGGCCCCACTCCCCCACCAGACGGCGAGGCCAGTCCCGCTCCCGGCCCGACGGGGGCGGCGGAGCGCTATCGGTCCAGCCCTTCAGCGGCCACGCTGCGCGACCTCATCCAGTCCGTTGGCGGCCTGGATGCCATCACCCTGGGTACGGCCGAAGGGTCGTTTGATCTGGTCCAGTTCGACCCCCTCGACCCGGGACGGCTCCTGGCCACGATGCGGTCGAGCTACAACGATGCTGAGAATCAGGCCGAAAACGAAGTGTGGACTCTCGGCTCATCCACCGTCGACCAACAACTCTGGGCCCCCGACACGCCCCACGACTTCGCCCACTTCAACCGTGACGGTACCCTGACCATGTGGGTCAGCACCTCACCCATCGAGGAATACGCTCCCCGCCAGGCGATCGTGCTCGACGCCAACGGTACCCCGCTCGCCACCTCGCAGCCCCTCTACGCCTCCCGCTTCACCGTGGCCGACAACACCGTGTTCGCCCTGACCGGTGAGGACGACTACTACTCGAACAACGAGGGCTACCGGGAACTCATTGCCGACGACGGCCAAACCCAGACCGTGCTGGCCGCAGGCTTGGACTACGGCTGGATCGACAACCCACAGCCGGGGATCATCGTGGCCTACCCCGCCGATGACTACGCCACCACCGCCGTGTGGGACAGCCAGACCCTGGAACGCATCGAAGACCACCCCCTGGCCGGACGCCGCTATCGGCGGTTGGCGGTGAGCGGTGACTCGGCCACCGCCCTCGGCGTGACCTTCGACGGCGGGCTGGAGCAACTCGATCTCACCAGTGGTCTGGCCCGCCATGCCTTCGGCAAGGTCGACGTAGGGGCCATCGACCAGCCAGTCACGCTGAACCACGACGGCACCCTGGCCGTGACGGTGGAACGTTCCGGCCTGGTCAGCCTGTGGTGGGTCGGTGACAATGTGCCCCTCGCCTCAGTGGCTGGCGACGCAGGCCAAACCCGCTGGATCGATGAGGAGCACGGCGCTCTGGCAGCGTCGGCGGTCGCTCCCGACGCCAGCCGGGTCGCCCTTCGACGTCGGGCCACAGCCGAGGTTCGCACCGCCTATGAAGTGATCAACCTCGACGTCGAGTCCTGGCTCGCACTCGCGGTCAGGCTCGGCGACACCTGAGTCGGGCACGGTCGCCGCGGGCAAACCGGGCGCCTGAGCTACTGCATCACCAACGCGGTGAACAGCACCCGGACCACTTTCTCACCGCCATAGGCCTCACGAATGAGAGTCGACAGCTCGTCCTTGGCCTCCTGGCGACCTTCGGCCGATCGCAGCTGTTCGCTGGTCTGCGACGACAGGTACTGGACGGCAACGTCCTTGGCAATGGCCGCTTCGGGTTCAAAGTCAGCGGCCATGGTGAGTTCGTCGAGCACCAGGGCCAGACCAACTCGCAGGTAGCCTCCGGATTCGCCCCCGATGTTGAGGATCATCTCCTCCAGTTCGACGATCTCACCCTCGATCGGGTCCACCTCAACCACAGCGGCGGCCAT
>Ga0316192_10000754_pt1 | contig 23627 bp, 21 predicted proteins | sample MerIslwburrow_MG_FD_204931 | JGI IMG/M metagenome (GOLD analysis project Ga0316192, IMG submission 204931) | Coastal sediment microbial communities from Maine, United States - Merrow Island worm burrow | ecosystem: Environmental > Aquatic > Marine > Coastal > Sediment | place: USA: Maine...
GTGTCGCTTGCTTCCCATCTTCGATCCTCCGTTTCCTAAACATAACGGCGGACCACTTCACTGGGGGAGGATCAGGCTGGGCTATCTTTCTTCTGGTCGTTGTCGCGTGTTGCAGCGACGCCTTCGCTCAGCAACTTTCGAGCGGCCCGGACACCGTCGAACCGCTCCCACCTCCCGCCTCACGAAACGCCGCCTCCGCGATCGGACGCGGGCCCACAGACGAAAGCCAAGAGTTACATCAAGAGGAGCTTGTCCGAAAGGCAGATCGGGTCCAGCCGCGTCTCTTGGATCATTGGTACGGCTTCAAAGACCAATTGAAGGAAAGCAAGAACTTCGAATTTGGTGTGGCGTACACCGCCATGTATCAGCACGCGAGCGAGGATAGCATTGGGGGCGCACGCGGTCCGCTCACGTTGGAAGTATCAGCGCCTGGGTCGGGAAGGGGTCTTCTGATCAGGCCTAAACAGCCGCTGTTGCCGGGCGTCTTGGGTAGCACGACAGTCTATGTAGCCCCAATGTAGCCCCAGTATTGTTGAGAGAGACCAGCTTCGGCTAAGTCTTTGATTTATTGGTGCCGGCTGGAGGATTCGAACCCCCGACCTACTGATTACAAATCAGCCGCTCTACCAACTGAGCTAAGCCGGCATTTCTCTCATAGGCTCCGCTCGCCAAGATGGCGGGGCAGCATGGGCGGCGCAACGGCTGGTCCCAACACACGCTCTTTAACGCAGGTTTGGCCCAGGGCTCAAGCGGCGCGCGCGGAAGTGACGCCGATGGGCGCCTGATATGGCAACCAAGCGTCTCAGGCGAGCCCCTAAAACGTGCTGAAGCGGTATGAGACGTTTCCAAAGATACCGAAGCGTTCGGATGTGAAGTCTTGCAGATCGACCTCCGCGTGCTCTCGATGAATTGGCTAACCCCCCTGTCTCCGCGTACCAATAGCGTACCCCAGCGCCGACGGCCCAGTTGTTGGTGACGTCGATCGGCAATTCGCCTTCAAGCTGATAGCCCCAGCCTGCCCCGCTGTTCTCGATATTGGGAACAGGGCCGACGTCCGAGCGCAGGAATGACTGTTCTCGTCGAGCAGATAGGCTGCGGGTAATCGCCCCGGAATGTCAGGCGGTCCAAGAGCCGTGCCGTGACTTCGGTGCCAAGGCGCAGTGACGACCACATCGACCTGTTGTTGATCACTTTGGTCCCGAACGGGACGGCCATGGAGCCTGGCGGTCCGTAGAACACGCCGCCCACTTGGTCCGGATTGCAGCGCGCGCCATAGGCGCTCATCGACTCTTCCCAGTAATTGAAGCCGAGAAAGGGGCTCACGACGAGGTTGTCGCCATAGCCGACGTCGAAGTCTTGGCCCACATCCAAGGTGACATAGAACGTGCCGTCGCCGTCGATCTTGCTGTAGGTGTCGGAGAATTTGACCTGGCCGGCGAAAGAGTCCTCGTCGTCGAGGCTCTCGCCTGTGAGCCAGCCGCCACCGGCGATGCGCTTGAAGAAGGTCTGCGTTTCGTTGCGGACGGACCAATAGAATTCAAGCGAATTTGTAGAAAGGCCCTCATAAGAGAGCACCGACGTCGGGTTTCCCAAGATGGGGTTCACGCGGCTTGAGCTAAAATCGTAGTTCGTTTTGCCCTCACTCCATCAATAGCGAATGCCAACTTCCCATTGGGGTCTCGGGTTGGCATTGGGGGGAGGGGAATAGCATAGGGGCGCGGCACCTCGACCAGGTCCTGCAGAGGACCCTCCGCGACGACCGCTTGTGCGTGTGCTCCACCTGCGAAGCTAGCCATCGTGCTTAGCGTGGCCAGCGACATCAGGCTTAAGCTTCTCGGCATTGTATCTACGCGTTGCCCCTTGGTGGATAGCGTTTCGCTGATCCTGAGGTTGCACGGCGTGTGCTTAAGGAAATTCAAATTGAGTACCAGAAAGAGACGATTAGCGCTTGCGGCTTGCTATGACACCGACGGCGAATGCGACGGCGAGCAGCGTCAACGGGCCAACCTGCTGCATGGCCTTGTTCATGCTCCGGTCGACCATCGCGAGGCCTTCGGCGGGCGCGTTGACGAAGTCCGGCTGCTTTGGCTTTGGTTTTCTCAGTCCGAAGATCAAAAGTACAATGCCGATGAATGCGAGCGCGCCCGCGACGATGCTCGCGCCGGCGAGTGCCGAAAAGCCGTATTCGATAAGGGCGTGGTAGCCAGCGGCTAGGCCGAAGCCGATCGCGAAGAGCAGCGCGACACCGGCGATGGCAACGATGACCGCCTGGCGGATCGACCGCTCGACCTGGTCTTTGATCCGCGCACCGGTCTGGAGTGACGAGATTAGCGAGAGTGCGAGCCGCAGCATGGGTGGTCTCCTAACGGCGGGTCAGGAGGCCGAATAGCAACCCAAGCACTGCGGCGATTGCCACAGCCGGGAGCGGGTTTTGTTTGATCGCTTCTTCAGCGGATTCCTTGGTTTCCATCGCCTTGTCCTGCGCCCGGTTCACGCTCTTGCCGGCGATGCGGCCCATGGTCGAGGTGAGGTTCTGCATTTCGGCGCGGATAGCTTCGATCTGCGCGGCCAGGTCTTCGGTCTCTTTACGCTCGGTCGCCATATGACAAATCTCCTTCGAAAGCCGTGGGCATCTTGTGTCTTGAGTTGCGATACGTTGGGCCCGTGTCAAGACATCTCATGCCATGCCATGCCATGCGGGTATAGCATGCCTAGATATTTCTTGCCGTTGCCTTGCGTTGCCGCAGCTTCTTTCATCGTTTAGAGTCCGATCTCTTAACAGGGGTGCCGCAGGGGGAATTCAGGCATGGCCAGTGGCAGGCTCGCCAGCAGGAGTGCAGTCAGCACTAGGCGTATTCGTTCAAGGCGTATTCGCTCAAGGCGTACTCGCTCAAGACTTGGGTGTGCCTTTGCAGTTGTCTTGGGCTCTTTCATGGCTCTCGTGCTTGCGCCGCAAGGCCCCGCGCTGGCCGCGATGCTGCTTCTTGAGGCCCCGGCACACGCGAAGGGCGACGCGCTCACGGTTGCCCAGGAAGGTCTGCGTTTCCATCACCGGAAGCGCGTGACGGAAGCCTATTGCCTCAAGCGGAATTATTGGTGGTTCTATCGCCCCTACACGACGGCGGGAGAGGATTATCCCCGCTGCGAGCCCTATTTCCACTATCTGGAGCCTGCGGGCGGGTCCGGGAACGCTTGGGTCGACCGCGCGATGAAGTGATGGTGCGTGCAAGTCTTTTTCCAGAACGGGCGTCAGTTATACTAAGCAATAATGGTTTCGTTTCAATTTGCACCACACGTTAAGGGTGCCGTAAGGCTTTTCTTCGTGTAAACGCGACATCATTAACCTTACCGATACTTGGACTCACTACTCTTGAGGCAGCCAGCGGCCCGGCCTTGCGTAAGCGCGGGACGGCTGCCCCCTAGTTCCGAGTGGAGTTCCAAGATGAAGGCCCTGATGAGTGTTGTTGCCGCCGCCGCGGCCTTGGCGGCAGGCTTCAGCCTGATGTCCGTTCACGATGCGGATGCCGATTGCCGTATGGGCTATGGCTGTGAGGCCGCCGTTCTCGTTCCGGTGCCGCAGCCCATTCCTCTGCGCCGCTGGCGCCGTCCGCGAGTCGTCGCTGTGGCACCGTGCATTGCGCCGTGTGCCGCGCCAGTGGCTGCGGCGCCAGTAGCGCCTTGTGTGGCGCCATGCGGAGTGCCGGCCCCGCGAGCCTATTATTACCGGTCGTCGAACTACTACGCCTATTACAAGCAGCCGGCCTACGCCCGCACCTGCAATCTGGGCCCGGGCAATTGCTTTTGGCGCCGCGACTGTTGGTACGATTCGTTTGGCCGCCGCTTCTGCAACTAGGATTTTCGAGCTTCCAGCATGCGCTGGTTGATTCCCGGATGAGTGGGAGGGGTGCTTCGGCGCCGCCTCCCACTCGTTTGTCTGGGGTCCGTGCGATCGTTCGGTCTCATGCGCGTTGGACATGCGCCCAGTGCAGAGCAATCGCCGCCGCGTTCGAGACATTGAGGCTTGCAAGCGCGCTTGCGGTTGAGATGCGACACAACGCATCGCAGCGCTCCCGTGTGAGCTGCCGCAGGCCTTTGCCTTCTGCGCCAAGGACCAGCGCGACAGGATCGGTGAGGGGTATCTCCTCAAGCGCACGATCCGCCTCTTCCGCAAGGCCAAGCCGCATCACGCCCCGTTCGCCAAGTTCAGTGAGCGTTTCGGCCAAATTGCGAACCAGTACGATGGGGACGAGATCCAGTGCCCCGCTCGCCGATTTGGCAAGCACGCCGCCAAGCGGCGGACTATGGCGCTCGGTCATCACCAGTCCTGATGCACCGAAGGCCGCCGCCGAGCGCAGCGCCGCACCAACATTGTGGGGGTCCGTCACCTGGTCGAGTACAAGCAGCGTGCCGTTGATATTGATGTCATCCAGGGAGAGGGCAACAAGCGGGCTTGCCTCCAAGAGCACGCCTTGATGAACTGTGTCCGGACCGAGCTGCCGGTCGAGATCCTTTGGCAGGACGCGTTCAGGGGTGAGTCCACGTTTGGCGATCAGCGGCCGTAACCGGTGGGCCGCGTTCTCTGTCGCCCGCAGAGCATGAACAGGCCGGTTTTCGTTGGCGAGCGCCGCTTCGACGGCATGAAGCCCAAAGAGATGGATTCGGTCTGTCTCTCGCTTTTTCCCGAAACCGGGAGGCTTTCCGCCCTTGTCCCTCGTTAGGCTTTTGGAATGCTTTGATTTCTGGCGCGCCATAAACGGATGACCTTCCGGTGCAAGGGGTGGGAGCTGCCTGGCACCCTCGATAAACCCTAAGGATTTCAGGCGCTCGCCCCTGATTTACAGTTGACAGACACCCACTGGCTACTCATAAACAGCGGCTATTGCGGACCCTGCCGGCCGACGGCGGGGCCTGTTTGCTTGGTTACAATCACCAGTCAATCCATCTAACTCTTTAAGTTATGGAGGGGTGCCCGAGTGGCTAAAGGGGACGGGCTGTAAACCCGTTGGCTATGCCTACGTTGGTTCGAATCCAACCCCCTCCACCAACCGCTCTTGTGTTGAGGTAGATGGGCGCGGGTGTAGCTCAATGGTAGAGCAGCAGCCTTCCAAGCTGACGATGAGGGTTCGATTCCCTTCACCCGCTCCAGCATGTTAGGGCTCGAGGCTATTGTTTTTGATTGCAAAATTTTGGTTGACGACGACGAAGGCGATAGGAGTGTAGCTCAACTGGCTAGAGCACCGGTCTCCAAAACCGGGGGTTGGGGGTTCGAGTCCCTCCACTCCTGCCACGGCAAAGAGACCGGGCGCGGCGGCAAAAGCCAGGACAAGAGCTGATGCTGACGCGCTTACGACGAAGAATAGGGCCGGAAGGTCCGCGGCACGAAATACGATCGAGAAACACGAAGAACGGCGATGGCGAGAACAAATCCCTTTGAGTTTATTCAGCAGGTGCGCACCGAGGTATCGAAGGTCACTTGGCCGAGTCGCCGTGAGACCATCGTCACCACGGGCATGGTGCTTGTGATGTCGTTTGTTGCCGCGATTTTCTTTCTCGGAGTGGACTGGGTTCTTGGCATGGTCGTTCAGACCATTCTGGGCATTAGATTTTTCTAGGAGGTCGGAGCTTTAGTCCGATGGCTATGCGCTGGTATATTGTCCACGCCTACTCGAACTTCGAGCGGAAGGTCGCCGAATCCATTAAGGAGCGCGCCGAATCTGCTGGTCTTGGTGATCAGTTTGAGGAAGTGCTCGTGCCCATGGAAGAGGTGGTGGAGATGCGGCGTGGCCGGAAGGTTGCGTCGGAACGGAAGTTCTTTCCGGGTTACGTACTGGTCAAGATGGAGCTCAACGACGAGAGCTATCATCTGATCAAGGACACTCCCAAAGTGACCGGCTTTCTCGGGACAGAGAACAAGCCGATTCCGATCACCGAGGAGGAGGCGGGCCGCATTCTCCAACAGGTTCAGGAAGGTGTCGAGCGGCCGAAGCCGTCCGTCACCTTCGAGATTGGAGAGCAAGTGCGGGTCGCCGACGGGCCGTTTGCATCCTTCAACGGGCTCGTGGAAGAGGTCGACGAGGAACGCGCGCGGCTCAAAGTGGCGGTTTCGATTTTCGGCCGGGCAACCCCGGTGGAGCTCGAATACGCGCAAGTAGAAAAACTGTAGCGGACGCGCAGAACAAGTTGCGGGTTTAGCGGAACGCAGGACGGACTGGAATGGCGAAGAAGATTGACGGTTACATCAAGCTGCAGGTGCCCGCGGGGCAGGCGAATCCTTCGCCGCCGATCGGCCCGGCGCTCGGTCAGCGTGGCGTGAATATTCCGGAGTTCTGCAAGGCGTTTAACGCAGCCACGCAGAAGGTTGAGGCGGGCTCGCCTATTCCGACCGTGATCACGGTCTATGCGGACCGCTCTTTCACCTTCGAGATGAAGACGCCGCCGGCGTCCTATCTCCTCAAGAAGGCGGCGAAGGCCGGTAAGGGCTCGAAGGAGCCCGGGCGTACGGTTGCGGGTCAAGTGACGCAAGATCAGTTGCGCGAGATCGCTGAAGTGAAAATGCAGGATTTGAATGCCAACTCTGTCGAGCAAGCGATGAAGATCATTGCTGGCTCCGCCCGCTCGATGGGGCTTGAGGTTCAGGAGTAGACGATGACCAAACCCGGTAAAAGGTTCCGGACCGCCGCTGATGCGGTCGATAACGACAAGCTCTACGCCATTGAAGAGGCGGTGAAGCTAGTAAAGGGTGGGGCGAAGACCAAGTTCGACGAGACCATTGAGGTCGCGCTGAATCTCGGCGTCGATCCGCGCCACGCCGATCAGATGGTGCGTGGTGTGTGCCAGCTCCCTCATGGGTCGGGCCGCAAGCTTCGCGTGGGCGTGTTCGCCAAGGGCGACAAGGCTGAGGAAGCCAAGAAGGCTGGCGCTGAAGTTGTTGGGGCCGAAGACCTGGTCGAGCAGGTGCAAAAGGGCGCGATCGATTTTGACCGCTGCATCGCAACGCCGGACATGATGCCTTTGGTTGGCCGCCTCGGTAAGGTGCTTGGTCCCCGTGGCCTGATGCCTAATCCCAAGGTTGGAACTGTGACAACCGACGTCGCTGGTGCCGTCAAGGCAGCCAAGGGCGGTGCGGTTGAGTTCCGGGTCGAGAAGGCCGGCGTTATTCACGCCGGTGTCGGCAAGGCGAGCTTCACCGAAGACGCGCTGGTCGATAATATCCGTGCCTTCACCGACGCGGTGAACAAGGCCAAGCCATCCGGCGCCAAGGGCACGTATGTAAAGCGGATCGTCGTGGCGTCCACGATGGGGCCGGGCGTGAAGATTGAGCCTGCAAGTTTGGGCAGCGCTTAAGTTTGAGAGAGTTTCGGGGCTTCGGTTCCGAAGGGTCGTCCGTTTTTGGCGGGCGATCCAAACCTGTCCGAGATTGCAGGTGTGGGAAACCGCTTAAGCCCTTTGGGCCTGCATGAGATGGGAGGCGAACGGTTCGATGGCTGCGGGAGCCCCGCAACCGGAAGATCGGTTTGAACCTCGTATGTGGCTCACGCGCACCCTTTTGCGTGAACGAGCGGGACAGGCAACAGAGCGCTACGGGATCACCGTGAGGCGGCGGTTCGTCTCGCCCCGCATGTCTCGTGGCTCAGTGTGGCCTAAATCCGCAAATGGCCCTTGCCGTTGCGGGTTTGAAAGAACGGAGTGAGCATGGAAAGAGCTGAAAAGCGCGAAGTTGTCTCTGCGCTTAGCGATGTCTTCGCCAAGACCGGCGTTGTCGTCGTAGCTCACTACGCGGGTCTTTCGGTTGCCGAAATGACCAAGCTGCGCAGCGACATGAGAGAAGCTGGCGGCCAGGTTAAGGTAGCGAAGAACAGGCTCGTGAAGCTCGCGCTGGAGGGGACCGACGCCCAAGGAATTTCGGAACTTATGTCGGGGCCGACGTGCCTTGCCTATTCCGAGGACCCTATTGCGGCGCCGAAAGTGGCCGTCAATTTCGCCAAGGGGAACGAAAACTTCGTCATCCTCGGCGGTTCGATGGGCCCCACGGTCCTGGATGCCAAGGCGGTGAGTTCGCTTGCCTCCTTGCCTTCGCTCGATGAGTTGCGCGGAAAGCTGGTTGGTCTGCTTCAGGCCCCGGCGAGTAAGATCGCCCGGACTGTGTCGGCACCTGCCGGTCAGCTCGCTCGCGTGTTTGGCGCCTATGGCGCGAAGGACGCGGCGTAGGGCTTCAGAGACAGACAACGAAACACAAGAGTTGAACGTACGAGGATAAAACAATGGCAGATCTTCAGAAAATTGCAGACGATCTTTCGAGCCTGACAGTGCTCGAAGCGGCCGAGCTGGCCAAGATGCTTGAGGAGAAGTGGGGCGTGTCCGCCGCGGCTCCAGTGGCAATGGCAGCGGTCGCCGGTGGCGGTGGTGATGCCGCGGCAGCCGAGGAGAAAGACGAGTTCGACGTCGTTCTTACGGGTGCCGGCGACAAGAAAATCAACGTCATTAAAGAGGTTCGGGCCATCACCAGCCTTGGCTTGAAAGAGGCCAAGGACCTGGTCGAAGGCGCGCCGAAGGCTGTGAAGGAAGGTGTTGCGAAAGACGAGGCCGAAAAGATCAAGAAGCAGCTTGAGGACGCGGGCGCGTCCGTTGAGCTCAAGTAGCTTGGGTTGAAGGACGTCCGGGCTGGTCCTATATCTTGGGTCGGCCCGGGCTTCCAACCCATCATATTCGTGAGACGTGACGGTTCCCTTGAGTTTCCGCAAGCGGCGGGGATTCCGGAGAGCGGTCGCGACCAGTTTTGAGAGGACCACATGGCGCAAACGAACGGTCACAAGCGATATCGGAAGTTTTTCGGCCACATTACCGAAGTGGCGCAAATGCCGAACCTCATCGAGGTTCAGAAGCAGTCTTACGATCAGTTCCTCATGGTGGACGAGCCCGAGGGCGGCCGCGGGGACGAGGGGCTGCAATCCGTGTTTCGTTCTGTGTTCCCGATCAAGGATTTCGGTGAGCGGGCTCAGCTTGAATTTGTGCGCTATGCGTTCGAAGCGCCGAAATACGATGTTGAGGAGTGCCAGCAGCGCGGCATGACGTTCGCCGCGCCGCTCAAGGTTACGCTTCGGCTGATCGTATTCGATATCAATGAGGAGACCGGCGCGCGCTCCGTCAAGGACATCAAGGAGCAAGACGTCTATATGGGCGACATGCCGCTCATGACGTCGAACGGCACGTTCGTCATCAACGGTACCGAGCGCGTGATCGTCTCGCAGATGCACCGTTCGCCTGGTGTGTTCTTTGACCATGATCGCGGCAAGACGCATTCGTCCGGCAAGCTGCTGTTTGCCGCGCGGATTATTCCGTATCGCGGCTCGTGGCTCGACTTCGAATTCGACGCCAAGGATGTCGTCTACGTCCGCATCGATCGCCGCCGCAAGCTGCCGGTGACGACGCTGCTTTATGCGCTCGGTCTCGGCGACGAAGAGATTTTGTCGACGTTCTATGACTCCATCGTGCTGAAGGCCGTAAAGAATGGCTGGAAGATGCCGTTCCGCGCCGACCGCATGCGCGGCATTAAGCCGACGACCGATCTGATTGACGCTAAGACGGGCAAGGTTGCAATTGAGGCTGGCCGCAAGGTGACGGCCCGGCTTGCCAACAAGCTCGCCGAGGAAGGTCTTAAAGATCTTCTGATCAAGGACGAGGACCTGCATGGCCGCTATCTTGCCCAGGACGTCGTCAATTTGGAATCGGGTGAGATTTATGGCGAGGCCGGCGAGGAGATCGAGGAGGAGCTTCTCGAGACACTGAAGGAGCTCGGTCTTAAAGAGATTCCCATTCTCGACATCGATCATGTGAATGTGGGCGCGTTCATCCGCAACACGCTCGCGATCGACAAGAACTCCAATACGGACGAAGCGCTGCTGGACGTCTACCGTGTGATGCGTCCGGGCGAGCCGCCGACGCCCGAGGCCGCGCAGAATTTGTTCAACGGCATCTTTTTCGATTCCGAGCGTTACGACCTGTCTTCGGTCGGCCGCGTGAAGATGAACATGCGCCTTGAGCTCGATGCGCCGGACACGATGCGCACGTTGCGGAAGGAAGACATCCTGGCCGTCATCAAGACGCTGGTCGATCTTCGCGACGGCAAGGGTGAGATCGACGATATTGACCATCTCGGCAATCGACGCGTGCGTTCGGTTGGTGAGCTGATGGAGAATCAGTATCGCGTCGGCCTGTTGCGCATGGAGCGCGCCATCAAGGAGCGCATGAGCTCGGTCGATATCGACACCGTGATGCCGCAGGACCTGATCAACGCGAAGCCTGCTGCAGCCGCCGTGCGCGAGTTCTTCGGGTCTTCGCAGCTCTCGCAGTTCATGGACCAGACCAATCCGCTTTCGGAGATTACCCACAAACGCCGTCTATCGGCGCTTGGCCCGGGCGGTCTGACGCGGGAGCGCGCTGGATTTGAGGTGCGCGACGTGCATCCGACCCATTACGGCCGCATCTGTCCGATTGAGACGCCGGAAGGGCCGAATATCGGCCTCATTAACTCGCTCGCAACGTTTGCGCGCGTGAACAAGTACGGCTTCATCGAGAGCCCGTATCGCCGTGTGGTCAAAAGCAAGGTCACGGACGAGGTCGTGTATCTCTCGGCCATGGAAGAGGCGCGGTATATTATCTCACAGGCTAACGCCGCTCTGAACCCTAACGGCAGCTTTGTCGAAGATCTGATCGTCTGTCGTCACGCCGGTGACGTGGAGCTTTATCCGCGAGAGCGGGTGGACTTGATCGACGTGTCTCCGAAGCAGCTCGTGTCCGTGGCAGCGGCTCTCATTCCGTTCCTTGAGAACGACGATGCGAACCGCGCTTTGATGGGCTCGAACATGCAGCGTCAGGCCGTGCCGCTGGTGACTGCTGAGGCGCCGCTGGTTGGCACCGGTATGGAATCAGTGGTGGCGCGAGATTCCGGCGCAGCCATTGGTGCACGGCGTACGGGCGTGGTCGATCAGGTGGACGCCACCCGTATTGTCATCCGGGCGACGGAGGAGACCGATCCGTCGAAGTCCGGCGTCGACATCTACAATTTGCGTAAGTTCCAGCGCTCCAACCAGAACACCTGCATCAACCAGCGTCCGCTGGTGCGTGTGGGCGATGCGGTTGGGGCTGGCGAAATCATCGCTGATGGTCCCTCGACCGATCTCGGCGAGCTGGCGCTCGGCAAGAATGTGCTCGTCGCCTTCATGCCGTGGATGGGCTACAATTTTGAGGACTCTATCCTAATTTCGGAGCGCGTTGTGCGCGACGACGTGTTCACTTCGATCCACATTGAGGAGTTCGAGGTGATGGCCCGCGATACAAAGCTAGGGCCGGAGGAAATCACACGCGATATTCCGAACGTCTCGGAAGAAGCTCTCAAGAGTCTCGACGAGGCAGGCATCGTCTATATCGGCGCCGAGGTGCAGCCTGGTGACATCCTGGTCGGCAAGATCACGCCCAAGGGCGAGAGCCCCATGACGCCGGAAGAAAAGCTGCTTCGCGCCATCTTCGGCGAGAAAGCCTCCGATGTCCGCGACACGTCTTTGAAGCTGCCGCCTGGCGTTGCCGGTACGGTCGTTGAGGTGCGCGTGTTCAACCGTCATGGCATCGAAAAAGACGAGCGCGCCATGGCGATCGAGCGCGAGGAGATCGAGCGTCTCGCTAAAGACCGCGACGACGAAATGGCGATCCTCGACCGTAACGTTTTTGGCCGGTTGCGCGATGTCCTCTTGCACAAGATCGTTGCCAAGGGCCCGAAGGCGATCAAGAAGGATTCGAAAGTCACCGAGGCGGTGCTGGACGAAATCCCGCGCAGCCAGTGGTGGGAGATCGCGCTCAAGAACGACAAGGCGATGAGCGAAGTCGAGGCGATTGGCCGTCAATACGAAGAGGCCAAGAAGCGCCTCGAGCAGCGCTTCGTCGACAAGGTCGACAAACTGCAGCGTGGAGACGAGATGCCTCCTGGCGTCATGAAGATGGTCAAGGTCTTTGTCGCCGTGAAGCGCAAGGTCCAGCCGGGTGACAAGATGGCCGGGCGTCACGGTAACAAGGGTGTGATCAGTCAGATCGTCCCCGTCGAGGACATGCCGTATCTGGAGGATGGCACGGCCGTCGATATCGTGCTCAATCCGCTTGGCGTGCCGAGCCGCATGAATGTGGGCCAGATTCTGGAGACGCATTTGGGCTGGGCTTGCCGGGGTCTTGGCAAAAAGATCGGCGAGGCTCTGGAAGAGTATCGCGAGACCAACAAGCCGAAGCCGTTGAAGGATTTGCTTAAGACCATCTATGGCGAGGACAAGGCCGTTGCCGCGCTGAAGGACGATCAGCTTATCGATGTGAGCCAGAGCCTCCTGCCGGGCGTGCCGGTGGCAACGCCGGTCTTCGACGGCGCACACGAGGCCGATGTGTCGGATCTTCTGGAAGTGGCGGGTCTGGATACGTCAGGCCAGGTTGTTCTCTATGACGGCCGCTCTGGCGAACCGTTCGAGCGCAAGGTCACGGTGGGCTACATCTACATGCTCAAGCTCCATCATCTGGTGGACGACAAGATCCATGCCCGCTCGATCGGCCCCTACAGTCTCGTCACCCAGCAGCCGCTGGGCGGCAAGGCGCAGTTCGGCGGTCAGCGCTTTGGTGAAATGGAGGTGTGGGCGCTTGAGGCGTATGGCGCCGCGTACACGCTCCAGGAAATGCTGACCGTAAAGTCCGACGACGTTGCCGGCCGGACCAAGGTCTATGAGGCGATTGTTCGTGGCGATGACACGTTCGAGGCAGGTATCCCTGAATCGTTCAACGTGCTCGTCAAGGAAATGCGTGCATTGGGACTGAATGTCGAATTGGTGCAACCCAAACCGGAGGAGGCGCAGCCGCAGCATGAGCAGTTGCCCAAGCCCGCGGCGGAGTAAGCCTTGAACTCTTAAGGCGCCACCACACACCAATTTCGGCCAACCGAAGGGCGGCAAGACCGCCCATTTGGAGAAAAGCAGAATGAACCAAGATCTCGCGAACCTGTTCAGCCCGCAGACGCAGCAGCAGAATTTTGATCAGATCCGGATCGGAATTGCGAGCCCGGAAAAGATTCTGTCGTGGTCGTTCGGGGAGATCAAAAAGCCAGAGACGATCAATTACCGGACGTTCAAGCCGGAGCGCGATGGACTTTTCTGCGCACGCATCTTCGGACCTGTGAAGGACTACGAGTGCTTGTGCGGCAAGTACAAGCGCATGAAGTACAAGGGCGTGATCTGCGAGAAGTGCGGCGTCGAGGTGACCCTTGCCAAGGTTCGCCGCGAGCGCATGGGTCATATCGAGCTCGCCGCGCCGGTCGCGCATATCTGGTTTTTGAAGTCGCTGCCATCGCGCATCGGCCTCCTGCTCGATATGACGCTGAAGGATCTCGAGCGGGTCCTCTATTTCGAGAACTACATCGTTCTTGAGCCTGGACTAACCTCGCTTAAGCCGCTGCAGCTCCTATCGGAAGAGGAGTTCATGCAGGCTCAAGACGATTTCGGGGTGGATTCGTTCACGGCCGGCATTGGTGCGGAGGCTATTCGGGAGCTGCTGAAGGGTCTCGATCTCGAGAAGATCGCCGCCGACTTGCGCGTGGAAATCGCCGAGGCGACGACCGAGCTTAAGCCGAAGAAGCTGGCAAAGCGCTTGAAAGTGGTCGAGGCCTTTATCCAATCTGGCAACAAGCCGGAGTGGATGATCCTGACTGTGGTGCCGGTTATACCGCCAGAGCTGCGCCCGCTCGTGCCGCTAGATGGTGGCCGTTTCGCCACCTCCGACCTCAACGACCTCTACCGCCGCGTGATCAACCGGAATAACCGCCTGAAGCGGCTCATGGAGCTGCGCGCGCCGGATATCATCATCCGGAACGAGAAGCGCATGCTTCAGGAGGCAGTCGATGCGCTGTTCGACAACGGCCGCCGTGGCCGCGTGATCACTGGCGCCAACAAGCGGCCACTGAAGTCGCTCTCGGACATGCTGAAGGGCAAGCAAGGGCGCTTCCGTCAAAACCTGCTCGGCAAGCGCGTGGATTACTCCGGCCGCTCTGTTATCGTGGTCGGCCCCGAGCTCAAGCTACAGCAATGCGGTCTACCGAAGAAGATGGCGCTCGAGCTGTTCAAGCCGTTCATCTATGCGCGGCTCGATGCGCAAGGGCTTGCCTCGACGGTCAAACAGGCCAAGAAGCTGGTTGAGAAGGAGAAGCCGGAGGTTTGGGATATCCTCGATGAGGTCATCCGAGAACACCCGGTGATGCTGAACCGCGCGCCGACGCTTCACCGCCTTGGCATTCAGGCCTTCGAGCCCGTGCTTATCGAGGGCAAGGCCATTCAGCTCCATCCGCTCGTCTGTGCGGCGTTTAACGCCGACTTCGACGGCGATCAGATGGCCGTTCACGTGCCGCTGTCGCTGGAGGCTCAGCTGGAAGCGCGCGTGCTGATGATGTCCACCAACAACATTCTGCACCCGGCCAATGGTTCGCCGATCATCGTGCCCTCGCAGGATATCGTGCTCGGCCTTTATTACTTGTCGCTCGTGATGGACAACGAGCCTGGTGAGGGGATGATTTTTGGCGACGTGGCCGAGATTCACCACGCACTCGATTCTGGCGCGGTGACCTTGCATACGAAAATCAAGGGACGCTACGTGACCCGCGACGAGAACGGCGATTGGGTCGCGTACATCTACGACACGACGCCGGGCAGGATGCTGCTTGGCGAGCTTCTGCCGCGCCGCGCCGAGGTTAGCTTTGACCAGGTCAATCAGCTTCTGACCAAGAAGGCGATCTCCACCGTGATCGACGAGGTTTACCGCCACTGCGGTCAGAAGGAGACGGTCATCTTCTGCGATAAGATCATGGGTCTGGGTTTCCGCTATGCGTGCCGGGCGGGCATCTCGTTCGGTAAGGACGACATGGTGGTGCCGAAGACCAAGGACGACATCATTCACAAGACGTCCGATCTCGTGCGCGAATATGAGCAGCAGTACAATGACGGTCTGATCACGCGCGGTGAGAAATACAACAAGGTGGTCGACACCTGGACCGAGTGTACTGAACTCGTGGCCAAGGAGATGATGAAGCGCATCTCCTCGGTGCAGGTCGACGAAGAGACCGGCCGGGAAAAGCCGATCAACTCGATCTATATGATGTCGCATTCCGGTGCGCGTGGGTCGCCCGCGCAGATGAAGCAACTTGCCGGTATGCGCGGCTTGATGACCAAGCCGTCTGGCGAGATCATCGAGACGCCGATCATTTCAAACTTTAAGGAAGGCCTGTCGGTGATGGAGTACTTCAACTCCACTCACGGTGCCCGTAAGGGTCTTGCCGACACCGCCTTGAAGACAGCGAACTCGGGTTACCTCACGCGGCGTCTTGTTGATGTTGCTCAGGACTCCATCGTTACCGAAGAGGATTGCGGGACGGAGGGCGGTATTACGGCTCGGGCGGTCCTCGATGCCGGTGAAGTCACCGTGTCGCTCGGCCAGCGCGTGCTTGGCCGAACCGCCGCGGACCCTGTCAAGAATCCGGCAACGGGCGAAGTCGTCGTCGAGCGTGGCGAGTTGATCGAGGAGCCTCATGTTGAGGCGATCGAGAATGCCCGCGTTCAGGAGATTCGCATTCGTTCGGCACTGACCTGCGAGACCCGTAACGGGATTTGCGGCAGGTGTTACGGACGCGATCTGGCTCGCGGTACACCGGTCAATATGGGCGAGGCGGTTGGCGTTATCGCGGCTCAGTCGATCGGTGAGCCGGGAACCCAGCTCACCATGCGGACCTTCCATTTGGGTGGCGTGGCGAGTTCCAAGGTTGTCGAAGCCTCACTCGAATCCAACTTCGACGGTACGGTCAAGATCAAGCAACGCAATGTCGTTGAAGATTCCCAGGGCCGGCACATGGTCATGGGCCGGAACACAGCCATCGTCGTCATGGATGAAGATGGCACTGAGCTTGCTCTGCATCGTCTGCCATACGGAACGCATCTGCGGGTGGATGACGGCGACAAGGTCAAACGCGGCGACCGTCTTGCCGAGTGGGACCCTTATACGCGCCCGGTTCTCACGGAGATCGAAGGCGCGGTCGAGTTTGAAGATCTGGTCGAGGGTGTGTCCGTTTTGGAGCAGCGCGACGAGTCGACAGGTATCACCAACAGCGTAATCATCGACTGGCGTGCCTCTCCGCGTGGCGCGGACCTCCGGCCTGCCATGGCGATCAAGGATAAATCCGGCGAGATCGGCAAACTTTCGCGGGGTGGCGATGCCCGTTACCTGCTGCCCGTCGATGCTGTGTTGTCGGTGGAGTCAGGCAGTGATGTGAAGGCTGGCGACGTGCTGGCCCGTATCCCGATGGAGAGCGCCAAGACCCGCGACATTACGGGCGGTCTGCCGCGCGTGGCCGAGCTGTTCGAGGCGCGGCGTCCCAAGGATCACGCCATCATTGCCGAAGTCTCCGGTATCGTGCAGCTGGGCCGCGACTACAAGAACAAGCGGCGGATCACCATTGTCCCGGAGGAAGAGGGCAAGGAGCCAGCGGAGTTTCTGATCCCGAAGGGCCGGCATCTGACGGTGCAGGAGGGCGATCGCATCGAAAAGGGCGAATACCTTCTCGATGGACACCCGGCGCCGCACGATATCTTGGCCATTAAGGGCGTCGAGGAGTTGGCAAACTATCTCGTGAACGAGATTCAGGAGGTCTACCGGCTCCAAGGCGTGACGATCAATGACAAGCATATCGAAGTCATCGTCAGCCAGATGCTTAAGAAGATGGAAGTGGGCGATCCGGGCGACACTGAGTTCCTGAAGGGCGAGCAGGTGGACCGCATCGACTTCGAGGACGCGAACGCGGCGGCGGAGGCCGCGGGCGGGAAGAAGGCCGAAGGGCAGCATGTCCTGCTCGGTATCACGAAGGCGAGCCTTCAAACCCGGTCGTTCATTTCGGCGGCCTCGTTCCAAGAGACCACGCGTGTCCTTACCGACGCAGCGGTCAATGGGAAGTCGGATGCGCTTGAAGGACTCAAGGAGAATGTCATCGTGGGCCGGCTTATTCCGGCGGGCACGGGCAGCATGCTCTCGCGGCTCAACAAAATCGCGACCCATCGTGACGATCTGATTTTGGAGGAACGTCAGCGTTCGGCACAGGAGGCAATCGAGCAGCCGGACGAGGATGGGGCTGAAGAAGCCGAGGAGGGTGCCTCAGCTTAAGGGTTTCGGACAATATCGGGGGCCAAGCGGCAAAAGCGCAAAAAACACCGCCTGGCCCCCGGAATCCGCCACTTCAACCCTTGACGATTTTAGAGGCAGCCTGATACAACGCGCCCAACTAGCGGCAGGCGGTAGCCCACTTAAGAATAGCCTTTGGGCGCGGGTTAGACGCTGTCGGATTAACCGGGATTACATCGGGGTCATGATCTTGGGGCTTCCCTCCAAGATCCTCTGTTTTAGGCGCTGAAGCACGCGAGCGAGCTTCGGCACTTGTGATGTGGGCGTTTTGCCCGCGGGTGAATGAGGCGTTCCCGCCTTCAGAATGATCGGACGTTAAGGGCCACCATGCCAACGATTCAGCAATTGATCCGGAAGCCGCGTAAGCAGCCGGTGAAGCGCAACAAGGTGCCGGCCATGCAGGCCTGCCCGCAGAAGCGGGGGGTTTGCACCCGTGTTTACACCACGACCCCGAAGAAGCCGAACTCGGCGCTTCGGAAAGTCGCGCGCGTGCGCCTGACTAATCAGCAGGAAGTGACGAGCTACATTCCAGGTGAGGGTCATAACCTTCAGGAGCACTCGGTGGTGATGATCCGAGGCGGCCGTGTGAAGGACCTTCCGGGCGTGCGCTACCACATCATTCGCGGTGTGCTCGACACGCAAGGCGTCAGCGCCCGCCGTCAACGGCGTTCGAAATACGGAGCCAAGCGGCCCAAATAGTGGGTCGTTTTTTGCGTCTTTAGGAAACGGATTAAAGCGATATGTCGAGGCGGCACAAAGCTGAAAAGCGCGAGATTATTCCCGATGCGAAGTTCGGGGATTTGGTTCTCACCAAATTCATGAATTCCATCATGAAGGAAGGCAAGAAGTCGGCCGCTGAGCGGATCGTCTACGGTGCGCTGGATCAGATGGAAGACAAGGTTAAACAGAACCCGATCGAGCTGTTCCATCAGGCCCTGCAAAATGTGATGCCGGCGATTGAGGTTCGCTCTCGCCGTGTGGGCGGAGCCACCTATCAGGTGCCGGTCGAGGTTCGCGTCGACCGCCGTCAGGCGCTGGCCATTCGCTGGCTTATTTCGGCCGCGCGCGGCCGAAATGAGAACACGATGGTCGAGCGGCTCTCGGGTGAACTGCTCGATGCTGTCAACAATCGCGGCACCGCCGTTAAGAAGCGTGAAGACACCCACCGGATGGCCGAAGCCAACCGGGCCTTCTCGCATTATCGCTGGTAACCGGCTCAAGGAACGCGAACGATGCCTCGCAAGACGCCCCTCAAGGACTACCGCAACATCGGTATCATGGCGCATATCGACGCCGGCAAGACCACGACGACCGAGCGTGTGCTCTACTACACTGGTAAGAGCCATAAAATCGGCGAGGTCCATGACGGCGCGGCCACTATGGACTGGATGGAGCAGGAGCAGGAGCGCGGTATCACCATCACGTCGGCGGCAACGACGGCGTTCTGGGACGACAAGCGCATCAACATCATCGACACGCCTGGGCATGTGGACTTCACCATTGAGGTCGAGCGGTCGCTTCGCGTGCTGGATGGTGCCGTGGCGCTGCTTGACGCGAACCAGGGTGTTGAGCCGCAGACCGAGACGGTGTGGCGTCAGGCCGATAAATACAGCGTGCCGCGCATGATCTTTGTCAACAAGATGGACAAGATTGGTGCCGACTTCTTCATGTCCGTCAGGATGATCGAGGAGCGTCTAGGTGCAAATCCGCTCGTTCTCCAGCTGCCGATCGGGGCGGAGTCGGATTTCATCGGTGTTGTGGATCTTCTTCGCATGAAGGCGGTTATCTGGGACGATGAGTCCCTTGGTGCCTCTTTCCATGACGCAGACATTCCTGCCGATCTCGTCGATCTGGCCAAGGAGTATCGCGACAAGCTTGTTGAGAAGGTCGTCGATCTCGATGAGGCGGCCACGGAGGCCTATCTTGAGGGTGAAGAGGTCCCGAACGAGAAGCTTCAGGAGCTGATCCGTAAGGGTACTTGCAATCTCGACTTCGTGCCGGTTCTGTGTGGGTCGGCATTTAAAAACAAAGGCGTTCAGCCGCTTCTTGATGCTGTTGTCGATTATCTCCCCTCGCCACTCGAAGTGCCTGCGATCAAGGCGATCGACGTGAAGACCGAGCAAGAGGTCGATCGTCCGGCATCGGACGATGCCCCGCTTTCGATGCTTGCCTTCAAGATCATGAACGATCCGTTTGTGGGGTCTTTGACCTTCTGCCGAATCTATTCCGGTACGGTGGAGTCGGGTCAGACGCTCGTCAACACGGTGAAGGATAAGAAGGAGCGTATCGGCCGTATGCTGTTGATGCACTCCAATCACCGCGAGGACATCAAAGAGGCCTATGCGGGCGACATCGTCGCGATCGCCGGTCTGAAGGATGTCACCACCGGTGACACGCTTTGCGACCCCGCCAAGGCTGTTGTTCTGGAGCGCATGGAGTTTCCCGATCCGGTCATCGAGGTCGCCGTGGAGCCCAAGACCAAGAGCGACCAAGAGAAGCTCGGTGTGGCGCTCAACCGCCTGGCGCAGGAGGATCCGTCCTTCCGTGTGACCGTGGATCACGAATCAGGTCAGACCATCATTAAGGGCATGGGTGAGCTTCACCTCGACATTATCGTCGATCGCATGAAGCGTGAGTTTAAGGTCGAGGCCAATGTGGGTGCGCCGCAGGTGGCGTATCGCGAGACGCTGACGAAGGCGTCCGACGTCGATTACACCCACAAGAAGCAGACCGGTGGTTCGGGCCAGTTTGCCCGCGTGAAGATGGTCATCGAGCCGGCCGAGCCTGGTGAGGGCTATGTGTTCGAAAACAAAGTCGTCGGCGGCAACGTGCCGAGGGAATTCATCCCCGGCGTTGAGAAGGGTGTGCAGAGCGTTATTGATGCAGGCATCCTGGCCGGTTTCCCGATCCTGGATGTGAAGTGCACGTTGATCGATGGGGCATCGCATGACGTGGATTCGAGCGTTATGGCGTTCGAGATCGCATCCCGCGCGGCGTTCCGCGAGGCGGCGCTCAAAGCCAGGCCGAAACTGCTTGAGCCGATGATGAAGGTTGAAGTGGTGACGCCGGAAGACTACGTGGGCGGTATCATTGGTGATCTTACGAGTCGTCGCGGGCAGGTGCGAGGTCAAGAAGCCCGCGGCAATGCGACGGTGATCAACGCAATGGTGCCCCTGGCCAACATGTTTGGTTACGTGAACACGCTGCGCTCCATGAGTCAGGGGCGTGCTCAGTTCACGATGCAGTTCGACAGCTATTCGCAGGTTCCGCAGGCGGTGGCTGAAGAGGTGCAAGCGAAGTTCGCCTAAGCGATTGGGCGTTCCAGAGTTTAGCTTTTGGTGAGAAGAATGGAGAGCCAGCATGGCTAAGGAAAAATTCGATCGGTCAAAGCCGCACTGTAATATCGGTACGATCGGTCATGTCGATCACGGTAAAACAACGCTGACCGCTGCGATCACCAAGACATTGGCTGAGACCGGTGGGGCTACGTTCACCGCCTATGATGAAATCGATAAGGCGCCTGAAGAGAAGGCCCGCGGCATCACGATCTCGACGGCTCACGTTGAGTACGAGACTGAGAATCGCCACTACGCGCACGTCGACTGCCCTGGCCACGCTGACTATGTGAAGAACATGATCACGGGTGCGGCACAGATGGATGGTGCCATCTTGGTGGTGTCGGCTGCTGACGGCCCCATGCCCCAGACACGCGAGCACATTCTGCTTGCCCGTCAGGTTGGTGTGCCGGCGCTTGTTGTGTTCATGAACAAGGTCGATCAAGTCGACGACGAAGAGCTTCTGGACCTCGTTGAGCTTGAGGTTCGCGAGCTTCTTTCCAAGTATGAGTTCCCGGGCGACGATATTCCGATCATCAAGGGTTCGGCTCTCGCGGCCATTGAGGGCAACAACCCCGAGATCGGCCAGAAGGCCATTCTCGAGTTGATGAAGGCTGTTGATGAGTACATCCCGCAGCCCGAGCGTCCGAAGGATCAGCCCTTCCTGATGCCGATTGAGGACGTGTTCTCGATCTCCGGCCGCGGCACTGTGGTAACCGGCCGTATTGAGCGCGGCATCGTCAAGGTTGGCGAGGAAGTCGAGATCGTAGGTATCAAGCCGACGACCAAGACGACGGTCACCGGCGTTGAGATGTTCCGCAAGCTGCTCGATCAGGGCGAGGCGGGCGACAATGTGGGCTGCTTGCTCCGCGGTGTCGATCGCGAGGGCGTTGAGCGTGGTCAGGTTCTGGCCAAGCCCGGCTCCGTGACGCCGCATACGAAGTTCAAGGCCGAGGCCTACATCCTCACCAAGGAAGAGGGTGGCCGCCACACGCCGTTTTTCGGCAACTATCGTCCGCAGTTCTACTTCCGCACCACCGACGTGACGGGTGTGGTTGAGCTCCCGGAAGGCACCGAGATGGTGATGCCGGGTGACAATATCGCCATGACGGTGGAGCTGATCGTGCCGATCGCCATGGAAGAGAAGCTCCGCTTCGCTATCCGTGAAGGTGGCCGCACTGTCGGCGCCGGCGTGGTGGCCTCGATTATCGAGTAAAGAGACTTAAGTAGCGCGCCGCTCCTTCAGGGGTGGCGCGCTTTCTAACGCAAGGCCGTGAAGATGAAGAGCCAGAACATAAGAATCAGGCTGAAAGCCTTCGATCATCGAATTCTCGATGCGTCGACCAAGGAAATTGTCAACACGGCCAGACGCACCGGTGCGGAGGTTCGCGGTCCTATCCCGCTGCCGACCCGTATCGAAAAGTTCACCGTGAACCGCTCTCCACATATCGACAAGAAGAGCCGTGAGCAGTTTGAGATGCGGACGCATAAGCGTCTGCTCGACATTGTAGATCCGACGCCGCAGACGGTGGATGCGCTAATGAAACTCGACCTCGCCGCAGGCGTGGATGTCGAGATCAAGCTTTAACCGGCTGCTGGACGAGGCAAGGAATCAGTTCGATGCGATCAGGTGTTATCGCGCTAAAGGTCGGCATGACCAGGATCTTCACCGATGGCGGGGAGCACATCCCCGTGACGGTGCTGCGACTGGATAATTGCCAGGTCGTCGGTCAGCGGACCGCCGAGAAGAATGGCTATACGGCCGTTCAGCTTGGTGCGGGCCGTCCGAAGGTCAAACGGTTGACTCGCTCGGAGCGCGGCAGCTTCGCCGTTGCCAATGTGGAGCCCAAGCGCAAAGTCGCTGAGTTTCGCGTGAGCCCTGAGAACATGATCGATGTGGGAGCGGAGATTACTGCCGACCACTTCGTCGAAGGGCAGTTCGTGGATGTTTCGGGCTCCTCGATCGGTAAAGGCTTTGCTGGTGGCATGAAGCGTCACGGTTTTGGTGGGCTGCGGGCGAGCCATGGCGTGTCGATCAGCCATAGAAGTCTTGGTTCAACGGGTCAGTGTCAGGACCCAGGCAAGGTCTTTAAGGGCAAGAAGATGGCCGGACACATGGGCGACGTCAGTGTCACCACGCAGAACTTGCGTGTTGTGAAGACGGATCCCGAGCGCGGTCTAATCATGATCCGCGGTGCCGTTCCCGGCGCCAAGGGCGGATGGGTGCTCCTGCGCGATGCGGTCAAGCGGTCATTGCCTGATGGCGCGCCGGTTCCTGGTGCGTTCCGGAAGAGTGAAAAAGATCACATGCCGGTCAAAGAGGCGGCTGCCGTGGCTGAAGAGGCCAAGCTGGCAGAGGGCGGAGAGAACGCGTAATGAAAGCGGATGTAACAACGCTCGACGCCAAGAAGGCGGGTACCGTGGATTTGTCCGAGGACGTTTTCGGACTGGAGCCGCGTGCGGACCTGCTGCATCGCATGGTTCGTTACCAGCTGGCCAAGCGCCGGGCTGGCACGGTTTCCGTGAAGGATCGGTCTCAGATCACAGCGACCACGGCGAAGATGTTCCGTCAGAAGGGCACAGGCCGCGCCCGTCATGGCAGCGCCAAGCCAACGCTCTTCCGTGGCGGCGGCAAGTCGTTCGGGCCGAAGCCACGTAGCTTTGCGCACGATCTTCCGAAGAAGGTGCGGACACTGGCGCTCAAGCATGCGCTGTCGTCCAAGGCCAAGTCCGAGGAGCTTGTGGTGCTCGATTCGTGCTCGCTGAAAGAGCCGAAGACGGCGGCTCTGAAGACCCAGTTCGAAATACTCGGTGTCGGCTCTGCGTTGATCGTGGATGGCGCGGAGGTTCAGGACAGCTTTGCGCGTGCGGCTCGTAATATTCCGCATGTTGATGTGCTGCCGGTGCAGGGGATCAACGTTTACGACATTTTGCGGCACGACAAACTCGTGCTGACCAAGGCGGCCGTTGAGGCGCTGGAGGCTCGGTTCAAATGAGTTTGCTTGCTGCATACGACGTGATTTTGGCGCCGGTGATCACCGAGAAATCGAGTGAGGC
>Ga0316192_10000755_pt1 | contig 23619 bp, 26 predicted proteins | sample MerIslwburrow_MG_FD_204931 | JGI IMG/M metagenome (GOLD analysis project Ga0316192, IMG submission 204931) | Coastal sediment microbial communities from Maine, United States - Merrow Island worm burrow | ecosystem: Environmental > Aquatic > Marine > Coastal > Sediment | place: USA: Maine...
ACAACCCACCTCAAGACTGCCCAACACATCGCCAACGTCTGCGCTCCAAGTGCAGACCGAGTCTAGCAGCCTGGGGTCATGCGCTAACGGTGGCGGTAAAGACCGAACCTGTCATCAGGTTGGAAGTGGCAGACGTTGCGTCCACTAAATAGGAAGCCAATCAATCGGGTCTGGTAGCTCGATCACCCCAGCCAGCCGAAGGATAGTCACAACGAGCCAATACGATACGAGAAGTGAAGTGAGGACCAAGGGGATACCGATTGTATATGCGATCACCTTCCCGTCCAGATCACCGAACTCATCAATCGTCATGACGCGATCTCCCCAAAGAAACGGAATAGGGGCTTGGGGACTGGCGTCTCCTCAGCTTGCCAGGGTGCCGGAAACCGGCGTGATGCCGTGGGAGCCTACCTTAGTTGGCTCCGCCCGCGCAGGCTGAGGATAGCAGCCAACGGCGCTTTCAGTCATGCGGGACGGCCTGAGGGCACTGCCGCACTTTTGGCGGCGACTTCTCACGAAATCTATTGATGCGTTTTTCCGCTCTAACTCAATGAGTTAGTGCCGTAAAAATTTCTTTTGAACGCGTTCGATTTTTATTTTCCTCGTTAAATCAATTGCCTAGTGGCGAAGTACTGTTCAAATATAAACAATCTGTTCAAATCTGAACACTTGTATTCATTAAGAAAAATTGACTTTCATACCTTCGCTGAATACATCTTTTCTTGTGATTAAGCACTTACGTGCTTGGTCAAGTTAGAGAGGAGAAGAAAGTTGAATAATAACAATAGATTAGGCGTTTCGGAGAGCGCTGTCGTCCAGCGCGTGAATCGCAAGCTGAAGCGGGAGATGCAGGCCCTGCGAAAGGCTCGCGGTGCTTATAGGGCGGGATTCCCCGGCGACTTCTATGTCGTGGATTTTAATCATGGTTGGGTCGTGGAGACACATGTCGATGTCGAAGACCTCGCCCGCGAGCTTGAAGTACTCAAGCCGTGGGAGAGGGTCGCGACTGAAGAGCGAGGAGAACGAAATCAATGACAAAAGCAACGAAGAAACAGTTGGCGCGACGGCGTGAGTTGGCGCTGGATGTGTACGATGCTGAGTGTGAGAACGACGAAGACGGTGATCCTGACATGGGCAACGTTTTCGAGAATATCGAGGAAGCGCTCAGGGAGGAGGGCCTGCCGCTCTTCACTAGTGACGCGGAAGCAAACCAGGCCATCAAAGACGAACGGAAGCTCAAGTTGCGTAACCTCGACATCGTCATCAAGCATCTCAAGGCCACCGGTCGTCCCGATGCAGTCGTTGGGGACGTGATGGAGGCCGCCATGGCTGAGATCGAGAAGCTCGACGAGGCGGAGGAGGTTAGGCAGTAGGCATCCGACGCGCGGTCCACCGAGCCATATCGGCTCTGACGTGCCTACCGATGCGGTCAAGCGGTGGGCGCTTTACCCCGAAGCGGGCGCTGACCGGTGATGTCTTCCAACGGCTACACGATAAGGGCCACGGGCGATTGGTTCGGACTGTCGGCGACGATGTCGTCGTCCTTCCTCACTTCGTTTTCTCGCTCACCCATGCCCCCAGGGAGTGCGCGGTCTGACCCTCGGCTACGAGGGTCATTCAAGGCGGGGACGCTGCCTTTTCCTTTCCTTCTCTCGGGTGGCGTCCTCGCCTGTTGGGTTAAACAATTGTTTCTTATGCGGAAAATCGCGTTCGCTGGGGCTTGATGGCGTACGATTTCGACTGTAACGGTAACGGTGTCATGCGTCCGCGAGAAGATACAATTAGGATGGGAGACCTCATCAAGCAGCGGGATGCCGCGATTGAGGTGGCCGCGAAGGCTGGCCTTTCATGGTTCCAGCAAGCCCTAGTGGGACTGGGTTCCTTTCCACCAGGTATCGAGGGCAGTAAGCCATGGCTGTTCTACCTGCTCTATTACCGGTGCCCACTGGTTCGGTCGGACCATGAATGGGACGAGCGCACTTACCGGAGGCGCAACCTCTCTTGTGGGACGCTTATCAAGGAAGCGCTTCGACGCGGACTAATCAAACGCGTCGCTTTTGGTAGGCGGCCAACTTACGTCACGACCGCCCGTTCGCATGTAGAGTTTCAAGCCAGACCAAATGAAAACCGTGCAGTCGCGCGTGCGGCGGCAAGAGCCGGTTGTGTCTGTAAGGTGTGTGGTCAGCCGATTACGGCGGCACGTTCGACGCGTAAATACTGCTCGACTAAGTGTCGGGTGGCCGCTCACCGCGCTCACTTACCTGCGATCATGACGCGAAACTTCGGGCGCTAAGTTAGGCTCCAAACGCCTTCCACAGCGCAGTGTAGCCGGGGGTCGTTTTGCAATTATTATAATTAATCTAATAGAATCAATACGGTATGGCGGAGGGGGTGGGATTCGAACCCACGAGACGGTCGCCCGCCTGCCGGTTTTCAAGACCGGTGCCTTCAACCACTCGGCCACCCCTCCTGATATTGCGCGCCCGCCGCATTTGCGCCTTGCGCCCGCGCGCAATGCGCAGTTTTTTGTGCGCAGGGCGCACACATTCCTCCATGAGCGCATGAACCGCAAGCACGACGATGCTTGATCATGGCGATGCTTGAAGCACAACCATGTTTGAAGCACGACGACGTCTGGCCAGGGAAGACGGAACTTCACGTGATTTCGCCAAGGCATTGGTGGTCGATCGTAAAGGGCGTGTTGGTGCGCGCCGGTCGCGACCATCTGTCGGTCGTCTCGGCCGGCTGCGCTTTCTACGCGCTCTATGCTATCTTCCCGGCCCTGACCGCATCGATCTCGCTTTACGGTCTCACCGCCAACCCGGCGACAGTGGAACACCAATTCGAGCTCCTCAAATCTGTGCTGCCTCCGCAGGCCTATACGATCGTGATCGATCAGATCCGCCGGATCGTCGAAACATCGGAGCGTACCTTGGGCTGGAGCTTCGGCGCGAGCCTTCTGATCGCGCTGTGGCTTGCCCATCGGGGGACGCAAACGATGTTCTCCGCGCTCGACATTGCCTATGGCGAGCCGGAGCGGCGCAGTCTCTTACGAATCATCCTCAGCGCAATCGGCTACACGATCATCGCTATTCTGGTCGGGGTCGCCATGTTGACCGCAATCGTCTACGTGCCGGATCTGTTCGACGCGACCGGTCATCCCAAAGTCATCGAGACAGCGCTGGTTTATTTGCGCTGGCCCATCCTCTTTTTTGTCACGCTGTTCATGCTTGCTTTGATTTATCGCTTTGGGCCGAGCCGCGAGAACCCAAAATGGCAATGGATCACGGCGGGATCGCTCTTCGCGACCCTTCTGTGGCTGCTCGCCTCTTACGGCTTCTCGTACTACGTCTCGCACTTCGCGAACTACGACAGGATGTATGGATCGCTTGGCGCGGTGATCGTCCTACTCTTCTGGCTCTACCTCTCCTTCTATATCGTCTTGCTGGGGGCCGAGATCAACGCGGAGGTCGAACGGTGGACCGAGAGCGGCGGCGATCCGGAAACCTCGTCGCCTGCCGAGCATACGAAAGGCGACAGCGCTAAGGGTTAGCCGAAGGAGCTAGAGTCGCCGCAAAAAGGGGCGGCTCAAAAATGGAACTCCGCAAGCCGACGAAGAGAGCCGCACGCCCTAAGCTTCGTCCGGGGCATCGCGCGGATTGTTGGGAGCCGCTGGCACGGCGGAGGGACAGCTGGCCCGCTGACGCAGTCTGAGGAACAGGCCTACACTGACCACAAACATCGCGCCAAGCGCTGCCCCGCTCAGAGCTACGATATGGCCCATGGATGGATCGAACGCGTTCGCGATTAGCGGATCCTTCGCGATAATCTCGCCAGCGATCGAGCCGAGAAGGCCACCACCTGCCCAGACAATAATCGGGAAGCGAACGAGGAGTGCCATGACGATCGTCGCGCCAACCATGATAAGCGGAATGCTGATCGCAAGGCCGATCATCAGAAGCCCGTAATCGCCGCGCGCCGCGATGGCGATCGCGATGACGTTGTCGAGGCTCATGACCGTATCGGCAAACGCGATGACCCTCATCGCGTGCCAGAGATTGCCGGAGGACTTGACGTTCTCCTCGCTGTCATCCTCCTCACCACCCAGAAGTTTGACCGCGATCCAGATGAGAAGCTGCCCGCCAACCAGGCTGACATAGGGCATGCCCGTCAACGTCGTCACGACATCGGCGAAACCAATGCGCAATCCGATGGCAACGAGAGTGCTAAGGCCACACCCCATTTGCGCTGCTCGAGCGGCAGGTTTCGGCAGGCTAGAGTAATGACAACGGCATTATCGCCAGACAGAAGGAGATCGATCTAGATGATCTGCAGTAATGCCACCCAAAACGTGGGATCGTCGAAAGACATACCCAAACGTACTCGCCCCAAGTCTTCTCACACCCTTCGCCGCACACTCAGGAACGGTCGAAGCGCATTCCCATCGCTGCGCAAAACGGTAAAGCCAAGACAAAAAGCAGGTTCATCGCACCTCAATACAAAAAACATCGGCGATCACTTGAGGAGACAGTACCTGTCTTGGCCTTCAGCGCGGGACAAGTCTTCGTGGATCACATAAGCTGAATGAGTCGGAAAACATGCACCACTGCATATGACCGGGGGAGGTCGTATTACCAGCCATGGATCCTGTTCTTCTCAATCCGTTGATTGCACTTGTCGCGGGCGTTCTTGTTTTACTTGTGCCCAGAATTCTCAACTATGTCGTCGCAATCTACCTCATTGCGATCGGTATCATCGGACTTGCAAACCACTTGCAATAGGTTTTTTGGATTAATAGCCATGAAGACAAGGTAAAGTATGTCAGAAACTAGGGTGCTTTGCCGTTTTTGTAGAATCATGCGAAGTATGAGCGGTCTGGAACCGCATGCAGACATCACCTATAGTTTCGACTTCAATTGAATGTTGTATGTGAAGGTTTGCAAGCCATGGTTTCGAGAGAGGCCACACGACGATTGAGCCAACAGACTGGCATACGGCTCTCTTGCGGTTATTTTGAACGGCATGTTGAGCCGCGAGCGGCGAAGATGAGGATGCCAGTCGAGTGATGGGCTGGCCCAAGCAAATACGGCCGCGACGCGATGACAGTCACGCGTCTTGGGCGTGCCGGGCTTATGGTGTGCTGTTGCTTGCGGCTTCGCTGCTGACGGGCACGGCGAGCTCAGCGGTGTCGGCCGCCGACGTAAGCTCTAAGCCTTCTGGTGTCGAAGAGCCCGCGCCTGATCCTCAAAATGATTTAGCAGAAGAAAAAGCGGAGCCCGTCTATGTCTGGTCGGCGGCTCGAAATGACTCACGGGTGACCTTGCGCGGCGCCGTTCCCTCAGAAGCAGACCGGCAGACGGTTCTCGGCATGGTCAAGGCGCATTTCCCGGACCTGTCCGTCGAAGAAAGAGTGAAGGTGGTTGAGGGCGGGCTCCCGCGTGAGCAATGGCTTGGCGCCGTGAGTTTCAGTCTTCAGCAGTTGTCGCATTTGCGGAAGGGCAAGGTGCGACTCTCCAATGCCAAATTGCTTGTGGCGGGAGAGGCGGCGAGCGCCGATGAGTATGCCGAGGTCAAGAAGGCTTTGGCCGGGCCTCTTCCCGATGGCCTCATACTCAAGGGCGAAGAGATTCGCCCGCCCATTGCTGATCCCTTCGTCTTCACTGCCGATCTTGGCCCTAATGCGTTGACCCTTGCCGGAAGCGTTCCAAGCGAGGGGGCACACAAGGATGTTCGGGATTTGTCGCGGCAACTCTTTGAGCGCCCCGGACTGGACGACCGTTTGGAAGTGGCCTCGGGCGCACCCAAAGGTTGGGATGAGGCTGTGGCCGCAAGCCTACGCGCGCTTAGCAGGCTTGAAACCGGTAAGATCGCGCTCTCCGGCATCGCCGTGAGTATTGAAGGCGTCGCGCCGGACCAAGGCACCGCCGTTGCCGTCTCCTATCAACTGCGACGCGATCTGCCGAAAATGTTCTCCACTTCGGAGAGCATCAAGTGGAAAGAGGCCAGGGCACCGCATGATATGGCGGTCAACGTCATTCCCCGCATAAAGGCCTTTGCGCGCACGAAGGCAAAGTGGCGGAACCAAACGCTTCCGCCCCTGACCCCAGTTACGAACCAGCGCTAGCCGCGGTCCACCCAACCCTAATCGTTCGCTGCGAAGAATGCGCTGATGGCTTCGACCTGATCTTGTTCTGCGAGCGTCGGTGCGTGACCCTGTTCCGCAACCGTCATGGTGCGAAGGTTTGGATGGCGTTCCACCATTTCCAGCAACGTTTCCACGCTAAGGATGTCGGAGAGTTCGCCTCGAATGACAAAGGTTGGAGATGTTCCCAAGGCTGTGAATTGGGGCCACAATGGGGACAATGGCCGGCTGAGATCGGTCGTTCCGATCGCCTTTGCGAGCTTGCGATCGTAGGACAACACAAGACGACCTTTACGTTCCTCAAAGACGCTGCGCGCCATCTGGTCCCATTGTGCGTCCGTGAAATCTGGGAAACCGCGTCCGTTGATTTCGCGCATGATTTCCATGGCATCGGCCCATGTCTTCGGCACGGGCATGCGGCGCACATAGTTCACGATCCGCGCAAGCCCACGCGTCTCGATGATGGGGCCGATATCATTGAGCACAACGGGACCCATGACTGTCGGGCGGGCGACTGCCATCAACATGGCGATGATGCCACCACGCGATGTCCCCACGATGCCAACCTGGTGCAGCCCCTGAACAGTCAGAAAATCGAGCACATCCGTCAGTTCGGTATTGGGTGTGTAGTTGTGCCAGTTCGGGTCGAACGCAGAGCGTCCGCGTCCCCGATAGTCAATGCAATAAACATTGCGCGGGGTCTCCGAATACGTCGACAGATAGGTCGCCAGCGTGTGGAAGTCGCGAGAATTCCTGGTCAGCCCGCCAAGGCAAACGATGCTTCGGAACCGCTCATCGGGCGCGGGATAATGGCGCGCATAAAGTCGCAAGTCGTCAAAGGACTCGTAATAGATATCCTGCCACGGCTTGCTGTGAAGCTCATGCATCGTTGAATGGCCGGTCCTGGAAGTGGTCGCGGGAGCGCCTATGGCGTCGTCTGCCCGATACACCCCTTGGCGCAGCGTGCGGTGTTTCAGGACCTTGATGAGGGAATGCGCCTCGTAGAGTCAACCGCACAACGTCCACAGTATCCGCTCAAGGAGTCTTGGGTTCGGCCGATACGGCCACCACCGAGGCGGTTTCAGAGGCCGGTACCTTCCGTCCACGGTTCAGGTCCTGAACCAAATGCAAAGCTTGGTCGGGACCTGCGAGACGCGAGCGATAGAGTTGTAGCGTTTCCATGATCTTGATCACATAGCGCCGTGTTTCGGTGAATGGGATACGCTCGATCCAGTCGATGGGGTCGACATCCGGCTTACGTGGATCGCCATAGATACCCACCCACTCTTTTACACGGCCCGGCCCTGCATTATATGCTGCCAACGCCATAAAATATGAGCCGTCATAGTTATTGATCAAATCGCTGAGGAAAGCCTCGCCAAGCTGCGTATTGTAGGCCGCGTTGGTCAGCCGGGCCTTGGAGTATTGAACCTTATAGCGGCGGGCGACGCCCCGCGCGGTCGCGGGCATCAACTGCATCAAGCCACTCGCCCCGACCGGGCTCTGGGCTGCGGCATTAAACTCGCTTTCCTGCCGGGAGAGGGCATGAACCAGCGCAGGATCAACCTGTTCGTCAACGAGGCTCTTGAACGAGGGCATGACGCCGACTGGCAGTGCGTAGTCGCCCATCGGCAAGTCGCGATTGAAGGCGATCTTCGAAAGCCGCAAGGCCATCTGATTGTGTCCCAAAGCCTTCGCGTATTCGGCGAGTAGGACGACTTCGGCGGCGTTGTCGAGCGTTCGGCAAAGAGACAACAGGAATTGCGGCGTGACCCATTGCAGTTTTGCGGCCCTGGCAACGCCCATGGCGCGGACTGCATTGCGGGACAGGAACCGGTCGATATCGGCTTGGGTGGGAATAGGGGTCGAAGTGACCTCTAAGCGGGCGGGGTCCGGATCGAGCGCTTGCCGTCCGAGCTGGCCGTAAAAATACTGCGGATATTTCGCCGCCACATGGAAGTGGATCGCAGCGGAACTCCGATCGCCCAGCACTAGCGCTGTGCGTCCCAGCCAATATTCGGCCCGAGCGACGTCGCGGGAGTCTTTAGCGGCTCTCCGCATAGACAGGAAATGCCGTAACGCCGTGGGGGTCTCGTTGAGGTAGCGGAGGGCTACCCATCCCGCCAAGAACTCCGCCTCGATATACTGGTCGTCCGTGGCGAGATTCTCTGTGTCGAGGCCGTGCTTGGCGGCAATTTCGTAGGCGGTTCGGGGATGGCCGTCATTCAGTGCCGCACGGACATTCACGCGTCTTTCGATCCACCACTCCTTCATGTCGAGCAGGAGGTCTGGCTTGAGCGGTGCATCAAGCAAGAGCTTCCAGGCGATCAGCCGTTGCTCTTTGTCCTTGGTGCGGCGGAGCCATTGAATGTTGTTGAAGCGAAGGCCTATGTCGTCCTTGACCGCATCGTCCGGCAGCGCATCGAGCAGTTTGCCGGCGTTGCTCTCACGCTTGATCACCGCAATGCGCGCTTTGACTTTCTTGCGTTCCGCCTCGGGCAGCTGTTTGGCGACGCGCAGCGCGGCAGGCGCCGCTTTGGCCCTATCCGGATACAGCAAGACGTCGACCCGCGCCCGATGGTCGTCTTCCTCCAGCATGCCGCTGAATTTGGCGAGGATCTTCTTTTCAGCATCTTCATTGACGCGGTCGTCGCGCCACGCCGCATCGATCAGTTTCTCAGCCTCGTCCTTCTTGCCCTCTTTGAGATACACGCCAGCCAGCGCCGCCATGCCGGCGCCTGTCTTGGGCTCCGACTCTGCAAAGAAGGCCTTAATGCGCTCTGGCGATGCATCGCGTAGGAACAGGGATGTCTCGGCCTTCTCCCGCAGCTTTTCGCGCCTAGGCCACATCAAATGGGTCTTCCGAAACTTTTCCACAGCTTCGGCGTTGAGAGACGAACTCTTCGTGTGCCCGTAGCGATACCAGAGCCCAAAGTCCCGGGCCGCAGGATCTGTGATCTTGGCCGCCGTGTCGTCGATCGACCCCTTGTGGCGCATCACGAAGCGAAGCCGGCTTTCGTCACCCGAACTCAGTTTGTACTCAAGAAGCGGCTTGAGGACGCTATCGTAGTCCAGTGCGGGCTTCGGTGCGGCCGGGCTCATGGGATCGCGCCGCGGGTGTACCGAGGGCTCGGGCACAACATCAGGCATGAATGATGCGTCCGCCGAGGCCAGCTTGGTTTCGGCCTTGTCTGCGTTCGGCGTATCGGTCCCGACAGTCTCAGATGTGTTCTGTTCGCTTTCCGGTTTAGCAGCGCCCTCAGCAGGTGTCTCGGACCGACGCTGGGGATTGGGCGCACGTGTCGGCACGGCGGAGGCCGTGCTTGAGTTTACCTCGGGCGCCGCATTCTCAGCAGCCAGCGCAAACGTCGGCGCTTTGCTGGCGGTGGTTTCGGAGCGAACGTCCGACGAACTGAGTGCACTATGGGTCGTTGCGGGTGCACTTAGGGCCGAGGGGGGTGCGGCAACTTGATCTGGCATCAGGGGCACAACAGGGGCCGGCGCAGTGATCGCGGCATCGGCCATAGGCTGCGTGTTGGGGATGACCGCCGGGCGCTCTGGGTTCCGAGCGGGCAGGGGTATTGTCCCCGCTATCGCGGGTGCCATTGTCGGCAGCGCCCACGCCAAGGCGACCAGGAGCGGTAATTTGTAAGCGTTAATGTGTTTCATACCGTCGATCGGTACCGGTTACGACCTGCGTCTAATAGTCAGGACGTCCCCCGACCGGGGGCCGCGACGAACATAGGCCTATGAAGTGTACCCAAATTGAACAGTGTCGGAAACATTTCGGCGGAAAGATGACTGATCGACCTCAGCGAGCGTTATTTCCTCGATAAAAATAGCGTTTTAAACACTTCAATCCACACTTGTTTTTGAAGAAAGAGGGCTCTACGCAACCTGTAGCTCGCCGGACGAACCTCACTTTTGCAGCCATCGCTTAGGTGCGCTTGCCGCGTTCCGGCCAAAACCCTATTGTCCGGCCCCACTGACCACGCGGGATTTGCTTGTTTCTCCCCGCACCAAGGAGCGTCCGTTGTGACTATGCCGCCGTTTCAGGGTTCGATCACAGCCCTTATCACGCCGTTCAAGGATGGTTCGCTGGACGAGGCCGCTTTCCGCAAACTTGTGGAATGGCAGATCGACCAAGGCACGCATGGGCTAGTGCCATGCGGCACCACCGGAGAATCACCGACGCTGGACCACGACGAGCACCGGCGAGTCATTGAGCTTTGCATTGAGGCGGCTGGTGGCCGGGTACCCGTCATTGCCGGGACCGGATCCAACTCTACCGCGGAGGCTGTGGAACTCACACGTCATGCAGAGTCGGCCGGTGCCGATGGCGTGCTCGCGGTTACGCCCTATTACAACAAGCCGACCCAGGAAGGTCTCTACCTTCACTACAACGCAATCAATGCCGCCGCGGACATTCCCATCGTCATCTACAACATTCCCAGCCGGAGCGTTGTCGACATGTCGGTGGAAACGATGGCGCGATTGTTTAAGTTGAAGAATATCGTGGGCGTTAAGGATGCAACTGCGAACCTAGCGCGCGTCAGCCAGCAGCGCGCCGCGATGGGGCATGAATTCGTGCAGCTCTCCGGCGAGGACGCAACCGCGCTCGGCTTCAATGCCCATGGTGGGGTAGGGTGTATCTCCGTGACCGCGAATATCGCGCCGGCGCTTTGCTCAGAATTTCAGCTTGCCTGCCTTGGCGGAAATTTCAAGCGGGCTCTGGAGTTGCAAGACCGGCTGATGCCATTGCATGAAGCCTTATTCGTGGAATCCAATCCGGGACCTGCCAAATATGCCGCATCGAAGCTCGGCCTCTGTGAGGAAGACACGAGGCTACCGCTCGCGCCGATCGGCAAGGCCGCACGTGCGTGTATGGACGAGGCGATCGCCGCAGTTGGACTGACAGCGGTCTAGAGTTCCGGAAAAAAGGTTATTGCTCTTGAAGGGGATGTGATGGCGCCGAAGCGCGAGAGCGGGAAGCTCGTCGCCGAGAACAGAAAAGCCCGCTTCAACTACGAAATCGAGGACACGATCGAGGCCGGGATCATGCTCACGGGCTCGGAGGTGAAGTCTCTGCGCAGTGGCAAGGCCAATATCGCGGAGGCCTATGCCTCAAATGAAAACGGCGAACTCTATCTGATCAATGCAAATATCGCCGAATATCCGGGCGCGGCGCGGTTTGGCCATGCGCCGACGCGGCACCGCAAGCTGCTGCTGCATAAGAAGGAGATGGCGCGCCTGTTGGGGGTCATTCAGCGGCAAGGCATGGCTCTTGTGCCCTTGCGCCTCTATTTCAACGCCCGCGGGATCGCCAAGCTGTTGCTGGGGCTTGGCCGCGGCAAGAAAATCCATGACAAACGCGAGACCGAGAAGAAGCGCGATTGGGACCGGCAAAAGAGCCGTCTGATGCGCGAGAAGGGCTGAGCCTCACGTGGAGGAAATCTGGGGAAGCTTAAATCCGGCATGACAGTTCCCCGCGACATGACTATTCCTCTCAAACTCACTCCCGGCTTTTCGCTGACACCCATGGCACTCCCCGCAACGGATGGATCGGAAATCTCACTTGGGACTCTGCCGGGCCGGAGTGTCGTTGCCGTATACCCGTGGACGGGCAGGCCCGGCTTCCCTGATCCGCCCAGCTGGGACGACATTCCAGGTGCGCACGGCTCAACGCCCGAACTTGAAGGATTCCGGGATGTTTTTGAGCGGATTTCGAAGATTGGCGCGCGGCTCTTTGGGCTCAGCGGTCAGACAACTGACTATCAGCGCGAAATGGCGCTGCGGCTGGAGCTTTCGTTCCCAATATTGAGCGACGCAGCCGGGGCCTTAGCGCACGCACTGCATTTACCCAGCTTCGACGCGGGTGGTGATAGCTATCTGAAACGACTCACATTCGTCGTGAAGGATGGACGCACCGAGCATGTGTTCTATCCGGTCTGCGACCCCGAGAGCCACGCGTCCCACGTTGTCGATTGGTTGGAAGAGCAGGGCTAAGGCTGAACAAGCAGGCTTGACAGCGCGGACCGAGTGGTCAGTCGCCCATCGCGTCGTCCTCGGCATCTTCGACCGAGTAACCGAGCTTATCGAGTGCATCCTCGAGATAATCGGACAGGAGCGGGATTCCCATAAGATAATCCTCGGTCCGTGGGGTGCGTTCGGATCGGGCGGCCTCTATGGCATCATCAAGTTCGTCGGGGCTGAAAGACCCTCTGCCTATCCATGTCAGCGCAACTAGGCTGATCTTCTCATCATCGTTGAGGTCGTGAATGAACTCTTTGAGTTCGGCGGCGGTGGAGTCGTCGGCGAAATCCTCCAGAATGGAGTCCGCGTCATGGTCCGAGGTTTTGCCCTCATCCCATGCACCGACTTTGGCGCCATACTCGCGCGCCTTCACGATCACGAAGCCGACTTTGGTCGGAGATATTTCAATGCTCACCATTAAAACTCAATGCCCAGGTTGGGCTCCCTCGAAGACTGACCGAACGATATCGAACAATAAGGAAAGCATGCCCGACTTGGCGCCTCCCAGCAACTTAGTCCTTGAGGCTGGCGGCGGCGGCTCCAACGACCTGTTCGAACATCTCCGGCGTCAGCCGGCCTGTGTTTGTATTCAGCCGCGAGCAGTGGAAACTATCAAACAAGTCCAAGCCCCCGGGAAGAGCGTGGCGTGCGCCATGAGAAAAAGGAAAATCCTTCTTCTTCACGGCGAAGGTATCAAGGATGCTGTCATGGGCAATACGCCCGATAGCGAGCAGGGAACGCAGCCGTGGCAGCGCACCCAGACGACCGGTGAGGAACTGCCGGCAAGTCTTGATCTCGGCGGATGTGGGTTTGTTCTGTGGGGGAACGCAGCGCACGGCATTCGTGATTATGCAGTCCGCAAGACTTAGAGCTTCCGGGCGCAAGACATCGTGCTCGCCTCGTGCAAGACCGGTCTTCAGAAGTGTCGAGTAGAGCAGGTCGCCGGCAAAATCCCCCCAAAACGGTCTGCCAGTGCGATTTGCCCCTTTCAGCCCCGGGGCGAGCCCGACGATCAGGAGCCCCGCATCTTGGGGACCGAATGAGGGCACGGCACCGTTGAACCAGTCGGGGTGCGCGGTCTTATTGTTACGACGGAAATCCACGAGCCGGGCGCACAGCGTACAGTCGGCTTGGGGTTCGGGGGTAGCGCCGGGCGAAAAAAGGTCGAACGACGGCACGTTGGACGGCGACAGTTCAGTGGGCGGCAAGCGAGACGGCGGCATGACTCATGCCTAGCGCTCTGGCGCGTCCAGCGCCAGACAAAGTGGGGCGCGACAAACAGCCAGTTCGAGGATCGCTCCTTCAGGTCTCCACAAACACCTCAGTCTCGTAGATATCGGTGCGGCGGCGCTGTTCGCGTTGCTGCCGCTCCGTTGGATTGCGGCCAATCTCAGTCTGAAGGTCGGTCAGTTCAACGAACTGATCTGCTTGACGACGTAGTTCGTCCGCGACCATCGGCGGGCTGATCGTGAGTGTGGAGATAACGCTGACGCGCTTCCCCTTATGCTGCAGTGCCTCAACCAGCGAGCGGAAATCGCCGTCACCTGAGAAGATCACAAGGTGATCGAGAGACTCCGACATCTCCATGGCATCGACAGCGCGTTCGATATCCATATTTCCCTTGGCCTTGCGGCGCCCGGCGGCATCTAAGAACTCCTTCGTGGGCTTCGTCACCATCGTGTAGCCGTTGTAGTCGAGCCAATCTATCAAAGGGCGTATCGAGGAGTACTCCTGGTCCTCCGCGAGTGCCGTGCCATACTTTGCAAGCTCAAGTTGCCCTTGCGACTGGAACAGCTTTAGCAGCCGCTTGTAATCAATATCAAAAGCGAGAGACTTGGCATTTGCGTACAGATTGGCACCGTCTATAGACAAAGCAATCCGTTCAGATGGTTAGAAGTGCATTGGGTGTCCTAACGACGAAAAGACTGGTTGGTGCGAGACTGCAAACACAAACAGAAGATCAGTTTCCGATAAGTCAGAGGACTGTGCAATTGGGCGCAATGTCTCAGATACTGATAGGGTTTGGAGCGAACGCCTTTGGTCCTTGGGGGGCGCCCCTAAGCACCATCAGGCGCGCAATAGAGGAGTTGGCAGACGGTCGGGTCGCGGTGAACGCCGTCTCAAACTTCTACGAAACCGCCGCAGTAGGCCGCGCTGGACAGCCGCCATACGTGAATGTTGTTGCGGTGATTGCGACGGCAATGCCCCCTGAAGCGCTGCTACGCAGGCTGAAACAGATCGAGCGGGCTGCGGGACGCCGGGGTGGCAGCCCCTGGGGCGCGCGAACCCTCGACATGGATATTCTGGACTACAAAGGGCTTGTGGCGAACTGGCACGGCACAAGACCGGGCTTTGCGAGGGCGGGCGCACGGCCGCTTGTTTTGCCGCATCCATGGGTCCAAGAGCGTCCCTTTGTCTTGGGTCCAATGTTGGATGTGGCGCCCGATTGGCGGCATCCCGTCACAAAAAAAAAGGCACGTGAGCTGTGGCGGCGCGTCGCGGGCAGGCGCGAAGGGCAGATCGTTCGGGCCCTTTAGCCGCAAGCACGACTTGCCAGCCGCCCGGGAGTTGCATACATAGAGGTTAAATTCAGCTTTTAAAAGGACTTCCAGATGGCTCGCGTCACCGTCGAGGATTGCGTCGACAAGATTCCGAACCGCTTTGAGCTCGTCCTTCTGGCCAGCCACCGTGCACGTACTATTTCCGCCGGGGCCCAGATCGCCGTGCAGCGCGACAACGACAAGAACCCAGTCGTTGCTCTGCGCGAGATCGCCGATAAGAAAATCACGCCCGACGACCTCAAAGAGGACTTCATCCACTCCATGCAGAAATATGTGGAAGTGGACGAGCCCGAGGCCGAAGCGGTCCCGGCTGTGTCTCACGACACGCGCATGCCCGTGCTAGGGCAGGACGATCAGTCTGCCGACACGCAATTCGATCGCATGACCGAAGAGGAGCTGCTGCGCCGTATGGCGACTCAGGCGCCGTCGGATGGCTCGAATGCGGGTCCGCGCGCGCGCTGAGGCCAGACGCCAGACGGGGCGCGACCCGGCCTAATCGGCCGCGCGTCAAAGGCACACAACTCTATTTGCTAGCGTGACGGTAACCTCGGCCTTGCCAAAGGCCTTGTCTAAAGGTGGGTCTGCACCCCATGCTGATGGGCTGAGATGACCCGTCAATATGAACTTGTCGAACGCGTTCTAAGCTATCAGCCCTCGGCCAACGAGGCGTTGCTGAATCGCGCCTATGTCTACGCCATGAAGGCGCACGGCAATCAGAAGCGGGCATCCGGCGCGCCATATTTCTCGCACCCTCTGGAAGTTGCGGCGATCTTGGCCGAGATGCGCTTGGATGATGCAACCATCGCCACGGCTCTGCTTCACGACACGATCGAAGACACCGAAGCCACGCGCTCCGAAATTGATACGCTGTTCGGCGCGGAAATCGGAACGCTGGTGGACGGTCTAACGAAGATCAAGAAGCTCGATCTCGTCACCAAGAAGGCTGAACAGGCCGAGAACTTTCGAAAGCTGCTGCTTGCGATATCGAGCGATATCCGTGTGCTTCTCGTGAAGCTCGCGGACCGCCTGCACAATATGCGGACGCTTGAGCATATGAAGCCGGCCAAACGGCTCGTGATAGCCGAGGAAACCATGGATATTTATGCCCCGCTTGCGGGACGCATGGGTATGCAATGGCTACGCGAGGAACTTGAGGATCTATCCTTCCGCTGGCTGAATCCAGAGGCCTACGGGGCTGTCTTGGAGCGTTTGAAGGTCCTGCGTGAAGGCAACCAAGGTCTGATCGACGAGATTGAGAGTGCGCTTACCAATAAGTTGAAAGCCGCAAGGGTCAAGGGCATCGTCGCGGGGCGGGAGAAAAAGCCTTACGCCATCTGGAGCAAGATGGAGCGGAAGCAGATCTCGCTCGAGCAACTCTCCGACATCTACGGTTTCCGCATCGTGGTCCCTAAAGTCCCTGACTGCTACCGCGCGCTCGCAGTGGTGCACACGACCTGGCACACCGTCCCAGGCCGCTTCAAGGACTACATCTCGAACCCAAAGCAGAATGACTATCAGTCCATTCACACGACGATTGTCGGTCCGCAACATCAGCGCGTCGAGCTCCAGATTCGGACCGAGCAGATGCACTCCATCGCTGAATTCGGTGTTGCGGCGCACGCGCTCTACAAGGATCTGAAAAAGGGCAGCGGAGCCAAGAAGGTTCCTGCGCAGGACTCTAGCGCCTACAGATGGTTACGGCACCTTGTTGGAATTTTACTTGAGGGAGATAACCCCGAGGAATTCCTCGAGCACACCAAGTTGGAGCTGTTTCACGATCAGGTTTTTTGTTTCACGCCAAAGGGGCGGCTTATTGCGCTGCCGCGCGGGGCCAATTGCATCGACTTCGGCTACGCGGTCCACACGCAGGTCGGCAATACGGCCGTCGGCGCAAAGATCAATGGCCGTTCGATGCCGCTCGCGACATCGCTGCGCAATGGCGACGAAGTGGACATCATTTGCTCAGATGCCCAATCACCGCCCATTGCATGGGAGCGGATCGCGGTCACAGGGAAGGCCCGTTCCGCAATCCGTCGTGCCTCGCGCGACGCGGTGCGGGCGCAATACGAGAAGCTTGGCCGAGAAATTTTGGAGCGCGCTTTTAAGCGGCGCGAGAAGGATTTCAGCGAAGAGGCGCTGAGCGTGGTACTTGAGCGGCTGTCACAAAAAACGGCCGCAGATGTCATGACCGCCGTGGGCCGCGGCGAATTGTCGTCGGACGACGTTGTTCGCGCCGTTTTTCCCGAGGAAGCCCAGGCCGCGGCGCCCAAACGCCGGCGCCAGGTCAAACGCAGCGAGGAGGGGTGGTTCGGTCTTGGCAAGGTGATGGGCCTGAAGTTCCGGTGGCCGGGGTCAGGAGGAAAGGAGCGGCCCGATGGCGCTGCTGGAATTCCGATCCGTGGTTTGCGAAGCGGCCTTCCCGTCAACTTTGCCGAGGGGGGCGCCGTGCCGGGCGATCGCATCGTCGGCATTCTCACGCCCCGCCAAGGCATCACCATTTACCCCATTCATTCCAGTGCCCTGAAAGCGTTCGATGACGAGCCCGAGCGCTGGATCGACGTGACCTGGGACATCGGTGAGGACAATCCCCAGCGCTTTCCAGCCAAAATCGCTGTGACAGCCATGAACGAGCCGGGGAGCCTGGCGCAGATAGCGGCCGTGATTGGCGAGACCGACGGAAATATCCAGAACGTCAAAATGACGAATCAGGTTCGGGACTATACGGAAATGCTCATCGACCTGGATGTCTGGGACGTTCAGCATCTGAATGAGATTCTGGCGGGCTTGCGCGCAAAGGACGTGGTGAGCAGTGCTGCGCGCGCGGAAGACTAGAGGACTATTAGTCGCTGGCACCGCAAGCAAAATGACACCAAATATGCTAGGTCACAGGCGCCGATTGCTCACAGGTGGCCGTGGCTGCCCTGCATCCAGGGAACGAGGTTTCGATGCTGTTCAAGCGCCGTGAGGCGGAGAGTTGGTTGGAACGGCTGCGCGTATCCCTGTGGCCGCGCCGCAGTTGGGCGCGCTCGACCCGCTATGTCGTCCACCGCGTGCGCCGCTTAAGCGCGACGCCCCATGCGGTTGCTTTGGGTTTTGCCGCAGGGGTGTTTGTCTCTGCCACGCCTTTTGCAGGCTTCCACATGGTGTTGTCGGCGACAGTGGCATGGATCATCGGCGGTAGTATCGTGGCCGCACTCCTTGGCACGTTTATCGGCAACCCTTTGACATACCCGCTGTTTTGGGTTGGCAGCTACGAAGTGGGCTCCTGGATGCTTGGCAAAGGCGAGACGCCGGTCAATCTCGATTTATCGAATGCAATTTTCCATGCGGACCAACTCTGGCCGCTTCTGAAACCGATGACCCTTGGAGCCATTCCCATTGGGCTCGTGCTTGGAGCAGTGAGCTATGCACTTGTGCGGCCCGCCGTGAATGCCTACCAGCATCGCCGCCAGAGCCTGCGGTCCGGCAACACGGCGATGGAAGGCCGTTGAACGGGGAGGTTCTATGAGTGCACCCCCGATTCGCTTGGGAATCAATATCGATCACGTTGCTACTCTGCGAAACGCGCGCGGCGGTTTGCTGCCTGATCCAATCAGAGCTGCGCGTCTGTCGATGGAGGCAGGGGCCGACAACATCACGGCGCATCTGCGCGAAGACCGCCGGCACATCACGGACGAGGACCTGGCGCGGCTCGTCACAGAGGTCGATTGCAAACTCAATATGGAGATGGCCGCGACGAGCGAAATGACGGCTATCGCGCTAGAGGCTCGGCCCTTTGCGGCCTGTCTCGTGCCGGAACGGCGCGAGGAACGAACCACCGAAGGCGGGCTCGATGCGCTCGCTCAGGAGCGCACTCTCGCACCGGTCGTTCAGGCGCTCGTCGAGGCGGGCATGCGCGTATCTTTGTTCATCCGCGCCGAGCGGCGCCAGATCAAGGCGGCCTCTCGCCTGCGGGCGCCAGCAATCGAGATTCATACTGGCGGCTGGTGCGATGCTCTGGCTGACGGTCGCGAGATGGACGCGGAGGCCGAATGGCGTGCGATCGTGGATGGCGCGCGGTTCGCCCGCGGGCTTGGACTCGAAGTCCATGCCGGCCATGGCCTGAACTATGCGACGGCCAAAAAAATCTCGACGCTTCCGGAGATTGTCGAGCTGAACATTGGCCATTTTCTCGTTGGCGAGGCGGTTTTTCTCGGGCTAGGCGAGGCGGTGAAGCGTATGCGTGCGGCGATGGATCAAGGGCGGGAAGCCTTGCCGCTGAGTGAAAAGGCCGGTGTCGCGCAATGATCATTGGCCTTGGCAACGACATCATTGACATTCGGCGGATCGAAAAAACGATCGAGCGCTACGGCGAGCGCTTTCTGTCCCGGATTTTCACGGAGACGGAGCGGCAGAAATCGGACCGTCGCAGGTTGCGGGCGGCCTCCTACGCCAAGCGCTTTGCGGCCAAGGAAGCCTGCGCCAAGGCGCTTGGGACAGGGTTTAGCCGCGGCGTCTTTTGGCAAGACATGGGGGTCGTAAATTTGCCGTCTGGACGTCCTACTTTGGCGTTGACAGGCGGCGCGGCGCGCGTCCTGCAACGGTTGATGCCCGAGGGACACGAGGCGCAGATCGATCTCACAATCACGGACGATTTTCCCACTGCGCAAGCAATCGTCATTATCTCAGCGGTCAAGTTAACGCCTTAAGGCTGCCGGACCAGAGCGGACGTTTGCTCGCGAGTCGATGACGGGCTATAGGGGCGCATGTTTCGCGGCAAACGGGTGGGGCGCAAACGCGTGGGCCCGAAACGAAGGAGAGCCTCCGCATGGGTGTGGACGCCGGGAAGACGGACGCAAAAGGTAGTAACTGGGACACGGTGCGCGTTGTCATTCATGCGCTGATCCTGGCGTTGATCGTCCGGGTTTTCCTCTTTCAGCCGTTCAATATTCCCTCCGGGTCCATGATCTCGACATTGCTGATCGGCGATTATCTCTTCGTCTCGAAATACAGCTTCGGCTATAGCCGCTATTCATTCCCGTTCGGGGTTAACTTGTTCTCAGGGCGCATCTGGAGCGCCGAGCCGGATCGCGGCGACGTGGTGGTCTTCAAGCTGCCGCGTGACGATGAGACCGACTATATCAAGCGGGTGATCGGCCTGCCCGGCGATGAAGTGCAGATGGTTCGTGGCGTGTTGCACATCAACGGCAACGCCGTGGATAAGGCCAAAGTCGACGATTACGTCGAAGAACTTCCCAGTGGACGGGAACGGCATTTCACCCGCTACAAGGAGACGCTCCCCAACGGGATCACCTATCCCGTGCTCGATCTTGTGAACGAAGGTGTTGGGGACAACACCGAAGTGTACAAAGTTCCCGAAGGGCACTTCTTCATGATGGGCGACAACCGCGATAACTCCACCGACAGCCGGTTCTTGTCAGAGGTGGGTTTCGTGCCCTTCGAGAATCTCGTGGGGAAGGCGCAAGTGATCTTCTTCTCCATCGACGATGATGCGAGCTTCTGGGAGGTCTGGCGTTGGCCATCCGACGTGCGTTGGAACCGCATATTCAAAGTGGTACAATAGCGCTGTGACCAAGGGGCGCGTCACCAAGCTCGGCCTGTTGACCGCACAACTTGGGCACGATTTCAAGGAGCCCGCGCTTCTCAAACTCGCGCTCACCCACGCGAGCGCCAGGCCTGGATCGAAAGCCAACGAAGACAATGAGCGGCTCGAGTTTCTCGGTGATCGCGTCCTTGGGCTGGTGATCGCAGAGCTCTTGTCGGAACTGTTTCCCAATGAGAGCGAAGGCGAACTCGCCCGTTGGTTCAACCATCTGGTCCGAACCGAGACGTGCGCGGAAGTGGGGCAAAGCTGGAATCTTGGAAACTTCATCGTGATGAGTAGCGGTGAGGCAAGCTCTGGCGGTCGCCGAAAAAAGACGATCATTGCCAATGCCTGCGAAGCTGTGCTTGGCGCCATCTTCTCTGATGCTGGTTATGACGCGGCCCGCGCCGTTGTCCGCCGGTCTTGGGAGGGCCATGTTGCCGAGCTGAAAGAGGCCGCGCCGGACGCCAAATCCGTTCTTCAGGAATGGGCGCAAGGACAAGGGCTTCCGCTTCCTAGCTATGTCGAGGTCGGGCGCGAAGGCCCAGATCATGCGCCGCGCTTTACCGCGAAGGTGTATGTCGAGGGGCTGGAAACGGAACAGGGCGAGGGCAGCAACAAGCGGCAAGCCGAGCAGGCGGCCGCACTTGCGATGCTTGTGCGCGAGGGAGTGTGGCAACCGCCAACAGATGACTGAAACGGAAAAAAAGAACACGACGTGTGGATTCGTGGCGCTGATCGGCGCGCCCAATAGCGGAAAGTCGACGCTCACCAATGCGCTCGTCGGCGCAAAGGTCTCTATTGTGACCCATAAGGCGCAGACCACGCGTGGGCCCGTGCGCGGGATTGTGCTCGCAGGCGACGCACAAGTGATCCTCGTCGATACGCCCGGCATCTTTCAGCCGAAACGCCGTCTCGATCGTGCAATGGCGCAAGCGGCCTGGGACCGCGCCGCAGATGCGGACATCGTGGCCTTGGTTGTGGATGCGGCCCGTGGCATCGACGAGAAACTCGAACCCATCATCAAGCATCTGCCAGAGATCAACAGGCCCATTATTGCCGTGTTGAACAAGGTCGATCTTGTAAAAAAGCCAGAACTGCTCGAACTGACAACCGACCTCTTGGCACTGAAGACCTTTTCCGACGTGTTTATGGTCTCGGCCCTGACGGGCGACGGTGTTGATGATCTTCGAGCATACCTTGCAGGCATTGTGCCCGATGGTCCTTGGCTCTTTCCCGAGGACCAGCTGTCCGATGCTTCGTTGCGGCAGACCGCCACCGAGATCACGCGGGAGAAGCTCTTCCTCAGGCTGCACGAAGAGCTGCCTTACGCGCTGACCGTCGAAACGATGGATTGGAAGGTGCTGCGAGACGGAAGCGTCCGCATCGAGCAGACCATCTATGTGGAGCGCGAGAGCCAGAAGCGCATCGTACTCGGTGCCAAGGGATCGATGATCAAGGAAATCGGCCAGGCCGCGCGGGAAGACATCGCTGAGATTGCTGGCCTGCCGATCCATCTCTTTCTGTTCGTGAAGGTCCGCGAAAGCTGGGGCGACGACCCTGAGCGGTTTCGCGAGATGGGGCTGGACTATCCCAAGGGATAAGTGGCCGAAGGGATCATCTCCCCGAGAAACAATATCCAAAGCAAGAGTTCGGACGAGGCTAGGCAAAGCCCGCCCGGATGGGTCAAGCTGTCTCCATGGACTGGAGCGACGAAGGAATCTTTCTGAGCGGCAAGCCGCTGGGCGAGGCCAATCTTATCGCGGAAGTCCTCACGCTCGGACATGGGCGCCATCTTGGGCTCGTGCGCGGCGGGCGGTCGCGGCGCGTCCGGCCAACGCTTCAGCCCGGAAATCTCGTTGGCGTCACATGGCGCGCCCGTCTGGCAGAACATCTTGGCGGCTATAATGTGGAGCTTATGGAGGCGCATGGTGCCAGGGCCCTGGATGACCCGCGTGCCCTTGCTGCCATCGGCAGCCTGGGCGAACTCGTCAAACTTCTGCCCGAGCGCGATCCTCACCCTGAACTCTATGCCACGACACTACATGTCCTGCGGTCGTTCGGCGAAGCGGAGGTCTGGCCCGCGCTCCTGGTTTCTTGGGAGTTTCAATTGCTCCAAGAGCTCGGCTTCGGGCTCGACCTTTCGTCCTGCGCGGCAACGGGTGTGGCCGATGATCTGATCTATGTGTCACCCCGGTCCGGCCGCGCCGTGTCACGTGATGCCGGTGCGCCCTATGCCGCGAAATTGCTCGCGTTGCCGGGGTTCCTGATCGACCGGAGCGCCGCGCTGACAGAGCCAGATATTGTCGCGGGCTTTGGACTCACAGGCTTCTTCCTGGAACGCGACGTCCTCGACCCCCACGGCCTCAAACTCCCCGAGGCCCGCAGCCGTTTGCTCGATCTCTTGTCTCGCGGCTCTCGCGCCGCTTGAGGGGAATCACGCGATGCGTTAAGCGCGAGAGATGAGAAAACGCGCCAAGCCGCCCGATTCGGGGCCTATCGAGCCAGTGAATCTGAAAGATGCGCTGGAAGAGCGCTATCTCGCCTACGCGCTGTCCACGATCATGCATCGCGCGCTCCCCGATGTGCGAGACGGTCTCAAGCCCGTGCACCGGCGGTTGCTCTACGCGATGCAGCAGCTTCGTCTCGCGCCGCAAGGCGAGTTCCGCAAATGCGCAAAGATCGTCGGCGACACCATGGGCAATTTCCATCCTCATGGAAATCAGGCCATCTATGACGCGCTTGCACGCCTCGCGCAGGATTTCGCGGTCCGTTATCCGCTAATTGATGGGCAGGGTAACTTTGGCAATATCGACGGGGACAACCCCGCTGCCGACCGCTACACCGAGGCCCGGCTGACCGATATTGCCGCACGTCTTCTCGAGGGCATCGACGAAGACACGGTTGACTTCCGGCCCAATTACGATGGTCGGGAGGAAGAACCCTCGGTCCTTCCGGCGAATTTTCCAAATCTCTTGGCGAATGGAGCCTCGGGCATCGCGGTGGGTATGGCGACCAATATTCCCCCTCATAATGCGGGCGAACTTTGTGATGCTGCGCTGCATCTCATCAAGTTTCCGAATGCGACCGTCGACAAGCTCTTGTCTTTCGTACCAGGGCCGGATCTGCCAACCGGCGGCATTATCGTCGAGCCGCGCGAACAGATCGCCGAGGCCTACAAAACCGGGCGTGGTGCGTTCCGTCTTCGCGCGCAGTGGGAAAAAGAGGTCGCGGGCCGGGGCACCTATCAGATTGTGGTCACCGAGATCCCATACCAGGTGCCGAAGGCGCGGCTCGTT
>Ga0316192_10000756_pt1 | contig 23605 bp, 19 predicted proteins | sample MerIslwburrow_MG_FD_204931 | JGI IMG/M metagenome (GOLD analysis project Ga0316192, IMG submission 204931) | Coastal sediment microbial communities from Maine, United States - Merrow Island worm burrow | ecosystem: Environmental > Aquatic > Marine > Coastal > Sediment | place: USA: Maine...
TCCATTTCCTCAGCCTGCTCATCACGCTGGTGATCATAGCCACGCAGGTGTAACACGCCGTGCACCACCATATGCGCCCAGTGATGCTTTTCCGGTTTATGCTGCTGTTGTGCTTCACGCTGTACCACCGGCGCACAAATAACCACATCGCCGAGATAATCCGAATCGATACCGGGCGGAGCCTCGAATGGAAACGAAAGCACGTTGGTCGCCTTGTCTATACCTCGATAGCGGCTGTTCAACTGCCGGCTTTCCTGTTCGTCGACAATCCTGATTGCCAACTCCACAGCGCTATCCACGGCTTCCAGCGCTGACCGTACCCAGCGCTCAAACTCATGCCGTGTCGGCAAGCTGTCACCATCGATTGCATACTGAACGTCCAGGCCCGGCAGACTTTTCTCCTCAGTCACCGTTGCTGTCCCTGTCCTTCTCAAACTTTTCGTACGCGCGCACAATCCTCTTCACCAGCGGGTGACGCACAACATCACGGGGATCAAACGCCGTAAAGCCTATGCCCTCCACGCCATCCAGCACCCCTGTCACCTGCCGCAGGCCGGATTCCATGTGCTTGGGTAAATCGACCTGGGTGATATCACCGGTAATGACCGCAGTGGATCCAAAACCTATCCTGGTCAGAAACATTTTCATCTGTTCGACGGTAGTGTTCTGCGCTTCATCCAGGATAACGAAAGCATCATTGAGTGTTCGACCGCGCATGAAGGCGAGTGGTGCGATCTCGATCACGTTGCGTTCGATCAGTTTGGCCACATGCTCAAAACCGAGCATTTCATACAATGCATCGTAAAGAGGACGCAGGTAGGGATCCACTTTCTGTGTCAAATCACCTGGCAGAAATCCCAGGCGTTCACCGGCTTCCACGGCAGGGCGTACCAGCACCAGTCGCCGCACTTTTTCGCGTTCCAGTGCCTGTACGGCACAGGCAACCGCGAGATAGGTCTTGCCGGTACCGGCCGGGCCGATACCAAAATTGATATCCAGCTTCAGAATATTGCGAATATAGTTCTGCTGATGGGCACCGCGCGCCTTGATCCGGCTGCGCCGGGTATGAATAACAAGGTCCGGTTCACCATCTGCAGATTTTTCGTTCAGCTCGTCAAGGCCGGCTTGCTGCAGGTACAGGTGTACCCGCTCCGGTGTCAGCGGGGCTTCATCTGTCGCATCATAAAGATCACGCAGGACCTCAGCCGCGAGACCGGGTGCGCGGTCACTACCGGTTATCTGGAACCGGTTACCGCGATTGCTGATCTCGACCTGCAGGCGATGTTCCAGCTGACGCAGGTGTTCGTCAAACTGTCCACACAGGGATGCCAGCCGCTGATTGTCGGCTGGCTCCAGGGTGATGCTGACAGAAGAAGGGTCCGGGTCCAAGATAGCAGTTTGTAGCGGGGATCAACCCCAGTTAGCCGCCTTATCGGCAGTGCCGGCATCGTCTTCAGCGACGAACTCACCACGCAGCGAATTGGGCAGGGCTGCACTGATCCTCACCCTGACGAAACGTCCGATCAGCTCAGGTCCAGCATCAAAATTGACCATACGATTATTCTCCGTACGTCCAGCCATCTGCGCAGGATTTTTTCTCGAAGGCCCTTCAACCAGAATACGCTGCTCGGTACCCACCATGTCTGCACTGATACGGGCCGCCTTTTCCTGGATGCGCGCTTGCAGTCGTGCCAGGCGCTGCTTCTTCACCTCCACAGGCACATCATCCGGCATGCCGGCAGCGAGGGTGCCTGGCCGCCGACTGTAGATAAAACTGAACGAATGATCGAATCCAAGCTCTTCAATCAACCGCATGGTGGATTCAAAGTCATCCTCAGTTTCGCCCGGGAAACCGATAATGAAATCGGAGGACAGACTGAGTTCCGGACGCACTTCGCGCAATCTGCGTATTCTGGACTTGTATTCCAGTGTCGTGTGATTGCGCTTCATAGCCGCCAGCACCCGGTCCGAGCCGCTTTGCACCGGCAGGTGCAGGTGACTGACCAGCTCAGGCACTTCGGCGTACACGCTAATAAGGCTGTCGCTCATTTCCTGGGGATGCGAGGTGGTGTAGCGGATACGGTCGATACCGTCGATAGCCGCAATATAGGTGATCAGCAAGGCAAGGTCTGCTATCGAGCCATCATCCATACTGCCACGATAGGCGTTAACATTCTGCCCAAGCATATTGATTTCGCGCACACCCTGATCGGCGAGGCTTACAGCCTCTGCAATGATGCTGTCGAAAGGCCGGCTGACTTCCTCGCCGCGTGTATAAGGCACCACACAGAAGGTGCAATACTTGCTGCAGCCTTCCATGATGGACAGAAAAGCCGTTGGCCCTTCGGCCCGCGGTTCGGGTAAACAATCGAACTTTTCGATTTCCGGGAAGGAGACATCCACCACCGGACTGCGTTCGCCGCGTACAGCATCGATCATGGCCGGCAAGCGGTGCAGGGTCTGCGGCCCGAACACCAGATCCACAAACGGTGCGCGCTTGCGCAGGGCATCACCTTCCTGGCTCGCAACACAACCACCGACACCAATGATCAGCTCCGGCCGTTGCTGCTTCAGTTCGCGCCACTGGCCCAGCTGGGAAAATACTTTCTGCTGCGCTTTCTCCCGGATCGAGCAGGTGTTGAGCAACAACACATCCGCCTCTTGCGCCGATTGCGCCAGTTCCAGGCCATGCGCAGCAGCCAGCACGTCCACCATTTTGGCGGAATCGTACTCGTTCATCTGACAGCCGTGGGTTTTTATAAATACTTTGCCAGCCATGGGCCCGGGGTCTTTAACAATTCAAACGGGGAAGACATTCTACAGGAATTTTCAGGCACAATCAGCAGATTAAAGAGGAAGTCGGCCTGTAAGCCGGGTTCTGTCGTGGACAACCATTCATCTGGGATGCACGTCGCCGTGCACCTCGAGCGACCTACCCGGGAACAGCGCGGGCCGCGCCAATGTTCCCCTATTTGGTCTTGCTCCGGGTGGGGTTTACCCTGCCACGGCTGTTACCAGCCGCGCGGTGCGCTCTTACCGCACCATTTCACCCTTACCTGTGCAGGCACAGGCGGTATATTTTCTGTGGCACTTTCCGTAGGCTCGCGCCTCCCAGGCGTTACCTGGCACCCTGCCCTGTGGAGCCCGGACTTTCCTCCGTGACTGATGTCACAGCGGCTGCCCGGCCGACTTCCAAACACATGCTAACACATTCAGCTCAGCAGCTAGCGTAGTGCTCGAGCCGTTTTTCTATGCCCACTATAGGTGATTCGGCCCAGCCACCTGTTAAACGGGTTATTGCGCTTGAGAAAGGGTACACAGGGCCGGCGACGAACCCCCATTTTCCTGCGCATTTCCAATAAACCCGAATGCCGGGCATCAATTTTGAGCCCGGCGCTCACTGCGTCACAGGCCCGCCGGCGGTGCTTGAAATGCAGTTCAGCAAGCGCCAGGTTCTGAAACACGGTCGCCTTGATTGTCTCGGCCGCTGCCGCGTGCCGGCAGAAGTTAAGCCCGCTGACATCACCGCAGTAGACCAGCGCAAGACCGTGACAGGACGTATACAAGCGATAGTTCTCGTCGTAGCGGTGAGATTGACGATCTGCCTGACCAAAATGCCTGGCCGCTGTTTTCCACTTTTTCTTGTGAGAGAACGCCAGCCCGATCTGGTACTCTTCACTGGCGATACGGCTACGATCTGCAGCCAAAGGTTTCTGAGCAGTCTCCATTACTGCGCCTCCCTGAATATGTTGTTGATGGCTATCCTTAGCCGGTTTTATCCACGTCCACTCCCTTCAGCGAACGTGAGCGCCTAATCCTGAACCTGTTTCAGATAGAAATCCAGCAATCCCTTAGTGGATGCATCGCGCCTGGCAACCGCGCTGTCATCCGGATCTTGATCAGGCATCTTCATCTTCGAGCGTATTCCGCCAACGCTGATCCTGCCTGACAAACAGGCGATCTGCTTCAGCCGGGCCCCAGCTGCCGGAAGGATAGGTATGGATAAAATCACGCTCCGTCGCCCAGTTTTTAAGAATCGGGTCGACCACCTTCCACGCCCAGTTCACTTCATCATAACGCAGAAACAGTGAGTGGTCGCCATCGATCACGTCCAGCAGCAATGCCTCATAGGCATCCAGCGAGCCGGGATTTATGCCGCAGGAACTGGCATCCAGCATAGTGGTTTCCGCACGCAGCTCCAGGCCGGTCTGCTTGACCTGCATTTCCATACGGATACATTCATTGGGCTGCAGGTTCAACAGGATCCAGTTGGGCTTGAGCCGGTCGATCTGGGTCTCGCGAAACAACTGCTGGGGTGGGTGCTTGAAACGGATCGACACCATGGAATTGGCTTTTGCCATGCGTTTACCGGTGCGCAGGTAAAAGGGAACATTACGCCAGCGCCAGTTATCGATCAGCAGTTTCAGCGCAACGTAGGTCTCAGTAACACTGTCTTTCGGCACATCCGGCTCACTCAGGTAACCGGGCACCTTCTCGCGATTGATCTCACCGGCGGCATACTGGGCACGAAACGCATGGGCGTTGACTGCACTCGACGGAATGGGCCGGATTGAGCGCAGTACTTTGACTTTTTCATCACGCAGTGATTCAGCGTCCAGACTGGCGGGCGGCTCCATTGCCACCAGGGTCAACAGCTGCAGCAGGTGGCTCTGAATCATGTCACGCAGCGCGCCCGCGCCATCGTAATAACCGGCACGGCCTTCCGTGCCCAGTGACTCCGAGTGCGTAATCTGTACGTGGTCGATATAGTTGCGGTTCCAGAGCGGTTCCAGCATCAGATTGGCGAAACGGAACACCAGCACATTCTGCACCGTGCCCTTACCCAGATAGTGATCGATACGAAAAATCTGCGTTTCCTGAAACTCACGGTTGAGCCGCAGGTTAAGGCTTTCTGCACTCTCCAGGTCATAACCAAAGGGTTTTTCGATAACCAGCCGACGCCAGCCCCCATCCTCGCGATTAAGCTCCACCGCACCCAGCTGGCGGCTGACCGGTCCAAAATCTGCCGGGCGGATGGCCATGTAGAAAATCAGGTTGGGAGAAAACTGCGACGTGTTGAGAAGGTAATCCCGCAGCGCTGGATAGGCCTCGTCATCACCCAGATCGCCGCGAAAGAAAAACAGCCGCGCGCAGAAACGTTCCAGCACCTCGGGGTCTATCGATTTTCCAGCGAAACTGTCACGCACCAACCCACGCCAGTGCGCGTCGTCCCAGTCGCGCCGCCCGAATCCGACAACCTTGAGCCCGTCGGGCAGACGGCCGGCAGCATCCAGGTGATACAACGCCGGGAGCAATTTGACCCTGGCGAGATTACCCGTCGCGCCGAAAATAACATACGTGCAATCATCCATGTTTTTTAACCAAAGCCCTTTTTAAATCCAGTCGGCACAACACCCTCGAGGCTGGCTACCAGCGTAACCGGTTCGGGGGCGCTGTTGCCATGCAGCTTGACGCTAACCCTTTGGTAACGCAACCTACCTTATAAAAGGATCAGGTACCAGTCATGGACATTCTGTTTGCCGCCAGTGAGGCGCACCCCATCGTCAAAACCGGCGGCCTTGCCGATGTGGCCGGCAGCCTGCCGCGCGCCATAAAAAATTCTCAGCAGGAAATCCGTCTGATTCTGCCTGCCTATCCCGCCGCTGTTGCCAACGCCGGCAAGCTGAAACACGTTGCCGAACTTGAGCTGCCCGGGGCGACAACGCCGGTTCGCCTGCTGCAAGGCTGGCTGCCGCACACCCGGGTGCGCCTGTATCTGGTCGATGCCCCGCAATACTTTGATCGCCCCGGCGGGCCCTACAGCTCGCCGCAAGGCGGTGACTGGCCCGACAATGCTGATCGTTTCGCACTGTTTGCGCGTGCGGTATGCAGCATCGCCATGAACCGCGCCGGACTGGAGTGGCAACCCGACATCGTTCACTGCAACGACTGGCAAACCGGTCTGGTACCTGCCTTGCTGTCGCTGGAGAAAGTGCGGCCGGCAACACTGTTCACTATCCATAATCTGGCTTACCAGGGCCTGTTTGGCCGGGACCGGTTCCAGGCATTGCAGTTGCCGGGCCACTGGTGGTCCATGGACAAACTGGAGTACCACCAGCAGCTGTCCTTTATCAAGGGCGGCCTGGTATTTGCGGACCGGATCACCACAGTAAGCCCCACCTATGCGCGGGAAATCCTTACCCCGGCGTTCGGCTGCGGACTGGAAGGCCTGCTGGAACATCGCAAGCACAGCCTCACCGGCATTCTAAACGGCGTCGATTACCAGGTGTGGAGTCCGGGCCGCGATGCATCACTTCCTTACAACTACACCGCGCACCGGCCGGCGGCAAAACTCAAAAACAAGCGTAAATTACAAAAGGCCTTCGGGCTGCCCGTCGAACCCGGACTTCCCCTGTTCGGCCACGTCGGCCGCCTGGTCGAACAAAAGGGCATCGACCTGATCCTGCAACTGGTTCCGGAACTGTTGCAGCGCCCTATGCAACTGGTGATCCTGGGGACCGGTCAACCGGCACTGGAGGAGGCTTTACGCCAGGCCTGCAACAAGCACCCCGAACGTATCAGCGTACATACCGACTACAACGAGACACTGGCCCACCTGCTTGAGGCAGGTTCGGACAGCTTCCTTATGCCGTCCCGATTTGAGCCCTGCGGCCTGAATCAGCTCTACAGCCTGCGCTACGGCACACCCCCCATAGTGCGCAATACCGGCGGACTGGCCGATTCGGTGGTGGACGCCACCGACGCCAACCTAGCGCAGCACACGGCCACCGGCTTTGTTTTTGAAACCGCCAACAGCCATGACCTGCTGCAGGCCATTGACCGCGCGCTGGACCTCTACGCCAGACCTGATGCCTGGAAAGATCTGATGCTTACCGGCATGCGCGAGGACTTCTCCTGGACACGCAGCGCCGCCGCTTATATTGATCTCTATGCACTGCTGCTCGAGCCACAGCATGCCGCCCGCGACACGCCCGCGGAGGACCGTTCCCCGGGGCTTCCAGACGCAGTTATCTAGTTATAATTTATAATATTTTACCGCTCCCATCCACATCCACTCCGTTGGTCCGGGAAACAGGTATAATGGCGCGCCCGTTTCCCGGGTGACTTCCCTGACAGACTGCAGGCGGCACCTACTTCCCGGTGAAGAGAGGCCGGAAAAGGAGCTCAAGCTATTGATGGATATGCCAGTGAAACACAGTATGCCCCCTCCACCCCGAGACAAGGAACTGCGCTCCCGTGTGCGCCTGTTCGGCAACCTGCTCGGCGAAGTGCTGGCATCACAGGCCGGCCACGAGGTGCTCGGGGCGGTCGAAACACTGCGCAAGGGTTACATTCGCCTGCGCAAGGAAGACAACCCGGCGCTACGCAGACGCATGGCGAATACCATCGATAAACTGGATCCCGCCACGCTGAGTCACGTAGTGCGCGCCTTCAATATTTATTTCAGCCTGGTCAATATCGCGGAAGAGGCTTTCCAGCACAAGCAGCGGCGGCGCCACGTACGCCTGGGTGGTCCCCTGTGGCGCGGCTCCTTTGATCATACGCTGCGCGAATTCCACGATATGGACATCAACGCCGAACAGATCCAGACCCTGCTCGACAGTGCCCTGTATCTTCCGGTGTTCACCGCACACCCCACGGAATCGAAACGCCGCGCCGTAATGCATACCCTGCGTGGGATCTTCGTGACAGCCGAGCAGCTCGATGGACCGCGCCTGGGGAAGCGGGAGCGCGCTGACGTCATCGACGCATTACGTAACCAGATCCAGGTTCTATGGAAAACAGATGAAGTACGGGTACACAAACCGAGCGTGCGTGACGAAATCCGTAACGGACTGTTCTATTTCCGGGAGTGCCTGTTCCAGGCAGTGCCGCGCGTTTACCGCTATCTCGATAATTCCATCCAGCGCGTCTACGATCATACCGACATACGCCTTCCCAGCCTGCTGCAATTCGGTTCCTGGATTGGTGGCGATCGCGACGGCAACCCGTTCGTAAAACCGGCGACTACCGAATACGCACTACGCATGCACATGCGCGAAGTGCTGTGCGAATACATACGCCGTGTCGAAAAGCTGCGCAGCACACTGACCTATTCCAGCCGCCTGGTACAGCCCAGCCAGGCATTCCAGGACAAACTGGACCACGACGTGCGCTGTTGCCCGCAGGCGCTGGGAGACCGCCCTGACCGCTTTTCGCACGAGCCCTATCGCCGCATGCTGTACATCATGCGCAACCGCCTGCGGCATAATATCGCGCTGACCAGCGAACGTATTGAGCACCCCGAATCCGTCGACCTGGATGCCTACCCCTGCCGTTACCGAAATGAGCAGGAATTCCTCGACGATCTGAAACTTATTGAAGCATCGCTGATATCACACGGTGACGGGAACATCGCCCAGGGTGAACTGCTGGACCTGATCCGGCTGGTGGAAACGTTCGGCTTTTTCCTGCTGCACCTGGATATCCGCCAGGAGTCGACGCGCCACAGCGAGGCGGTCAGCGAACTGTGTGCGCAATTGACGGATGTCAGTGACTATAACGTGCTCGACGAAGACGCACGCATCCGGCTGCTGTGCAAAATGCTGGACCAGCCAGCCGCCACTATCGACCGACGTTCGCTCAGCGAAGCAACCATCGAAACACTGCAAGTGCTGGATGTCATGGCTCATATGCGCGACGAAGTCAGTGCCAACGCCTTCGGCACTTACGTCATATCCATGACCCATAACGCCAGCCACGTGCTGGAATTGATGTGGCTGGCATCACTGTGCGGGCTGGCGGGGCGCAAGGACAATGAGTGGTGTTGCCATATTCGTATCAGTCCACTGTTCGAAACCATCGATGATCTGGCCCATATCGAACAGGTCATGACGCGCCTGCTCGACGAACCGGTGTATCGCAGCCTGTTGCAGGCTTCCGGTAACCTGCAGGAAATCATGCTGGGGTATTCCGACTCCTGCAAGGACGGCGGCATACTCGCATCAGGCTGGAGCCTGTACCAGGCACAGCAGAAGATTATCCGCATCGCCAGGGCGCATGGCATCGAATGCCGGCTGTTCCATGGCCGCGGCGGCACCCTGGGCCGCGGCGGCGGCCCCACCCACGACGCCATCCTGTCGCAACCTGCGGGCACGGTTCACGGTCAAATCAAATTCACCGAACAGGGTGAAGTGCTGTCCTACAAGTACAGCAATGAAGAAACCGCCGTGTACGAACTGTCCATGGGTATTACCGGTCTGCTGAAAGCCAGCCGCAACGTGGTACAGGCACACAGCGAAGATCGCGAAGAATACGGCACCATCATGGCACAACTGGCGCATCAGGGTGAGCAGACATATCGCGACCTGATAGACGATACCGAAGGCTTGCTGGACTATTTCTATGAAGCCACCCCGGTCGCAGAGATCGGCCTGTTGAATATCGGTTCCCGTCCCAGCCATCGCAAAAAACAGGACCGTTCAAAGAACTCCATCCGCGCCATCCCCTGGGTATTTGGCTGGGCACAGTCACGGCATACGCTGCCGGCCTGGTACGGAATTGGCAGCGCGCTGATGAAATTTACCGAGCAGCAGGACGGCAATCTGGAAAAACTGCGTCACATGTACCACGACTGGCCCTATTTCAGGGCCATGCTCAGCAATACACAGATGTCACTGGCGAAAGCCGAAATGGACATTGCACACGAATATACGACGCTGGCCGAAAATCAGGCGCTGGCCAGCACGGTATATCAGCGCGTCCGCGAGGAACACGACCGAACCCTGGAGATGGTTACAAAAGTCGCAGACATCAGCTGCGCGCTCGAGGAGAGCCCTGTCCTGGCTCTGTCATTGTCGCGCCGCGATCCCTATCTGGTCCCACTGAATCATATCCAGATCAAGTTATTGGAACGCGTGCGCAACAAGGACTCAGGGGAAAAAGAACAGGACCGGTGGATGGAACCACTGCTGCGATCTATCAATGCCATCGCGAGCGGTATGCGTAACACCGGATAAGCATTGAATCAGCCTGCCTGGGCAAGTGATGAAAAAAGGCCTGACCGCTAAGGGGCTTGTCTGGAGAAATGGGCCTCGGTGCCCCAAGGTATATATGGGCCTTTTGGCGCATCCCCGAAGATAGTGCTCCATGGTCAGGTAATACCCAGGATCAATTGGCATTAAATGTATTTGGCGGTTCAGATTATTTCTTCAGCCAATCCCCGTCCGCATGCTGCGGTATGATTATTCAGACAGCGATTCTGCTTCCATCGACAGGTAGACCTGGTACGCGTTGCGGCGGTTGGCTTCGGCGAACGCGGGCAGATCAGCAAACCCGGACCAGTCCACTGCCTGGTAGGCTTCATCGAAAGGCACCAGCTCATTCGCCGATTCACCCATTTTCTCCCGCAGGAACGAGAGGTAGCGGCGGGTCTGGGAAACAGCGTGATCGGGGTCGGCTGCGGCGGCGCCGTGTCCAGGCACCAGTGCTGCGAGTTGCTGCGACTCCATGCGTTCCAGCACCTCCAGCCAATGACGGGAATTTGCATCGCCAAGAAACGGTACGCGGCCTTCAAAAATAATATCGCCGGAAAACAGCACACGGTCCGGTTCCACATACAGAGTCAGGTCGCCGTCGGAGTGTGCTGCGCCGACCGGTGTCAGTGTAAAGCGCACTTCGCCCAGTTTGAATGACTCCTGTTCTTCAAGGTAATGGTCCGGCGCAACCAGTCGGGAAGTGTCGTTGACCCAGGGTTCCAGCGAAAAGCGCCTTTCTTCCAACCGCTGCTGCGCATTCTCCGAGGCCAGGTAGACCTCCGCACCTGCGGGCGCCCAGATCTCCGCTCCCTGCTCCTCGAATACCTGCAACCCGTAGATGTGATCGGCGTGATAGTGACTGACAATAACACGCACGACCGGCTTGTCAGTAATGGCGCGGATCTTTTTCAGTAACAGGTCTCCCAGCGAAGGAGTACCCAGTGCATCAAATACAACGACCCCCTCCCCGGTCACTATGACACCCGCATTGGATATAAAGCCCTGGTTATCGGTAGCGATGCCGGGCGTACCCTGCGCATAGTAAACGTGCTCTGAAACCTTGATAAGGTCCATCTTGACAGTCGCAGGCGGGTAGTCGGATTCTGCACAGCTTGCAAATGCAGCGAACAACGCGCAGGACGTAACAGATATCAGTACGAGAAAATATTTCATGAGCGGCGCTCCTGGAAGAAAGCCTGTAACCGGCGACTGCAATGTTCGGACATGATACCTCCTTCGGCCAGAACGCGATGATTCAGTCCCTGTGATTCGAATACATGGCCTGTACTGTTGACTGCGCCACGTTTGGGATCGCTGGCGCCGAACACCAGGCGTTCGATCCGGGCGTGAATCATGGCGCCAGCGCACATCAGGCACGGTTCCAGTGTGACATAGAGTGTAGCACCGCCAAGACGGTAGTTTCCCAGCGCGTGCGCAGCGGCGCGCAGGGCGACAATTTCAGCGTGCGCGGTAGGGTCGTTGCTCGATATGGGCCGGTTCCAGCCTTCGCCGAGCAGCTCATCATCCCGGACAACAACGGCGCCAACCGGTACTTCATCCTGTTCCGCGGCGCGCTCGGCCAGGCCCAGCGCATACTCCATCCAGCGACTATCGATGTCCTGCTGCGTTATTCCCACTCGATGGTGGCCGGCGGCTTGCCGGAAATGTCGTAGGTGACACGGGAAATCCCGGATATTTCATTAATAATCCTGCGCGATACATGATCGAGAAACTCGTAGGGCAGATGCGCCCAGCGCGCCGTCATGAAGTCAATCGTTTCGACAGCGCGCAAGGCAATCACATAGTCATAGCGGCGACCGTCACCGGTGACGCCCACCGACTTGACCGGCAGAAATACCGCGAAGGCCTGGCTGGTCTTGTCGTAGAGGCCCTGTTTGTGCAGCTCTTCGATAAAAATATAATCCGCCAGCCGCAGCAGGTCCGCGTATTCTTTTTTTACCTGCCCGAGAATACGCACACCGAGTCCGGGTCCCGGGAAGGGGTGTCGGTACACCATGTCGTAAGGCAAACCCAGCTCCACGCCCAGCTTGCGTACTTCATCCTTGAACAGTTCCCGTAGCGGCTCCAGCAGTTTCAGTTTCATGTCTTCGGGCAGGCCGCCGACATTGTGGTGCGACTTTATCAAGTGCGCCTTGCCGGTTTTTGCGCCGGCAGACTCGATAACATCGGGATAGATAGTCCCCTGCGCCAGCCACTTCGCATTTCTGAGCTTGTCTGACTCTTCTTCGAAGATCTCGACGAACAGGTTACCGATAATCTTGCGCTTGCGTTCAGGATCGGCTTCTTTTTCCAGCGCTTGCAGAAACCGTGCCTCTGCATCCACACGAATGACGTGCACGCCCATGTGTTCGGCAAACGTGGCCATGACCTGGTCGCCTTCCCGGTAACGCAACAGGCCGGTATCCACAAACACACAGGTCAACTGGTCACCGATAGCCTTGTGCAAAAGCGCAGCAACCACCGAGGAGTCGACGCCGCCGGACAAACCCAGCAGGACCTCGTCCTCGCCCACCTGCTCACACACCTGCTGGATGCTTTCCCCGACGATATTGCCGGCATTCCACAGCGCTTCACAGCCACAGATATCCAGAATAAAACGCTGCAGAATACGTCCGCCCTGCTGGGTATGCGTCACCTCGGGGTGGAACTGCAAGCCGTAATAGCCACGCCCGTCATCGGCCATACCCGCTATCGGTGCAGCGTCGGTACTGGCCATGAGTTTGAAACCGGGGGGAAGTTCTACGACCCGGTCACCATGACTCATCCATACATCCAGCAAGCCAAAGCCTTCTTCGCTGGTATGATCCTCAACATCTTTCAACAGCCGCGCATGGCCGCGCGCGCGCACCTGCGCATAACCATATTCATGGTGGTCGGCATTCTCGACACGACCACCCAGCTGTGCCGCCATGGTCTGCATGCCATAGCAAATGCCGAGTAGCGGGACACCCAGGTCAAACACCAGCTGTGGCGCCAGCGGAGCTTCACCGCCGGTCACCGTTTCCGGACCACCCGACAGGATCACACCGTGCGGGTGGAAAACGCGCAACGTATCTTGGTCTATATCCCAGGGATAGATTTCGCAATACACACCGATCTCGCGCACGCGGCGCGCAATCAGCTGTGTGTACTGGGAACCGAAATCCAGTATCAGGATCCGGTGCGCATGGATATCGTGCTCAGGCACGGTAGTTCGGTGCTTCTTTGGTAATCGTTACGTCATGCACATGACTTTCCGCCATGCCGGCGCTGGTGACGCGTACAAACTCGGGTTTGGTACGCATTTCCTCTATGGTTGCGCAACCGGTGTAGCCCATGCTGGAACGCAGGCCACCCATGAGCTGATGGATAACCGGTTGCAGCGGGCCTTTATAGGGCACGCGGCCTTCGATGCCCTCAGGCACCAGCTTGTCGGAGTCGCTGCCTTCCTGGAAATAACGGTCACTGGAGCCCTGCTGGCTGCCCATGGCGCCCAGTGAACCCATGCCGCGGTAGGATTTGTAGGAACGCCCCTGGTACAGTTCAACTTCGCCGGGGGCTTCCTCGACGCCGGCGAACATACTGCCAATCATGATGGAGTAAGCGCCGGCGACTACTGCCTTCGCCATATCGCCGGAGTAACGGATACCACCATCCGCAATAAGCGGGACGCCGCTGCTTTTAAGTTCGTGTGCAACATTGGCCACTGCACTTACCTGTGGCACACCGACACCGGCGACAATACGCGTGGTGCAAATAGAACCGGGACCTATCCCCACCTTGACACAGTCGGCACCGGCGTCGACCAGCGCCCGCGCAGCGGCTGCCGTGGCGATATTCCCGCCAATCACCTGCAGGTCAGGGTAGTGTTTTTTGACCCAGCGCACACGCTCCAGAACTCCTTCCGAGTGGCCGTGCGCCGTGTCAACCACAACCACATCCACACCCGACTCGACCAGCGCATCAACACGTTCGTCAGTGCCGGCGCCGACACCCAACGCCGCACCAACCCGCAAGCGGCCCAGCTCATCCTTGCAGGCATTGGGTTTATCGCTGGCCTTCTGGATATCCTTGACGGTTATCATGCCGCGTAACCGGAAGTCATCGTCCACCACCAGTACTTTCTCGATACGATACTGGTGCAGCAGCTGTATCACCTCGTCACGTTCGGCACCTTCCTTGACAGTAACCAGCTTGTCCCTGCCCGTCATAATTGACGACACCGGCGCATCGTAGCGGGTCTCGAAACGGGAATCCCGGTTGGTAACGATGCCTACCAGGTCTTCACCATCCACCACCGGAACACCTGAAATATTGTGCTGACGTGTGAGCTCCAGCACCTCGCGAATACTGGTACCGGGGCTGACACAGATCGGATCCTTGATCACACCGCTTTCGTGCTTCTTGACCAGCCGCACCTGGTTAGCCTGCTGCTCGATGGTCATATTCTTGTGCACAATACCAATACCTCCCTCCTGCGCCACGGCAATGGCCAGCCGGGATTCTGTGACGGTATCCATCGCCGCCGAGAGGAGGGGTATATTGAGCTGGATATCCCGTGTCAGCTGCGTCGCCAGATCCACGTCCTTCGGTACCACTATCGAATGGGCCGGCAGGAGTAAAACATCGTCGAAAGTCAGGGATTGCTCAGAGATACGCAGCATGCGGTACACCGTGGTCGGGTCGGAGACAAGCGCGCAATTATAGGTTTTGCCGGGCGGCTGGTAAACCGCAAAGCGGCCACTTTTCATTAACCTGGCTGTGGTGGGTATATTTTGCGTATGATCAGCGCATGCCTGATGTATCTGACGGTTCCCTGCAACGGGATGTGTACAGCGTTGCCCGCCTCAACCGCGAGGCTCGCGACCTGCTGGAGTCCGGTTTTCCGCGTCTGTGGGTAGAGGGTGAAATCTCCAACCTGGCCCGCCCTGCTTCCGGCCACCTGTACTTCACGCTGAAGGACGCCCGTGCACAGGTCAGCTGCGCGCTGTTCCGCAACCGGGCTATACGGCTGAGCTTCACCCCGGAGAATGGCACACAGGTACTGATCCAGGCCCAGGTCAGCCTGTACGAGGCGCGCGGCAACTACCAGCTTATCGTCAACCACATGGAAGAAGCCGGCGACGGTGCGCTGCGCAGGGCATTTGAGCAGCTGAAGAACCGGCTGCACAAAGAAGGTCTGTTCGATGCAGAACACAAGCTCACACTGCCTGATCTGCCGCGCTGCATTGGCGTTATCACTTCTCCCAGCGGCGCTGCCATCCGTGACGTACTGACAGTCCTGGGGCGGCGATTTCCGGCAATTCCTGTCATTATCTATCCGACCCGGGTACAGGGAGAGGGCGCTGCCCGGCAAATCGTCGGCGCAATTCAAGCCGCTGAAACACGCGCTGAGTGCGATGTACTGTTATTGACCCGCGGTGGTGGCTCGCTGGAAGACCTGTGGCCATTCAATGAGGAGACGGTCGCCCGGGCCGTCTACGCCTGTCAGATTCCCGTTGTTTCAGCAGTTGGCCACGAAATCGATATTGTCATCAGTGATTTTACCGCCGATCAACGTGCAGCCACGCCTTCGGCCGGCGCCGAACTGCTCAGCCCCGATCAGAACGAGCTCGCCAGCCTGGTTCGACAGCTCGAAAGCCGCTTGCAGGCACACGCCCGCCAGCGCCTGCAGTCCTTCAGGGATCAACTCGGCTGGCTGGTTAAACGTATCAGCCAGACCCATCCCGGACGCCAGTTGCAACAACAGGCGCAGCGCCTGGACGATCTGGAGGCACGGCTGGGCAGAGCATGGGAACTGCTCGGCTCGCGCCAACAGGCAAGACTGGACGCCCTGCGGGGCAGGCTTGCGCAGTGCAGCCCGCAACAGAAGCTGCAACGGCTGGCCAGCCAGGCGGCACAGTTGGCACAGCGGCTGGAATACTGTATAAATACACAGTTAGCGTATCGCCGGGAGAAACTGGCCATACTATCGCGCGCGCTGGATGCTATCAGTCCGCTGGCGACACTGCAGCGTGGTTACTCGATTACACTGCGACAGACCGATGGCTCAGTGGTCCACAGTGCGCAACAGGTTCACAGCGGCGACACACTGAAAACACGGCTCGCCAGGGGCTGTATACTCAGCAAGGTGACAGAGACAGATTCATCATGAAGTGCTTAAAACTGGTACCCATACTGTTTTTTATGATCACAGGCGCGCTGCTGTCACCCGCCACCTTTGCCGTCGGCCTGCCCGACAATACCCCCGTTCCAGGCGGCGTTGCAGTGATCGGGCTGCCGGCCTCGGCTACCGCGCCACGGGTCAGCTATAATGGCAAACCGGTCATGGTTTTAGCCAGTGGCAGCAGCTATACCGCCATTGTCGGTTTATCTCTTGCAACAAAACCCGGTACCCACACACTGAAGATTGAAGCTGCGGGAAAGGAGAACGCTGCGCTGGACTTTGAGGTGGTGGAAAAAACCTATACCAGCCAGCATATCACCCTGAAAAACAAACGCATGGTCAATCCTGAAAAACGCGACATGGAACGCATTGGACGGGAACAGCGGCGCATCAAACAGGCACTCGCCACCTGGAATGAGGCTACTCCGGACACCCTGCGTTTTTCGTTGCCTGTCGAAGGCCCGGTTAGCAGCCCGTTTGGGCTGAGACGTTTTTTCAATGAGCAGGCGCGCAAACCGCATAGCGGACTGGACCTGGCTGCTGCCGAGGGCACGCCGATCGCAGCACCGGCCGGCGGGCGTGTCGTGGATACCGGTGATTTCTTCTTTAACGGTAATACGGTTTTGATAGACCACGGCCAGGGACTGGTCACCATGTACTGTCATATGTCGCGCGTCGACGTGAAGCCCGGGCAGGCCGTTACGGGCGGGGACGTGATTGGCGCAGTGGGGAAAACCGGACGGGTAACAGGGCCCCATCTGCACTGGGGCGTGAGCCTGAATGATGCGCGCGTGGATCCCATGCTGTTTCTGGATCAGTTACCGCCGACCGAAAAACCGGCCGGGAACAGGCAGCCTTAAGCCGAACACTCTCCAGGGCTGTTCGGCGAGGACATCATTATGGAACAGAATACCCGCCACATCCTGTCGCGCAATGTACGTTATTTCCGCTGCCTGAACGGCTGGAGTCAGGAACAGCTCGCCGAACAGTGTGGACTGCACCGCACCTACGTCGGCGCTATTGAACGCGGTGAGCGTAATGTCGGTCTGGATAATCTTGAGCGCCTGGCAAATGCGCTGCAACTACCAACCTCTGTACTGCTGGTCAACCGGCAACAGGATAGCGTACGTGAACCCGCCGCCCGTTATCAGGTTCCGTTCTTCCCAAAGCCGGCTACTGTATATTTGCGTCAATATGCTACTCATAGTCTGTCGACGATTCCCTTGAATTTGCTTGTAATGCCTTCCCATGAAAGCAAACGCAAGGAAGCGACTGGCACAACGGGTGCGACTGCTGCGCACCAGTCACGGCTGGTCACAGGAAGTTCTCGCTGAGCTCAGCGGACTAAACCGCAGCTATATCGGTGCTGTCGAGCGCGCGGAACACAATATCGGACTGGATAATATCGAACGCATTGCAGCCGCCCTGGAAACCGACGTTCCCGATTTGCTGGACGGCACCGACCAGGCCGAACACAGTTTCCCGGCCTCGCACGATGCACCGATGCTCGCTGCCGTCAGCCAGGTCATCGTGCACAGAAAAATATTTCTGGAGCTATTGAGGCAGTGCGGTCAGACGCACAAGGAACTGGTGCTGGTCTATCTTGAACGTTGCGGCGTTACGGTCAGGGATTAGTCCCCAAACAACTCTTCGTCAGAGAAATCCTCATCGGGTGGACTGCCGTCATGAATATCATACCAGCGCTTCTGCCGATAGGCTTCCCGCAACTGCAGGTAGGGATCCACGGATCCGCTGTCGAGTACATCTGAAGCCGACAAAAGATCCGCACGCCGACTGATGAAAAACAGGCTGTAGGCCGAATACCTGGTGATGCCCGAGGTGTTCCTCGCAATCAAATCTACCTGCCATTCCAGCGGCAGTCCCGCTGTATCGCGCACAGTGCTGGGGCCCAGCAGCGGCAGCATCAGATACCAGCCCTCACCGAAGCCCCAGACACCGAAGGTTTGCCCGAAGTCCTCCTTGTGCATCTCGAGACCCCAGCCGGTAGCGACATCGAACAGGCCCAACACACCGAATATTGTGTTGAAACCAAAACGCATGGTATCCCCGGCAGCATGGTCGCCCTTGCCTTGCAGAATATTATTGATGATGGTGAGCGGTTCATAAATATTGTTAAAGAAATTACGCACACCGGTACGTGCCGGGGATGGAATATATTCCTGGTAACCCTCGGCAAGCGGCCTCATTACAAACCGGTCAAGTCCGTCGTTGAAGTTGTATATCACACGATTGACCGGTTCCAGCGGGTCGCTTGCCTCTTCATAGGGGGAGCGAACAGCACACCCTGCAAACAGCAGCGACAGCAATACGACCCACGCAAATTGTTTTATTCTTAACATAGGCGGTGGCAGATGGATGTTATTTTTTTACATGGCGAAGCATACGTTTTCTGGACCTCAGCTGTCTAGGCGTAAGCTTGTTGCGCTTGCCGGCATACGGATTGTCGCCGGTTTTGAACTCCATGCGGACGGGTGTCCCTACCAGTTTTAACGCTTTACGGAAATAATTTCCCAGGTAACGCTTGTAAGTATGTGGCAAACGGGCCGTCTGGTTACCGTGTACAACAATGACAGGTGGATTCTGCCCACCCTGGTGCGCGTAGCGCAGCTTGATCCGGCGCCCCCTGACCAGTGGTGGCTGATGCTCATGGACGGCCTGTTCCAGCAGGCGCGTCAACTCCGGCGTACTCACCTTGATCAGGGCCGCCTGGTAAGCCGTATGTATGGCATGAAACAGGTCTCCTACACCACTGCCATGTAATGCCGAAATAAAATACTGCTCGGCAAAATCCAGGAACGGTAACCTGCGATCCAGCTGATCACGAAACCACTTGCGCTGATCATCCTCCAGACCATCCCACTTGTTGATGGCCAGCACCAGCGCGGTACCGCTTTCGACAATGTGCCCGGCCAGTGTGGCATCCTGCTCGGATACTTCGTCACTGTGCGCATCCAGCACCAGTATGGCAACGTGGGCATCATTTATCGCCTGCAGCGTCTTTATGACACTGAACTTCTCGATCGCTTCGTTGACTTTGCCGCGACGCCGCATGCCGGCAGTATCAATCAGAGTATAGTCTTTTCCGTCACGCTCAAGCGGAATATAGATACTGTCACGGGTGGTACCGGGCTGATCAAACGCCAGCACCCGTTCTTCGCCCAGCATACGGTTGATCAGGGTTGACTTGCCAACATTGGGGCGCCCGACCACGGCAATGCGAATCCCCTTTGCTGAAACCGGCAGGACATCTGCGGCAGTCTCTACCGCGGGTAGTTCCGCCAGCACCGTGTCGATCAGCGTTCTGACACCACCACCACGCGCAGCCGCAATATGAGCCGCTTCGCCCAACCCCAGCGCCCAGCTGTCAGCAACAACTGCGCTGGCGTCCATACCGTCCATTTTGTTCAGCACCGGGTAAAGCAACTTGCCGCTGCGCCGCAGGCGCCCGGCGATCTGCTCGTCGCTGAGATTGATACCATCACGGGCATCGAGCAGAAATATAACAGCGTCGGCTTCTTCGACAGCCAGCCATACCTGCTCGGCCATGAGGCCATCCAGTCCCTGCTCACCACCAACCAGGCCACCGGTATCGATCACAAGATAGGGACTGTCGCCCAACTTCCCGTTACCGTATTGCCGGTCACGGGTCAGACCCGGATAGTCCGCAACCAGCGCATCACGACTTCGCGTCAGCTGATTAAACAGCGTGGATTTACCAACGTTTGGCCGGCCTACTATCGCAATTACGGGAAGCATCGGAAATTACTGCTGTTGCTCTATCAATTACTCGACCGACTCGAGCTGGTAGAGCACCAGTTTACCGCCCGCGCCCAGCACCAGCAGCCGATCCCCGAACAGCGTAACGGGCGCTACCTGGACACCGGCTTTGTCAACGCGCACGCGACCGGCAATAGTGCCTTCCGCCTGCGTCAACAAATGAATATAGCCTTCAAAATCACCTACACTCACATACTCGCCGGTGACCGCAGGGCCGGTCAGATCACGGCGGCGCAGCTTACCCTGCTTCCAGAGTGAGGCGCCGGTACCCCGATCCAGCGCCCAGACCTCGCTATCGGCATCACTGACATAGACCTGCTGATTATCAGCCGCTATCCCGGCATAGGCCGACATGTCACGATTCCACAGCATGCGTCCATCCTGCAGCGAAATCGCCACAAGTCGCCCCTGGTAGCTGCTGGCGTAAAGGACGCCATCGCGAATCACTGCATCCGCATCAAGATCGACGATGCGCTGTAACTCGGAACGCCCGCGTGAAATTGCAACCGCCACTTCCCACACCTGGCGCCCGCTCTGAATCTCCAGCGCAGCCATCTTGCCATTAGCGAAACCCGCCAGCACTATGCCCTGCACGACCAGCGGGGTACTGGTACCGCGCAGCGTCAGCACCGGCGCAGAACGATCATGCATCCATAACTGCTTGCCATCGCTGGCATCCAGACCGGCAATATTACCGTCTACCGTCTGCACGACCACCACACCGTCGCTGACTTGTGGAACCGAGAGGATTTCACTGGATACCGAGGTGCGCCAGAGTTCATCACCGGATTCCGAATCCAGCGCCACCAGCTCTGCTTCACTACTGCCCACCAGCACCAGACCATCACCAACACCGGCACCCGCAGAAATTGCCAGTCCGGTTTTGCTGCGCCAGACCTGCTTGCCGCTATCCAGTTCGTACGCCAGCACCGCGCCGCTCCGGTCAGCAGCATACACGCGCTCACGGTACACCGCGGGTACCAGATTTACACGCTGTTCCCTGGTTCCCTCACCGGTATCGCGACTCCACAGACTGACCAGTCGAACCTGCTTCTCGAATGACTCCAGTTTGGCCGGCGGCTCGGAATTATCGTCATCGCCGAACAGGGAACACCCTGACAGCACAACGAGAATCAGCAGCAGTGAAATGAATCGTGTCATTGGCCTGCTGTGCCCGCCCCCCTTACGTCCTCGTATTTTGCCATCAGATAGGCCTGATTCGGCGCCTGCGGCGGTAGTGTGTCCAGCGCCTTTTTATAGGCGCTCACAGCCTTTTCCGGTTTACCCTCGGCTACTGCAAGATCACCTTCCAGTTCAGCGTACAGGTAAGCATAGCTGCCCGGGTCAGTCACTGAGGCGAGCAACTGTGCAGCCGGCGCATACTGCTGCTGTGCGATCATTACACGCACCAGGCGCATACGCGCCTCATGTCTGACTTCAATCGAATCCGTGTGATCCAGCGCCCACTGCAATTGCGCCTGTGCCGCTGCAAGTTCACCTTCCTGTACTGCCAACCTGGCCAGCAGCAACGATGCCGGAGGCGCATAAGCGGATTCCGTGTAGTCACTAATCAGCTTGTTGGCCTGGGTACGCACCTCTTCCTGTTTGCCTCCCTGTGACGCGGCCATCATCATCGCGTAGATATTGGATGCGTTTAATGACTGGGTCTCCTGGTAACTAAACCAGGCCTTGCCACCCACCAGGATCGATACACCAAGCAGCAGGCCGGTGATAATCGAGCTGCCGTTTTCCTTCCACCACTTCTGTAACGCTTCAATTTGTTCTTTTTCCGAGGCACTCATCGGATAATCTCCCAATATTAAAATCAGTTCAGCTGCAAACCAAACAAGTCTGCCAGTCTGTCATTCAGATCATCGAAGGAAACGGTTTGTTGCTCCTCGCGATCACGCAGGGGCTTGATACCGGCTTCACGCCGTTGCACTTCATCGTCACCCAATACCAACGCAAAATGCGCACCGCTTCGATCGGCCTTTTTAAACTGGCTCTTGAAGCTGCCGCCACCGCAGTGTGTTACCAGACGCAGCCCCGGCAAAGCATCACGCAAACGTTCAGACAACAACAGCCCTTGCTGCTGTGCCTGCGCGCCGACCGCCACAACATAGAGATGAGGTGACATGTCCGGCGGTTCCACTCCCTGTTTTTCCAGCAAGGCAATCAGGCGTTCCAGCCCCATCGCAAAGCCAACCGCCGGTGTTGCCCGGCCACCCAGGTACTCGACCAGCACGTCGTAACGGCCACCGGCGCATACCGTGCCTTGCGCACCGAGCTGGTCGGTTACCCATTCAAAGACAGTACGACCGTAATAATCCAGGCCACGGACCAGATGCGGGTTTATGGTATAGCTGATTCCGGCACTATCCAGCTGCTCGCACAGGGCTCTGAAATGCGCCTTTGAATCGTCATCAAGAAAATCCGCAAGAGCCGGCGCACCTTCCAACAGCGCCTGTACTGCTGTGTTCTTGCTGTCCAGGATACGCAGGGGATTGGTTTCCAGTCGCCGCTGGCTGTCTTCATCAAGTTGCTCGTAAACCGTGCGCAAATACTCTACCAGGGCCTCCCGATAACGCGCGCGCGCATCGCTGGTACCCAGAGAGTTCACCTGCAGCGACACCTGTTTCAGGCCCAGACGTTGCCACAAGCGTGCGGTCATCATCAGCATTTCGGCGTCAACATCCGGGCCTTCCAGTCCGAATACCTCTACACCAATCTGGTAGAACTGGCGATAGCGCCCCTGCTGGGGGCGCTCGTGGCGGAACATGGGACCCGTATACCACAAGCGTTGCGTCTGCCGGTTGATCAGGCTGTGCTGAATGCAGGCACGCACACAACCCGCCGTCCCTTCGGGCCGCAGGGTCAGGCTGTCACCATTGCGATCCATAAAGGTGTACATTTCCTTTTCAACTATATCCGTCACTTCGCCAATCGAGCGTTTGAACAACTCCGTCTTTTCGACAATCGGCATGCGGATTTCCTGGAAACCGTAGCATCCCAAAACTTCGCGAATGGTGTCCTCGACAAACTGCCAGACAGGCATCTGCTCCGGCAGAATATCATTCATGCCTCGAATGGCTTGCAGGGTATCCGACATAATCAGTCTTCCAGGATCAGACGCGCCACTTTGCCACGCTGGTACGGTGTTATATCCACAACTTCGCCCCGGTAAACAAGTTCAACGCCAGGCGCATTGCCCAGCAGGATCTGTATCGGAGGTTCGGCACGCACCGTGCGCTCACTGCCGGCATACTGGGTACCGACCACCAGCTTGCGGCCATGGGATTCCATCTCCACCCAGCTGTCTTCATTGAAACGCATCTGGATCAGTGCAGGGCCCGCTGTATCCTGCGTAACAGTTTCAGGCTCCACTGGTTTTTCTGCAGCTGCCTGTTCAGCAGGCGGTTGCTCCACAGAGTCCGGTTCTAGTGTTTCAACCATTTCCTGCTCCGCCGGCGGGGGCGCTTCCGGCTCCACCAGTGGCTCCGGTTCCTGCTCCACCAACGGCTCCGGTTCCTGCTCCACCAGCAGTGGTGTTTCCGGCAATGCCAGCAGTCCGGATTCATTATTTTCGATCGGCTCCGCCTGCGGC
>Ga0316192_10000759_pt1 | contig 23559 bp, 19 predicted proteins | sample MerIslwburrow_MG_FD_204931 | JGI IMG/M metagenome (GOLD analysis project Ga0316192, IMG submission 204931) | Coastal sediment microbial communities from Maine, United States - Merrow Island worm burrow | ecosystem: Environmental > Aquatic > Marine > Coastal > Sediment | place: USA: Maine...
TGCCGACCAGGAGGTCGGGTGCGATCACGTCGTTCCAGCAGGGCAGCACGCGCTCGAGTGTGAGCTTGAGTGACTCGGCCCCCGGTAATCCCTCGATACCCGCGTAGCGAGGATCGTGAACCGGGTGATTCTCGTCGTCGAGATCCATATCCGGTGGCGGAATGTCATAGCTGCGCCGCCAGATATGAACCTGGTCGTCGCCGTATTTTGCTGCGGTTTCCGCCTTGTTCAGACCCTGCAGCGCGCCGTAGTGGCGTTCGTTCAGGCGCCAGTCGCGAATAACCGGAATCCACATCAGGTCCATCTGGTCCTGGATGTGCCATAGCGTACGAATCGCGCGCTTCAGCACGGATGTGTAGGCGATGTCGAAGTCGTAGCCGAGGTCCCTGAGGAGCTTTCCGGCCGCGACCGCTTCTGCGTTGCCTTTCTCCGTGAGATCGACGTCGTGCCAACCTGTAAACAGGTTCTTGAGGTTCCAGTCACTCTGGCCGTGACGGCAGAGTACGAGCTTGCCAGCCATGTTTTCTCCAGTTTGTTGTTCGTTAGCTCGAAATCAGGTCTTTCAGTTCCTGCGCCGCGACCGAGAGCGTCGCAAAGTCGACCTCACCGCGGAGCTTCATCTCATCAAGGGTGCGCTTGTAACGCGCGACCTCGGTTGCGTGGCTTTCCAGCCATTTGTCGACAACGACACGCGGATCGCGTTTGCTGCGTGGCTTGATCTGATTCAGTGCCAGTTCGCGACGCAGCCGGTAGATCTCCTCGCGGAGGTTACTGCGCGCCTGCGCCTGCCAGCGACCCTGAACCTCGAGGTCCTCGGCGGAATCGTGCAGCCAGAAGAGTTCCAGCTCGTCATTGAATTTCGCATACAGCCGCGCCGAATCGATGACGTCGCGTTTGCGTTCGGCGGCTACGTCAACGATATCCACCGCGGCGCGAGTCAGGATGAGCAACGCGACGCTGTGCGCGAGTTTTTTGGGCACGCCCATGGACATCCACTCGACTTGCGCCTTCTGCATGCGTGCATGAGCAGCACGGGATACGTAACTGCTCGATCGCTGGTACACGCGCCGCATACCGTCCTTGAGACGGTCCACGGCCTTGACGATGTCGAGATCTTCGCCATCTCGCTCGATGAGCCAGTAACAAACGTGGCGTAGCGTACGGCTGATTTCGAACATCATGAGCATCTGCGCTTTCGCAGGGATGACGCTATCCAGGCCCTCGATCTCCTTGAACATCGGACGTGCGCGGCAAATGATGCGTGCAATCTCATACGCACGTGCAATCGTGATGATGCTGGCGCCCGTGTCGACCTGGGTACGTTGAATGAACGCAGGCCCCATACGATTGACAATATCGTTGGCTATGAGAGTTGCGAGAATCTGGCGGCTCAGGCGGTGCACCGGAATCAGGTCCGAGTACCGTCTGCGCAGGATGTCGGGGAAGTAGCGCTGCGGATCGATTTTCAGGAAATCCTCGAGCGTCGCATTCGAAGCGATCAGGCCGTTGTACAGGTTGATCTTCGCGTAACTAAGAACGACGGCGAGCTCGGGACGCGTAAGGCCCTGTTTTCGATTGCGCCGGTCTTCGATCTCGCTCTCGTCCGGCAGGAATTCGATGGCCCGGTCGAGTTCACCGGTGCGTTCCAGGTCCGCAATCAATCGAGCCAGCTCATCGAGACGCTCGGCCGACTGCATCTCACTCATGCTGATTGCCTGGGTTTGCAGGTAGTTATTGCGCAACACGAGGTTCGCAACGTCATCGGTCATCGACGCCAACAGCTTATTGCGACTCTTGCGTGACAGGTTTTTCTGCTTGGCCGCCATGCTCAGCAGTATCTTGATGTTGACTTCGCGGTCCGAGCTGTCGACACCGCCCGAGTTATCGATGAAATCGGTATTGATGCGTCCACCGCATTGGCTGAACTCGACGCGACCACGTTGTGTCAGGCCGAGATTGCCGCCTTCACCGATGACCTTGCAGCGTAGCTCGTTGGCATCGACGCGAACCGCGTCATTGCTACGATCGCCGACGTCAGAATGACCTTCGCTGCTGGCTTTGACGTAAGTTCCGATGCCACCGTTCCAGAACAGGTCTACCGGCATCTTGAGAATCGCGTTAACTAATTCGTCAGGCTTTAACGAAGTGTCTTCAATATCGAGAAGCTTGCGCGTTTCGTTGCTGAGTCGAATGGTCTTGGCCTGTCGCGAGAAGACGCCGCCGCCTTTGGAAATCAGCGACTCGTCGTAATCGTCCCAGGTTGATCCTTTCTTGCGGAACAGGCGCTGTCGTTCCTTGTAGCTCGACGCCATGTCGGGTGTCGGGTCCAGGAAGATGCGGCGATGATTGAATGCCGCAACGAGCTTGATCGTCTTTGAGAGCAGCATGCCGTTGCCGAAAACATCGCCACTCATGTCGCCAATACCCGCGACAGTGAACGGGTCCGTCTGCGTGTTCAGACCCTGCTCATGGAAATGCCGTTTGACAGCTTCCCACGCGCCCTTCGCCGTGATACCCATCTTCTTGTGGTCGTATCCCGCCGATCCACCCGAGGCAAATGCATCATCGAGCCAGAAGTCGTACTCCGCCGACAGGCTATTCGCAATGTCGGAGAACGAAGCGGTGCCCTTGTCCGCCGCAACAACCAGGTAAGGATCGTCCCCGTCGCGTCGCACGATTCCCTCGGGCGTAACGACGTCGTCGTCAACGACGTTGTCGGTCAGGTCGAGCAGGCCGCGAATGAACATCTTGTAGCAGTGCACGCCATTCGCGAAGATCGCATCACGATCGTCGGTGGGCGCCTGCTTCGGGAAGAAACCGCCCTTGGCGCCCGTTGGAATAATGACCGTGTTCTTAACGACCTGGGCTTTCATCAGGCCGAGCACTTCGGTGCGAAAATCCTCACGCCGGTCCGACCAGCGCAGGCCGCCGCGCGCGATATCGCCACCGCGAAGATGCACGCCCTCGACTTCGGGTGAATAGACGAACACCTCGTACTTGGGTTTCGGCAGCGGGATTTCGGGTAGTTTTTCAGGGTCCAGCTTGATTGAAATGTAACTTTTCGGCTGGCCGTCGACGGTCTGGAAATAATTGCTGCGCAGCGTTGCTTCGATGCCACCGGCGAAGGCCGTCAGAATGCGATCCTCATCGACATTGCGGGCCTTGCGCAGTCCGAGCTGCACTTTGCGGCGAATTTCTTTTGTCTCACGTTTGCGCCTGGCATTGGAAAGTTCGGGGTCGAACTGCAGCTCGAACTGCCGTACCAGCGCTCGCGCAAGGTCGGAATGAGCGACCAGTACATCCGCCATGTAGGTCTGGCTGAACGGCACGCCGAGTTGCAGGATGTGCTTGGCATAGGTGCGGATCAGGGCAACCTGTCGCCAATGCATCTCGGCGGCGACCACCAGGCGGTTAAGCTCATCGGCTTCTGCGTCGCCCGCGAGAACGGCCATGAAGCACTGTTCAAAACGCTCTGATACGGCTTCGACATTGATCGCCGTGTCACTCTCGTGCCGCAGGTGAAAATCCTGGATCCAGAAAGACTGGCCTGACGCCAGCCTGGCTTCGTAGGGATGTTCCGTGTAGACAGCGCAACCCATCTCTTCCAGAACAGGCAGCGCGTCGGATAACGGGATCGGCTCATCGACGCTGTAGACGATGAAGCGCATGTCGCCTGCTTCGAGCTTCACGGACTCATACAAATCGACACTGCGAGGAATACCGTCGCGCAACATGTCGTCGATTGTGCGAATGTCCGAGCAAGCTTCCTTCGGCAGCGTGTCTTCCTGGTATCCAGCCGGGAAGATATTGCCGTAGGCACGATACAGTCGTTCCCCTTCGTCGGAGCCGAACAAATCGAGCAACTTGGAGTGCATACGATCAGACCAGGTCACAATGAGCTCGGCCAGGTCCTGTTCAATCTTGTTAATACTGACGCGCGGCCGATCTCCCTCGGGCGTTCGGACAATGATATGTACGCGTGCCAGCGCCGACTCAGAAATCTGCACGGCCGAGTCGACAGAAATTCCACCGAACGCCTCTGTCAGCCGTTCCTCAATTTTGCGCCGGATCGCTGTCGTGTATTTTTCGCGAGGCACGAAAACCAGGCATGAGAAAAAACGTTTGAACGGGTCGTGCCGCAGGAACAGTTTGACTCGCTGACGGTCCTGGAGATTGAGAATTCCGACGGTCGTCCTTGTGAGATCCTGGACCGAGCTCTGGAATAGCTCCTCGCGCGGATACGTCTCGATGATATGCAGCAGGGCCTTGCCACGATGGCCAGACTCATCGACACGAGCGCGTTCGAACACCTTACGGATCTTGTGTCGGACGAGCGGGATCTGCATCGGGCTTTCGCTATACGCTATCGACGTCAGCAGGCCGATGAAACGATGTTCGCCGACAACATTTCCCTTGTTGTCGTAGACCTTGACGCCGACATAGTCCAGGAACGCGGAGCGGTGCACCGTTGAACGCGAATTGGCCTTGGTGAGTATCAACCAGTCGCGCGAGCGCGTCAGGCGCTGCATTTCGGTCGTTAGTTCGGTCGGTTTATTCGCGTCCTTGGTACGACTCAGGATGCCGAGACCGCTCCCCTTCACCGGATTGAGGAATGTACGCGTGCCACGCTTCGATAACTTGTATTCGCGATAGCCGAGAAAAGTAAAGTGCTCGTCTTCCATCCAGTCGAGCAGAGCCTGGCTCTCGGTGCGCAGCAGTGGATCAGCACGTTTCGGTCCGTTCACCAACAGGTCGCGGGTTTCCTGCATGCGCTGGCGCATCTTGCCCCAGTCCCGCACGGCAACGCGCACATCCGACAGGACTTTCTTGATTTCCTTGCCCAGCAGCTTGAGTGCCTGCTCATCAGTTTCGCGGGTTACTGCAAAGCGAATGAACGACTCAGAATGCGCGTCATCGTCTTCCGCGTCAGCGACCGACGAGAGCTTGCCGGATTGGTCTCGTTTGACCGAAATAATCGGATGGACAGTAATGTGGACCGCCAGGTGTCGTCGATTAATCGCCGCTGCAACCGAATCGACGAGGAACGGCATGTCGTCGTTGACCATTTCCACAAATGTAAACGCCGACGAGTAGCCGTGTTCTTTCTCACTGGCATTGAAGATTCGCAGGCACACCTGTCCCGGCTGCCGAACGGTACCGAACTCGAGTTGGTCGAGTGCTATACGCGCCATGATTTCCGGCGAGCGCCCGGCGAGATCCTCGTAGGGCACGTCCACAAAGTACTGTTCGAGGTACCGCCTGATTTCTGATTTCTTAGTGAGAGAGTTGGTGCTTACTTGCGACGCGAGGATGGCGTCGATGATGTCTTGTCGCTCATCGCCGCTGCGTCGATTCGATTTCTTTGTCACTGTGAATGCCTTCGTGGGTACAGCCGGCCCGGGAGTCGCGATTTTAGCCTACAATGTCGCGCACTGACATAGTGATTGGACCCCCAAGATGAAAAAAAGAGAGTTGGAGAAGACCATTCACTCAGACCTGTCACGCGACGACGATTACACGGGTTATCTACACCTGGACCAGCTTCTGTCAGCCCAGGTGCCGCTCAGCGATCCGCCGCACCATGACGAGATGCTGTTTATCATTCAGCACCAGGTGGCCGAGCTCTGGATTAAGCTCGTCATCCACGAAATCGGGGGGGCGATTCGCTTCATGCGGGAGGATCGGCTGCCCGAGGCTGTCAAGAACCTGGCGCGCGTCCGACAGATCCAAAGCCAGCTGTACAACCAGTGGCAGGTCCTGGATACGCTGACGCCCAGCGAGTATGTCGAATTTCGTCACGTGTTCGGCAAGGCCTCTGGATTTCAGTCAGCGCAGTACCGCATTCTCGAATTCGCACTCGGCAACAAGAGCCGCAGGATGATGCCGTATTACGAGCACCAGCCGGAGTGGTTCGCTCGCCTTGAGGACGCGTTGAATTCGCCGAGCCTCTACGACGAATTCCTGATGCTCCTGGCGCGGCGGGGCATGCCGATCCCGGAACGTGCGATCAATCGCGATTTCAGCCAGCAACGTGAGGATGACGATGAGGTCGTTGCGGTATTGCGGTCGATCTATGAAGACCGGAGCAATAACTGGGCGCGTTACGAAACCTGCGAAGCGCTCATGGATATTGCCAACAACTTCCAGTTCTGGCGATTCCACCACATGAAGACGGTTGAGCGCATCATAGGTCACAAGCCTGGATCAGGTGGGTCGTCGGGAGTCGCGTTCCTTAAGAAGGCACTGGAATTTACGTTCTTCCCGGAACTGCTCAGGGTGCGTACCGAGATCGGCACCGAGGCCTGAGCGATCGGACCTGAGTGACTTGGGCTGAGTGACTTGCGCTGAGTGACTTGGCTAGGGAGAGCCGATCAGGCGGGCGCGTGCCAGCAGGCGTTCCATGATGCTGTTGAGCTGAGACAGCTCCTCGGCCGATAAGCCCTCGAGCAGGTCTCGCTCGAAGCCGAGGGCCAACTCTGCAATTTCGTCATGCAGTTTCTTGCCTTCCTCGGAGAGATTCAATATCGACCGACGCTTGTCCGCATCGGCGAATTCGCGATCGATCCGGCCGTTCTTGACGAGCTTGGTGACAGCGCGGCTCACAGCCACCTTGTCCATGAGCGTGCGTTCAGCAACCTCTACAGCCGACAGACCGGGAAACCGGCCGAGCACGGCGATTACGCGCCACTCAGGGATCGAGACGCTGAAGCGGCTGTCATAGGCACGCGCCACCGTGGTGCTGACGGTATTGGACAGCACGGCCAGACGGTACGGCATGAAGTCTTCGAGTCTGAGTTCATCGGTCATCGTGACAACTTATCATGCGAGATGCGGCAGGGCGAGATAGTCGGTCGACTGCATCTCGACCAGCCGGCTGACCGTTCGGTCAAACTCGAACGATAGCCGCTTGCCCGTGTACAGGTCCTGCACATCCACGTCGGCGGACAGGATGAGCTTTACTCGCCGGTCATAGAACTCATCCACCAGCGAGACGAAACGACGGGCCTGGTCATCACGACTAGCGTCAAACTGCGGCACGCCGGAAATGATGACCGACGGATACCAGCGAGCGATCTCGATGTAGTCGTCCTGGCTTCGGGGTCCATCACATATATCGCCGAAGCGGAACCACGCGACGCCCTTGGCACAGCGCCGGGCTCGTATGCTGCGATCATTGATTTCGAGGTCGGCGTCGGTTGCGATTTGCGTGGATGCGGATTCGTCAAAGAAGTAGTTGAGCCTCTTCGCCGCGACCGCGTCATCGGGAAACAGGTAGGTGCCGGCCTTCTGCAGCAGGCGCAGACGGTAGTCGGTGCCGCCATCCATATTGACAACGTCCGTGTGCTGATTGAGCAATCGAATTGCCGGCAGGAAGCGTTGTCGCTGCAGGCCATCCTTGTAGAGATCGTCGGGCCGCGAATTGGACGTGGCAACGAGCGTAACACCGCGCTTGAACAAGCCGTCCAGTAATCCGGCAAGTATCATTGCGTCGCCGATGTCGCTGACGAAAAACTCGTCGAAGCAGAGAACCCGGGTATTGCTGGCTATGCCCGCCGCGACCTCGTCGAGTGGGTTTTCGATGGAGCCCAGGTCTTTGAGGCGCGCGTGCACTTCCTGCATCATGCGATGAAAATGGACACGACGTTTCTTCTCGAGGGCGAGACTCTCGAAAAACAGGTCCATCAGGAACGTCTTGCCACGACCCACGCCTCCCCAGAGATAGATTCCACGCACACCTTCCGGCGGCTCGCTCCGGAAGAGTCTCGTGAGCAGTCCGCCCGTGCGGGGTTGCTGCGAGATGATGCGCAGTTGCAGGTCCTCGAAGCGCGCGATCGCATCGAGCTGGGCAGCGTCTTCTGCATGCCCCTCCCTGTGAAGACTGGCTTCGTATGCTTCGCGAATATTCAAACTACCCTCATTGTTGTATATGCCCTGCGACTGCGGCCCGGCAAGATTACATGCCTGCTAAGATGCGGCCAAGAACAAGAGGAGTGCCGGGCGCTATGTCGGAAGAGTATGAACGCGAATCGATGGAGTTCGATGTCGTCATCGTAGGCGGCGGGCCGGCCGGACTGGCCGCCGCTATACGCCTGCTGCAACTTGATGAGAGTCTGTCGCTCGTCGTCGTTGAGAAAGGGTCTGAGATCGGTGCCCATATTCTGTCGGGCAATGTATTCGAGCCGACCGCGCTCAATGAGCTCATTCCGGACTGGAAGGACAAAGGGGCCCCGGTCAAGACGGAATGCAACGGCGATCGTGTGCACTACCTGACCAGTGCCACCGGCGCGATGCCGGTTCCGGGTCTCTTCCTGCCGCGCCCCATGCACAACCATGGCAACTACATCATCAGCCTCGGACAGCTCTGCCAGTGGTTGGCCGAGCAGGCCGAAGGGATGGGCGCCAATATATTTCCCGGTTTTGCCGCATCGGAGGTGCTCTACGACGATGAAGGTCGAGTAACCGGGGTCGCTACGAGCGACATGGGCGTGGGCAAGGACGGCGAGAAGAAAGAGTCCTTCACACCCGGCTACGAGTTGCTTGGTAAGTACACGATTTTTGCGGAAGGCGTGCGCGGCAACCTCAGTGAAGAGCTCATGCGAAAGTTCGACCTGCGCGAGGATGCCGACCCGCAGCACTACGGTATTGGTATCAAGGAAGTCTGGGAAATCGAACCTGAGCGGCACGAGGAAGGCCTGGTCGTGCACACAACCGGCTGGCCCCTCGATAATCACACCGAAGGCGGGGGGTTCCTCTATCACGCGGCCAACAACAAGGTATTCCTCGGGTTGATTATCGCGCTCAATTACAAGAATCCGCACTTGTCGACGTTCGATGAGTTCCAGCGCTGGAAACTGCACCCGCAGATTCGCCGCTACCTGGAAGGTGGCAAGCGCGTTGCTTACGGCGCTCGCGCCGTGAACAAGGGTGGTTTGCAGTCCTTGCCGAAGCTTGCGTTCCCGGGCGGCATGCTGACTGGTTGCGGTGCCGGCTTTCTAAATGGCGTGAAGATCAAGGGCGCGCACACAGCAATGAAGACCGGCATGCTGGCGGCAGAGAGCATCCACAAGGCGTTGTCGACGGGCGATCAGGGTCAGACGGAACTCGATGACTACGAGACCAGTGTCGATGCGTCGTGGGTCTACGACGAAATGCACCGGGGCCGCAATTTTGGTCCGGGTCTCCACAAGCTGGGCATGTTTCTGGGCGGCGTTTTCGCATTCATCGACCAGAACATCTTTTTCGGCAAGCTGCCTTTCACCTGGCACAACAGGGAACCGGACCATGAGTCGCTTGACCGAGCGTCAGAAGCGAAGCCGATCGAGTATCCAAAACCGGACGGCGTGATTACATTCGACAAGCTGTCGTCCGTGTTTCTTTCGAGCACCAATCATGAAGAAGACCAGCCGTCACACCTGAAACTCAGGGATGAGGCGATCCCGGTGTCCTACAACCTGCCCGAGTTTAACGAGCCAGCGCAGCGCTATTGCCCTGCAGGCGTGTACGAAATCGTTGAAGAGGCCGGTAAACCGGTTTTCCAGGTCAACCCGGCAAACTGCGTGCACTGCAAAACCTGCGAGATCAAGGACCCGAAGCAGAATATCGTCTGGACGGTGCCCGAAGGATCCGGCGGCCCCAACTACGCGAACATGTAAGAACCTGCCGTGGGAGCCCGCCTTGCGGGCGATTCTCCCGGCTGATTCAGAGACTGATGCCCGCCAGCCGCCGTTTCACGGCTGCCGCGATGCTTCGCCCGCAAGGCGGGCTCCCACAGCGGGCTCCCACGGTGCTATTTGGCTTGCATCCTGATTGCGCCATCACAGCGGATGGTCTCGCTGTTGACGTAGGTCGTTTCGTATATGAATTGCACGGTGTCCGCATACTCCTCGGGTTTGCCGAGGCGCCTGGGGAACGGGACTTGCGCGGCCAGTGAGTCCTGAACTTCCTGCGTCATGCCGGCCATCATCGGCGTCAACATGATGCCCGGCGCGATGGTATTCACGCGGATCCCGAACGCCGCGAACTCGCGTGCCAGCGGCAGCATCATGGCATGCACCCCGCCCTTGGAGGCCGCGTAAGCCGCCTGGCCAATCTGTCCCTCAAAAGCTGCGATTGATGCGGTGCTCACGATTACCCCACGCTCGCCGTCCTCGCTCGGCTCGTTCTCATTCATGACCGCTGCAGCCTCCTTGGTCACATTGAATGTGCCGACGAGGTTGATCTGGATAACCCGGTTAAAGTTCGCCGATGGCCATGGTCCTTCCCGACCGAGTGCGCGGCCGGCGTTTGCGACGCCAGCGCAGTTCACGGCCAACGTGATGCCGCCCATGGTCTCTTTCGCCTGTTGCATGGCCGCCTGGACCGACGCTTCATTCGAGACATCGGTGCTGACGTACGCTGCGCGCTCGCCAAGCTGAGTCGCGCTTTCGTTGCCGAGTTCATCATTGATATCCAGCAGGACAACCTGACCGCCCGCATCAACGACGCGTTGTGCCGTTGCGAATCCGAGGCCCGATGCGCCGCCCGTGATGACGGCTTTTGCTTCTGACAATTTCAAGGGTCTTTCTCCTAAAGAATTTCGTAGGCGACGGCCGTGGCTTCACCGCCACCGATGCACTGCGTCGCGATACCTCGCTTGAGTCCGCGAGCTTTGAGTGCGTGCAGAAGCGTCACGGATATTCGGCAGCCTGTCGCACCGATGGGATGCCCGAGCGCGCAAGCGCCGCCATTAACATTGACCTTATCGTGGGAAATGCCGACATCTTTTAGCGCGGCCATGGTGACGACGGCGAAGGCCTCATTGATTTCATAAAGATCGACGTCGTCTGGCGTCCAGCCGAGAGTCTCATGCAGTTTCTTGAGAGCGTAGACCGGTGCCGTTGTGAACCACGCAGGCTCATGCGCAAACACCGAGTGGGCGACAATTTTCGCGATCGGCTGCAAGCCCCGTTCTTGTGCTGCCGCCTCGCTCATCATGATGACAGCAGCAGCCCCGTCAGAAATTGACGACGACGTAGCTGCGGTGACCGTGCCGTCCTTGCGGAATGCCGGACGGAGTTTTGGAATTTTGTCGACGCTGACCAGACCGGGTGTTTCGTCCAGCTCGATCGTGATATCGCCACGACGTGAACTGATCGTTACGGGCGCTATCTCATCGACAAACGACCCATCCGCGACAGCTCGCTGAGCGCGAGTTGCCGATTCCGTAGCGAATGCGTCCATGTCATCGCGCGAGAAGCCGTATTTGTCGGCCGTGACCTGCGCAAAATGGCCCATCATTTCGCCCGAATAGGGGTCCTGCAGGCCATCGGTAAACATATGATCGAGCGCCTGCTGTTCGCCCATGCGCATGCCACTCCGAGCCTTTGGCAGCATATAAGGGGCGTTGCTCATCGACTCGAGGCCACCTGCGACCACGATGCCGGCACTGCCGGCCTTGATCATGTCGTGTCCAAGAATGATGGTCTCGAGACCCGAGCCGCACATCTTGTTGACCGTAGTGCAGGGAACGCCCTCAGGAAGTCCGGCGCCGAGCGCGGCCTGGCGAGCCGGCGCCTGGCCGAGACCCGCGGGCAGCACGCACCCCATGAGAACGCGGTCGACTTCGTCGCCGTTAACGCCGTTAACGCCGCTTGCGGCGATTGCTCCCTTGATAGCCGCAGCACCCAGCTGCGGGGCCGATGCACCGCTCAGTGCGCCCAGGAACGCGCCAATCGGCGTCCGTTTCGCGGCGACAATAACTACTGTGTCCGAACTCATTCTTGATTACTCCAAGCCATGGATATGGTCGAGCGGGGCGACTACTTTCCTGCAAATCCCGGCATGGCGCAATACTACGTATCAGTTAGGTTCTGAACTGCCCGGTTCATCCTCCTGAGCGAGCAGGTCGGGCTCGTCGACGACCGCTAGAATTCGTCGGCGGGCGGCCTCTGCGAGCCCACGGCTCGTCTCGAAATCCGGATCGCCAGGCGCGATGGCTGGCAGGATGTCGATAGTCAGCGGGCCACGGCGCGGCAGGAGCCGCTTGGCCGGCAGCATGTAGCGAGAACCGCCAATGGCAATTGGCACAACTGGCATCTCGCTCTTGGTGGCCGCAACGAACGCGCCTGGCCGAAAACGGAGGATGCCTGGTTCTTCCTGAAACGTCCCTTCCGGGAAGAACCCCAGTGATTCGCCCTCCAGCGCCGCTTTGACTATCTGCCTGGCGTCCCGGGTGCTGCCTTTCACGTCCGTGCGCTCCACGAACTTGGCCCCGGAGCGGCGCAGCAGGAAATGCGCAGGGCCAAAGTTCCGCATTTCGCCCTTGATCACAAAATTGAATCGCCAGGGCAGGTATCCTTTGAGAAGAATACCGTCCAGGTAGCTGGCGTGATTGGCAACTACCACGCAATCGTCGGTAGGCAGGTTATCCATGCCCCTGATCTGCACGTCGGCCATGGGCAGGACGAAGGCCATCCTGGATGACCACGTCGCGAGTTTGTGCCGGCGGTCGGCGCTCGGCACGATCACAACGACGACCAGCATGAACAAGACGAGCAGGATCAGGCATAGCCAGGCGAACAGGCCCCAGAGGGCATCCAGACATTTTGTGACCCAGTTCACTTTATGTTAACGCCTTCCTTAATGTGTGACAGCGGTCACGCCGGCTCCGGTGTTGCGACAGCATACTTAAACCCTTGAAAAATCCGTCGCTTGGCGAATTTTACCAGTAGGTATAGTACCAGCAGCCAGCGCTGGATTGGACAGGCAAATTCGGCGCAACGGACTGCGCGACACTGGAAAATAAACTTTATGGGCAGCAGCAACAAACAAAGCAAGCCGGAAGCAGTAACGGTGCAACGCTCGGAAGAGCTGGTGGACCGGTTTCTCGATGCAATCTGGATGGAGCGCGGGCTGTCGAAGAACACGCTCGGTGCTTACCGTGCCGACCTGATGACGCTGGGTCGCGGGCTTTCCGAAAACGACAAGTCCATTGAAGAGGCTGACAAGGCCGACCTGCTTGAATTTATTGCCAAGCGGGTCGAATCGGGTGCCAAGCCGCGCTCGACCGCACGTCAATTATCGAGTTTTCGCCGTTTCTTCCGTTACATAATGCGTGAGGGAATGCGCGATTCGGACCCGACCGCGGATATCGAAATGCCGCGAATTGGTCGTTCTCTGCCCAAGACCTTGTCCGAGGAAGAGGTCGATGCACTGTTGAATGCCCCGAATACCGATGAGCCGCTTGGCCATCGCGATCGCGCCATGCTCGAGCTGCTGTATGCGACCGGCCTGCGTGTTTCGGAGCTGATCAACATCAAGCAGTCGCAAATCAACTTTAACCAGGGCGTCCTGCGCATCGTCGGCAAAGGCGATCGCGAACGTCTGATCCCGCTGGGAGAAGAGTCGCAGCGCTGGATTAAGGAATTCATCAATGGCCCGCGCATGGAGATCCTGCTCGAGCGCCAGACGGACTACCTGTTCCCGACGCGCCGTGGCGACCGGATGACGCGCCAGGCCTTCTGGCACATTATCAAGCGCTATGCCGAGAAAGCCGGCGTTCGCAAGAAAATGTCGCCGCACAGCTTGCGCCATGCTTTCGCGACACACCTGCTGAATCGCGGTGCGGATCTTCGCGTCGTGCAAATGCTGCTGGGACACAGTGACCTCTCGACCACCCAGATTTACACGCATGTGGCTCGCGAGCGTCTCAAGGACCTGCACGGCGAACATCACCCACGCGGGTAGTTTTTCCCCCAAGGTACAAACCAGCGTACAAATTTTGTGCAACAAATTGCCCGGATGATGGGTCTCTTTGTTAAACTTGCCGCGCTTCGCCCAGGGACCCAAAAATGAGCCGAATTCTGAATACCTATCTACGGCTGCTTGCAGCTACCACCGTTCTACTGTGTGCGGCGACTTCGCTCGCCGCGGAAACTGACTCGAGCCTCGAGGCTGACCGGGAAAGAATATCGGGCATGTTTTCGTTTATTGAGCCTGAGGATATCGGGCCAAGTCCTATCGAGGGCTGGTACACGGTGCAACGAGGTTCGATCGTGGCGTACATCTCTGAGGATGGACATTACTTGCTGCAGGGTGATCTGATCGACCTCGATGGCCAGGTCAACCTGAGCGAGCAGGCCCGCTCGAACGCACGGCGCGAACTCCTATCGTCCCTGGAAAATGACGACGCTATCATGTTCTCGCCGACTGAGGTGAAGCACTCGGTGACCGTGTTTACGGACGTCGACTGCACCTATTGCAGAAAGCTCCATGCCGAGATTGAAGGTTACATGGATCTCGGCATCGAGGTGCGTTACTTGCTATACCCGCGCAATGGTCCTGCCTCGAGAGCCTGGACGACATCGGAAGATGTATTGTGCGCGAGCGATCGTGGTTCGGCGCTGACGGCTGCCAAGCTGGATCGCAAATTCGAGACGGTAAAATGCGAATCGAGCACCCTGACGCAACATTACTCGCTCGGCCGGGACATCGGTCTCTCGGGAACACCGGCTATCGTGCTGGAAGATGGGACTCTGATAGGTGGCTACATGTCGCCCGAGGCACTCAGTATGCGTATCGAGGGCTCCAGCCCCAACTAGCCGGGATCAGGACCGCGAGCGTCTCAGCTCGTGGACGTGCACGCCGTTGTTCCTGCCGCGATCTTCGAAGTATTTCTTCAAGGCGAACGTGCCGCTTTGGAACGCAATGTCGTCCCACGGAATCTCATCTTCACTGAACAGCGCCGTTTCAAGCGATTCCTCGCCGGCGCCGTAATCGCCGACCAGTTTTCCTGTGAAAAAGAGATGCACCTGGCCGGCGTCGACGACGTCGACCAGTGCGAACAGGTGGCCGAGCTCGACCGTGGCAAGCGCTTCTTCAAGGGTCTCTCTTGCGGCACCGCCCGCGGCAGTTTCACCAAGCTCCATAAAGCCGGCCGGTACGGTCCAGAAACCGTAGCGTGGCTCAATCGCGCGTCTGCACAACAAGATCTTGCCGTCGCATTCGACGACACAGCCGGTGACGACCAGCGGGTTCCTGTAGTGAACGATGCCGCAGTCGTCACAGATATGGCGCTCGCGATTGTCGTCCTCTGGAACGCGGAGGCTCACAGGGCCACCGCAGCTGGAACAGAATTTCATCTGGGGTCTGATAATACTGACTGCCTGAAGGTTGGTGCCGGGAGGGGGAATCGAACCCCCACTTCCTTTCGGAAACCGGATTTTGAATCCGGCGCGTCTACCAGTTCCGCCATCCCGGCCTGTCTGAGAGGGCCCTGAAACAGCCGCACCCTGCTCGAAAGGCGCACAGTATATGCGCGGATTCGCCGCCTTGCGACCCTTTGGCACGGATAAGCATCTAAGATGGCAGATATGAGCAAATTTGCCGACATCGACATAGACCCGGGGATCATCAAACGGGCCGCAAATGGTGACGCGAAGGCGCACGAGATCATTTACCGCGCTTTTTCGGCGCCGGTCTACTCGATCTGCCTGAGATTCACAAAAGTGCCCGCCCATGCCGAAGATCTCGTGCAGGAGACGTTCATCGAGATCATGCGGTCGATCGCGAAATTCCGGGGCGAGGCGGCGCTCGGCAGCTGGATTCGCCGCATTGCCGTGACCAAGTCGCTGATGTTTCTGCGCTCCGCCTGGACCAAGCGTGGCCAGGTGCTAACCGACGACTGGCACGAGGTCACCGAGGGTGATGCGCTGAGTCACGGGATATCGAGGCATCCGGACGATGCAATGGACCTTGATGCCGCGTTGTCCAGCCTGTCGGACGTCAGTCGTGCGGTGGTCTGGCTACACGATGTGGAAGGATTTACGCACAAGGAAATCGCGGGATTCATGGGCAAGACGGAGAGTTTTTCGAAGTCTCAGTTGTCGCGCGCCTACCAGCGCTTGCGACCGATGCTCGAAGTACCGGAAAGCGGCGGGCAGCCTGACGGCGCCGCCATAAGTTATTAAAGATCGTTATTGAAGCAGGAGTTACCCCGACATGAGCGGTAACAAGAAGGAAGAAGAGATGATTTGCGCACTCACAGCGGACGAATCTGTCGCATTGCGGGCAGGGCTTGGCGCACTACCCGATACGATGCCACCGCGCGTGGTCTGGGAACGCATTCGTGAGCAAGCGGAGGCGGAAGGCCTGATCAAAGAGAAGACGCAGAATATGCGATCGAACTGGTATGCCGGCGTCGGACTGGCGGCTGCCGCGGTTGTTGCCGCAATCATGCTACCCGGATTGCTGCAGACACCCGACACAACGACAGTCGTTCCTCAGAACCCACCGACAAACGAGGCGGTCGAGCTCACTGCATTGCAGACACTCATGACCGAATCGCGAGAACTCGAAAGCAATCTCCGCTCGCTGCCCGACGCGCCGCGAGTGATGCGTGCGAGCACGGTAGCAACGATCTCGGACCTCGAAAACCGCATCGCGGCGATCGATTACCAATTAAATGACCCGGCAGTGCAAATGTCTGACGGGGACAGAGAGCTTTTCTGGCGTGAACGCGTCAGGTTAATGAATTCGCTGTTGCAGTTGCGCTATGCGCAGGCACAACGGACAGCATTCTAGACAGGAGTAGTACCGAATGAAGATGTGGAAAGTCATGGTGCCGGTAGCAGCTGTGTTGCTGCTCGCCGGCCAGGCAGCTGCGCAGACGGACGAAGACGAACGCTTGCGCGCTATGGAAGTCCGAGAGGCGGAGATGGAACAGCGCCTTGCCGAGGCCGAAAGGAAAATGTCCGAGGCGGCGCGTGAAATCGCCGAAATTACCAAGGAGCGCTTGCCGCGAATTGCTGAAATCGAGGCGCGTTTCGCGCTGGCGAGTAAGCCTCGCCTGGGTGTGACGATCGAGTCGAACGATAAGTCCGGGCCGGTCGAGGGAGTTGCCATCCTGGGTGTTTCACCCGGGAGTGCCGCTAGTGACGCCGGCCTTCGCTCTGGCGATACACTGACAGCCGTCAATAGCGAAGTCCTGAGCGCGGATACCAGCCTGGAAGCCAACAAGCGCTTGCTCGGATTCATGAAAGGCATTGAGGAAGGCGACGTCCTGAGCGTTGAGTACTTGCGCGATGGCAAGACCGGCACCGTTGAAGTCGAACCTCGGGTCGTTCCCGACAGTACCTACGTATGGATGAGCGAGGATGGACCTCGCGACTTCACCATGCCCGCGATGCCAGTGCCCCCGGAAAAAGTAGAGCGCTTCAAGATGGAGTTTGGTTTCCCCTGGGCGGGAACGGGTCTTGGTGATCTTGAGCTCGTCGAACTGAATGCGGGACTGGGTCACTACTTCGGCACAGAGACCGGTCTGCTCGTTGTCGCGGCGCCAAAGTCCGATGCTTTCGAGTTGCGTGACGGGGACGTCATCCAGACAATCGACGGCCGTGAGCCGAAGGACGTACGGCATGCCTTGCGTATCCTGAGCTCCTATCAGCCGGGTGAAAAGCTGGAACTCGGCATCATGCGTGACAGGAAGAAAGTTACTGTCAACGTTGAGATGCCGGCGGACCACCACGGAAATATGCACCGCAAGTTTGACGTCGAGATCCGTCCGGCAATAGCGCCGGTACCGGCTCTGCGTCCTGCGCCTGCTGGGCATGCGGCGCCAGCGCCCGATGCACCTCCGGCGCCACTGCAGCCTGGTATTACGACAGCTCCGGAGATCGTTACGGAAACCAGCACGTAATTGAACTCCGGCAGAACCCACATGGGCGCGTATGGCTTTGCTACCATGCGCGCCCATGCTTATTTCCGACTTTGATTACGAGCTACCCCAGGAGCTGATCGCCCGCTATCCGGCGACCGACCGTCGGGGTAGTCGTCTGCTGAGCGTGGCTGACGAGATCGCGGACCTGGGGTTCACGGATCTGCCATCGCTGCTGCGCGCCGGTGATTTGCTGGTCTTCAATGACACGCGCGTTATCAAAGCGCGACTTGCGGCGCAAAAACAAACCGGCGGCAAAGCCGAGATCCTGGTTGAGCGCATCGAGGATCAACGATCGGCACTTGTCCACATCAGGGCCAGTAAGTCGCCGAAACCCGGCAGCCGGCTGCACGTGCATGGGGGTGCCGAGGCGGAAGTGACAGGTCGCGATGGCGAGTTGTTCGCGATCCGGTTCTCGACCGACATCCTGCCGTATCTCGACGCACACGGTGCCGTGCCGTTGCCGCCTTATCTCGAACGCGAAGCGGACGAAGCGGACATTGAGCGCTACCAGACTGTGTACGCAAACGACCCGGGCGCCGTCGCAGCGCCGACAGCGGGATTGCACTTCGATGAAGCCATGCTGGAGGAGACCCGAACGGCTGGCGTGCGCCACGCGCGCGTCACGTTGCACGTCGGGGCTGGCACATTTCAATCCCTGCGTGAGGAACACATTGAAGAGAATCGCCTGCACAAAGAGCGGGTTGAGGTAGACCAGGACTGTGTCGACGCGGTGGCCGAGACGCGCGCTGCCGGTGGGCGGGTTATAGCCGTTGGAACAACGTCGGTACGGGCGCTGGAGTGCGCATCGTCGAGCGGGCAACTCCAGGCGTTCAGTGGTGAGACGGACATGTTTATCCTGCCCGGCTACACGTTCATGTCGGTCGATGCGATGCTCACCAACTTCCATCTGCCACAGTCCTCGTTATTGATGCTGGTCGCCGCATTTTCTGGCAAAGAGCGCATTCTCGAGGCCTATGCTCACGCCGTGCGTGAGAAGTACCGCTTCTTCAGTTACGGTGACGCCATGTTCCTGACGCCCTCGAAGCCGACATGAAACTGACAGTCGCTCAAACGTCCGGCGCGGCGCGCACGGGTTCTCTCGAATTCCGGCGCGGTGTGATTGAGACGCCCGCATTCATGCCTGTGGGTACCTACGGCACGGTCAAGAGCGTGACGCCGGAGGAAGTTGCAGCGAGCGGCGCCGAGATCATTCTTGGCAACACGTTTCACCTGATGTTGCGACCCGGCAGCGAAATTATCCGCAAGCACGGCGGGTTGCACGAATTCATGAACTGGAACGGCCCGATTCTGACCGACTCGGGTGGCTTCCAGGTCTTCTCGTTGGCAGCCATGCGTAAGCTGTCGGAGGAGGGCGTCAAATTTCAGTCGCCCGTAAACGGTGATGAGGTCTTCCTGACACCGGAGAAGTCGATGGAAGTGCAACACGATCTCAATGCTGACGTCACGATGATCTTCGACGAGTGCACGCCGTACCCTGCCAGTGAGTCAGAAGCGCGCGAATCGATGGCCCTGTCGCTGCGCTGGGCAGCGCGAAGTCGACATCGTTTTGACGAACTCAAGGACCAGGAAGCCGACCGGGGCGAAGCGCTGTTCGGCATCGTGCAAGGCGGCATGTATGAATCGCTGCGCGAGGAGTCCCTGGCCGGCCTCACCGATATCGGTTTTGATGGTTATGCCGTTGGCGGTCTGGCCGTGGGCGAGCCCGAAGCGGAGCGCTTGGCCGTGCTCGATGACCTGATGCCGAAGATGCCAACGGAAGCGCCGCGTTATCTCATGGGAGTCGGTACGCCGGTCGATATCGCGGAAGCGGCACTGCGCGGTATCGACATGTTCGATTGCGTCATTCCGACACGCCATGCGCGCAATGGCCAGCTTTATACGTCGCGTGGCAAGGTCAAGTTTCGGCATGCCGGCTACCGTGATGACACCTCGTCACCGGATCCCGACTGCAATTGTTACACCTGCCAAAATTACAGCCTGTCGTACCTCCGACATCTCGAGAAGTGCGGCGAGATCCTCGGGCCACGACTGGCAACCATTCATAATCTTCATTATTATCAAACCCTTATGAAGGAAATAAGGGCCGCGATCCGCGCTGGAACGTTGGCCGAATTCACGGCTGAGCTGCGAGCCAAATACGACAACTAGGCCGGTTTTCGGGCCCTGGGCTTGCGAAGTTTATTCTCGCCCCCAAACCTGCAGCTTATGCCATAATACCGCGCTATTTTTCGGGGACACCTCATGGATTTCTTTATTCAAAATGCTTACGCGCAAGGCGCGCAACAAGGTGGCGGCACCAGTTTCATCATCATGATGGCGCTGATGTTTGCGGCCTTCTACTTCCTCCTGATTCGGCCGCAGCAAAAAAAGGCGAAGCAACACCAGGAACTGGTGTCTGGCTTGCAGGTCGGTGATGAGGTTCTTACCGCCGGCGGAATTCTTGGCAAGATCACCGGCGTGAGCGAACACTACGCGGTGGTCAACATCAGCGACAACACCGAGATCAAGATCCAGAAGGCCAGCGTCTCGATGGTTGTTCCTAAAGGTACGTTCGACGAAGCATGAACAAATACCCTGCGTGGCTAAACGCGTTTATTCTCGCCGTCCTGTTGGCGGGTTGTCTGTTCGCGTTGCCCAATATGTACGGCAGCGTGGAAGCAGTACAGATCGCCGATAGTGACGGCGCTGCTTTTGACGATACCGATCTCGCCGAGTTTGTCATGCTTGTTGAGCAGGCGGGCGTTACACCCGAGGCTGCCTTCCTCCAGGACGGTCGTGCCGTTATCCGGTTCGACTCTACGGTGGACCAGGAGACGGCCGGCGCCACTTTGAAGGAAGCTTTCCCGCGGGAGGCGAATGTCGCCATGACGCTGGCGCCAAAACTTCCGGACTGGCTGCGCAAGCTCGGGCTGAGACCGATGAGTCTTGGTCTCGACCTGCGTGGCGGTGTCTATGTCCTCCTGGAAGTCGACATGGAAACGGCTATCGACAGCCGCATGAAGGGTTACCAGCAGGATTTCGATGATCGACTGCGCGACGCGCGCATCCGGCACCGCGTTGACCTTGTGGATGGCACGCTGAATATCCGTCTGACGAGTGACGAGGATGTGGAGGCAGCGCGAACCATCATCGAGCGCACCGACCAGGACGTACTGGTTGCGGATGGCGCGGATAGCAGATCACTCACGGTTCGCATGAGCGAGGCACAGATCAAGGAGCGGCAGGACTTTGCCATTGAGCAGAACCTGACAACGCTCCGCAATCGCGTCAACCAGCTCGGTGTCGCGGAGCCACTCGTGCAGCGTCAGGGGGTGGATCGTATTGTCGTGCAGCTGCCAGGCGTGCAGGACCCAAACCAGCTCAAGCGTATTCTGACGGCTACTGCGACCCTGGAATTTCGCATGGTCGATCAGTCGGGCGACGAGCCTGGATCTCGGCGCTACCCCGGTCGAGGTGACACGCGCTCGGAGGTTCTGAAGCGCCAGGTTATCGCGTCCGGCGACCAGATTATCGATGCTCGGACCGGGTCGGACCAGGGGCAGGCGATTGTCTCGATCACACTCGATTCGGCGGCAGGTGAGCGCATGCTGCAGACGACGATGGAGAACCTGAATCGACCGATGTCGACGGTATTCATCGAGACGCGGCGCGAGACCGCCATGCGCAACGGCGTGGAAGAGCAGGTCACGGTCAAGACCGAGGAGATCATCAACACGGCGACCATCCGTGGCGTGTTCAAGAATCGCTTTCAGATTAGCGGTCTGACGCCAGGAGAGGCACGTGATCTTTCCCTCTTGCTGCGCGCCGGCGCGCTCGCCGCGCCTGTGTACACGATCGACGAACGTACGATCGGTCCAAGCCTTGGTCAGGACAACATCGACCGGGGCTTCAACGCGATCAAGATCGGATTTCTTGCCGTGATCGTGTTCATGGCACTCTACTACCGCGCGTTTGGTTTGATTGCGAACGTCGCGTTGTTGTCAAACCTCGTGTTCATCATCGCGATGTTGTCGATTCTCGGTGCATCACTGACATTGCCGGGCATCGCGGGCATCGTCCTGACCGTCGGTATGGCGGTTGATGCGAACGTGCTCATATTCGAGCGAATACGCGAGGAGCTCGCGGACAGTGTGGCGCCGCAAGCGGCGATTAATGCCGGTTACGAGAAGGCCCTGTCGTCGATCTTGGATGCGAACGTGACGACACTGATCGCCGCAGTCGTGTTGTTTGCTATCGGCACGGGACCGATCAAGGGGTTCGCAATTACGCTCCTGCTCGGCATTATTACTTCGATGTTCACCGCGATTGTCGGAACGCGTGCGATCGTCAATATCATATTTGGCGGGCGCAAGCTCACTTCGTTGCCGATCTAGGAATTCATCATGCGTTTGATCAAAACAAAAACCAATATCGACTTCCTGAGTCAGACGCGTCGCAGGGTTGCGCTGACGATATCGGCGATATTTGTCATCGTTTCACTGGTGTCGCTGTCTACCCGCGGTCTGGATTTTGGTATCGACTTCACGGGCGGTATTTTGCTCGAGGTCGGCTATCCGCAAGCGGCCAACCTTGAAGAGATTCGCACGGGTCTTAGTGATGCGGGTTTTGAAGATGCACAGGTGCAGCTGTTCGGTCGTGACACTGACGTACTGGTTCGCTTGCCCCCGCAGCCGGACCAAAGTGCGGAGGGTGTTCGAGAACGACTGCAGGCGGTGCTTGAAGCGGGTGGCCAGGATATCGATTTGCGTCGTGTAGAGAGCGTTAGTGCGCAGGTGGGTAGTGAACTTGCCGAACGCGGTGCGCTCGCGATGATAGTGGCTCTGCTACTGATCTTCGTTTACGTCATGATTCGCTTCCAGTGGAAGTTTTCCGCTGGGGCCGTTGCGGCATTGGCGCACGACGCGATCGTCACCGTCGGCTTCTTCTCAGTTTTTCAGCTCCCCTTTGACCTTACGGTCGTGGCGGCTGTACTCGCCGTCATCGGTTACTCGCTGAACGACACGGTTGTCGCGTTCGACCGTATTCGCGAGAACTTCTTCCTCTTGCGGGGTGTGTCGGCGGAAAAGGCGATGAACACGTCGATTAACGAGATGCTCGCGCGAACCCTGATTACGGGTATCACGACGTTGCTCGTGTTGATTGCTTTGCTGGTATTGGGTGGCGAATCGATTGCGCCGTTCTCGATCGCGTTGATCGTAGGCATCATCGTGGGTACCTACTCATCGATCTACACGGCGAGCGCGACGGCACTGGCATTGAACGTCAGCCCGCAGGACCTGATCGAACCGATCAAGAACCCGGAACTCATCGACGACCTACCGTAGGAGCGGCCATTGGCCGCGAAGCAACGCAGCGGCCGACAGGCCGCAATTTCGCGGCCAATGGCCGCTCCTACGGTGCGGCGTTAAGGATTGCTTTGATGTCGTTCGCGCAGAGTTTCGCGAGACCCGCGTAAATCTTGGGTGTGCCACACAGGATGTGGCCGGAGTCGCGGTACTTTTCGCTACCGTCGAGTCCACTGACGATGCCACCTGCCTCGCGGATAATCAGCGAACCCGCAGCAAGATCCCACGGTTTCAGACCAATCTCCCAAAAGGCGTCGAGACGGCCGGCCGCCACGTAGCAGAGATCGAGTGCGGCTGCGCCAGGACGACGTACACCGGCCGTGTTCTTGACGACCTTGCCCAGCATCTCGAGGTACGGCCCAATATTCATGTCTTTCTGCCGGAACGGAAAGCCGGTGCCAATCAGCGCGTAATCCATTTCCTTGCGGCCGCTGACACGGATCTTGCGGTCATCGAGAGTCGCACCTTCGCCGCGCGCTGCCGCGAAGATCTCCTGGC